>Ga0164292_10000003_pt1 | contig 172922 bp, 179 predicted proteins | sample GEODES117metaG_FD_111486 | JGI IMG/M metagenome (GOLD analysis project Ga0164292, IMG submission 111486) | Eutrophic lake water microbial communities from Lake Mendota, Wisconsin, USA - GEODES117 metaG | ecosystem: Environmental > Aquatic > Freshwater > Lake | place: USA: Lake Mendota... | reverse complement strand
CGCTTCAAGTGAGATCGACATGAAAGTACGCCCGAGCGTCAAAAAAATTTGTGAGAAGTGCAAGGTCATTCGCCGTCATGGACGTGTGCAAGTGATCTGCGAAAACCCGCGCCATAAGCAGCGCCAGGGTTAAAGAGAAGAAGGATCGATTTATTCATGGCACGTATTTCTGGCGTTGACATCCCACGCGAAAAGCGTCTGGTGATTTCACTTACCTATATTTTTGGCATTGGCGACACCACTGCACAGCGCATTTGCGAGGCAACTGGTTTAAGCCCCAGCACACGCGTACGCGATCTCACCGAAGAAGAAATCAATCGCATCCGCGCATGGGTCGATCAAAACGCAAACGTTGAAGGCGACCTTCGCCGCGACGTACAACAAGACATCAAACGCAAAATGGAAATCGGTTGCTTGCAAGGCATTCGCCATCGCAAAGGACTTCCTGTGCGTGGTCAGCGCACGCACACCAATGCGCGCACACGCAAAGGTCCAAAAAAGACTGTTGCCAACAAGAAAAAGGCAGTGAGGTAGTTACGACATGGCAAAGCCAGCAGCGGGCGGTCGTCGTCCACGCAAGCGCGAGCGCAAAAACGTCACCACGGGTGTCGTTCACATCAAGAGTTCGTTCAACAACACCATCGTGTCCATCACCGACACAGAAGGAAACGTCATTGCATGGGCGTCTTCTGGTGGAGTTGGTTTCAAAGGTTCACGCAAGTCCACTCCATTTGCCGCACAGATGGCAGCCGAAAAAGCTGCACGCGCTGCAATGGAACACGGTCTTCGCCGCGCCGAAGTGCACGTAAAGGGTCCAGGTTCTGGACGTGACACTGCTCTTCGTTCGGTGCAAAACGTTGGTATCGAAGTCACTGGCATCAAAGATGTCACTCCCGTTCCACACAACGGGTGTCGTCAAGCAAAGCGTCGGAGGAGCTAGTCATGGCCCGTTACACCGGACCCAAAGTTCGTATTTCACGTCGTCTCAACACGAACATTTTCGAAAACGCCAAAGGCAGTCGTGCACTCGATCGTCGTCCGTTCCCACCAGGTGCACACGGTCGTACCCGTCGTCGCACTGCTGGTAGCGAGTACCTCGCTCAGATGCAGGAAAAGCAAAAGGCCAAGTACATCTATGGCGTTCTCGAGCGTCAGTTCCGCCGCACCTACGAAGAGGCAAACCGTCTCCAGGGGCCAACTGGTGAAAACCTGTTGCGTCTTTTGGAACAGCGCCTCGACAACGTGGTGTTCCGCGCTGGATGGGGAGCAACCCGTCCGCAGGCTCGCCAGTTTGTGAACCATGGCCTCATCTTGGTTGATGGCAAGCGCGTAGACATTGCGTCATACCGCGTGAAAAAAGGTCAAGTCATTTCGTTGTCACCAAAGGCAACAAAGATGATTCAAATTCAACACAACATCGATACTCTCGATCGCCAACTTGTTGGTTGGTTAGAGGCAGGCGACAAGCAAGTCACCGTGCGTGATCTGCCACAGCGCGATCACATCGATGTCCCCGTCCGCGAGCAACTCATCGTTGAGTTGTACTCCAAGTAGTCCCCACCCGCCCTTTTTAGGAGACCAACATGCTTGTTATCCAACGTCCCTCTGTCGAAGCAATTGGCGACGACGATCCGATTCGTCAACGCTTTGCGATTGGCCCACTTGAGCCTGGCTTTGGACACACCATTGGCAACTCATTGCGCCGCACATTGTTGTCATCTATTCCTGGTGCAGCAATCACCACGGTCAAGTTCGACACCGCCCAGCACGAATTCACCACGGTCCCCGGTATGTCAGAAGACATCACCGAGTTCGTGTTGAACCTCAAAGACATTGTCTTCACAAGCACCAACGACGAGCCCGTCGTGTTGCGTCTCGACGTGAAGGGTCCCATGACTCTCACCGCTGGCGACCTTCCGTGTCCATCAGATGTTGAAGTGCTCAACAAAGATCTCTACTTGGCAACACTGAATGCTGGTGCACAACTTGCACTCGACATCACTGTTGAGCAGGGTCGCGGATACTTGTCATCAGAGCGCGATGCCGATGATCGCATCATTGGCGTCATCACTGTTGATGCAATCTTTTCGCCTGTTCGTCGTGTGATGTTCGACATTGAACCTGCACGTGTTGGTCAAAGCACCAACTATGACCGCGTTGTTCTCGACATCGAAACAGATGGTTCCATCACACCGCGTGATGCACTTGCATCGGCAGCTGCAACACTGCGTTCACTTGTTGACCTCATTGCCAACTTGTCAGAAGAGCAGCAGGGTCTTGAGTTGTCAGAGCCAGTAGGTGCAAACGTTGGTATGCCAGACCTTGATCATGCCATTGAGGATCTTGATCTCAGCGAGCGTCCACGCAACTGCTTGAAGCGCGCACAGGTCAACACCATTGGCGAGTTGTTGTTGAAGTCTGAAGAAGACCTCTTGAACATCACCAACTTTGGTCAAAAAAGCCTTGACGAAATTATTCAGAAGCTTGACGAGCGCGGCCTCACGCTGCGTTCGTAACGAGGAATTTAGGAGCCCACCATGCCAGCAACACCACGTCGCGCCCGTAATTTCGGCGGCAGTGCTGCACACCAGCGTTTGCTCATGGCAAACCTCGCCGCATCACTTTTTGCAGCAGAAGGCATTGTCACCACTGAAGCAAAAGCAAAGGCATTGCGTCCGATTGCAGAAAAACTGATCACCAAGGCAAAGAAAGCCCAAGACGGATCGGCAATGAGCGTTCACCGCCTTCGCCAAATCCAGGGCTACTTGGGAGATAAGGAAATGACCGCCAAGTTGGTGAAAGAGGTTGCCCCTCGTTACACCGAGCGCAATGGTGGCTACATCCGCATCTTGAAACTTGGAACTCGCCAGGGTGACGCAGCGCCGATGGCGCGCATCGAACTGGTCTGAAAGACTTCACCGGTGACAACGCCGGACACTTCTACGAATGAGCCCGCCACTAGGCGGGCTCGTTTCATTGTTGCCTACAACGGCGCACCGTTTCACGGCTTTGCAGCAAACGACGGTATCGAGACAGTTGGCGGGTTGTTGTTAGATGCAATCAACACTGTTGCCAGGTGCAGCACAGAGATCGTGGTTGCGGGACGCACAGATACAGGCGTGCATGCACGCGCACAAGTGGTGAGCTGTGATTTACCTGAAGATGTCGACCTAGAGCGTTTGCAAATAGGTGTGAATGCATTGTGTGGACCACATATTTCGGTGCGCGAACTGGTGTGGGTGGCAGATGATTTTCACGCGCGCTATTCGGCCAAGTGGCGCCACTACAAATACTTCGTGTTAAACACGCCCACGTCAGACCCTATGTTGTTAGATCGCACATGGCATGTGCGCGAACCATTGTCAATACCGATGATGCAACTCGCATGCGACGGCGTATTGGGCAGCAACGACTTCACATCGTTTTGCAAAAAACCCATTGAGGTTGAAGGACAACGACCAAAGTCGATGACCCGCAATGTGATGTTGGCCGACTGGCACGACATAGGTAACGGACAACTGGTATTCGACATTCGCGCGAATGCGTTCTGTCACCAAATGGTGCGCTCGATTGTGGCGTTCATGGTGGAAGTAGGTGCGCACAAACGCAAACCATCAGAGACGCGACAAGTGTTACTAGCAAAGGATCGTTCGCTCACCCCACGACTGGCCCCACCACAAGGGCTGTTCTTGTGGGAAGTCGGGTACTGAGTTCCTACGTGTTCCTGATGACCGACACATACCCGAAGTACTGATGTCGTTTTACAGTTGTAAAACCTATTTGTACTTGTGATGTTTGATCTCAACGTCAACCTCGGTGATGCGAGCGCGTGGTTGCCAACCTGAGAAATGAGCGGACTTATTGCCACGACATCGAGCCTTCACCAAACAGCCTGACTCGATTAGCGAATACAGCAGATCGGCAAAGGTCATACCCGGGTACTTCGACGACATAAAGCTTGCCTGCGAACCGTTCTTTGCAGCAATCCAATGTGCGAGATGCAGGACATCTTTGATGTCGCCCTTAGTGAGGTGAATGGAACCCGAGGTCATGACAATCAAAGTACATACGGGGTGCGGCACAATAGACGCAGGCGTACAGTGACGAATCATGCCAAGGGGTTGTCATTTAGGAGATTCTGGAGTTGGGCTTCGATGCTCGGGCCTGTGTCTGTGGCCATTGAACTTGCGTTTCGCACAGAACTGTCGTGTGCATATGACTCAAACAATTTTGCCTTCATCTCTATTAACTGCACCAGTCGTTCTTCAATAGTGCCAATAGCAAGTAGGCGATGAACAATGACCTGGCGGCTTTGTCCCATGCGGTGAACACGTGCAATGGCTTGCCACTCGGTACTGGGTTTGAACTGTGCTTCCATCAAGATCACCACTTGTGCACATTGCAGGTTGATGCCCACGCCGCCAGCATCCACCTGTAGAACCAACACCGATTGGTCTGGGTCAGATGCAAACGAGTCGATGATCTTCTGTCGCTCAATACTCGAGATGTCACCAGTAATTGAAGGAGTTCCTCCCAGCATGTTGCACACGTCATTAATCACATCGCGGAAGAAGGAAAACACCACGATCTTTCGCCCAGCCTGGCGATGTTCTTCCACGAGATCCAGTAAAAACTCATACTTTGCTGATGCTGGTGAACCATCACCGCGGGTGGCGGCAAGTCGTCGTGACATCACCTGGGCAGGAGAGAGAAGGTAGGCAGCCTTGTCGTCTTCGCTTGGGATCACCCAGTTATCAAGGAGGATGCGCTCAGGTAATTCGAACAGAACATCTTTTTGTGTGCGGCGCAAATACACCGGTGCAACTTGGTCAATGAGATCCTCGCTGTGAATGTATTCGATTGCCATTCGCGACATCTGCTCAAAGACGTGTTCCATCTCTGGTTGGGCAAGAGCAGCAAGAGCCAGCATCTCATCGAGTCGGTTCTCTAACGCTGTTCCCGTCATGAGTGTGACGTAGTCACATCCTTTGGTGAGTTGCGCAACCGCTTGGGTGCGTTGGGCCTCGGGATTTTTCACCAGGTGAGCTTCGTCGATGGCCACCATGTCGACATGGGGGATGAGATGAAGAATCTTTTGCAATGTGCCGTAGGTAGTGATGGCCACGCCACCGTTGTCGCGCCACTGTGCGATGCGATCCTCACGTTCATCGCCGTGGGCTATTACCACCGATAGTTCGGTGTGTTTGGTGACTTCTCGCTCCCAGTTCAGCAACACACTGTTGGGCACCACTACGAAAAAATGCCGGGCACCTTTGGCGTAAAGATGACACATGGCGGCGAGCACCTGGATGGTCTTTCCCAATCCCATGTCGTCTCCTAGCAATGCACGTTGCTGGGCAATGAGATAGCGCGCACCAAATTCTTGATACCGGCGCAACGTCGCAAGAAGTGGACCTGTTTCCAACATGGTGGTTTCGACTCGTTGCGCAATCTCAAATGGAAGACCACCGTGCATACCACGTGGTTCACTGGGTGTTTCAGTTTCCGGGGCGGTGTAGTGGAGTTGTTCTAACTCAGCAACAAACGTTGCGTTGTTCGCACGGTACGCAGCAACAACCGCTGCAGCTTCAGCGGTGGATGGCTGATGTTGGGTGACCTCAGAGATGAGACCAGGAGAAAGTTCGCCATCAATAATGCGACGAGTGTCGTGCAATGATTTCTCTGCAAGCGACAGTAATTTTTCCCATTGTTGACGAATGTTTTTATTGTTTCGAGCCCGCCACGGATAACCAATTCCTCGAAGTTGCTGACGTGGTTCATCTCCTGCGCGCCATGCCAGAGATGCCTTCATCCACGGACGTTCAATCTTTTGGCGTGCTGAACGTAAATGGTCGACAGCCAGAATCAGTTCGATGTCCTCTGGCGTCGGGATATCAGGGTCTGGGAGATAATGCTCACCGAGGTGATCAATCAGATTGCTGTGGGCCTCTAACGCATGTTGACGAATGTCGTCAAAGGAATCACGCGTATCAAGTAAACGATTCTCGATTTTCCGTGTCTGTCGCGCTAGTCGGACATGCGATAACAGCAAAGAGACGTAGTTGGCCACATTGTCAGAGTAGGGAAGGGGTGTGCTCCATAATTCAGTTACGAATGATCAGGCGAAAGATCTTGGCTGGTTGATAGTCGCTGATATCAGATAATGTCTGATTCTTTCGACAATTTCGCACCACATTTCGCACCATCCCCCCTGCAGTGGTGACGGTTTGCAAGGTCCAATTGATGGAGGTGTGCGGGGAGCAAAACTGTCAATCAGAACAATTAATGGTTTGCCCGTCTACAACGTTTAGGGCAAATTAGTTAGGCCACCAACCACGAAGAAAGATGGAAAGTTTTTGTTTACAAATCTTCCACCGGGTCGATACGTGGTATCTATCAAATATCCAAAGGGCTTTGTGCCAACTGTGAAGAACAAACCCAACCGTGGAAGAAATTCTTCCTCGTACAGAGCATTCTCCAGAAATTTATCCCCAGGCCAAATATTGAAATTTAATTTTGACTTCTCTTCTAATCGGCTAAACCCTGATCACGGCAGGCTGAACCGTTACGAGGTGAAAGTCACATATTTCGATAACGATATGAAGCGTCAATTCGAGGACAACTACATTCTAGATATTTCGTCTTTGATTGGAGTCTCTCTGGTTCCTGAAGATTGGGATGCGGTTGTGTATTCGCTAAACAAGATTCAGCTAGCGCTTTCAGAACTGGCCAGAAAAATTGTTTAGGGACCTAAACATTGTCGATGAGTGAAGTCACTTAAATCGGCCGGAGTCCCGCGCCCATTTTTCGATGTCTCGCCAATCCCAAATCATCGCCGTCTCTAACTGGCTACCGGAGCAGGGAAATCTTTGTGTCGTTGCCGAATGGCGTGTACTGATTGGGCATTACTGAGCCCGAGAAGCCGATCCCCAAGCCCCACAAGGGGTTGCCGATTTTTCCAAGAGACCCGTATCATTTAACGGTTCCGGGTTTGCCGGGGTGCCGCCATGGGGTGGTGCCACTTGTGAAGGAAAGTTTCATGCGTACATACTCACCAAAGGCCAGCGAGATTGAGCGTCAGTGGCATGTTGTCGACGCCGAAGGCATGGTGCTTGGTCGCCTGTGCACCGAAGTTGCGCGCATCTTGCGCGGCAAGCACAAGCCAACATTTGCTCCCCACATGGACACCGGCGATCACGTCATTGTTATTAATGCATCCAAGGTGGTTCTCACCTCTGGAAAAGCAGACAAGAATATGGTGTACACCTACTCGGGTTACCCCGGTGGTTTGAAGTCTGAAACATATGGTGAGTTGCTCAGCCGTAAGCCAGACGACGCTATTCGTCGTTCGGTTGCTGGCATGTTGCCAAAAGGACCACTTGGTCGTCAGATGGTGAAGAAGTTGAAGGTGTATGCCGGTCCCGAGCATCCACACTCAGCACAATCACCTGTTGTTCTTTCTATCCCTGGCGCCAAGCGCTAATACAAGGAGTCCTTCATGTCTACTGTTCCATTGTCACAAACAACCGGTCGTCGCAAAGAAGCTGTTGCTCGCGCGAACATTCGCGCAGGTAGCGGCACCATTGTTGTGAACAACAAGCCCATCGAGGCCTATTTCACCACCGCAACACAGCGCATGGTTGTGACCGAAGCTCTTCGCGTCACCAACACCGAAACAAGCTTCGACATCACCGCAAACATCTTTGGTGGCGGCGTCAACGGTCAAGCCGGCGCATTGCGCATGGCAATTGCACGCGCACTGATTGATCTCGATCCTGAAACCCGTCCCGCTTTGAAAAAGGCCGGCTTGCTCACCCGCGATTCACGTCGCAAGGAAAGCAAGAAGTACGGATTGAAGAAAGCCCGTAAGGCTCCTCAGTACACCAAGCGCTGATTCGCACGGCACCTCGCGTGCCTTGTGTGCAGCAGATCTGCTGGTGTCAGCAATTGTCTATGTTGCGTTTTGGAACAGATGGTGTGCGTGGCATTGCCCACGACGAACTCACCACCGACATGGTCCGCGATCTTGGTCGTGCCGTCGCGCGGGTATTAACACCCGATGCCATATGTATTGGACGTGACACGCGTGAAAGCGGCGAAGACTTTGAACGTGCGTTAATTGCGGGCATTACTGCTGAAGGCATCACCGTGTCGGTGCTTGGTGTTGCACCAACCCCTGCTGTTGCGTTTGTGAGCGAACGTCATCACATGGCAGGGGTGGCTATTACCGCATCACATAATCCGTGGTCAGATAACGGCATCAAGGTGTTTGCCCCCGGTGGCACGAAGTTGTCCGATGCCCAGCAAATAGAGATCGAACGTGTGTGGCACGCAATGGCAAATGGTGCTGGTGACCCCCGTGGTGGCACCACCCATGTTGAATCATCGTTATTGAATGAGTATGTGGCGCACTGTGTGGAAGTGGTGGGTCGCGGTTCATTAACCGGGCTTCGCATTGTGGTGGATTGTGCCAACGGTGCAATGTCAGATGTAGCGCCGGCCGCGTTTGCTGCAGCGGGTGCTGATGCAGTGGTGGTGAATGCATCACCGAACGGACGAAACATCAATGATGGGTGCGGGGCGATGCATCCACATGCGCTTGTGTCGTTGGTGCGCGAACACGACGCGCATTTTGGTGTGGCCTTTGACGGCGATGGTGATCGCCTCATTGCTGTGTGTGCGAGTGGTTTTGAAGTAGATGGTGATCATGTGTTGGCACTTGCCGCGCGTGATTTGGCAGAACGTAGCTTGTTGCGCAATCGCAGTGTTGCGGTGACGGTGATGACCAACGTGGGGTTTCATCGTGCCATGGGCGACGCTGGCATTGATGTTGTGGTGACGCCTGTTGGGGACCGCAACGTGTTAGTCGCCATGGAAGAACATGATCTTGTTCTTGGTGGTGAACAAAGCGGGCACATTATTTATCGTGCGCATGCAACAACAGGCGACGGATTGTTAGCAGCGTTGTTTTTGTGTGACTACCTCGTGCGTCGTGGTGTTGCATCAGGTGATGTCACGTTGGAAGACGAAGCACGTGCTGCGATGACACGATTTCCGCAAGTGCTCATCAATGTGCGCACAGTGACAAAGATCGATAACCCTGCTGATGTGTTGGCACACGCCATTGCCGCTGCCGAGGCCACCGTGGGAGATGATGGGCGAGTCTTGGTGCGTGCCTCTGGCACCGAACCATTAGTGCGTGTGATGGTGGAAGCCACATCGCCTGATCGTGCGCGCGATGTTGCGAAGTCTCTTGCAGATGCGGTGATTGCCACCTGTGGCGGCGAAATAGACGGCGGCCATTAGCGCTGAACGTAGTTCAGTAGCCTTATACATATGTGCGGCATTATCGGCATCGTCTCTCGACCATCTGGTCGCGCCGTTCCCACCAACGATCATGTTCTTGCACTGTTAGATCGCGCTGTTGCTGCTATTCCCGATGTGTCAGAGGCGGCTGTTCATGTGATCGAGGCCGATCTGTTGCTGCGTGGCGATGCCGGTATTCAGTGTTTGGCGGGCAATCTCGAATTGATCGCAGCCATCACATCGCGCTTAGACGTTCTCGATGGGTTCGCAAACGATGAAGAACGCCGCATCGATTCCCTGCACACCGACTCTGCGTCATTAGATGACCAAGTGGAACAGTTGTCGCGGCTTCGTGATGGTCTGTGGGCCATTCGTCGCGATCGCATTCGCACCGCTCAAGAAGTGCACGCGTTGGCGGGGCGTTCGGCGAGTGTTGGTGCGTTGTGTGGGTATTTGTCGATTCAACAAGCACTGTCTGCCATTGACCGCATGGAAGTGCGGGGTCGCGACTCTGCTGGTATCAGCGTGTTGGTGTTTACCGATGCCATTGCAGGAAATACCGCGTTAGAGCGCGCGGTACGTGAGCGTGGAAACGATCCACTGTTTACAAACAACAGTGTGCGGTTGGCGGGCAACTGCGTGGTGTTTGTGTATAAAGCAGCAGCAGAAATTGGCGAATTAGGAGACAACACACGCGCGATGCGTGCTGCTGTTCACGCCGACGACATTTTGCGTGTTGCACTTGCCTTGCCTGGTGCACGCGTGACGGTGCTTGGACACACGCGATGGGCGAGCGTGGGCATTATCTCTGAACCCAATGCTCACCCGGTCACTGGTGAGGAAGTTGTTCGCGCTTCGGGACACATGTCGGTGGCGGCGTTAAACGGCGATGTTGATAACCACGGAGATTTGCGCGCACGATTTAATTTGTCGTTTGCTGATCCCATCACCACCGATGCCAAAGTGATTCCCGCGTTAGTGGATCGCTATCGCGACACAGCACCCACCACCGTTGACGCGTTTCGCGAAGCGGTGAACCAATTTGAAGGCTCTGTTGCTATTGCCTATTGCGCAGCCGATGAGCCCGGCACCATGTATTTGGCCTTACATGGCAGTGGCCAAGGCATGTGTGTGGGTATGGCCGAAGATCGTTTTGTGGTGGCGAGTGAACCATATGGAGTGGTGGAAGAAACACAGCACTTCATCCGTATGGACGGTGAAGCGTTGGCTGATCCCACTCGACTCTCGAGTCGCGGACAAATCATGGTGCTTCGTGCTGGACATGCCGGACATCTTGACGGTGTCGACATGGTGTCGTATGAAGGCGCAACGCTGCCGCTCACGTCCGCCGATGTGCACACCGCCGACGTCACCACGCGCGACATTGATCGTGGTGATGCGCCGCACTTTTTGCTGAAAGAAATCGGCGAAGCACCCAACAGTTTCCGGAAAACATTGCGTGGTCGTATTGGTGAACACGATGGCATGTTGGTGCCAGAGCTTGATGAGTCCACCTTGCCAGCAGCGGTGATTGCAAAGTTACGTGATGGGTCTATTACGCGGGTGCGCGTCATTGGCCAAGGCACAGCGGCCATTGCAGGCCGTGCGATGGTGGCGGTGCTTGATTCGCTCACCGATGGTCGGCTGCAGGTAGATGGAATGACCGCTACCGAGTTGTCGGGTTTTGCGATGCACGCCGACATGAGCGACATGTTGGTGGTGGCCGTCAGCCAAAGTGGCACCACCACAGATACCAACCGCACCGTTGATCTTGTGGCAACACGTGGTGCATCGGTACTTGCCATTGTGAATCGTCGCGGCAGTGAGCTCGCAAACAAAGCCCACGGTGTGTATTACACCTCTGATGGTCGCGACATTGAGATGAGTGTTGCCAGCACCAAAGCGTTTTATGCCCAGGTCGCAGCGGGCATTGTGTTGTCGTGTGCGATCGCGCGCGAAATGGGAATGCCCGTTGGTGAAAAAGTGGATCGCATTTTGGAATCACTGCGTGACATGCCCCATGCGATGGACGAGGTGTTAAAGAGTCGTGCCGATATCGCACGTATTGCACAGCAATTTGCACCATCGCGCCGCTATTGGGCCGTGGTGGGGAATGGCCCCAATGCGGTAGCGGCAAACGAAGTACGCATCAAGTTGTCAGAGCTGTGTTACAAGTCGATCTCGTGTGATGTCACCGAAGACAAAAAACACATCGACTTGTCGTGTGAGCCAATGATCATGGTGTGTGCTGCGGGTCTTGGCGACGGCACCGCCACCGACGTGGCAAAAGAAGTCGCCATTTATCGCGCCCATAAAGCAATTCCTATTGTGATTGCAACAGAAGGCGAGTCGCGTTTCGATGCAGCCTCTGCGGTGGTGTCGGTGCCACGCGTGGAACCAAGTCTTGCGTTCATCTTGTCGGCAATGGTGGGACATCTGTTTGGCTATGAGGCCGCGTTAGCAATTGACGCGTTGGCGCGTCCGTTACGTCAAGCACGTGAAGCTATCGAACATGTGGTGGAACGCGGTGGCGACGGTGATGATGCGTTGGCGCGTGTGGCACGCGAAATTGTGGTGCCCGCTCAGCACTTTATGACCGCTCTTCACACCGGTGAATACAACGGCAACTTAGAAGCATCGACTGCAGTAAAGATGGTGAACATCTTGAATGTGGTGACAGGTGCGAACCCACTGGGTGACTATCAACGCCTTACGGGTCGTGTGTCGAGCCCGGCGAGTTTGCTCGACGATCTCCTTGCGGCGTTAACAAAAGGCATCGACGAACTGACTCGACCCATTGATGCCATCAAGCACCAGGCAAAGACCGTCACCGTTGGTATCTCGCGCAGTGAAGAAGGTTTGCTTGATCGCGAGTTGGTGAAAGCAGTGATCGAAGCAGGTGTTGCGCGCGACCGCTTGTCGTATGCCACGCTGAAAGTGCTCGCAGATCTTGATGTTGCGGTTGCATCGGTGAATGGTTTTACGCGTTATCGCATCGAAGGTGAACCAGCCACCGGAGGAGCGTCCATATTTATTGTGGAGCGCGGCGGGTTGTCGCGTGATTTGTCGTCACGTGTTGATTCCAGCAACGTATTGGTGGGAACCAAGAGGCGCGTCGCAAATGATCAACAAGTGTTGGTGGCGCGCGGACGGTCCGATGGTCGCACGGTGATTCTTGTTCCCGAAACAAAAGGATCCACCACCACGGGCATCACGTTGCTCCATGTGAATTTCCATGATCGTTTGCCAGTGCCGTCGATGCGACGTGTGTTGCAAGGCTATGACCAGCGCTATGACCGACTCGTTGACTGGGTCACTGAAACTGAGGGCTCGTTCCGCGAAGATCGTTTGGCAGAAGTATCTGTTGCTGACATGTTGATTAACCCCGTGTCGGAAAGTGCCAACGCGTGGTGCGGACAATAAGTGTGTGTTTGTGACGCAGGTGTTCGTGTTGGTGTTGGGGTGACGCGATGAAAGGCGTGGGGATAGATGCTGTTGATGTGGCGCGTTTTCGTGGGCTGCTCGAGCGCCGACCCAACATCACCACGCGGCTATTTACCGATAGCGAATTATCGGCGTTAGCGAGCAAACGTGATGCCACTGCGTCGTTAGCTGCCCGGTTTGCGGTGCGCGAGGCAACGATGAAAGCTCTCGGGGTGGGTCTGGGGGCATTTGATTTTCACGATGTGTGGATCGAGATATTGCCCTCTGGTGCGCCTACATTGCGAGTGACAGGTCGTGCACAGGAGATCGCGCAATCACAAGGCGTGTCGCAATGGCATGTGTCGATTAGCCATACCGACACTGTCGCCATGGCTGTCGTCGCCGCTTCGTAGTTGGCCTTTTCACGCCTACGCTTACTGGGTGCTTCCCGTCCTCACCGTTCAAGAAATGCGCGACGCCGACAATGCGGCAATAGCAGCGTTAGGTGACAAAGCAAAGTCTTCTGGTAGCGACTACGACGTTTTTATTCAGCGTGCTGGTGCGGCATGTGCTCACGCTGCTATTCAGATGATGGGCGGCGCATACGGCAAACGCGTGATGGTGATCGCTGGTAAAGGGCACAACGGTGATGATGGGCGAGTCGCGGCCATGCACTTACGTTCCCGTGGTGCACACGTGACCATGTGTGATGCCATCGAGATGGGCAATGTGTTTATCGATGATCGCAGCGCAGATCTTGTGATTGATGCCGCATACGGCATCGGGTTTCGCGGCACATGGGAACCACCCATTGTGTTTGATGTACCGGTACTGGCTGTTGATGTGCCAAGTGGACTTAATGCAAACACTGGTATTGCAGAGGGCCCGGTGTTACCAGCAGATCGCACGCTTGCATTCGGTGCGTTAAAGCGTGGCATGTTGTTTCATGATGGCCCCGCGTTGTGTGGCGAGATTGAAGTGCACGATGTGGGTATTGATGCAATGGCACATCTGGAACACATCGGTGCCTACTTATTGGAATCACACGATGCGATGCATTGGTTGCCACATCGTGAACGTGATTTGCACAAGTGGACACATTCATTGCGTGTTATCGCTGGTAGTGCCGGCATGACAGGTGCAGCGGCACTGGTGTGTGCATCTGCGATGCGCGCTGGTGCTGGCATTGTGCACGCATCGGTTCGTGGTGGCGATGTATCGTCTGATCTTGCGTTACCCACCGAAGTGGTGCATCGCGCATTGCCCGCGACTCATTGGGCAGATGCAATATCGTCTGACATTGCGCGTTTTGACGCAATGGTGATGGGGCCCGGACTTGGTCGTGGCGACGATGTGGCAACAGAAGTACGCAACATCTTGCGCACCACCACATTGCCCGTGGTCATCGATGGTGATGGTCTTGGTGCATCTGTTGATGCTCATGGTGATGTGTCGACCCTGTCATCACGCGAGGGCATCACGGTGCTGACGCCACACGATGGAGAATTTTCGGCTCTTGGTGGCGACGCACACGATGTTGATCGCATTGGTGCCACCGAGCAGGTAGCGCGCGCCACTAATTGTGTGGTGTTGCGCAAAGGCCCCACCACCGTGGTGTCGCAGCCACACGGACCCACGTTTTTGGTAAATGCGGGCGATCATCGCCTTGCAACTGCTGGCACTGGCGATGTGTTGTCGGGTGTCATTGGTGCGTTTTTAGCCCGCGGCATGGATGGCGCAACAGCAGCTGCAGCAGGTGCAATGGTGCATGGCCGTGCTGGGGCAGTATGTATGGCAGAAGGAACCATCGCTCGCGATGTTGTGTCGGCAATTGGAGATGTGCTCACAGAAATGATGACTTCATGACAGTGGACTATTCACAACGTTGGGCGTGGGCAGAAGTCAGTTCATCCACGATGTGTTTGAACTTTGCGCGCATGGCTCACTACGCATCATCGCCTCGCGCGTGGGCGGTAATTAAAGCTGACGCATATGGCCACGGTGCTGCGGTTGCGGCGCGTGCTGCAACAGATGCTGGTGCCCAAGGGTTGTGTGTGGCGCTTGCTGAAGAAGGCGCGTACTTGCGCAATGAAGGAATCCCCGCCGACATTTTGCTGCTGAGTGAACAACCACCCGATCAGTCGATGACAATTGTCGAGAACAATCTCATTGCAACAGTGGCGTCATATGAAGCAGCCGATGCGTTAAACGCTGCTGGTGTTGAAGGCCACCGCAATGTGTATGTGCACATCAAAGTAGACACCGGTATGCATCGCGTGGGTATTGCCCCCGATCGTGTGGTGGCGCTTGCGCAATATGTGAAGACACTGCCGCGTCTTCGATTGGAAGGAATCTTCACGCATTTTGCTGTTGCTGATGAACCAGAGCGTGTGGAAAATGTCGCGCAACGTGCATTGTTTGAAAAAGTGCTGCAAGAGTGTGCTGATGCTGGCATTGAGTTCACGTACGTGCATGCGGCAAACACCGCGGCAACGCTGGCCGATCCCGCGTCGCACTATTCATTTGTGCGCGTGGGCATTGCAATGTATGGCCTTGTTGCTGGTGATGGCGTCAAAGACATTGGCCCAAAGTTGTTGCCGGCCATGTCACTAAAGGCTCGTGTGTCTGCTGTGCGTCGCGTCAGTGCCGGTGAAGCGGTGTCGTATGGACTAAAGCGACCCGTTACACGTGACACGATCATTGCAACAGTGCCCATTGGCTATGCCGATGGTGTGCCACGCAAATTGTGGGAGACAGCACAACCAGTGTTAATTGGTGGCGTGCGCAGACCTATTGCTGGTGTTGTCACGATGGACCAGATCATGGTGGATTGTGGCGATGACGACAGTATTCGGATCGGCGATGAAGTAGTGCTGTTTGGTGAACAAGGTGGTGAATCCATCGCGGTGCGTGAATGGGCACAAGCCGTTGGTACCAACGATTATGAAATTGTGTGTGGCATTAGCCCACGCATCAAGAGGGTCTATACATGATCGATTTGTATTCGCGGTCACTCGCAGATACACACGACATCGCCGCAGCACTTGCACAGATTGTTCGTCCGCGTGACATCATTGTGTTATCTGGTGACATGGGCGCAGGTAAAACAGCGTTTGTCACTGGCTTTGCACGCGGCCTTGGAGTGTCAGACGATGAATACGTGTCATCACCTACGTTCACGCTGGTACACGCCCATGACACGGGTCGTATTCCCATGTATCACGCAGATCTCTATCGCCTCACCACAACAGGTGAAATCGCCGACTTAGGTCTTCGCGAACAGGCCGATATGGGTGCCGTGGTGTTGGTGGAATGGGGCGATGTCGCCATTGACGTATTGGGCGATGTGATGGTGGTGCGTATTGATGTAGACGACGATGATGACACGGTGCGTCACATAAACATCTCTGTTCTTGGACACGGATGGGACACGCGCTGGGAACAACTAAAGCGCACCGTCAACAACTGGGTGGCGCAATGATTCTCGCCATCGAAACAGCCGTAGAACACGTGGGTGTTGCCCTTGGTGATTCACGTGGCATCGCAGCATCGGTGTCGTTAGCAAGTGATCGTCGCCATGCCGAATCACTCACGCCAATGATTGAGTTTGCGTGTTCTCATGCGGGCATCACATTGCACGATGTGAGTGCGATCGCTGTCGACATTGGCCCCGGATTATTCACTGGTATGCGCGTGGGCATTGCAACAGCCGAAATGCTTGCATGGTCGTTAGACGTTCCTGTTGTGCCGGTGTGCAGTTTGGATATTGTGGCCTCGGCGTTGTGGCATGCAGACGACACGGTGGTGGCAGCTCTTGATGCGCGCCGTGGCGAGATCTACTGGGCGATGTATCGCCCTGATGTGGTGAACACAAAGATGATTCCCATCACATCGCCTGTGGTGTCATCACCAGAAGACATGATCGTAGAAATAAACGACCGTGGTGAACCGGTGTGGTGTGTGGGGTCGGGGTTTGTGCGGTATCGCAACGACGCCGAGCTCATCACACACGCGCAGTTCGCACCACAATCATTTGCTGGGCCGTCAGCAGATGTGTTGCTGGAAATTGCCGTTGGCAAGATCGCTCGCGATGAACACGTGGAAGCACACGACATCGAGCCGATGTATTTGCGCGCACCCGATGCCGAGATTAACTGGGCTGTGAGGGAAGGAGCGTGAGATGAAGATCATGCGCAACACTTCTCATAACACGCTCACTACCGAGCCGATGCGCCGGCGACATCTGCGTCGGATTTTGCAAATTGAAGACCAGGTGTATCCGCGCCCGTGGACACACCGCACGTTTGTGTCAGAACTTGGACACATGCGCCATGGCGATCGCCACTACGTTGTTGCCTATGTCGACGACACATTGGTGGGCTATGGCGGACTCATGTTTTCTGCAGGCGATGCGCACATCACCAACATTGCAGTTGATCCCGAATGTCAACAACGTGGCGTGGCAACAGAGTTGATGATTGATCTGTCACTCGCTGCCCACGAGCGCGGCTGTGATGCGATGACATTAGAAGTGCGCCACACCAACACCGCAGCTCAGCGGTTGTACCGGCGTTTTGGCTTTGTGCCAGCAGGAGTGCGACGCAAGTATTACGAAAATCGTGATGATGCCATCATCATGTGGTGTCACGGTGTGAACACCGATGAGTTCTTACAGCGCGTGCACCACATTCAGGAGTCACGTTCATGAGCGAATCACAGCGCAATATCACTGTTGATGAATCAACGGTGATCCTGGGTATTGAAACAAGTTGTGATGAAACAGCAGCAGCTGTGGTGATGGGCGGCAACGACATCTTGTCGAACATTGTCTCGAGCCAAATCGACATTCACGCCCGCTTTGGTGGTGTGGTGCCAGAGGTAGCAAGTCGCGCACATCTGGAAGCACTCATTCCTGTTGTTGATGAAGCGATCACATCCGCAGGAATTGAACCATCGCGTATCGATGCGGTGGCAGCAACGGTGGGCCCAGGACTTATTGGCGCGCTACTCGTTGGTGTGTCGGCAGCAAAAGCATTGTCGTTGTCGTGGAACAGACCGTTTATTGGTGTGAACCATATGGAAGCGCATTTGTATGCCGGGTTGTTAGATGACCCCACACTCGAGTTTCCACTCGTGGTACTTCTTGTGTCGGGTGGTCACACGATGATCGTCGAGATGCGTGGTCATGGTGACTACAGCGTGCTTGGCCACACCATCGACGATGCTGCTGGTGAGGCATACGACAAAGTGGCGCGGTATTTGAATCTTGGATACCCCGGCGGCCCCATCATCGACAAAGTCGCAGTCGATGGCAACCCGGAAGCAATCGCGTTCCCACGCGCGATGTTGCATGACGGGCTCAACTTTTCTTTTAGTGGTTTAAAAACGGCCGTGGTCAACCATGTGCGTAAACATCCCGATGCCAACAGTGTCGATGTGGCCGCCTCGTTTCAGGCAGCCGTAGTTGACGTGTTGTGTGCAAAGACCATTCGCGCCGCCAAAAAAGTAGGTGCCAAAGGAATAGTGCTGGGTGGTGGCGTGTCTGCCAACTCGCGCCTGCGTGCACAGATGACAACACAAGGCGAAGAGCACGGTTTCACGGTGGCATTGCCAAGTCGTGCGATGTGCACTGACAACGCAGCAATGATTGCATCGGCGGCGTGGTATCGCCTGCGCTCTAACGGCGCCACAGATTTATCGGTGGGCGCGTTTCCACAGCTGCGACTTCCTGTTACAAAGAAGTAATGAATCGCCTGCCCCTCACCCTTGGTGCGCACACGTGCGAGATTCCTGTTGTGCTAGCGCCTATGGCGGGCGTCACCAACAGCGCGTTTCGTAGTTTGTGTCGCGGCTTTGGCCCGGGGCTTGTGTATGTGAACGAAATGGTGATGGCAGCCGCTCTGGTGCATGGCAATGCGAAAACTAAGAAGATGGTGGCGTTCACACCTGATGAAGAGTTTCGCAGTCTGCAGATTTATGGCAGTGACCCCGACTTTGTGGGGCGCGCGGTGCGGGCGTTGTGTGAGCAAGACATTGTTGATCACATCGACATGAACTTTGGGTGCCCCGCACACAAGGTGACGCGCAAAGGTGGCGGTGCAGCGGTACCAGTGAAGAAAAACTTGCTTCGCAAAATCATGAACGCAGCTGTGACGGAAGCATCGAAATACAACATTCCTGTCACATGTAAGTTCCGCATTGGTATTGATGATGATCTCGTCACGTTTATCGACACCGGACTCATTGCCGAACAAGAAGGTATGGCAGCCATTGCGCTTCATGCGCGCACTGCCGAACAGCACTATGCGGGTCATGCACGGTGGGATGCAATTACCGAATTAAAGCGCGCTGTTACCTCTGTTCCTGTTTTAGGTAATGGAGATATTTGGGAAGCACACGATGCCATCAACATGATGAACGAGACCAATTGCGATGGAGTTGTCATCGGACGTGGATGTCTTGGGAAGCCGTGGCTGTTTCGCGATTTGGTCGATGTGTTTTCTGGCAGACCACTGCAACCAACACCCACGCTTGGATTTGTGATCGATGTGATGCTCGAGCACGCCGAATCGCTGTGTGCGTTAATGGATCACGAATCGGGTATTCGTAATTTCCGTAAACACACCGGCTGGTATCTCACCGGGTATCCAGTGGGTTCTGATGTGCGCAGACAAATGTCAATGGTGAACTCGTTGTTTGAATTGCAACAACTGTGTGCGCGACTTGATCGTGACATCACAATTGTTGCTGGTGGAGAACGTCTTACGCGTGGTCACACCAATGGTCCTATCAAAGTGGTGTTGCCAGAGAATTATCTTTTGAATCTCGACGACGTCACACCGCCAGCAGATGCTGCGGTCACTACGTTGAGCGGTGGGTGAGTGCATGAGCACCTACACGATTGTTCTTGCATCAGCATCACCACGTCGCAAAGATTTGCTGCAACAACTGGGCATTTATCCCGTCATCATTCCCGCCGATATTGATGAAACACCACATCATGGTGAATCACCTATTGCATTTGCATCCCGCATGGCGAAAGAAAAGGCATACGCCATTGGTCGTGCGGTATTAGAAAACCGTGTGTCGGGTCATGATCGACCACCACATCCATTTGGTGTTGTCGGTGCCGACACTGTTGTCGATCTCGACGGACAGATTTTTGGAAAACCTGTTGATGACAACGACGCACGTCGCATGTTGCGCGCACTATCGGGGCGCACACACCGCGTGCACACAGCTGTTGTGGTGGTGGCCGGGACCGGCGAGGCGTTTGATGGTCTTGTCACCTCGCTCGTCACGATGGTGCCCATCACCGACCAATTGCTCGAGTGGTACATCGCCACCGGCGAGCCCCACGACAAGGCGGGCTCCTATGCCGTCCAGGGCCAGGGCGGGGTATTGGTCGACAAAGTCCAAGGCCCCATGAGCAATGTGGTGGGCCTGCCGCTCGCGGAAACCGCGGAATTGTTGAACCGGGCGGGGTGCACGGTGGTGGCGGCCCGGGATCGCGATTAGCACTCTCGGGTCCTGGTTGCTAAAAAGCCCCTCAGGTCTCTATCATTAGCAATCGCACTCGGGGAGTGCTAAACGCCCGCGTTTACCCCCTGGCGTGGGAAACACTTCCCAACTCAATCCACATGCCGTGTAACGGAGGAAGAACCATGAATCTGAAACCACTTGATGACCGCATTGTTGTACGACCCAGCGAGGCCGAACAAACAACTGCATCGGGTCTTGTCATCCCCGACACCGCCAAAGAAAAGCCACAGCAGGGCACCGTTCTTGCCGTTGGTCCTGGACGCTGGAGCGATGACGAAGGTCAGCACTTTGCACTTGATATCAAAGTCGGCGACATTGTGCTCTACAGCAAGTACGGCGGCACCGAAGTAAGCCATGGCGGAGAAGACCTTCTCATTTTGACCAGCCGTGACGTGCTCGCGATCGTAGGTAAGTAATCATGGCCAAGCAATTGAAGTTTCATGACGAGGCACGTCGTGCACTCGAAGCAGGCGTTAACAAACTTGCCGACACCGTCAAGGTGACACTTGGACCAAAAGGTCGCAACGTGGTGCTCGACAAGAAGTTCGGCGCACCCACCATCACAAATGACGGTGTGTCGATTGCGAAAGAAGTTGAACTCGACGACCCATTCGAAAACATGGGCGCGCAGTTGGTGAAAGAAGTTGCCACCAAGACAAATGATGTCGCTGGTGACGGAACCACCACCGCAACCGTTCTTGCTCAGGCAATGGTTCAGCACGGCATGCGCAACGTCGCAGCTGGTGCAAACCCCATGGGCTTGAAGCGCGGAATCGAAAAGGCTGTTGCCGCTGCTGTTGAATCCATCAAGGGATTGGCAAAAGACGTTGATGACAAAAACGACATCGCAAGCGTTGCAACTATTTCTGCAGCCGACGCAACCATCGGAAACGTCATTGCAGATGCCATCGACAAGGTCGGCAAAGACGGTGTTGTTACCGTTGAAGAGTCAAACACTTTTGGTATCGAGCTTGAATTCACCGAAGGTATGCAGTTCGACAAGGGCTACTCATCGCCATACTTCGTGACTGATCAAGAGCGTCAAGAAGCAATTCTCGACGACCCATACATCTTGTTCCACGCCGCAAAGATTTCTTCCGTGCAGGCGATGCTTCCCGTTCTTGAAACAGTGATGAAGACCGGCAAGCCGCTGTTGATCATTGCTGAAGATGTTGAAGGCGAAGCACTCGCAACACTCGTTGTGAACAAGATTCGCGGAACATTCAACTCCACCGCAGTAAAGGCTCCTGGCTTTGGCGATCGTCGTAAGGCGATGATGCAAGACATGGCAGTTCTTACCGGCGGGCAGGTCATCAGCGAAGAAGTTGGCCTCAAGTTGGATAACGCAACCATTGATCTTTTGGGTCGTGCAAAGCGCGTCATCATCACCAAGGACGCCACCACAATCGTGGACGGTGCAGGTGACAAAGAAGACGTTGCTGGTCGCATCAACCAGATCAAGACCGAAATTGACAACACCGATTCCGACTGGGATCGCGAGAAGTTGCAAGAGCGTTTGGCGAAACTTGCTGGCGGCGTTGCCGTGATCAAGGTCGGCGCTGCTACCGAGGTGGAGCTGAAAGAAAAGAAGCACCGCATCGAAGACGCAGTGTCAGCTACTCGTGCAGCAATCGAAGAAGGTGTTGTTGCTGGTGGCGGAACCGCGCTGTTGCGTAGCCGTCCTGCAGTGTTGAAAGTTGTCGAGAGCCTTACTGGTGACGAAGCAACCGGTGCACGCACCGTGTATGAAGCACTTGTTGCTCCTGCAAAGCACATTGCAGATAACGCTGGCCTTGAAGGTTCAGTTGTTGTACAGAACGTGGAAGCCGAAAAAGGCAACATGGGTCTGAACGCTGCAACGGGTGAGTATGTCGACCTCGTGAAGGCCGGCATTATCGACCCCGCGAAAGTGACACGTGCTGCATTGCAAAACGCTGCATCTATCGCTGCATTGGTTCTCACCACCGAGTGTCTCGTGGCCGACAAGCCAGACGCACACTCACACGGTGGTGCACCAGCCGGCGGCGGAATGCCCGGCATGGGGATGATGTAATCATCCCGCTTTATTGAAGTAACGAAAGACCCGGATCGATGTGATCCGGGTCTTTTGCTTATGTGGCGCATTACATTGATGACGTGTCATCTACACATGGACGTCCGCAACGAGGTTTTTGGCTTCATCAGTTGTTTGAGTACCTCATTGCTATTGCGTGTGCGATGGTGGCCTATCAAAGTCCTACTCCCGCTCCGCTAGTTGTGGTGTCGCTATCTATTGGCATTAACGCCGCGGTATCCAAAGGTGCATTGGGTGCGTTTCAGTGGATTCCCAAACGTGTCCATCGCATCATCGACATTTTGTTAGTGGTGATGATGCTGGTGATCGCGGTGGTGATGGACGCCGACGCTCTCACTCGCGTAGTGGTGATATTGCTTGCTGTGGTGCTGGCCGTACTAGTACTAGGCACCAACTTTGCGGAGAAAACTGCCCGTGTGGCGGGGTCGGTGCCCGCTTCAGAGATGGGAAGTGAACGCAGTGAGGAATGGGGCCGCAAGGCCGGCCGAATTGCAGGGCGTGTCGGACGTGCAGCCCGCAACAAGTTAGACTAAATCACTATTCAATTTGATGGGGGTGCGCGCGATGAAGCGTGTGTTTGGTTCTTTTCTCGCGACGTGTCTTGCTGGTGGCGCAATAGCGGTGTCATTGAGTGCGCCAGCGTCTGCGTATCCGCTTTTGACAAATGTTCCCGATATTGCATTTGAACAGCGCTTGATCGATCTCGGTCATGACGACGTACTGGATGAACTTGTTCGCACCACCACTATTCGTCAGATCACCTCACTAGATCTCAGCGGAACCGCAATTGGAGACACCCATGGTCTGACGGGTATTGAAGATTTCACAGCGCTTCAGACTTTGAACTTGTCAGGTCTGACAGGCTCGATGACGACGGTGGGAGATCCAAACCAGTACTACGGCGGAACACGTCTTCCGGCATCTCTTCGGACACTGAATGTGTCCAACAGTCCAAATATTGACACCGTAAATCTATCAAGGTTGTCTCTTGATGGAAACGTTGAGAGCATCAATGTTTCTGGCAGTACGGGACTTACGTCACTGAATCTCAACGGCAACCGTCTGACAAGTCTTGATGTCACCGGGCTGTCATCGCTGCATACACTCAATCTGTCATCGAACCAATTGACGGCCATCCCCAGTGGTATTGGACCGTCATTAACTACTTTGAATATTCAAGACAACCGGTTAACTACAGCCGACCTGTCTGCTGCTACCGGGCTTGATTGGCTGTACATCTCCCACAATCAACTGACCGCACTCCCCGCTGGTCTGCCGACTTCGCTGAAAGTGCTTGGAATTGGAAATAACAAAATTTCATCTGTCGATCTCAGCCGCTTTGTAAATCTCACAACGTTGAGTGTTCCCAATTTGAATCTGGGTTCGCTCGATGTCACTCCGATGACAAAACTCGAGTGGCTCGAAGCATCCAACACTTCTCTTACGTCTGCTCCCAAAGGGATGCCCAAATCGTTGTATTACCTCGAACTGTCGGACAATCAAATGACGTCTGTTGATGTGAGCGACTATCGCGCTCTTACCGATCTTCGTCTCGGCAACAATCCCATTACCAGTCTCACGCTCAACAACCTCACCGCCGTAGGTATTGTCCGGCTAACTGGCCTTCGTCTCACGGATCTCACTATGACGAACATGCCAAATTTGTCCAACTTTGAACCACCACAAAGTGTGAAGAACCTTGTGATGACCGGCGTGAATCTTCAAACACCGTACCCAGATGGTAACCATCTGGAAGGGTTGTCAATTGAATCAGCAACGTTGACTGATATTCGCAATGTGTTCGCTTTGCGAATCGGGAATAACAATCTGACGTCGTTAACGGTGAAGGATTCACCTGGCCTATCGGCAATTGACGCGTCAAATAATTATTTGTCAACAGTTACCATCTCGGGAATTCCAAAACTTGCGATTCTGAATCTTTCACAGAATAAGTTGAAGGCATTTGATCCCAGTGCTTATGCCAATTTGGTGAGTCTTGATGTCAGCAACAATCAACTTTCTAAATTGGATGCCACGAAGCTTTCTCAGTTGGCGGTACTTAATGCATCGGCAAACAAATTGAAGTCAATCGATGTTTCAAAAAATACGAAACTAGATGTACTCCAACTTCGACGCAATGCGATCGCAAAGCTAGATCTGTCGAAGAACGTAGAACTCACGATAATCGATCTTTCGGCAAATAAATTGTCCAAATTAAACGTGAGTACGTTGGCACGCCTAGGTGATCTTGATGCAACCTCTAATCGATTGTCCAAGATTGATGTGTCAAAAAATACACGGCTTGTGAACGTGTCTGTGGCATATAATCGTTTATCGAAAGTTGACGTTTCAAAGCTGTCGTACCTTGGCTCACTGGATGTGTCGGGTAATCGAATTGGTTCGCTGTCTCTAAAAGCCAATCGCAACTTGGCATGGCTGAACGCAAATAACAACAATCTTCGCAAAGTTGATGTACGGGCAAATCCCAAACTCTCGATGCTGAATATCGCGAATAATCCGTTGACATCATTGAATGTCGCTAAGACACGAAATTTGCAGAGCCTTGATGTGAGGGGCACCAAGTTGCAGTCTCTCGACATTCGCAACCTCAGTCTCGAGTCGCTCGACACCCGTGGCACAAAGATGACCGTCCGCATGATCAACCCGAGGGCCGCGCGTTTGTACTGGCAGACCACAACAGGCGATCAGGTTCGATTCACGAACTGAATCGCTATCCTCACCGGTATGGCATTTGATCGTCCGGCTCCAGATCTCAACAAGATTTTCACTGCGTGGGAAACATGGGAAAAAGGCGAGGAAGCTCCTGGGAAAACCCTTGCCAATCTGAAGACTGCTGGCCTTGATCAGATTCTCGCTGAGTTGAAGGCAAGCGGCTGGGCGTCGACGACCTCGTAATCTGGCAGTCATGAGTCGTCGCCCCGGTGGGGCACAAAACATTCCTACGCCCAAAGCGTGGCGTCCCGTTGACGTGCCCGCATGGCAGGAACGCGATCTTTCGCGTCTGCACGACTTCAACATTGTGCAAGAGCGCTTATCGCAAGCGGTGTCGCCACTTCATGTTGATCCCACCACATCTCCGCAGTGGTTTGACGGTGCGCGATTGTCTGCAGTGCTCATGCCACTTGTTGATTCGTCTGATGGTCCATCGGTGGTACTCACTCGACGAGCGCAACATTTGCGCAATCATCGCGGAGAGGTGTCGTTTCCGGGTGGGCGAGTAGAGCCTGATGAGTCAATTCTTGAGGCTGCACTGCGTGAAGCAGAAGAGGAGATTCGCCTCACGCGTGATGTGGTGCGACCACTTGGCACACTCGAGCCGCTTGCAACGGTGGTGAGCAATAGTTTCATCACTCCCGTTGTGGCAACTGTGTCGCCACTGCCCGAGCTTGTACCCGACGCGGGGGAAGTGGAGCGCATTTTCTCTGTCCCTTTGCACGATCTAGTACGCGTCGACACCTACCGCAGTGAGATGTGGGTGATTGATCGGCTGTATGAAAACGAAGAGTTAGAAGTGCACTTTTTTGAATTAGACGATGAGACAATTTGGGGTGCAACCGCACGCATGTTGCACCACATGATCGACGTCATCACTCGCGACTAGTCGCAAAAACTTACGGTCCGGCGTAGGTGCGCACGAATCGGTAAAACAACTCTGCCCATGTGCGACATGCCGGGCGGTCTACCACCGAACGTTTCGCGCAATGTGCACGCATGTCGGTGCGGAAACGTCGATCTACTCTGTCGCGAAGTGTTGATGTCCACTTCTTTCCGTTTTCAATAACGCGGAAATTTCGATACGCAAAATCGTGCCTGCGGCATGCATCGGTGAAATCGAAACTGCGCCCGGTGCTACCTACCACCGGGGCAGAACACCCATCAGTGGTCCAATTAAGACGTGCATCACGGTCGGGCGAATTTGCGGTGGTGATGAACTCGGTAAGCGAGACAGAAAATGTGAGACGCGATGTGACTTGGTATGCGCTTGGCAACCGAGCAGCGTCGACAAGCGGTGACGATATGACCATCCACAGACCCGAGATGGCAACGAGTGTGCGCAGAAAGCGTTTCATGCGACCCTCCTTTGTCTTGTCATGGTGTGTACGTGGGGCCACCTGTTGTGGCACGTCATACGATAAATCGTTCTACGAACGAATACTTTGCCTAATCGATCTACGAACGAATTTCTTGCAACCGGGTGATCATCTCTACCACGCCAACGGCGGCTTCATCACCTTTGTTGTCGATGCCGGGGCCACTGCGATCTTTTGCCTGCTGTTCGGTCTCGACAGTGAGAACACCAAACATGATCGGAACGCCAGTTGATAACTGCGCATCCTGGATGCCGCGAGCTGCTTCTCCTGCTACAAAATCAAAGTGTGCGGTGTCGCCACGAATGACCGTGCCGAGACAAATAACGCCGTCCACTTTTCCTGATTCGGCAAGCGCTTTGCCAGCAAGCGGTACTTCAAACGCACCGGGTACCCAAAATTCAATAATGCGATCATCGGCGCAGCCGAGGCGATGTAGTCCGCGAACGGCTCCGTCGCGCAAGGCAGTCACGATGTGGTCGTTGAAACGCGCAGCAACAATGCCAATGCGCATGTTCGATGCATCGAGATCGGGTGGAAGATTGCCAGAAGATCCAGTGCGGGTCATTTCGAACCTTTCTTTTTTGATTCAAAGTCAAGAAGATGTCCCATGCGCTCTTGTTTGGTGCGCAAGTACGCCTCGTTTTCTGGTGTGGGGGCGGTGTTGATCGGAACGCGTTCCACTACCGCTAAGCCGTACCCGTCAAGACCGCCGTATTTGGCGGGGTTGTTGGTCATGAGGCGCAAGTTCTTCACGCCAAGATCAGCCAAGATTTGTGCACCAATGCCGTATTCACGACTATCAACAGGTAATCCAAGTTCGAGGTTTGCATCAACTGTGTCGAGGCCTTCGTCTTGCAATGAGTAGGCGCGAATCTTGTGGCCAATGCCAATGCCGCGACCTTCGTGTCCGCGCAGATACACGAGCACGCCGCGACCTTCTTTTTCAATTTGTGTGAGTGCTGCACTTAACTGTGGACCACAGTCGCAACGACGCGATGAGAAAACGTCGCCGGTAAGACATTCGCTGTGAACGCGTACGAGAACTGGTTCGTCGGTGTCTACGTCGCCACGCACGAATGCAAGGTGTTCCACTTGATCAAGTGTGCTGCGATAGGCGACGCAGGTGAATTTGCCATAGTCAGTAGGAACATCGGCGGCTCCCATGCGCTCTACCAAACGCTCGTGACGGCGACGGTATTTGATGAGCTCTGCAATGGAAGACATCAACAGACCATGTTCTTTGCAGAACTTAAGCAAATCAGGTACACGCATCATGGTGCCGTCATCGTTTTGAATTTCACAGATCACACCGGCGGGCTGACACCCTGCAAGTCGGGCAAGGTCAACAGCTGCTTCAGTGTGGCCGGCGCGCTTCAACACACCACCGGCGCGTGCGCGAAGAGGGAAGATGTGGCCAGGGCGTGCAAACTCTGCATAGCCAGCCGATGAATCAGCAAGTGCTTTCAGAGTCATTGCGCGATCAGCGGCGCTAATACCTGTTGTTGTTCCCTCGATGAGGTCAACGGTGTCAGTAAACGCCGTGCCCTGGCTTTCGGTGTTTTGATCAACCATGAGGGGGAGGCGTAATTCATTGCAACGCTCTTCGGTGAGTGGCGCACACACCACTCCTGATGTGTAGCGAATGATGAACGCGAGTTTTTCTGGTGTTGCAAACTCGGCGGCCATGATGAGATCGCCTTCGTTCTCGCGGTCTTCATCGTCGACCATCACCACGATTTCACCGCGGCCAATGGCTGCGATGACGTCTTCAATGGGTGCTAATTGGCTGCTCATACTGTGGCTGTTTCCTTGTGTGGTTGAAGAATTATTTCGATGTCGTCATCAAAACGCGTGGCACTCACCAGGTGTCCGCGAATCAAGTCTTCGATAGACGAGATTGATTCGCCGTAAAACACCGGCGCAGCATCAGGATGACCGCTGATGGTGGGTGCAACGTGAAACACATAGCGGTCAACAAGCCCTCGTGAGTGAAACGCGGTGGCAATGGTGGGTCCGCCTTCCACCATCAACTGCAACACGTTGTCTGCACCGAGGTGGTCAAGAAGATCATCAAGTGTTGTGTCCCACAACAGTGCAGGCTGCACCGCAGCATCATCGGGAATGGAGCGCGAGCGCGACAATACGATGCGACGAGGTGACGGGCCGTGTGCGTCGCGCACCGTGAGCGCAGGATTATCGGCAAGAACTGTGCCCATACCCACTGCAATGGCGTCGCTTTCGGCGCGCAATTCATGGACGCGCACACGTGCTGATTCACCGGTGATCCATCGTGGACCGTCTGGTTGTGTGGTGCGCGCGTCAAGTGTGCATGCAGTTTTCAACATCACAAACGGACGACCTGTGCGGCGATGGTGAACATACGGTGCGAGTTGTAGTTCAATCTCGTCTGCGCACACGCCACTCACTACTTCAACGTTGTGGTCACGCAAATACCGAAATCCATTTCCGGACACTTTGGTGTCGGGGTCTTCAATGCCTGCAACCACACGTGTGATGCCTGCTGCAACAATTGCCTCGCAACATGGTCCAGTGCGTCCCACATGTGAACACGGTTCGAGAGTGACGTACAAGGTGGCACCATCAAGTGATGCACCCGATGCACGCGCTGCATCCATCGCCACAATCTCGGCGTGGCGTTTTCCGGGTTCTTCTGTGGCGCCGGAAAACTGTGTTCCATCTGCACACACAACAACAGCTCCGACCCAGGGGTTCGGACGTGACCGCAGACGCGCAGTATCGGCGATCGCCAATGCATCCCGCATGGGTGCGTCAAAAATGTCGCGCATACGCGCGGCGTTACGGTCTGTCATGTTGTTCCTTGCTCGTATCCGGACTGTTACCGTCGGCCTCAGAATTTCACTGAGTCGGCCTCACCACTGTCGTGGATTGGTTCGCGGGCTATAACCGCCGGTCGGGATTTGCACCCAACCCCGCAAGGGTTCTGTTGTGGATCTTCAGGCTATGCCGGGTGCGTCTTTGCTAACAACCCGAGAACCTCGCCCCAACGGTTGCGCAGGGTGGACGTGTTGTCACCCCAGTTGAAGGTCTTTTCAAGAGCGAGGTGACCCACAGCGAGCGCAACCGCCATACGGGCTGCGTCACGAGAGGCGTCGTTTGCCATCTTGTATTCCTTTTCAAGGCGCTGAGCAACGGCCGAGACAAGCGGGCTCGACATTGGCATTTCAATGCCCTCCACACCTTCCACCTCAAGCCAGATGCACAGGCGAACGAGAAGTCGCGAGTCGGGGTCGGTGAGTGCACCGAGGCGTGGACCGCCAAGGGTGTCGGCGTACTGGGTGATGATGCGGTTCATTAACTCGTTGCGTGCAGCCATAAATAAAAGGTGCTTTGAACCAAACCACACGTGAACAAAACCGTGGTTGATGTCGGCGCGTTTGGCAATGTCGCGAACGCCTACCTCGGAAAAAGGTTTCTCGCGGATGAGTTCAATCGCCGCGTTAATCATTCGGCGTTCACCTTCCTCGCGGGAGATGGGGGAACGACGCTTGGTTTGCTTTTGTGGAGCCATGACCCATCGTGGCACACACAGAAGTCCATCGAACAGTCAAGACCCAGTCAACATCAAGTCTGAAGATAGACACAAAATAGATACAACACAGATACGGACACCGAATAGAGGCATGGAATCGGGTGGGAACGTGAGTCATGGGGACTGAGACGATCTCCCGCCATGACAACCACGTGATCTGGGAGCTGCGCGATGACAACGAACATCCTCGCAGCGATGTGGTGATGTCTGTGGTGGTGCGCACTCTCGATGGCACCACTGTGGCACTGACGCGTGATGGGTCGTTGGTGCGAGACGACAACACTGTGCTCGCGATGGAGTTGGTGGGAGTAGATCCGCAGTCGGCGCTCGTTGTAAATGGCGTGCGAATTGTCGTAGATGATTTTGGTCGCGGGTCGCTCGTGGTTGACAATGCAGATGAGTTGCGTGTCTCGTTTGTGAATGACGGTGTTGCACATTCCATAACCCACGTGACGAAATCACCTTCTTCAACATCATTTGCATCGGCACAGGTAATGGATGTGCCGATTATTTCTCTTGGTTTTGTTGCGGTGATGTGTGTACTCGCGTTATGCGTCCCCACGTTTCGATTGCGACGGTCGTGTCGTGTATCGATATAGTCGCCGACATCGTGTTGCAAGTAGTCACGACATTGCAGGTTGGTTGTATGCCGATGTGTTTCTTGCTCTCATGATCATGGGAGTGGGATCGTCGGTGGTGGTGAGGCAGATGCTCCCCTCCGATTCTGCTGTGCCACCACCGACAGCTACCCAGGCAACTGTGAGTTGTCGCGAGTTTGCCGTGCCGGTGAACGGACAATTAGCTGATGGATCAGATACTGCATTGGCCGAATACGTAACCGCAGCGGTTGATGGAGAGGTGATGCAACGGGGTTGGACATCAGATGTGGCTCGTCCGGCGTTGGTGATAGTGCTTGGTGGTTTCGAATTGTATGAAAGCGCCGGTGATGGCGATGCAAATGCGCGGGTCTTGCGTGCGCGACTACGTCGCGTCGTGCCCATGTTGGCAAACGTAGAGATGCGCACTGGTGGATCACGTTCAGCACTTGTTGACAGCAACCAAATTGCGGTGGGAAATAATGGTGATTTTGTTTTAGTGGTGTATTTGTTGCATAGCAACAACGTGGAAGAGGAATGTGTATGACAACTCCGCTTGTGTCTCATGATGATGTAGTTGCAGTGGTGACACGATGGCGCGACACGCATGGCGCGTCATCATCTGTGCTGACGAGATCATTTGTTGATGATGTGTGTGGGGGTCGAGATCTCGAACGCTGGCAAGACGTTCGCGCTGAAGATGTGTTTGTCTTTGTGTCACCGCGACCACGGATGTTGCTCGCAGTGCGATCTGCCATTGTGTTGTTGCCCATTCTTCTCACGTGGCTGGCGTTATCGCAGGTGATTGATCCGTATGCGACGTATGTGCAAAACGTGGATTCGTCTGCGAATTTTTTATGGTTCTGGCAATCAAACCCCGAAGGCGCGTTCGCATCGCACTGGCGATTGAGTCACGTGGCGCTTGTTGACGCGGGCCTTATCGCGGCTCTCGTGGTGTTGTCTGTGCGTATTTCATGGCACGAAACGGCGGTGCTGGAGCGCGATGAACGTGAGTATGACGAACTTATTCAGGTGGTAAATGTGTATGTGGCGCAGTATCAGGCTGTGCAGCAGGTTCTTCCGATGCGCGAGCAGCCTGAGCCATCATTGCAACACCAATCACCACCAAAATTGCACCAAGAACTCGCACCGCAGTAATCGATTCATTCAATGCGATGACACCAACAGTGATCGACACAACCGGTTCGATGGTGCTGAGTACAGACGCTTGTCCGGGCCCGATGCGTTGAATACCAATGAAGAGGAAACTCAACGCAATGACCGTGGAAATGATCGCAGCTGCAAACGCCGCCGACCATCCTTCAATATCTGATGGAAGTTCGGCACGCGTGAATAACCAGAAGACGATGTTTGCAAATGCAGCACCAATCATGATCACGGTGACGGACATAAAAGCATCAACGTCGGGAAACACGTGGCTTACCACGATGATTGATGCTGCGTACCACAGTGCAGCAATGAACATGAGTGTCACGCCCATCCAGGACCCTGTTTGAATTTGTCCTGCGGTCATTGCAGTGCCAACTAGTGCAGTCATCAATGACACCACTACTGCGCGGCTAGGAACATGTTTGAGGATGAGCCAACTAAGGAGCACCACCATCACGGGATAGGTATAGAAAATGATCGTTGCAAGACTGATGTCGATGCGTTCGACACCTGTTGCAAACAACAGTGATTGTGGCGCGTATCCAATGGCACCAAATATCATCAGCTTCACAAACATTTTGCGAGATGGCCACGGGATGTGTCGTCGAATAAGTAAGTGAAACAACACGAGACATGTCATGGCGCCAAGAAATCGAACCGTGAGAAGACCAACGGGTTCGACACCATGGTTGAAAGCGATGCGTGAAAACCAGGGGAGAAGCCCAAAGGCGATACCACTGATCAAGATGTAGACAACGCCCACGTCTGCTGACGGTAGTGGCTCGTTAGTTGTCGGACCGGTTCTTGGTGTCTGTTGGCGAATCGGTCGGTGTGGAAGGCGTGGCGTGCGGCGCGTTCATGGCGCGGTCACGACGCACGATGTTTCGTCCGATCACTGTGCCGATGAGTCCAAGTGCACCAAGCATGACCGCAAACGTTGCGTATTGCAGTGCACCACCGCGTTCGCCCGCATCTTCGGGTTCTTTGCCGCAGCCAGGTTTAGGTAAAAACCCGATGCACTCAGATGGGTCGTTTTCTAAGTCGTAGTAATACACCGTGTCGTCGGTGATTTCCGTGTCATCTTGTGTGTCAACAGTTGTGTCCGTGCCGGCTGCTAACAGTGCAGTGGGCGCTGCAAACGACATGATGCCAGCAAGTGCGATCGTTGCAGTCATGCGACGATGGGAGTAATGCGGACGTGGCATGTGGTGATGGGGGGCGGGCACGGCTCCATCGTCACACTCTCCACTAGGGTGAGACAAGTCATGAACAGCGCCACGACACCTGTCACTCATCAACACGATGTTGTGCTGGTGGTTGATTTTGGGGCGCAATACGCACAACTCATTGCGAGACGGGTGCGTGAGGCCCAGGTGTACTCAGAAATCGTGCCCCACAGCATCACTGCCAGTCAGGTCGCTGCCAAAGCCCCCACAGCCATCATTTTGTCGGGCGGGCCAAAGAGCGTGCATGTCGATGGTGCACCACGCCTCGACCCTGCCATCTACGAGCTGGGTATTCCGATCCTTGGCATTTGTTATGGCTGCCAATTGATCGCTCAACAATTAGGTGGCGACGTGACCCGCGGTGGTCGCGGTGAATATGGTCGTACCACTGTTACGCGCGCTACAACACCAAGTGAGTTGATGCCTTCTTCCATGGCGCAACAACACGATGTGTGGATGAGTCACTTCGATGCAGTCACCACGTTGCCCGATGGTTTTGTGAACACCGCAAGCACGCCCGATGCACCAATGGCGGTGATTGAGAACAACCAACGCCGCATATTCGGAGTGCAGTACCACCCCGAAGTGGTGCACACAACAGGCGGTCAAGATCTGTTGCGTCGTTTCCTTATCGACATTGCCGGATGTCGCGGTGACTGGACAATGGCATCCATTGTTGATGATCAGATCGCAGCGATTCGCGCACAAATTGGTGACCAGCGTGCCATCTGTGGTTTGTCGGGTGGTGTTGATTCATCTGTTGCGGCTGCGTTGGTGCATCGCGCTATCGGAGCACAGCTCACGTGCGTGTATGTCGACACGGGGCTGATGCGTCGGGGCGAAAGCGAACAAGTTGTTGAAACATTTCGACGCAGCATGGGCATTGAACTCATTCATGTTGATGCAGGCGAACGTTTCTTCACCGCATTGAAAGGCGTGACCGAGCCGGAAGCCAAACGTAAAACCATTGGCGAGTTGTTTGTGCGTATTTTTGAAGAAAACACCGGTGGCATCACCGACGCACAGTTTTTAGTACAAGGAACGTTATATCCCGATGTCATTGAAAGTGGCGGGAGCGACGGCACGGCATCGGTCATTAAAAGCCATCACAACGTTGGTGGATTACCAGAAGACATGACACTTGAACTCACTGAACCACTGCGTACGTTGTTTAAAGATGAAGTGCGCAAAGTGGGAACAGAGTTGGGGTTGGCAGACGACATTGTGTGGCGTCAACCGTTTCCTGGTCCGGGTCTGGGAGTGCGCATTATTGGTGAAGTCACGCCCGACAAAGTTGCAACACTGCAACATGCCGATGCAGTTGTTCGTGAAGAGATTGCCGCAGCTGGTGTAGAACGAGAGATCTGGCAGGCATTCGCAGTGCTCGCTGATATTCGAAGTGTTGGAGTGATGGGCGATGAACGCACCTACGGTCACCCGATCATTATTCGCGCGGTGACAAGTGACGACGCAATGACAGCAGACTGGGCGCGCTTGCCATACGACTTGTTAGAAAAGATGTCGTCGCGCATTATTAATGAAGTACCAGGCATTAACCGGTGCGTGTACGACATCACGTCGAAACCGCCTGGCACTATCGAGTGGGAATAATCGTTCGCTATTTATAACTGAGTAGCAAGAATTGTGAAGGTGGCGATAAAGCACGCGCTCATGAGTGAAGCAAGCGCCCACATTGCATGTTGAAGACCGCGAATATTTTGATCGAGAAAATCGAAACGCACGTCGAGGTCGGACTTGCGTGCGACGTCGCCCCATCCCGACGGCGGGAGATGTTCCATCAATACATCGGCCATAAAACCCCGAAACAGTGCGATTTTAGGCGGAAAATGGGCGACGGAAATCGACCGTGGTCTGGCAGTACCCTGTAGAGGTCATGAACTCGGTACGCAGTCTGGTTCAGCGCTTTCAGCGTCGTTCGCGGCCACAGTCTCGCTCTCGAATCTTTTTGGGAACGTCACTGGCCGTGGCTATTGGCGTCACCGTGGTGGCGTTTCCTTCGGGCACCGCAACTGCAACCGGATCTGACTCGAAGCGTCGCGAGGTAGCAGCTTTAGCTGATGAACTCGAGCGCCTCACTGAACGCATGGACGCCTTGGGCGAGGATTACGTCGAAGCAATTGCGTTGCAAGAAGAACTCGGGCTTGAGGTGCAGCAGGCGCGCGCCGAGTTGAGCGAGACCGAACAAGAGATCTCACAAATGCGCGGCACGTTGTATCAAGCCGCGCTGAGTCGTTTTATGAATGGTGGTCGTAACAGCACGCTCACAAACTTGCTCACTACCACCGGGAGTGTGCAAGATGCATTGCAGCGTGAAGAGATGACATCAATTGCTCTCAACACTGGTGCACTAACAACCGACCAGCTCGATGCGCTTGCATACAAATTGAATAAGCAACGCCAAGCGTTGGAGAAAAAAGAATCAGAAGCTGAGAAACTCGCGGAAACCGTGTTGTCACGCCAGAGCGATGTCGAGTTGCTTGCTCTGCAATACGAGTCGCGACGAAACAGTGCACAGGGTGAACTAGCCGACTTATTGCGAGCCGAACAGCAACGTCGCGAACAGGTGGCGTTTGAAGATTCAAAGCGTGTTGCTAATCAGTATCAGTCGACGCAACAGAAGTACTCCAACTTGCCGAAAGTCTCGGCGCGCGCACAGACTGCAATCAGTATCGCGTTGAAGCAATTGGGTACCCCATATAAATACGCGATGAGCAAACCCGGTGTTGGTTTTGACTGCTCGGGTCTTACGACGCACGCGTGGGGCGGTGCGGGGGTTGGACTGCCACGCAATTCACGCGCGCAGTACTACGCATTACCGCGTATTCCGAAAGAAGCAGCGGCTCCTGGAGATCTCATTTTCACCGGTAATCCCATTCACCACGTGGGCATTTACTTAGGTGGTGGACGCATGGTGCATGCTCCACAAACAGGTGATGTGGTGAAAATCAGCCCTGTGAGTTGGTACAAGGTGGTTGGCGTCGGGCGACCACGTTAATCACGTCAGATACCAACTACCGTTGAGCGCATGCATGACGGAATCAATGAGGCAAAAGTTGAAGCGTGGTTGAACGCCAACGTTGAAGAACTGCACGGGCCATACACCTACACACTCATCGCTGGTGGCCGCAGCAACCTCACGTTCTTAGGGACAGATTCCAAAGGCACGCGTTTCGTACTGCGTCGCCCACCGCTTGGCCATGTGCTTGCAACAGCACACGACATGGCTCGTGAGCACCGCATTATTTCAGCAGTTGGCAAGACCAATGTTCCCGTGCCACGAACACTCGGTGTGTGCACCGACGACGACGTGAACGGTGCACCTTTTTATGTCATGGCGTATGTCGATGGCATTGTTCTCGACTCACAAGAACGCGGTGCCGCAGTGCCAGAAAATCTTCGTGAACAAGTTGCTTTCGATCTCATCGACGTTCTCGCGGCCTTGCACTCTGCAGATATTGACGCCATTGGTTTGGGAGATCTCGCAAAACGTGAGGGATATGTTGAGCGCCAAGTGAAGCGCTGGACAACGCAGTGGGAAAACTCAAAGACACGCGAGTTGCCCGAAATTGAAGAAGTAGCAAAGTTGTTGAAGGCGAGTATGCCCGTGCAGCAAGCAACAGCTATTGCACACGGTGACTACCGCTTAGGAAACTGTCTCACTGATGTCACGAAAGGTCGCGTTACAGCTGTTCTCGACTGGGAGTTGTGCACGCTTGGTGATCCGCTCGCTGATCTTGGATACATCGGTGTGTATTGGTCAGAGCCTGGCGAGAATCTGCGACATAACGATCCGTCGGGTCTTGCAGGTTTCCCCGGATACGACGCACTGGTATCGCGTTATGCAGACAAGACAGGTTTTGATGTGTCAAACATCAACTACTACAAAGCATTTGGTGCGTTTCGTCTTGCCGTCATTAGTGAAGGTGTCTACGCGCGTTACATCCACGGTGCCATGGGCAAACAGGATTACGACCCCACGCCACTAAAGGAAAGCACCGATGCTCTTGCCCGTATGGCTTTGTCCACGATGAAGAAGAACTAGAGCGTTTATGTCGACATCTCGCGAACGTCACGCAGCTGCATTGGATGGTTGGACAAAAGCATCATTCACCAGTGCAAACATCACGCGCGATGTGTATCGACGTGGAACTGGTCCCGCTGTCATTGTGGTGCATGAAATACCTGGCATCACACCGACAGTGTTGCGATTTGCACAAGACACAGTGAACGCTGGTTTCACAGTGTTTCTTCCCGATCTGGTGGGCACTCCTGGTCAAATGGTGTCACAGAAGTATTTGATGTCGTCGATGGCCAAGGTGTGCATCGCACGCGAGTTCACCACCATGGCCATGAAGAAGACATCGCCGATTGTGTCCTGGTTGCGTGCACTTGCACGAACAGCACACGACGAAATTGGCGGCAAAGGTGTGGGTGCAGTCGGAATGTGCTTTAGCGGCGGCTTTGCGCTCGGGATGATGGTTGACGACATCATGGTTGCGCCCGTTCTTGCACAGCCGTCGTTGCCATTTGCCGTCGGCTCATCTCGCGGCGCTGACCTTGGTTTGTCACCAGACGACGCTGTTGTTGTGGCAGAGCGCGCCCGTCAGGGTTGCGAAGTTCTCGGGTTGAAATTTGCCGATGACAAACTGGTGGGTGACAGGTTTGCGTCACTTCGGGAGTTGTTGGGTGATGCATTTATTGCGGTGGAGATTCCGTCTCAACACAAAAAAGATCACAGTGTGCTGACCGAACAACGTGATGACGCCAGTGTGGAACGCGTGATTTCATTTTTTCAACAAAAACTGAAGTAACGACGTACCTCATCTCGCCGCTCAGCGGGATTTATTTGGGCCCACCATCAATGTTGAGCAATGTGCCAGTGGTGTAGCTGCTTGCATCGCTCACGAAATACAAGGCGGCACCAACAATTTCGTGTGGTTCTCCACCACGCTGCAGCATGTATGAACCTTTTGCGAGGGCCTTGAACTGCTCCATGTCCCACGCTTTCGAGATGTCGGTCAGAAATGGTCCCGGCACCAAACAGTTCACACGCACATGTGGCGCAAATGTATTTGCTAGTCCCACTGTCAAATTATTGACGCCAGCTTTTGCAGCACCATAAATGATTTCACTTTTCGTGGGTCGTTGGCTCGCAATAGATGACACATTGAGAATTGCTCCGCCATGAATCTTTCCTGATGCGTCAGGCGTGCTCATGTGAGTTCCGATTAACGCGGACAAACGAAATGGTCCTTTTAGGTTGACGCCAAGAACTTTGTCGTACAACTCTTCGGAGATTTCAGTCACGGATGGATACAACGGCGACATGCCAGCGTTGTTCACCAAAATGTCGACACGTCCGAATTTGCTGATTGATTCGTCGGCTAGTCGTGCGGCGTCGTCCCATGATGCTGCGTGATATGCAATAGCCATTGCTTTGGTGCCGCGCTTGCGCACTTCTTCGGCCACCACTTCACAGTTTTCTAACTTGCGACTTGCAATGATCACGTTTGCTCCGTGTTCGGCAAATGCAAGAGCCATCTCGCGGCCAAGGCCTCGGCTACCGCCGGTGATGATCGCGGTTTTTCCGCTCAGGTCAAAGATGTCTTTACTGCTCATGATGCAACCTTTGCAGAAAACTCGGGGTGTCGAAATGTTGAGAGAGCGTCTCGCGCTTTTGCTGGCGTTGAACCTGCGGTGATGATGTGGCGTGCAAGGAGTCCTTTTGCAGCTTTCGCGTTGTGTCCGCCCATGCGTCCACCCGACTTTGTCACCAGATCAACTCGAAGTGTCTGTGGTAGTTGTGACCAATCAATTGCGGCGCGATGTTCGTTTGGCAACAGATCAATAACCACGGCTTTCTGTGCGTAGGTGAGTAACGCCTGTGTCAACGGCTCGCGCCACCAGTTCGCAAGTGTTCCCATTGGCGATAGGCGTGCTCCCATTTTCAGTCGATAGTCGGGGATCTGGTCGCCTGCTGCCACAAGACCATGTAATCCCGACACCACCACAACAGAGGCCATCGCACGTGTTCGTTGCGTAGCCGTGAGACTCGCGAGATCTAGGTGGTCCCACACCACGCCCGTGTAGCGCTGCCAGGCCGGCAAGGTCGGTGCGCCCACGAGATGAAGGTTTGCTTCTTGTGCCCGTGTTAGCAATGTGCCCTGCACCCCGAGGAGTGCTTTCCCACCGCCTTTTGTCGTGGCAAGGGCCGCCACCACTTCTTTTCGCGGCCCGTTCAATGCCTTCCCAAAAGTGCCCGATTGCGTCGACCATTTGGACTTTGGCGTGCCGCCTATGGCCTTTCCTTCAGACGGGGGGAGCAGGATGATGACGTTGGGGCTTCCCATTGTTCCAATGTATTACTGATTGGTATCTCTTAATGTTTTTAGCCTTACCAATTGGTAATACGATGGGGGCATGCGAGTACGTGTCATCAAAGAGAAGTGTCAGGGACACAACCGGTGCTATTCGTTGGCGCCCGAGCTGTTCGACGTCGACGACTTAGGCAATGCCTTCGAGTTGAACGACGGCGTGGTTCCTGCCGGTCTCGAAGACAAGGCGCGACTTGCAATGAAGAACTGCCCCGAGTTCGCAATTGAAATAACGGAGGACTGACCATGGGTTCGATTTATGGTCCAGTAACTGACTGGCAAAACGATTTCGATCACACCGATCCGGAATACAACGAGCGCATTCACGAGATCTGGGATGACCTTCTCAATGCAAAGAAGTGCCCAGTGGCACACACCGAGCGCTTCGGCGGCACATGGTTGCCAATGACTCACGAGCACGTGCGAGAGATTGCATACGACACCGATCATTTCACCAGTCGCGCCGTTGTTGTGTCAACTGTGAAACCAGATGATGCACCGATCCCTCCACTGCCAGCACCAATTGGTGCAGCGCCTCCGATCACTAGTGATCCACCGTTCCACCAAGAAGCACGTCGCCTTCTTCTTCCAGCGTTCGCGCCAAAGATGATTGAACCGTGGGAAAAAGAAGTTGAGAAAATTTGTCATGACCTCATTGATGCAATGGGTGATCGCGAATTCATCGACGCAGCTGTCGATTACGCACAGCACATTCCCGTTCAGGTCATCGCGCGAATGTTGGGATTCCCTCTGGAAGATGCCGACAAATTCCGAGGCTTTGTGCACCTCGTGCTCGAAGCCGTCAACGAATCCCCAGAGGCTCGTCAGGCTGCTTTCGAATCATTCAACGAATATCTCGACAGGCAAATTCAAGATCACAAAGACAATCCACGTGACGACCTCACCACGTACCTCATGAACGCAGAAATCATGGGGAACAAATTGCAAGACGAGCATGTGCGCGGCACCATCGTGTTGATTCTCATTGCGGGTATCGACACCACGTGGTCCGGTATCGGTTCATCGTTGTGGCACTTGGCTGGTCATCCCATCGATCGCGGTCGTCTTGTCGACAATCCCGATCTCGTTCCAAGTGCAACCGAGGAATTCCTTCGTGCGTATGCGCCTGTCACGATGGCGCGCATGGTGAAAGATGATCATGATTTCCACGGTTGTCCGATGCAAAAAGACGACTGGGTATTGTTGCCGTTCCCTGCAGCAAACCGTGACCCTGAAGTATTCGAAGATGCCGACAAGGTGATCATCGACCGCGAGGAAAACCGTCACGCAGCATTTGGTCTTGGTATTCACCGTTGTCTCGGATCAAACCTCGCACGTCTCGAGATGAACGTGGCAACACGTGTGTTCTTGCAGCGTTTCCCCGACTTTGAATTTGCTCAAGGCGAGCAGACAAAGTGGAGTATCGGTCAGGTGCGCGGACCACGCAAGTTGCCAGTGCGCGTGCTTGCACGTCGGCCACGCCCTTAACGCTGACGCGAATAGTCCACAACGCATACACAGCGTTACATAACTTGTTGTGACACTGTCCAGTTCTACACTGGCTAGGTCATGACAGATCTCAATCCCGATCAACACGAAGCGGTTCATCATCTTGGTGGGCCGCTTCTTGTTGTCGCGGGAGCAGGTTCCGGCAAAACACGCGTTCTCACACAGCGCGTTGCGTGGTTGATCTCATCGGGTGTTCACCCCATGAAGATTCTTGCCATCACCTTCACTAATAAAGCCGCCGACGAAATGCGACATCGTGTGGCCGACCTCGTAGGTCCGGTTGCACAACAAATGTGGGTGAGCACGTTTCACAAGGCGTGTGTGCGTATTTTGCGCTCGCATGCCGATCGCCTTGGCTATCCGAAAACCTTCACCATTTACGATTCACAAGACAGTAAGCGCCTCGTCGGATATGTCATTCGCGACATGGGTCTTGATCCGCGCAAGTTCCCATCAAATGCAGCACAAAGCCGCATCTCGTTGTGGAAAAACGAATTACTTACATGGCAACGCGCTTCAGACGCTGCGGTGTCAGTTGTAGATCAAAAACATGCCGAGGTGTATCGCGAATACCAAGAGCGTCTCTTGCGCGCTGGCGCAATGGACTTCGACGACTTATTGGTCAATGTGGTGCGACTCTTTGAAACCTGCCCCGACGTGTTGGAGATCTATCAACAACGATTCGAGCATGTTCTCATCGACGAATATCAAGACACCAACCTCGCGCAAAACAAAATTGTGTTGATGCTCGGTGCAGTGCATCACAACGTGTGTGTGGTGGGCGACACCGACCAAAGTGTGTACCGGTTTCGCGGAGCCGACATGCGCAACATAAACGACTTTGAAAAAGCGTTTCCTGATGTCACAGTGGTGGTGCTTGCGCAGAACTATCGCAGTACGCAAACCATTTTGTCCGCAGCCAATGCCGTCATCGCGCACAACCGAGATCGTCGTCCAAAAGATTTGTGGACCTCTCAAGATGGTGGTGATCGCATTGTTCGCTATTACGCAGAAGACGAATACGACGAATCAACATTTGTCGCCTCAACTCTTAAGAGCTTGCATGAAACAGATGGTCGTCAGTGGCGAGAGATGGCGGTGTTCTACAGAGCAAATGCGCAAAGCCGTATTCTGGAAGATGCGTGCATGCGTCATGGCATCCCGTACAAAGTGGTGGGTGGCACCAAGTTTTATGATCGCCGTGAAATTAAAGATGCATTGGCGTATTTGAACTGTGCGGTGAACCCACACGACGAGGTCAGCATCAAGCGCGTGATCAACGTTCCCAAGCGCGGCATTGGCGACACGAGTCTCGGCAAGATCGATGTCTACGCCAAAACACACAGCGTGAGTTTTTTCGACGCGCTGCAACACGCATCCGAAGCCGGAGTCGGTGGTGCTGCAACAAAAGGGGTTTCCTCGTTCGTATCGCTGATCACCGAATTGAATGACTCGTTAAGCGATGGGCCAGCCGCAATTTTGCAAGTGGCATTGGAAAATAGTGGCTACATCACGGCGTTAGAAGAAGAAGATTCCATCGAATCCGCGGGTCGACTCGAGAACATTTCCGAACTCATTGGTGCAGCAGAAGAATTCACTGTTGTTGATGAGTTTCTCGAACAAGTTGCACTGGTTGCCGACACTGACGATATCGATGGCGACAATCGCGTAGTGCTCATGACATTGCACGCTGCAAAAGGTCTTGAATTTCCGGTGGTGTTTTTGGTGGGATGTGAAGAGGGCGTGTTCCCGCACAACCGTGCGCTGCTCGACCCGCACGAATTAGAAGAAGAGCGACGTCTTGCGTATGTGGGCATTACACGCGCAAGAGAGCAACTATTTGTCTCTCACGCCTGGCAGCGTATGTTGTTTGGACAAACCCAATACAACCCGCCATCACGTTTCTTGTCGGAAGTCCCCGCCGAGCTGTTTGATCGGCAGGGCCATATCGATGCCGGGTTCGATAGCGAACGCTCCTTTGGTCGCTCGTCGTCATCGTGGCATGACGATGAGGTTCCCGCATTTCGCGAGCGACGCGACCGGTACGTGTCGCGTGCAGTTGATGCCGCAGCAAAAGTACGTCCGCAGCGCGAACGTCATTCGGCTGATGATTTCGCACATCTTCGTGTGGGGGACGACGTTGAGCATTCCATTTTCGGAGAAGGCGTCATTTTGGAATTGCGAGGCAGTGGCGACAAAGCCGAGGCCACCGTACGTTTCAAAGACAATGGCACTAAGCACCTAGCGTTGGCATGGGCGCCGCTGAAAAAACTGAATGAATCTGGGTGAACACTTTTTCTACAGCCGGCAACTCCTTTTCGTAGCAAAAGAAGTAGTAGACATATACGTATGAAGGCAGCGATTCTTATTGAGAGTCTGACGGGCAACACGTGGAAAGCTGGCGAGAAAATCGCGGCGCGTTTGCAAGAAGAAAATTGGTCGATCAGTGGCTTTTCATCTGTGAAGCAGCCCGACTTCGCAGGTATTCAAGAAGCCGATATGGTCATCGTGGGTACGTGGGTGCATGGGTTGTTTGTCGTCGGTCAGGCTCCATGGGCTGTTGATCGTTTGCGTGCACTTCCTGCGATGGCGGGCAAGCAAGCAGCGGTGTTTTGCACATTTGCGTTGAACCCCGGCAAATCACTTGATGTCATGACCAATGCGATCTCGTCGCGTGGTGCAGATGTCATCGGTGGTCTTGCATTACATCGCGCAAAACTTGATGATCACACGTTGCAGTTCGCGACGCGTTTGGTCGACAATGTTGCCTCGCGCTAATTAATTATTCGACCACTAATTATTTGATGTAGTCGAATTGCTATTTAATTATTCGACGTACTCGAATTACCGCGTAGGTCGATGAAGAGTGTGGTGCGGTTTTCCACCACTGGGCGGATGCCCTCTGGCAATGCAAGGTCGTCCACGCCGAGGCTTCGAGACTCGCAATCAATGAAAGTTCGGGTGTCGCGCACCTGTGTCACTAGACACGTCGAGTCGCGGTCAGCTGGGTATCCCATGTACACCTGCCATCCAAGTGTGGGGTCATCGCCGGTGTGATCGAGAATGATCGAGCGGGTTCCCTCGGGGCTTTTGAGGTCAGGGAACAGCAGTGGCCCACCTTCGTCCACCTGCGTTGCCAGTGATTTCACAGGGCCAACCTCAAAAATGCTCGTACCCACGCGGATCGTGTCGCTGGGGTTTCCCGAGATAAACGCGGCAACACCCCAGGTAGCGAGGAACAAGAGGCCAAAGCCAATGATGCCCGCGACCACCGGCACGACGGCGCGGGCAAATGCGGACTGAGGACGGGGCAGTGGCACCCCCACATTGTGGCGGGTTAGGGCTGAAATGCCATGACGGCGTAGGGTTTTCTTTCTGTGAAGCGCACCTACCGAGTTGTTGTAGCCAAGCCGGGTCTTGATGGCCATGACCGTGGCGCGAAGACCATTACCCGTGCTCTCCGTGATCATGGCTTTGAAGTCATCTACACCGGCCTGCATCAAACTCCCGAACAAATTGGCGAGACGGCGTTACAAGAAGATGCAGACGCCGTTGGACTGTCGTTGTTGTCTGGAGCACACAACACCTTGTTTCCGCGCGTGATGGAAGAACTTCGTTCACGCGATCTTGGAGACATTCTCGTTTTTGGTGGCGGTGTTATCCCCGATGCGGATGCACGCGTGTTGCGCGAACAAGGTGTTGGCAACATTTTCGGACCAGGTTCGTCGCTGAAAAGCATTTGTCAGTGGTTAGAAGAAGCACTCGATAACAGGGAGTAATGAATGGACCTTTTTGAGTACCAAGGAAAGCAATACTTTGCGCGCTATGACATTCCAGTGTCTGCTGGAGGTGTCGCTGTCACCGTTGACGAAGCGGTAAAGGTTGCTGAATCTGCTGGTTACCCGGTCGTGGTGAAGGCGCAAGTACAGGTCGGCGGTCGCGGTAAGGCTGGCGGTATCAAGTTGGCAAACAATGCCGACGAAGTGCGCACGCATGCAGGGAACATTCTCGGCATGGACATCAAGGGTCATCTTGTGAAGCGCATTTGGGTCGAGAACGCCTCGGATATCAAAGAGGAGTACTACGCATCGTTCACTCTTGATCGTGCTGCAAAGAAGCACTTGTTGATGTTGTCGGCTCAAGGCGGTGTCGACATTGAAGAGGTGGCTGCGAAAGATCCCGATGCAATCGTGAAGTTGCATGTGAATCCGGTTGAAGGCTTGTCGGTTGCTGTTGCAAAGAAAGCAGCCGTTGACGCAAAGATTCCTGCTGGTGCTCTAGACGGTGTTGCCGACATTCTTGTGAAGCTCTATCGCTGCTTTACCGAAGGCGACTGTGACTTGGCAGAAATCAACCCACTCATCTGGAAGCCAACAGGCGAAGTGCACGCTCTTGATGCCAAGGTCAGCCTTGATGAAAATGCTGACTTCCGTCATCCGGAGTGGGAAGAGTTTGCCGCAACTGTTGAACTTGACGCACGCGAGAAATTGGCTCGCGATAAGGGACTTCAGTACATCGGTCTTGACGGCACGGTGGGCATCATCGCAAACGGCGCTGGTCTTGCAATGAGCACTCTCGACGTGGTGAACCAAGTAGGTGGAACCGCCGCGAACTTCTTAGACATTGGTGGCGGTGCAAACGCCGACCTTATGGCTAGTGCTCTCGAAGTGATCAACTCCGACCAGAACGTAAAGAGCATCTTCATCAATATCTTTGGTGGTATTACCCGCGGTGAAGAAGTTGCAAAAGGCGTGGTGGAAGCGCTTGGTCGCGTCGACCTTCGCGCACCGATTGTGATTCGTCTTGACGGCACAAACGCAGAAGAAGGCCGTGCGATTCTTGCAAACGCAGGCATTCCTGAATCAAAACTCATCAGCAAACCAACAATGCTCGAAGCTGCGGAAGCAGTTGTTGCTCTTTCGAAGAAGTAGGACTCGCCATGGCTATTTTTGTAAACGAAAACACCAAAGTGATCGTGCAGGGTCTCACCGGCGGTCAAGGCAAGTACCACGGTCTCCGCAACAAGGCATACGGCACGCAAGTTGTCGGTGGTGTGACACCAGGTAAAGGTGGCACCGATGTTGAGGGCATTCCAGTGTTCAATTCTGTTGCCGAGGCAGTGGCGGCAACTGGTGCCACAGCATCGTTCGTTGCTGTGCCACCAAAAGCTGCACCTGCTGCAATTCTTGAAGCAGCGGCTGCTGGTATCCAGTTCGTTGTGTGTATCACCGAGGGCATTCCTGCACAAGATGAAGCACGCACCTACAACACGCTTGTGCGCGACTATCCAAAGACACGTTTGCTCGGACCAAACTGTCCAGGCATTATCAGCCCAGGGAAATGCAACATCGGCATTACCGCCGGTGAAATCGCACAGATGCCATCTGCAAAAGGGCCAAACGTAGGCATCGTGTCACGTTCCGGAACACTCACGTATCAAGCGTTGTATGAATTGAAGCAGTTGGGAATTGGCGTATCTACATGTGTTGGTATCGGTGGTGACCCAGTTCCTGGTACATCGTTTATCGATTGTCTTGCAGAGTTTCAAAAAGATCCTGAGACACACGCAATCATCATGATTGGCGAAATCGGTGGTTCAGCCGAAGAAGAAGCAGCCGACTTCATCAAAGCAAATGTCACCAAGCCAATGTCTGCATACATTGCCGGTGTTACTGCACCTGCTGGCAAGAAGATGGGTCACGCAGGCGCGATCGTGTCTGGCGGTAAGGGAACAGCGCAAGGCAAGATGGACGCGTTGCGCGCAGCTGGTGTGAAAGTGGGACAAAACCCCACCGAAGCAGGCAAGCTCATGGCCGACATCATCAAGGGACTGAGCTGAGTGCCACGCGCACTCCTTTCTGTTTTTGACAAGACCGGCATCGTCGACTTCGCGTCGGCGCTGCGCGGCCTTGGCTGGGACATCGTCTCAAGCGGAGGAACCGCAAAACATTTGTCAGAAGCGGGGATCACTGTCACTGACGTTGCTGACATCACCGGTCTGCCACCCATCTTGGATCACCGTGTTGTCACGTTGCACCCACGTATTCATGGCGGGTTGCTTGCCGACCTTGACAAACCGCAACACGTCGACGAAATGAAGGAACACGGCATTGAGCCATTTGCGCTCGTTGTTGTCAATCTGTATCCGTTTTCGACTAATCCCAGTGTTGATCTCATCGACATTGGTGGTCCAGCGATGGTGCGTGCATCTGCAAAGAATTACGCCCACGTTGGTGTCATCGTCGATACAGCTGATTACGACATTGTGCTCGACATGATTCGCAATGACGATTTCAATGTCGAGGCGCGCAAACAACTTGCTCATAAAGCGTTTCGTATCACCAGCGCATACGACGCAGCTGTTGCGTCATGGCTTGGTGATGATGTGCGGGGAAGTGTGGAAGCAATTGTTCCACCGTTTCTCACCATCGTTGCCGAGCGTGGGGAAGTATTGCGTTACGGCGAGAACCCACATCAGATCGGAGCGCGCTATCGCTTGCCTGGGGCACAGAGCTGGTGGGATTCAGCTCTTCAACTCAACGGCAAAGAAATGTCGTATCTCAACGTGTACGACACTGAAGCGGCATGGCAGTTAGTGAGCAAATTTGATCGCCCGGCCGCAGTCATTGTGAAGCATGCCAATGCATGTGGTGTCGCATTGGCATCAACAATTTTTGATGCTTATACCGCGGCAAATGCTGCTGATCCAGTGAGTGCATTTGGTGGCATCATCGCAGTGAACGGCACCGTTGATGGCAATACCGCACAAGCAATTTCTGACGTATTCACCGAAGTTGTTGTGGCGCCGTCGTACACGGCTGAAGCACTAGAGATTTTGTGTGCAAAGCCGTCTCTGCGTGTATTTGAAGCGAGTGCTCCGTACAGCAGCATAGGAATCAATGTGCGCAGCATCGACGGTGGCTTGCTTGTTCAGTCAGTTGATGAAGTTGATGAGCCACTCGATGATTTTGAAGTTGTCACTACTCGCACTCCCACTGATGCAGAGTGGACATCGATGCTTCTTGCGTGGCAAGTGGTTGCGGCAACATGGAGCAATGCAATTTGTTTGGTGAACGGCGATGTCACCGTAGGTATTGGTGGCGGACAACCAAATCGCGTTGACGCTGCGCGTATTGCTATCAATCGTGGCGGCGACAAGACACGGGGTGCTGTCGCGGCAAGTGATGCATTCTTCCCATTCCGCGACACGGTTGATGAATTGGCACGTGCCGGTGTCACCGCAATTATTCAGCCTGGTGGCAGTGTGCGAGATCAGGAATCAATTGACGCTGCCAATGAGCATGGCATTGCAATGGTGTGTACAGGCACGCGCCATTTCCGCCACTGACGACCTGTCGTCTTTTACCTCATGTCGTAGAATGGCTCAAATGGCACGGATTAGCGATCTCTTGGCGGCGGGCCGCACGTACTCTTTCGAGTTCTCGCCCCCCAAGACACCTGCAGCGCAGTTGACACTTGGTCGCACGATCGCCGAGCTTGAACCGCTACGTCCATCTTTTGTGTCGGTCACCTACGGCGCGGGTGGTTCTACTCGCGAACACACCCGTGACGTGGTGTTGTGGATGATGCGTGAGACCAGCATCCCACCGGTCGCACACCTCACATGTGTTGGACACACTCGTGATGAAATTGCCGATATCGTATCGACCTACGTCGATAGTGGCCTCGAGAACGTTCTCGCGCTAGCTGGTGATCCACCGGTTGATCCCGCCAATGCTCGTCCCAGCGATTACAACTACGCGCTTGACTTGGTGGAACACCTTCGTGAAATCGCCAACTTATGTATTGGAGTGGCCGCTCATCCAGAAGGTCATCCGCGTTCACCTGATCTCGCCGCCGATCGCCGATTTCTCGCCGACAAACTTCGCGTCACCGACTACGCCACCACACAGTTCTTTTTTGAAGCGGAGCATTACTTGTCGATGGTGAATGATCTTGCCGACCTCGGTGTGACGAAGCCCATCATCCCGGGCATCATGCCAGTGACTAACTTGGCTCAAGTAGAGCGAATGGCTCAGCTGTCGGGTGCTGCGTTCCCGCAGTGGTTGTGCGACAAACTAGAAAGCGCGGCGACACCAGAAGACGTACGTCGCATTGGGGTGGAAACTGCGACCGCATTGTGTGCGCAACTTCTTGAAGCGGGTGCACCGGGTCTTCACTTTTATACGTTGAATCGTTCAACAGCTACTCGTGAGATTTACGAACAGTTGGGACTTCCGGTCGCGTAGTTCGACATTTTTCTCAATATGACGATGACGCAAAATACTCAAGGGACGCCTTCTGGTGGCATGCGCCGTGGCCCCGTCGTGCCATACATGCCAGGTCTTGATGGTTTGCGCGCACTTGCTGTCATCGCAGTGATCGTCTATCACGCCGATTCACGTTGGTTGCAAGGCGGCTTTCTTGGTGTCGAAGTGTTCTTTGTTATCTCGGGTTACTTGATCACGTTGTTGCTTCTTGCAGAACGCGAACGAACAGGCGCGGTTTCATTACTTGATTTCTGGAAACGTCGAGCACGGCGATTACTGCCTGCATTGTGGACATTGCTCGTGGGCATTGTTGTGTATGCGGCATTTTTTGACGACGAAAAGTTAGGCAATTTGCGCGGCGATGTGATTGCCGGATTTTTGTACGTTGCGAACTGGTTCCAAGTGTGGACTGGGTCTTCATACACAGATGACTTTGCCTTTGCACCGTTACGACATTTGTGGTCGCTTGCAGTAGAAGAACAGTTTTACATTGTGTGGCCACTTGTGATGTGGGTGCTGTTGCGCAAAATGCAGTCGCGCTTTTTACCACTGCTGGGTTTGTTCTTTTTTGTTTCGGCAGCGGCAATCATTGTGCTTTCAGCGATCTTTTATCAGCCAGGTGTTATTGGCACCATCGAGCAAACTCCTGAGCAATATTTTGAGTTGTTTGGTCGCGACATTTTGCGTACTGATTTTCTCTATCTCGGTACTTTCAGCCGTGCCAGTGGTTTGTTTCTTGGTGCCGCGCTAGCAACGATGTGGCGTCCGTGGTCACTCGTGCGTGGACGCATTGGCAACACTGGATACGGCTTTGACATTGCGGGAGCGCTTGCGATCGGCGCTTTGGCCTACATGTGCTGGCGTTTTCAAGACGTAGTGAGCGATGTTGAAGGCGGGCCGATGGGCTATGACCTTTTGTATCAAGGTGGTCTGGCACTCGTTGGTCTAGCAACCATCGTTGTCATTGCATCGGTAACACGTCCCCGTTCGGTGCTTGGTCGTTACGTCATTGGTAACCCGGTATTTGTGTGGATTGGTCTTCGTTCCTACGGCTTGTACTTGTATCACTGGCCGATTTTTCAGATCTATCGCGAATACGCAGGAGTGCCACTGAAGCCGCATGAGTTTTTTTTGTTGATGGCTGTCACGTTGGTGGTGACCGAATTGTCGTATCGCTTTATCGAGACGCCATTACGTCGTGGAGGCTTTGGCAAGTTGATGGCGATGTGGCGATCGCCAGCGTCGCTTGAGCGCTTGGCAATGCGCCGTCGCATCGCGACAGGAGTTGTTATCACTGCGGTGTTGCCAATCTTTGCGGTGGTATCGATGTCCACTGCCAAAGTGGTGCAAGACGACATCACGCAAAGCCTCGATGACAATGAAGATGCGGTGGTCGACATCATCCCCGACTCAACAGTGCCATCACCAATCACCACGGCACCACCTGCGTCGGTTCCGGCGACAACCACGACGGTGCCCGTGAATCAAATCGAAATGCTTGCACTCGGCGACTCGGTCATGCTCGGTGCGGCAGAGACATTGACTAGCCAGGGCCTCACCGTTGATGCACAAAAGAGTCGTCAATACATCGATGCATTGCCGATTGTGAATTACTTGAAGTCAGTGAATGAGTTAGGCGAAAACGTTGTGCTGCACTTGGGCACCAACGGACCAGTGAGTGTAGAAACACTCGATTCGATCATGGTTCCGCTTGTTGATGTAGATCGCGTGGTGGTGTTGACTAATCACGTTCCAAACAGGGGTTGGGAAAACGACAACAACAAATTGATTAGGGCGCTTCCCCAAAGATATGCAAACGTGATCATTGTTGACTGGAAACGCATCGGTAAAGACCATCCCGAGTACTTCGCAGGAGACCAGACTCACCTCAATAAACCTGGTGTCACGGCATATGTCACAGAGATCATGACGGCTCTCGGACGTACCTACACACCAACTGAAGCCCCGAAGTAGTTCACGTCGCTGAGACGCCCTCGGAGACGCTGTGAGCGGCTGTGAGTATGACTCAGCGATGCACGCTCCGTTGTGGCCTGAGAGCCTTGTACGCCTAGGGTTACATGCCATGACAACTCCCGTTCGTGTTGCCGTCACCGGTGCTGCCGGTCAGATCGGCTACAGCCTCTTGTTCCGTATTGCCTCTGGCGCCGTGTTCGGCCCCAACACTCCAGTGATCTTGCAGTTGCTGGAAATCACCCCAGCACTTGGTGCGCTGGAAGGTGTTGCCATGGAACTTGACGACTGTGCATTCCCACTGCTGCAAGGAATAGTGCGCACCGATAGCGCAGAGACAGCATTCGGCGATGCAGACGCAGCGTTTCTTGTCGGCGCGATGCCACGCAAAGACGGTATGGAGCGCGGCGACTTGTTGTCGGCAAACGGTGGCATCTTCAAGCCACAAGGTGAGGCACTTGCAAAGGCAGCGAAGAAGAACGTCAAAGTGCTGGTGGTAGGCAACCCCGCAAACACCAACGCACTAATCGCGATGAACAATGCAAAAGGCCTTGACCCACGTTGTTTCACAGCAATGACTCGCCTCGACCACAACCGCGCAATTTCCCAGTTGGCAGCAAAAGTGTCAAAGCCTGTGTCATCGATTACGAAGATGACTATTTGGGGTAACCACTCGAGCACGCAGTATCCAGACCTGTTCCACTGTGAGATCGATGGAAAGAATGCTGCTCAAACAGTGAATGATCAAAACTGGCTTGAGAACGATTTCATTCCCACTGTGGCAAAGCGTGGCGCTGCCATCATCAAGGCACGTGGTTTGTCATCGGCAGCGTCTGCAGCAAATGCCGCCATCGATCACATGCGCAACTGGGCACTCGGCACACCAGATGGTGACTGGGTGTCGATGGCAATTCCGTCAGACGGTAGCTATGGCGTTCCAGAGGGAATCATTTCCTCATTCCCATGCGTGTGTAAAAACGGCGATTACCAGATCGTGCAAGGTCTCGACATTGATGCGTTTAGCCGCGCAAAGATCGATGCGTCAGTTGCCGAGTTGATTGAAGAGCGTGACGAAGTCAAGAAACTCGGTCTGATCTAACACAGTTTGATCTCACTCGGTTCGATCTCACACAGATGTATTACGCGTACACGGTGTGCGCGCGAACGTCTTCAAAGACAGAGTCAAGAGCTGCAAACACTGGTTCACTTGCGATGAGTTTTTGCACATCGCCAGTGATGCGTACTTCACCATTGATGAACACATCTTGGGCGTTTGTTTCACCAGTGGCGATCGCGATAGCAGTATCCCACGACTGCTCCATGCGCACGTCTTCGTTTGCTGCCGCGCCTGCACCAAATGATGCACCACCGTTGCCTACAGACAAGTGGTAGGTGATTGTTCCTTCCGGACCGTCTGTGACTACTTGAGTGACGTTGATGGAGTAATCGTTGGCAAGCGTTGATAGGTCTGTGCTTGCTGCGACTTTGTCGCGTAAAGCTTCAATCCACTCGAGACTCAAATAACGCATCTGTCTAGTCTGCCGTTCAGTGAACCATATGCCCACGTTTTAGTTGTGCAGCGAGGTCGCCTCGAATAACAAAAGCCCCGGGGGTTTCCCCCGGGGCTTTTGCAGCGTTAGGTATGGATCACACAAATGCGCTGGCAAATACCAGTGCAACGATTGTCATCACCTTGATAAGGATGTTCATCGCCGGGCCAGAGGTGTCCTTGAATGGGTCACCCACCGTGTCGCCCACGACGGCTGCTTTGTGTGGCTCTGAGCCTTTGCCGCCATGGTGACCTGCTTCGATGTACTTCTTTGCGTTGTCCCACGCGCCACCTGCGTTCGCCATGAAGATGGCGATGGCAAATCCAGTGACGAGTGCGCCAGCAAGGAGACCACCGAGTGCGTCTGCGCTAATGAAACCAACGACCAACGGAACAACAATTGCGAGTGCGCCAGGAATAATCATTTCGCGTAGTGATGCTTCGGTAGAAATAGCAACACAACGTGCAGAGTCGGGGATCACGCCTTCTTTGCCTTCACGAAGGCCTGGAATCTCGCGGAACTGACGACGCACTTCTTCGATCATCTTGTTTGCCGCACGACCAACAGCGTCGATCGTGAGAGCAGCAAAGAGGAACGGAAGTCCGGCACCAATGAAGAGACCGATGAATACCTCAATCTCACCAATGTTGAGATTGAGAGAAGATGTCGGGTCGGCTTTGTTGATTGCGTACTGGTAGCTCTTGAACAGCGCCAACGCGGTGAGCGCTGCTGATCCGACAGCAAAACCTTTTGCAATTGCCGCGGTGGTGTTGCCGAGCGAGTCGAGTGCATCAGTGACTTTGCGAACGCTTGGGTCAAGGTGAGCCATTTCAGCAATACCACCAGCGTTGTCAGAAATTGGTCCGTACGCGTCAACTGACACAACAGCGCCGGTTGTTGCGAGCATGCCGATTGCAGCAACGGCGATGCCGTAGATGCCACCAGGAACTCCGAGGTATGTCTCACCGAGTGTTTGCTCGGCACCCCAATACGCAAGACCCACACCAATAACGATGAGGATGACCGACGAAGCCACCGACACCATGCCGGCAGAAATACCCGAGAGAACTGTTGTGGCAGGACCAGTTTCAGATTGCTTTGCAATCTTTTTCACTGTGCCGTAGTGATCAGAGGTGTAGAACTCGGCTGTTTTTCCAAGAGCCCAACCAACAACAAGACCACCAACTACTGATACCGCGAGACCCCATTGATCATCGTCAAACATGATGTACGACAACACAACGGTTCCGATTGCGGTAAGGCCCATTGCAACATTGGTGCCCATGTGCAACGCACGCGAGAGAGCGTGTGAATCGGTGGAGCTACCACCGCGCACGAAGAACGAACCAATGATCGATGCGATCATTCCGATAAATGCAATAGCAAATGGGAACATCAACAGTTCGATGATGTTGCTTTCACTTGCTTGAGTTGCATCAATACCAACTTCAGTCGCGCCAGCGGCAACCGCTGCGAATGCAACCAGTGAAATTGGAGCGATGATCGATCCAGTGTATGACTCGAATAGGTCAGCACCCATACCGGCAACGTCGCCGACGTTGTCGCCAACGTTGTCTGCGATCGTGGCGGGGTTACGCGGGTCATCTTCTGGAATACCAGCTTCTACTTTTCCTACGAGGTCAGCGCCCACGTCGGCAGCTTTGGTGTAGATACCGCCGCCAACACGTGAAAACAGTGCAATAGAAGATGCACCAAGACCAAACGCAGTCAAGATTTCAAAAGCATCGTCAACTTCGGCCCATGAAATAAACACGAGGTAGACACCGGCAAGTCCAAGCAGTGACAGACCCGCCACTGTGAATCCCATGACAGCGCCACCGCGGAATGCGATGGGGAGCGCTTTGCCTGGGCCATCTTTGGCGGCTTCAGCTGTTCGTGCGTTTGCCATGGTCGCAACGGTCATACCGATGTACCCGGCAGTGGCCGACAATACAGCGCCCAAGACATAGGTAACTGCCGCAAGTGGAGCAATGACTATGGCAAGTACCACTGCAAGTATCACGACAAAGACAGCAACCCAGGAATACTCCTTTTTCAAAAAGGCTTTGGCGCCCTTTTGAATTTCGGTCATCAAAAAGACCATTCGCTCGTTACCAGGGGAGGCTTTCGCCACCCACTTGAAGAAAAAGACTGCCAGCAACAAAGCCAAAATGGCTGATGCCGCAGCAAGATAGAGAATTGATTCCATGGGATTGTCCGTCCTGTATGTGAGACCCGGTTATTGAACCTCTTCAACAGTAGTGAACTACGGCACGCCAAAGCGAAATCTGTTTGTCTCTATGCTCAGGTTTGCACAGAAAGTCAAAAACAGAGCACTGTCTGCGCGGGTGTCAGCGGCAACGCTGGCTAATTCCCTTGTGAGGGGCCCGTGGGACTACGGTTTTTAACCGTTGTGACAACGCCAGTTACCGGGGAGACACGCATGGCACAGATTGTTAATCAGCGAGGACCGGTCAGCGGCACTGCTACCGGGTCGCGCAAGCGCCGCATGTTTTTGGTTGATTTTTATTCAACCGCAGTTGGCAAGAAATACGTCATGGCCATCACTGGCATTGGGCTCATGGGATTCGTGTTGTTTCACATGATCGGCAACCTGAAGATGTACTTCGGTCCTGCCGACTACGACGCATACGCGGCATGGTTGAAGAAGTTGTTGTATCCCATCGCACCGAAGGAATACGTGTTGTGGGGTCTTCGCGGCGGATTGCTTGCAATGTTGATTCTTCACTTGCATGCGGCGTACTCACTCACCATGTTGAATCGTCGCGCACGTCCTGTTCGTTACCAGTCGTCACGTGACTATCAAGTAGCAAATTTCGCAAGTCGCACGATGCGCCTTACCGGCATTGTTGTTCTTGCGTTCATCGTGTGGCATCTTCTTGACCTCACCTTCGGTGTCGTGAATGAAGTGGGAGCAGACGGAGAGTTTGTTCGCGAAAACGTCTACGACAACGTGGTGCGCAGTTTTGAACGCGTACCAGTGTCCATTTTCTATATCGTTGCCAACATCTTGTTGGGTATTCACTTGTTCCACGGCGCATGGAGCATTTTCCAATCACTCGGTTGGAATAACCCGCGCTTCAACAAGTGGCGTCGCGCCTTTGCCACTGGCTTTGCTGCTGTGGTCGTGGTGGGCAACGTTTCGTTCCCCGTCGCGGTGATGGCCGGAATCGTCGGATAGTTCGCAGAATCGAAGAGGAAGAAAACAACCATGACACTCACACAAGATCTGCTGGCTCAAAACCACATTCAACTCAACTCAAAGGTCCCACAGGGATCTATTGATGAGAAGTGGGACAACTACAAGGCCGACATGAAGTTGGTCAACCCAAATAACAAGCGCAAGTTCAAAGTCATCGTTGTTGGCACCGGTCTTGCCGGCGCATCAGCAGCAGCGACACTTGCAGAGCTGGGCTACCAAGTTGATGCCTTTACATTCCACGACTCGCCACGTCGTGCGCACTCCATTGCTGCTCAGGGTGGCATCAATGCGGCAAAGAACTACCAAGGTGACGGCGACAGCATTTATCGCTTGTTTTACGACACCGTAAAAGGTGGGGACTTCCGCGCGCGTGAAGCAAACGTGCATCGCCTTGCGCAAAACAGCGTCGACATCATCGACCAAATGGTTGCCCAAGGTGTGCCATTTGCTCGCGAATACGGCGGTCTTCTTGATAACCGTTCGTTTGGCGGTGCACAAGTAAGTCGCACGTTCTATGCCCGTGGTCAAACCGGTCAGCAGTTGTTGCTTGGCGCATACCAGCAGCTTGCTCGTCAGATTGGTCTCGGCGGCGTGCGTTTGTTTAACCGCACCGAGTTGGTTGATGTCGTTGTGATCGACGGTCGTTGTGCCGGAATTGTTGTGCGCGACTTGATGACCGGAGAGGTCGCATCGCACTCGGCACACGCTGTTGTATTGGCAACTGGTGGATACGGAAACGTTTTCTTCTTGTCGACAAACGCGATGGCCTGCAATGTCACTGCAGCATGGCGCGCGCATCGTCGTGGTGCGTTGTTTGCAAACCCTTGTTTCACTCAGATTCACCCCACGTGTATTCCGCAAAGTGATCCATCACAATCCAAGTTGACACTCATGTCAGAGTCACTACGAAATGACGGACGCGTGTGGGTTCCCACGAACTCCAATGAGACACGCGCAGCACACGAAATCCCGGAAAATGAGCGTGACTACTACTTAGAGCGTCTCTATCCATCGTTTGGCAACTTGGCTCCACGCGACATCTCTTCGCGCGCTGCAAAGCGTGCCGTCGATAAGGGTCTCGGTGTTGGTCCACAGAAAAACGGTGTGTACCTCGACTTCGCAGATGCGATTAATCGACTCGGCCGTGATGTTGTTGCGGAGCGCTACGGCAACTTGTTCGAGATGTACGAGCGCATCTCTGGCGAGAATCCATACGACGTACCAATGCGTATCTACCCTGCAACCCACTACACCATGGGCGGCGTATGGGTCGACTACGAACTCGAAACAACAATCCCTGGCCTCTATGCAGCAGGAGAAGCAAACTTCTCTGACCACGGTGCAAACCGTCTTGGCGCAAGTGCGTTGATGCAAGGTTTGTCAGACGGCTACTTCGTGTTGCCATACACCATCGGCAACCAACTTGCTCCGATGTTGAACAAGCCAATTCCAGGCACCGATCATCCAGAGTTCAAAAGGGCCGAAGAAGAAGCGCGTCAACGCTTCAACGGATACCTTGCAATCAATGGCACACGGTCGCCAGACACGTTCCATCGTGAACTTGGCAAATTGATTTGGGAACACTGTGGAATGGAGCGCACTAAAGAGGGTCTCGAGACCGCGTTGCGCGAAATTCCCGCGCTGTATGACGAGTTCAAGACCGACCTGAAGGTCACTGGTGATGGCGACAGCCTCAACCAGACGCTCGAAAAAGCCGGTCGCGTTGAAGACTTCTTTGAATTGGGAATGTTGATGTGTCGTGACGCGCTTGACCGCAATGAAAGTTGCGGCGGCCATTTCCGTTCTGAGTATCAGACAGACGATGGTGAAGCACTTCGAGATGACGACAACTTCTGTCACGTGTCTGCATACGAATGGACAGGTGACCCCATGAAGGCACATCTCAATGTGGAACCACTCGAATTCGAAACCGTTCACCTCGCGACGAGGAGTTACAAGTGAGCAACACCATTAAAAACCTCACGCTCAAGATTTGGCGTCAAGACAACCCGAACACACAAGGTCGTTTTGAAATACACCGAATCAATGAGATCACCGACGAAGCGTCGTTCTTGGAGATGCTCGACATATTGAATGACCAGTTGGTGCACGAAGGCAAGGAAGCTGTGGTCTTTGACCACGATTGTCGTGAAGGCATCTGCGGAACCTGTTCGCTGATGATTAACGGACAAGCACACGGCCCGCAGCGTGGCACAGCCACATGCCAATTGCACATGCGTAAGTTCAAAGATGGTGATGAGATCGTCATCGAGCCATGGCGCGCATCGGCATTCCCAATCATTAAAGACTTGATGGTTGACCGTTCAGCGTTTGACCGCATCATCGAATCTGGTGGCTTTATCACCTCCAACACTGGTGGTGCACCCGATGCAAACCTCATTCCCATTCCAAAGACAGTTGCAGACGCAGCGATGGACTCAGCTGAGTGCATTGGTTGTGGTGCATGTGTTGCTGCGTGTCCAAACGGCGCCGCCAACTTGTTCACCGCTGCCAAGGTTGCACACCTCAACCGATTGCCACAAGGTCAATCGGAGCGTTACAAGCGTGCTGAGGCCATGGTTGACACGATGGATGAGTACTTCGGTTCATGCACCAACCATGGTGAGTGCGAGGCTGCATGTCCGAAAGAAATCTCAATCGACGTTATTGCGCTGATGAACAAGGACTACCGCAAGGCCAAGTTCGCCAACCGTAAAGACCTCGCTCGCGATTAACGCTGTATCACGCTGTGACTGTTGCGGCGTAGTGATTGCTGGCGGTGTGTTCACCGGCTTGCACGCTGAGATGTAGATCAAGCGTTCCCACGGTGACGGGAACTTCCATGCGGATGTGTCCGACACGGGCGCAGCTATCGGCTACAACATCGCCCATCCACTCGCGTTGAATGCGTCCACCTGGCCACGACAGCGTGGCTGACACGCGCGCGTTCGAGATGTCATGGCGTATGTCGCTTACCACGTGAATGTCGAGATCGAGCAGCTCGCCTGGGCGCATCACGTGCGGCAACGGGTCAGACGTGACGATGAGCGGGCGACAGGCATCCACGAGCGAAAAGTATGTGGGTTTGGGCTGTCGATCGACAGACAACACGCCGTCATCGGCCAATACTGATGTATCGAGCAAACCAACGAAACAGAAACCACCAGTTGGTGCGTACTTGGTGCGACGCAGGTGCTCGATAACCAGACGCAACTGGCGTGGGTCGCTCATGTTGTGATGAGAATTGATCAGGTTCGTCTCTTCGTGGGTGACAAAACGCGCGAGGTTTGGCGCCACTGCTGTGGCCGATACAAACTCGTCTCCAATTGCACCAAGTGAGTCATATACCGACGCGAGTTTTGGATGCATGTTCCATTGACGTGGAATTGCGGTACTGACGTGCCCCACTGCTGGTCGTGTTGGGTCAGTGCGAGTGAGATGTCGATGCGAAAAACGATCGAGTACGTTGTGGTGCCACATCACTACAGAAGGTCGGTGACCCAACGTATCGACGATTCCTTTTGCCCATCGTGCGGCCAATTTGCGTCCACGTTTACCGTTTGGTCGTTCGGGCATGTCTTGCCACAACAACATGCCGATGTCGTCAGCAGTGTCATAAATCGCAGGGTGGGCAACATGGCGTCGCATACGAATGAGATCCAGCCCCGCGTCTTTTGCAAGCGTGACATCGTGCTGTAGATCATTGAGATCTACCCGACCTAAATCGGTCTCGTGTTGGCGCATGTACGCGCCTTTGAGATACATTCGCTCTCCGTTGACGGTGAGTACCCAATCATTCATCGACACTTCACGGATGCCAGTACGACAGCTGTAACTGTCGCTTGTTTCACCATCGATGTCGACTGCAACATCAATCGATACGAACCGTTGATCCCCGAGAGCCCATGGCCACCACAACGCAGGGTTATTGATGTCGACGGTCCACGACACCACATTCTCACCACGAGACAATGATTGACCCCGCGTTGAGATCGCAACACCGTCAGCACTAGTGCGAATTGTGCTGACACACGATGTTGCTGCATCGATATGGGCGGTAATTAAAAGATGGGCGCGGTTGTCGCTCGCGTCGCGGCAGAGAACTCGTACGGATCGAAGAAGGGCTGAGCCTGTGCGCCGTAGCGATATGGGTTGCCAGATTCCAGCGTGTCGACCGCCGTTCACCTCTAGGAGAAGCTCGTGGTGTGTTTCGAGACGAACGAGGGCGGTGATGTCGTGGTGGTGTCTGAGAAAGTAATCGTCTTGATCGCCGAGATAGGCACCATCTAGCCACAGGTCTGCTTGGTTGAAAATGCCATCGCTTTGAACAAACAGACGATGGTGGTCTTCCATTGGTGGTGAATCAAAGGTGGTGCGATACATGACAGATGATGAATGGTCGGCAGGGTTTTCCTCAAAACGCCACTCGCCAGGAACACGTGCGTCAAACCAATCAATGGGGCGCTGCGGGTCGGCCACACTGCGGCGAACCTCGTCAGAAGACGGCACCATGAACCACTGACGGTCGAGAGGCAGGAGACGGCTGACATTGTGAACATTGCTGATATTGCCAACATTGCCGGCGTCACCGACTTGGTCGCGAGGAGATCGTTCCGACGTGCTCACATACACACGTTAGTGCGCATGACCTTTTCGGCCACTGCGGTGGCATTAGTGGGGATTTATGCGTGTATTTACGCGTTGTGTGCTTTACGGAGAACTCCGATACTGTGCGGGCATGAGTGACGTCGTTGTTCCGCCACAATCGCTACCCACAACGCTGGGCGATCTAAAAGCTTCTGGTTGGCAGTCAGTGCCGGTGAAAGAAGAGATGCGGCGCAACGCGGTGAATTGCATCATCCAGGGGCGTCCATTGTTTGAAGGTGTACTCGGGTACGAAGATACTGTCATGCCACAACTTGAAAATGCACTGCTTGCTGGTCACGACATTGTCTTTTTGGGAGAGCGTGGTCAGGCAAAGACACGCATGATTCGTTCGCTCACCGGATTACTCGACCAGTGGATGCCCATTATTGAGGGCAGTGAAATAAACGATGATCCGTATCACCCCGTTTCACGTCATGCTCGTGACCTTGTGGCGGAAATGGGAGACAACACTCCTATTGGATGGGTTCATCGCGACGCGCGTTTTGGCGAGAAATTGGCAACTCCTGACACTTCAATTGCCGACCTCATTGGCGAAGTTGACCCAATCAAAGTTGCTGAGGGACGTTACCTCTCCGACGAACTCACATTGCATTACGGACTTGTTCCGCGCACCAATCGCGGCATCTTTGCAATCAATGAGTTGCCCGACCTTGCAGAGCGAATTCAGGTCGGACTTTTGAATGTGTTGGAAGAACGCGACGTACAGATTCGCGGTTACAAGATCCGACTCCCACTTGATGTGTTGCTGGTGGCCTCGGCAAACCCCGAGGACTACACCAACCGCGGTCGCATCATTACGCCCCTGAAGGATCGTTTTGGAAGCCAAATTCGCACGCACTATCCACTTGATGTCGATACCGAAGTCGCGATCTTGCGGCAAGAGGCACGTACCGCAAGCATTGGTGAAGTTAGCGTTCGTGTCCCAAGTTTTATGGAACACATTGTGGCGATGTTTTCTCAACTCGCTCGCGAGAGCAACCATGTGAATCAACGAAGCGGTGTGAGTGTTCGATTATCAGTGAGCAACTTCGAAACCATGAACGCAAATGCGGTTCGTCGAGCGTTACGTGCGGGAGAAAAAGAAGTTGTGCCGCGTGTATCAGACCTTGAAGCACTCGCTGCAAGCACAAGTGGCAAGATCGAAATTGAAGCACTCGAGGAAGGTCGCGAATCGGCAATTTTGCAACAACTTGTGTCAGCGGCTGTCTTAACGGTCTACAAGCAACTTGCCGCGCACGACAAGATGGCGCCTGTGATAGCTGCTTTTGAAGAGGGCACCATTGCTCATGTTGGTGAAGATCTCACGGCCACTGAAGAAGCAGAATTACTGCAGCGCATTCCCTCACTACGTGAACCAGTTCTTGCATTGACAGGCGGCGATGATTCTCCGACGATGGTTGCTAGTGCGGTTGAATTCATTCTTGAAGGTTTGCACCTGTCACGTCGTTTGAATAAAGACGTATCGGGTGGTGCCGCAACGTACCGTTCACGTTCCTAAATGGAGTAATCGTTAGCCAACAAACGGCGAGCGTGTCCATAACTCACCAGTGTCATTACGTGCAGTGTTGACAGGTTCTCCTTCAAGCACACACACAGGGAGAGCTTCGGGAAGACCACGCAGGGTAAGAGATTCATGCGGTATGGCCACGACACCTTCAGGGAGATCTTCAATCTGTTCACGAGGAATAAGAACTTCAAATGGCTCAGCTGCATCACACAGACGCGCCGCTGTGTTGACAGCGGTTCCGATGTAGTCGTCGCCTTCAAACAACAGCGCAAGACCACTAGCGACGCCAACACGTATCGACAATGGCGCACAGGCCTTATTGGAGCGTTTTTGTAGCTCCATCGCAAATACGATGGCGTCACGTTGCTCTACGGCCACGATCATGCAGCCATCTCCTAACCACTTTGCGATACGAACACCGGTTTCAGAGGCAACATCGCGAGTAACTGCTCGCCACGACGCCAAAAGTCGCCCGGCGGCGTCATCACCATTTTCGGTGGTGAAATTGGTGAAGCCGGAGATGTCTACAAAAGCGAAGGTGCGTGGTACGCGCATGGCGTGTACCACGATAGAGCACTAAGTTGCAGTTATGCGTCAGCGTTTCACATACTCCCGTTGGGATGGCACCCAGAAGGGCTTCGACCTTGATGCCGACGCCATCCTCGGTGAGATCACCGACGACCTCTTGTACCACGGGGACTTAAACGCAGCTCTCAGGCGACTGATGCGCTCGGGTATGACCGACCAAGACGGCAATCGCATCGAGGGGCTCACCGAAATGCTCGAACGCATTCGTGACCGACGTCAAGAGATTCAAGACTCAGGTGACCTTGGTGGTGTCTATTCCGAGATAGTTGACGCCTTGCAAGACATCGTTGACGAAGAGCGTCATGCCATTGAGCAAGCGTTACGAGACGCCGAACAATCAGGAGACGATCGTCGTGCGCAAACCGCCCGCGACTCGTCGATGGATCGCAATTTCCGACTCGACATGTTGCCCGACGACTTGGCGGGCAAGGTGAAAGAGTTGCAGGCGTACGACTTTGAGTCCGCAGACGCGAAGCATCGTTTCGATGAATTGATGGAAAAGCTGCGCGAACAAATGATGCAGCAGTTCCTTGATCAGATGAAAGGCGACATGGAAAGCATGTCGCAAGAAGACATGCAACGCATGAAAGACATGATCGCTGAGCTCAACCAAATGATCGAACGCCGCAACAATGGTGAAGATCCAAAGTTCGAAGAGTTCATGGAAAACTACGGTGACTTCTTCCCCGAAAATCCCCAGACTCTCGATGAGTTACTTGAGATCATGGCCCAGCGCATGCAAGCAATGCAGGCGATGTTGAACTCGATGACACCCGAACAACGTGCGCAGTTACAGCAACTCTCTGATCAGTTAATGGAAGACATGGATCTGCAATGGCAGATGCAACAGTTAAGTGAGCACCTTCAAGGCATGTTCCCTCAGCAGGGGTGGGGACGCGAGTACCAGTTCGATGGCACCGAGCAAATGGGCATGGGAGAGGCCATGCAGGCCATGCAGAACATGGGTCAATTGGACCAGTTGGAAAACCTCATTCGCAATGCTTCCAACCCCTCTGCACTTGCCGAAGCAGACCTTGACCGAGTGAGGGACTTGCTTGGTGATGATGCCGCTCAATCAATGGAGCGACTTGCCAAGATCGCAAAATTGCTCGAAGAGGCAGGTCTCGCAAACCGTAAAGAAGGTCGACTCGAGTTGTCACCACGCGGACTGCGTGCGATTGGGAACAACTCGTTGCGAGAATTGTTTAGCAAAATGTCGAAAGACAAGTTTGGGCAACACCGCATCGAAAAAGATGGTGTTGGTCATGAACGCACGTACGAGTCAAAACCCTATGAATACGGTGACCCGTTTCGTCTCGACATTCAACGCACCATTCGTAATGCGGTGACGCGACAGGGTGGTGGCACGCCGGTGCGGTTGTCGCCTGATGATTTCGAGATTGAACGCACCGAACATTCGACTCGATCATCGACGGTTCTTATGTTGGACTTGTCGATGTCAATGCCGATGCGTGGCAACTTTGTACCGGCAAAAAGGGTCGCGATGGCGTTGCATTCGCTCATTAGTAGCCAATTCCCACGTGATTATTTGGGTCTTGTGGGCTTTAGCGAAACCGCTCATGTCCTCACTCACGAACAATTACCTGAGGTGTCGTGGGACCTTGCATACGGCACCAACATGCAACATGGGTTCCGACTTGCGCGCCAATTGCTCGCGCGTCAAACCGGTACTAAGCAGATCATCATGATTACTGATGGTGAACCCACTGCCCATATCACCCGTAGTGGGGATGTGTATTTCAATTATCCACCAGTGAGAGAAACAGTCGAGGCAACGTTGCGTGAAGTGATGTACTGCACGAAAGACGATATACGGATAAATACTTTTGTTCTCGATGCAACGGGCGCATTGCGAGCATTCATTGAACAGCTCACGCACATCAATCGCGGTCGTGCGTTTTTTACTGATCCTGAGTCACTTGGCGATTACGTGCTTGTGGATTTCTTGGAGAACAAACGCCAGATGAGTCGTTCTGGCGGCCGCCACTAATCCACGAACGCACGTTCGCTCCCAGCAAATCACATGAGAACTTGCGTTTTATTGGGCATTTTGTAAGAATGACACGACTGTAATTACAGGGGTCGCATTAGTCACTAGTGCGTCAAGGCTGACAAGGTCGGCGAGGCCCAACGGGCTCGTTCGTACGTCGGCTTGGCGAAGTGGTTGTGAGGGATCTGAAAGAGCGGTCCGTTTGTCGCAGATACGTCTGCGGGAACTGCGGGGGAAACCTCGGGGAGGCGCAAAATGCAAGAGAACAACATCACAGAAGAACCGGTGGCTTTTTTTAGTCAAGAGCGCGGTTGGCAAGACAACGCAAACTGTCTCGGCGTAGATCCTGATCTCTTCTTTCCAGAGCGCGGTGCAAGTACTCGTGAAGCAAAAGAAGTATGTCGCGGCTGTGTCGTGCGCGAAGACTGTCTCGAGTTCGCATTGGTTAATGGCGAGAAGTTTGGAATCTGGGGCGGACTATCAGAGCGTGAACGTCGTCGCTTGCGTCGTGCTCGCGCTCAAGCCAACAAGAAGGTTGTAGCTGGCTAGTCGCGATTGCGCAGCCGCTCCATTCGTTGGGCAATTTGCCATTCAATAGTCTGCTGAGGCGATACATCTAGTCGTTGCCACTGATCTCGCGGAATCGGCGCCAGTGCGCGAGCTGGTATGAGGCCAACAAGTTCTGCATGGTGAATCTCAACATGTTGTGCCACTAAGTCATACACGTGATGTGGTCCTGTGATTTCTGGTTCCACCAAATTCATACTGACCTGGGTGAATTCGCTCACCTGCAGCCCAAGAGCGCGAACCGTGTCGCTGCGGATAGATGCAGCAATACTCATTGCAACATCAAGCGGACTTGTCAGCCACAAGTTGTACGCAACGAGCGGACGACGTACACCGACACACATTGCTCCCGCGGTGGGATGAGGCGATTGTGGGCCAATGTCTGGCAGTAGCCCTTTCCATGCGTGCTTTCGAATAAATGGAAGTGTGCGCTCTGGTCCATACAGAAAACATGGAACGTGTAATCGTGAGGCTGCCCATTCGGCAAATTCGTTTCGTGCCTGTAATGCGTCTTGTTCGGTTGATCCGTCAAGTGCAATAAACGGCACTACGTCGACAGCACCAAGGCGTGGATGGACTCCATAGTGGTCATTGATGTTGCACATATCAACAACGTGGGTTGCCAATTCACGAGGGGCCCATGTGCCCACGAGTGTGAAAACACTGCGGTGGTGGTCGGGATCGGAGTGCACATCGAGTAGGTCATCTGCCACAGACTGGGCAAAAGTGGCCACCGCCTCTAGATGAGTGCCCTCGCTCACATTGATGACACATTCCAGCACCCATTCTGCCTACCAAAACCGCATCACTACTGCTACCGTCAACGTCATGATCTCGTTTGTCAACGGCCCAGAGCTCATCATCGTGCTTGTCGTTGTTCTGGTCATCTTTGGTGGGTCGCAACTCCCCAAGTTGGCAAAGAATCTCGGCTCTGCACAAAAAGAGTTCAAGAAGGCTATCGAGGATGAAAAGTCCTCTGATTCATCCAACCAGTAATCGATACGTTCCACGCGTGGTGTTGTGTCTGAAGCAACAGAAAATCGCGTCCTGTTTCATGTCGGGTGGCCAAAGACGGCGACCACATCATTGCAGCGTCAACTTTGTGATTATCCAAACCTCGCTGGAAAACCGTTCAATCGCAACGGCGGAGACGACGCACTAGCTGTTATTCACGAGTTGTGCACTACGAGTGCATGGAATGTTGATCTGCTCAACAATCTGTTATTGCAATCTCGACGTGATCCACAACTTCCGGTCATTCTGTCGGATGAGGGCCTTATTGCCATGCCTCAACGTGTGTGGTTTGAAGGTTTGGTGTCTCCGACAGAGCGGGCACATCGTTTAGCGAGTACTTCGTGGTCGGCGTCGGTATTGATGATGATGCGTGAACCTGTCAGCCAATTGCGTTCCACGTGGATGCACTGGGTGCGTGAAGGGTATGCAATGGATTACGAGACATTCCTTGAACGTGTACGTGAAGATCGTGCGAATGACACGGGAACTTTTGCGATCTCATCACTTGTCGAGTGTTATGCATCGTTGTTTGGGTCGCGCAACGTGATTGTCTCTGATTTCGAGGCTTTCATTGCACAGCCAGAACGTTTTTGGCGACAGTTGTCGTTGGTGCTTGATACGTCGTTGACATCGCATGTCAACACGAACGATTTGCAGCGACTCAACGCGATGCATTTAGGTCCGTTGCGATTGGAACTGGCAATGAACTCTGCACTCAACTGGTATGGCGAAAGTTTTGGTGGTCGCGACATGTTGCGCACACGACGGTTCATTACTCGCCGTGTATCACAGCGTTTCGCTCCTGATCACACGAAGTATTTCTCGCGCTATCAGGTGTTGGAGGAAGAACTTGGGTCAGCTATCCACACCGAAATGGATGCTGTGAAGAAGTGGACGACCCGAATCGGGACTTAGGCGACCTCTGCCTCTGCCTCTGCCTCATTCCGACGCCGCTTTAAGATGCGGCGACGCTCGCGTTCGCTACAGCCACCCCAGACACCGTGTTCGATGCGGTGCTCGAGGGCGTATTCGAGACAGGTGCCTGCTACGGGGCATCCCTTACAGATGGCACGGGCACGGTCGACGCCCACTCCATCGGAGGGGAAAAAGACCGCAGGCGCATAGTTGCGACAGTTGCCGTCAGCCATCCACGCAGTGGGGGAATCGTCGAATGGACGAGGGGCCACTGCGGTGACCTCTAAAGATTTTCTGAACATGGCTCCTCCTTCGCGCTATTTGCGCTGGTTGGTTCGTATCAACATCTGACGTTGATCCATGGCGGAAAGTTCCCGCACATCCATTCAAGCATTGTGGTGGGCCGACAATCAGTTTGGGAAGGTAAGGATTACTGAAGAAAGCCTTGAAACTAAGGGGAAAGAAGGGGCAGGGCATGTGTCACGCATGCCCGATAGCATGAAGGGCGGTAATTCTCATTCGTTCTCATACCGTCACAGCCCAGGAGGCTTTCCATGTCAGACGTCGCAATTCACGAGCCACCAGTAGCCCATGCGCGCATCGTCTTTCTTGGACCCATCTCTCCCCACTGGGAGGTCTATGGCGACTATGGCGACCGCACTCTGCTCGAGGAGTTCCGCGCCCGGGTGCTTGCACGCCTTGTTTTGTTGCCACGAGATGACCCACAATTTCGCCGAAACATGGCACGCATTGTGCGTGACGCTGAACGTGAGCGCATTTCCCTGGAATGGGACATGGGCGATCCGAACTACGAGTTCTAGATCCTCTCGCACAGGCACGATGTGTCAGGTGACGAAAAGGTTGCCGCCAGGTGAATTCTCGTATGAGACTCCTAATAAGAAGTGATGACTGCCGTTTACTTCATTACCCTTCGTTTCTATGAGTGACCGGTTCGGAAACCGCGAACTGAGTTGGCTTGATTTCAATGCACGCGTTTTGGCGCTTGCCCACGAAGAGTCGATCCCGCTTCTCGAGCGAGTGAAATTTTGCGGAATCTTTTCCTCCAACTTGGATGAGTTCTATCAAGTTCGTGTTGCAGCGCTGAAAGACCAAGTAGCAGCCGGAATCGTAAAGCCAAGTCATGACGGGCTTTCGCCATCGCGACAGTTGAAAGAAATTGCCAAGCGTGCCGAGTCACTCATAGACGAACAAGAAGAATTGCTGTTGAACACGCTGTTACCGCAATTGGTGGAACGTGGTGTTCGACTGTGCGACTGGGACGAACTAGACGAAGTTGAACAAAAGCAACTTTCGCGTGAATTTGAACAGAACATCTACCCAGTGCTAACACCCATTGCGATTGACACGGCGCATCCATTCCCATACGTGTCGAGTCTTGCGCTCAGTATCGGTGTCACAGTGCGAGATCCGCGTACTAAAGAAGAACGTTTTGCGCGAGTAAAAGTGCCTACCTTTTTGAAGCGTTTTCAAGAAGCATCGCCAGGTCGATTCATCCCTGTTGAACGTGTCATTGGAGCCCATCTTGATTGGTTGTTTCCAGGTATGGAGATCGGACAAGTTGTGATGTTCCGCGTCACTCGAAATGCCGACCTCACAGTTGATGAAGACGAAGCAGAAGATTTGTTGCAGGCCGTTGAGATGGAGCTTCGTCGGCGCCGTTTTGGACGTGCCGTAAAACTGGATGTCAGCGACAACATTGATGAGCGAACGTTGGCGTTGCTAACCGAAGAAATGGATTTGGAGCCAGTTGATGTGTCGCATCATCGCGCACCGCTTGCTTTGTCAGCATTGGCGCAACTGGCGTCGCTTGAAATTGAAGATGCCCGTGACGAACCGTGGTTACCAGTGGTGCCAGGGCGCTTGGCGGTCGCCGAGGCCACCGGGCAATCAATGTTTCAGGTGATTAGGGAACGACAGATTTTGGTTCATCATCCGTACGAGTCGTTTGCTTCGTCAACCGAGAAATTCGTGGAGCAGGCTGCTCTTGATCCACACGTGCGCGCGATCAAGATCACCTTGTATCGCACATCGGGCGACAGCCCCATTGCGCGAAGCCTGATTACCGCTGCCGAGCGCGGAGTACAGGTAGTGGTTCTTATCGAACTGAAGGCGCGTTTTGATGAAGAAGCGAATGTGCATTGGGCCAAAGAACTTGAACGTGCGGGCGTACACGTGATGTATGGGCTCGTGGGCTTAAAAACTCATAGCAAATGTGTTTTGGTGGTGCGCGAAGAAGCAGGTGGCTTACGACGGTATGTGCACATTGGCACGGGCAACTACAACTCCAAAACCGCGCGCGTGTATGAAGATTTGGGCTACTTCACGTGTTCAGAAGACATTGGCGAAGATGTCACCCAACTATTCAACACTTTGACTGGTTTCGGACGTGACCCTGAGTATTCGAAATTGGTAATTGCGCCTCAATACTTACGACCTGAAATAGGTCGTTTGATTCGCAATGAGACAGCTCGCGGAACAGATGGTGAAATCACCATCAAGGTAAATGCAATTGCTGATCCGGAAATGGTTGAACTCTTGTATGCGGCCGCAGAAGCCGGAGTCCGTGTGCGACTTTTAGTGCGAGGTATTTGTTGCTTACGACCTGGCGTAGTTGAGCAGGGAAATATCCAGGTACGTTCCATTCTCGGTCGTTATCTCGAACATTCGCGTTTGTACCGTTTCGGGCACGGATCACCCGATGGCTCTCCGTTGTATCTCATTGGGTCGGCCGATCTCATGCCGCGAAATCTTGACAAACGAGTTGAAGTATTAACTCCTATCGAACATGAGAAACACCAACGATGGCTAGATGAAACCATTGATCACCTTTTCGCCAACGACATTGTTGCGTTCGAGATGCAACATGACGGACGTTGGTTGCGCGTGGGGCCTGATGATTTCACAACATCAAATGATTCGCAATTTCAACTGTATTCGTGGGCGGCCGAGCAACAAGTTCGACTAGGAATTCCAGCCGGTGAACAGAGCCTTACATGAGCAGATGGCGTTCTCGTAAATCCATCGCCACAGGCAGTGATCGTACACTTGCCACAGACACTGCTATCACGATGGTGCCACCATCAACTTCATCAAACGCGAATCAACTTTCTGCGGTTCAACTGCAGGAAGTGTTTGATTCATTACCTATTGGAGTCTTGATCACATCGGCCAACGGCGTTCAGCGTTGGACAAATAGATCGTTTGCACATCTCTTTGAACCAGGTGCGCCAGGCAACACTCGATTTCAGCGCAATGTCGAATCTCTTCTCGCCGAAGCACGTTCTGGTAAGGAAAGCCAACTTACTCTCGACATTCAAGGGGAGCGCCCACGCATGCTTGACATGCACACGATGGTGTTGACTCAAGGCGACGTTGCACTTTTTGTGGAAGACCTCAGTGAGCGAGCATTGATTGATCGTATTCGTACCGATTTTGTGGCAAACATCAGCCATGAACTGAAAACGCCAGTGGGTGCTTTATCAATTCTTGCGGAAACACTGGCGATGCAAGTTAATGACGATGTTGGAAAGCGACTTGCCGAGCGCATGGTGATGGAATCACAACGAGTGGCACACACCATCGATGACTTGCTCGAACTTGCGCGCATTGAGTTTGGTCGTCGAATGATCAACCAGTCTGTTGACATTGAACGGGTCACTCGCGAGGCGGTGGCTCGTGTTATTCCATTTGCCAGCACACGTAACGTCACGATCAATGTGGCAAACAAGATGTCTAAGATTGGCCTTATCGCCGGCGATGATCGCCAATTAGTGTCTGCTATTGCGAATTTGGTGGAGAATGCTGTGAAGTACAGCAACGAGAACGCGTCGGTTGATGTCGATATTTCCGATACGAATGATCAGGTTGCAGTGCGAGTGACCGATACTGGTGTCGGTATTTCTCCCGAACACATTGATCGTATTTTCGAGCGGTTTTACCGAGTAGATGACGCGCGCAGTCGCGATACCGGTGGGTCAGGGTTAGGCCTTGCAATTGTGCGACATGTCGCGATTATTCATCGCGGCGAAGTTGTAGTGGAATCGGTATCTGGTCAAGGATCTTCGTTTATTTTTGTTCTGCCTACGACTGTGCGGTCGGGTTCAGGATTACAAGGTGAAACACTCACCGAAGCACCGCACCTCAATCAATCATTCACGGAGGCGTAAGTGTCGAACCCCATTGTGTTACTAGTAGAAGATGAGCCTTCATTTGTAGAAGCGTTACAGATTGGTTTGTCGCGCGAAGGGTTTGATGTTGTCGTGGCCCGAGATGGAGAAGAGGCGCTGGCAGTGTTTGCTGCGCACTCCCCGGACCTTGTCTTATTGGATGTGATGTTGCCGAAGATGTCGGGCATTGATGTGTGTCGAGAGATACGTAAAACCAGCCAGGTTCCGATCATCATGGTGACCGCAAAATCTGAGGAAATTGACACTGTCGTCGGCCTTGAAGTTGGAGCCGACGACTACGTGACGAAGCCGTACCGGATGCGAGAACTGGTTGCCCGTATGCGCGCTGCTCTTCGTCGCATCGCAGACGCAACTGGCGAGATCGAAGTGATTACAACCTCGGTGGTGGAAGTTGATTCGATTGTCATTGATCCCGATCAACATGTTGTGTCGGTCGATTCGGTTGAAGTCAACATGCCGTTAAAAGAATTTGAACTGTTGTATTTGTTGGCAGTAAATGCCGGCCGTGTTCTCACTCGCGAGGTGCTGATTGATCGCGTGTGGGGAAGTGATTACGTTGGCGACACGAAGACACTCGATGTTCATATCAAACGGATCCGCGCGAAAATCGAAAAAGACCCAGCTAATCCCAAACGAATCGTGACGATCAGAGGTTTGGGATACAAATTCGAAAAGCGACGTTCCTGATACGCAAATATCTGACAGATCTGTCACAAGGTCAGCAGGGGATGAATCAGCACGATCGCTCGGCGTAGAGTGGCACAAATGAATGATCGGCCCTCACGAATGGTGCGCGGACCGGGCCTACCGGACGCCACTCCTTTCCAGCGTTTAGGGCGTGTTCATGCATTGATGATTGCTGGTGAGGCGATTATGGCCGTGTCGTTGGCTGACTCGTTGTTTTTGTCTATCAGTCCAGACGCAGCTCGAACACAGGTCATTTTGTTTCTTGCGATGTCCATGGCGCCATTTGCTTTACTCGCTCCACTCATTGCACCGTTTCTCGACAAGATAAAAGGTGGTCAGCGATTTGTCGTGATGTTGGTCGCCCTTGCTCGCGCCGCAGTGATGATTGCGATGATGTATTACTACGACAGTTTGGCTATCTTTCCGCTCGCATTTGGCGCATTGGTCTTGTCAAAAACATATGCGATCAGCAAGTCTGCTTTGGTACCAGCCACGGTAAAAAACGATAAGGCACTAGTGGAGGCAAACAGTCGCCTTGGACAAATAGCTGGCATCGTCGGATTTATGGCTGTTGTCCCAGCTGGCATCATTCAGTTTGTGAGCACCGAAGCGACGCTGTTCATGAGTTCGGTGGTCTTCGTTGTCGCCTTTTTCAACGCCATGAAATTACCGAAGATTCGTATTGCAGATAAACCAATTGAAGAAATCGAATGGCAGGAATTGCACTCTCCTGAAGTGTTACGAGCTGCTCGCACAATGATGGTCTTACGTGGCACCACTGGATTTATGTTTTTCCATCTTGCTTTCTGGCTACGCACCGAGATTGCCGGCACTGTGTGGTTTGGAGTGGCGATCGGTTTTGCATCGCTGTGCACATTGATCGCAAACTTTACGGCCCCCAACCTGCGTCAACGCATGAAAGTGGAGAACATGTTGTTGCTATCGGTGGCGATGGTTGCAGTCGGTGGTTTGTTGAGCGGATTCAGCGGTCGCTTCTTTGCAGGCATCTTGCTTGCTGGTGTCGTTAATGCATCTGCTGCAATTGGCAAACTCGCGTTTGAAGCGACAGTGCAAAGTGGAGCACCCGATGCAAACCGAGGTCGTGCATTTGCTCGTTTTGAAACACACAATCAGATGGCGTGGGTTCTTGCCGGACTAATCCCGGTGATTTTGACTCCCAGCGGAAGTCGCGGTTTTTATATGGTGGGGCTGGCAGGTGTTGGAGGGTGTCTGTATTTTTGGCGCGCGACAAAGAGCAGTTCGTGGCACAAACCGCCGAGAGGTTCTACTGGATCTCGAGTCTCGCAAGCCATAAACCGGGTGCGTCGATCTCGTTAGGGGTGGGCAAATTGTCTGCCTTTTCCACCAGTTGCGACACCGCTGTATCACCCGATCGTTCCACAACGCCTTGAACGAATGCTCGGCCACGCTGTAGTTGTGTCGAGTTCAGTGAAAGACCTAATAGTTGTTCGATCATCGCGGTGTCTTCGTGTAACTCGATCCGGCGTCGCCGCGCCGCTTCTGCAATGTGAGCTGATGATCCGAGAACACGCGAGCACACCTTGTCGACGACAAAATCGATGTAGGCAATAACTGCACTGACATGAGCGTCGAGGAGTGGCGCCATGTGTTCTTGTTCGGGTGATCGCACCGCACCCAGCATTGCGGCTGGGCTACCAAAGATATCTTGTACTTTTGTCAACGCTTCTGGATCAGATGGATCGAGCCCCGAGAGTTGATCAATGATTGCGCCGGGATCAGGACGGAACGCGCCAACATGTTTAGTCACTAAATCAGTAATACCCATTGCAACTGCGTCGGTATTGAGAATTGCATGCGAGGACAACTCGTGAATGAGCACCCACATGCGCACGTCGTCGGCGGACAAACTCCATTCACTTGCGAAGCGATCAATTGTTGTCGGCACTACAAGGATGTCTGATGACAATGGACGGGCCAATGGCAAGTTGTATTGTCCAAAAGCTTTCTGTGCGAGTGCGCCAATCATCGAACCAATGGACATTCCCATCATGGCAGGCGCCATCATGGTCGAGAGATTGTTAAGCATCGCTGCAAGCGGGTCGGTGTCTGCAGAGTCATCAGCGGAATTAGGTTGCTGTGACAGAGATGTGGCAAGTTCGGTAAACAAAGGACGGAAATCTGTGAGGGTGCGGTGTGCCCATAGCGCGCGAGTGGTGGTGTGTATCTCGCTGTGTGTGTCACGAGTGCCAGTTGGCAAACCGGTGACGTCGCGTACGTGCATGTCGGCGACATGAGCGAGATCGTTGAATACAAAACGGATTGCTGGATCGGGTTGCGGGTCTGGTGTGTCTCCCACAGCGGCCATCGCGGCGGTTTGAGTTGCGACGTCCCAGTTCAACGGCCCTTGGGCGGACAGAGATTTCGCAAGATCAGCAAAAAAGGGCATTCCACCAAAAGGAAATGGATTGTTCTCTTCTGGTTCATCGCCCATGCTGACAAAGGCTATGGCGCGTTAGCCTCAGTTGCATGTCGACTACCACAGTGCAGATCAACGGCGTCTCGCCAATTTTTCGTTGTGACGATGTGGTGGACGCTAACGGCAGCGATATTTCGACCGACAAGGTGCGTGCCTTCTTGGAAGATGCCGACCGTGGCGATCACAATCACGTCATTTTGGTCTCATCAGCGATGGTCTATGGCGCGTGGGAGAACAATCCATCGCCACTCAGCGAAGACGACGTTGTACGTCCGGTGCCATCATTTACCTTTGCTGTCTCGTGTTTGACGGCCGAAGCGTTAGTGGAGCAATGGCGCACCTTGCGACCAGGACGAACGGCAACGGTGTTGCGTCCGGCGCCCGTTGTTGTGCCACGCGGTAATTCACGTCTCGTGTTGGCGCTTGCACATGCTGTGAGCAGTGAGTCTGTGGGTTCTGTGATGTCTGCACAATTCCTGCACTTTGATGATTTGGAAAGTGCCATTGCGCTAGCGCAAATGGTGAAACCAGATGGCGTATTCAATGTTGCGCCTGATGGGGCAATTAGTGGTGAGCGTCTCGGAGAACTTGCCGCCCAGCCGTTGCAGGTGAAATTACCAAGTTGGGCGCGCGACATAGTCGATGTCATGCGTTGGCGTTTGCAACGTGGCCCCATTCCACCGGGTCTTCGTCAATACACACGTCATAGCTGGGTTGTGTCAAATGAAAAACTGCGAGCACTTGGCTGGTCGGCACGAGTAAGTAACGAAGAGGCCTATGTTGAGGGCACTACTGGTTCGTGGGTGAGTACGTTAAGTGCGAAACGTCGTCAAGAACTTTCACTTGGCGCAATGAGTGTCACCGCACTTGCAGTTATTGCGTCGATATTTGCTGCTGTACGGCGCGTGCGGCGTGCGCGTCATTAATTAGTTTCCGCACGGTTTTCATTGGCAACATCCACGTTGCATGATTACGAGTGAATGCCACTCCGACAACTTTTGATTTCTTATTGACTACTACCGCAACACCATTGATTTGAATGTCGACATCTAGAGGGACTGCACCAGTAGTTGTTGCGGGATCAATCGTTGCACTTGAAATACTTAACTGTCCCGACACCGCAATGCCAGTGATTGGTTCGATGACCATCAAATCGTTGATATCAAATTCGTTGACGGCGTCATCATCTGCGATCCCCACCCAGCGTGGGGAAGAATTATTTGTGTTAGGAAGATCAAGAATCGCAAGCCCAGTTGCCTCATCACGAGCGAGTATGTGGCACTGAATAGTTTCGCCATCGTCGGTTGTGATCGGAATGGTGCCATCTGCATTCATGGTGTCGGTTGATGCAATCATGAGATCACTGTCGCCAACGGCGAGGGCCCGTACTGAATCATTTTCGTTCGATTGTCCAACGGCCGCCGTGGCATTTTTTACTTTTGTTGCAATCGGAGAACGAACCACTGTTGTGTCGGGAACAGAGTCGTCCGATGTGAGACCACCGACACCCTTCGGGATAGTGACAGAGAGCAAAGCTAACGAACAGACGAGACTGACAGTGATAGACGCCAACGCAATGCGTTTACTGAGTGGTGGTGCAGACACTGCGGTTTCATATTGACGTCGCTGGTCGTGAGCTACTTCGCTGGGATGACGCCATTGGCGATCATATGGAGGCACTGGGGCCGAGTTGGGATTATCAAACTCATCGTGACTCACAGGGATAACAGGCTAATCATCAATCGTTCTGCTGTGTCGTCGGGGATACGCTGTAATTGTGCACCGCCCTTTTTCTGCAACCACACCACCCTCGGCACATGAGTGGTATGAGATCACCAGTGACGAGTTGCCGGTTGGGGTCGCCTATGAATGGGCTGTCTTGCCTCAGTGTGGAGCAGTGGTGCTGTTTTCGGGCACTGTGAGAGACCACGCCGATGGTCGAAGCGATGTGGTCGCACTCGACTACGAGGCCTATGTAGAGGCTGCCATTGAACGATTCGCACAGATCGGCGATGAGACACGTCGGAGGTACCCCACCGCTGGACGAATTGTGTTGTGGCATCGCATCGGCCACCTGGGCCTTGGTGAGTCATCGGTGATCGCCGTGGTATCTGCTCCTCACCGTCCTGAAGCGTTCGAGGCGGCACGATTCGCCATTGATGCGCTGAAAGAGAGTGCGCCTATCTGGAAGAAAGAACATTGGAGTGGCGGATCTGATTGGGGCACTGATGCTCATGATTTGGTATCACCACGAGATGTCGCAGGTTCACAATGACGTCGCTCATCGCACTCTCTGTGCTGACAACTGTGTTCATCGTGTTGTCGGTGATGTCAGGTGTGGCACTGCTAGTCACCGTGTATCTCGATTACCGCCGTAGCCGCATCGACGACGGCATTGCCGCGTTTCGTCGCCATATTGATGCTTTGTCTCCGGAATCCCGCCGCAGCTCCGTCACGCGTGATAGTGATGATGGCGCTGACTGGCGTTATCGCAAATAGGAGATACGGAACAGTTTCATGGCAAGAGACCTTGCAATTGACCTAGGCACCGCGAACACCCTTGTGTACATGAAGGGGCGCGGCATCGTTTTGAACGAGCCAACTGTGATCGCCGTAAACCGTCAATCAGGTGAAGTTCTTGCAACTGGTCACGATGCATGGGACATGATCGGACGAACACCCAGTTACATCGTCGCGGTACGACCATTACGCGGCGGCGCAATTACCGACTTCGATATCACCGAGCGAATGATTCGATTGTTATTGCAGCGTGTAGGTGTTTCGCGTTTCACTCGACCCAAAGTGGTGATCTGTGTTCCATCTGCGATCACCGAAGTAGAACGCCGTGCCGTGACGGACGCAACCCGCCGAGCGGGTGCATCAGACGCACAACTTATTGAACAACCAATGGCGGCTGCAATTGGGGCGAATCTTCCTATTGATGAGCCCGTCGGCAACATGGTGATTGATATCGGCGGTGGTACAAGCGAAACAGCAGTGATCAGTCTTGGTGGTGTTGTGGCTCTTGAAGCTGTTCGCGTTGGCAGTTTCGATATTGATGAAGCAATTAAAAATTATGTGCGACGTGAGCACGGCATCGCAATTGGTGAGCGGACTGCTGAAGAAATCAAAATCCAAATTGGTTCTGCAGAGCCTGGAACTGACGATCGAGAAGCAGATATTCGTGGACGTGACTTGGTCTCTGGATTGCCCAAGACCGTTCGACTTACCGCCGAAGAAGTGCGTTTTGCAATTGACGAACCCGTTGCTGCAATTGTGATGTCTGTGAAGCGGTGCCTGTCAAAAGCACCACCTGAGTTGGCACAAGACTTTTTGTCGCGCGGCATGTATCTCGTTGGTGGTGGGGGAATGTTGCGTGGTCTTGCTCAGCGCATCGAACGCGAAACACAGGTGCCTGTGCAAATGTCGCCACAACCACTTGAAGCAGTGGTGTTAGGTGCGGGTCACTGTATTGAGAACTACCAAGCATTGCGCGGTATGTTCATGGGCGCGCGACGTTAGATGGGTTGATTGCGCTAGTTACATGTCGATGCGATAGATCGCGCCGCCGTATGCCAGAGCAAATACTCCTCGTGACGTTTGTTGCACTGAGATCACTGAACCTAATGATTCGGTGAAAAAGCGACTATCTGTGACCGTTCCGTTTTCTACTTTGATACCAGCCACTTTTCCGTGGCATGAATCGCTGTAGAGGTACCAGTTATTAAGAGCCGGGATGTTGCCACCCGTTACAACTGCACCACCACTTACTGCACATGCGCCTTCTATGTGTTCGTACTCAAAAATAGGAAGAGTGTGATTTTCTGCAGTCATTTCAGGATTCATCACGTGTGTGCCTTCAAATGCACTCCAACCAAAGTTGGCGCCCTTGCCACCAACTTTGTCTGATCCAGTCGGAGCAGACATGCTGATTTCTTCCCATCTATTTTGACCAACGTCGCCAATCCACAGAGTTCCTGTTGGGTCAATGTCGATGCGCCATGGATTACGTAATCCGATGGACCAGATTTCACCGCGCGCAGGGTTTCCTTTTTTGTCAATTACGCCAACGTATGGATTGTCTGCGGGGATGTTGTAGGTATCGGCGTTGCGAGTGGTTGCCGTGGGAGCGGGATCAATACGTAGAATTTTTCCGAGCAAGTTGTCGGTCTTCATTGAATAGCGTTTGGGGTCACCGCCATCGCCACCGTCACCTGATGCGATGTAGAGCATGTTGTCGGGCCCAATTTTGATGTCACCACCATTGTGATTTGGATATGGTTGTGCAAATGTCAAGACGGTGCGACGTGACTCAGTTATGAAATCGCCAGCGGCATTTAGTGCGTATTCGTCAACGTATGTATTCGTAATTTCTCGGTCTGTGTAGTGAACATAGCCATACCACGTGGTGTCTACTTTGAGAAATGCAAGGCCCAGTAGTCCACCTTCAACAGCTGCGCGTGTGCGGTTCGACATGTTGAGGCTCTCGGCGATTCGGGTGCCGTCTAATCCGTATCGTGCGACGTATCCCTTACGTTCCACCACATACACGAATGCATCCTCTGGTGAACGTTCCACCAGTGACATTGGCGCATTCGCCTTCATCACTTCAGTTGCAGTGAGTGTCTCTGGTGCTGGCAAGTCGGGAATTGTTGTAGTGACAACCGTTGTGTCAACAGCTATCGAGTCGGGTGGGCTCGTATCTGAAGACGAGGTGCCATCGCCACCACATGCGACAATCGCAAGTGACGTTGCAACGACAAGGGACGTAGTGATGGACAGTTTTTTGGTGTTCATGTGGTGTATGCCTGCTCTCGATGAACTGCTGCATCAGTATGCGGGTGAATTAGTTCCGTTTCACACGGATGAGACCCTCTTGCACGACTGTCACAACGAGGTCACCGTTTTGGCTAAAGATTGACCCAGCGGCAAGTCCACGAGATCCAGATGTTGACATTGCAGATTGGTCATACAACAACCAGTCATCTGCACGAAATGGACGGTGGAACCACATGGCGTGGTCGAGGCTTGCCATTTGCACATCGCTGTCGGCCCACGTGAGGCCGTGTGGGAGCAGCGTGGTGTCGAGGAGGGTCATGTCGCTTGCGTACGTCACGATGCACGCGTGTAACACGGGATCGTTGGGAAGTGCACCGTCGGCACGCATCCATACTTGTTGACCATGTGCAGTGCCTGTGCGAGTGAACGGGTCCCCACTCACGTAACGCAGGTCAATTGGTCGTGGCCGCTCGTACCACTCTCCAATGAGGTGTTTGTGTGGCTCCATGCGTGTTTTGAAATCGGGAAGAGTCTCGGGCGCTGGAACGCCAGAGCGCATTGGTATTTGATGATCTAGGCCAGGTTCATGGGCGTGAAAGCTTGCTTGCAAGTTAAAGATGGGCTCGCCATTTTGAATTGCAACCACACGACGCGTAGAGAAACTACGACCATCACGGATGCGGTCAACTTCATACACAATGGGAACAGTGGGGTCGCCAGGGCGAAGAAAATACGCGTGGATTGAGTGAACAAAACGCGTTGTTGAATCAACGGTGCGTGATGCAGCAACTAGTGACTGACCGGCAACCTGTCCGCCAAAGACACGTTGGCGATTTTCATCGGGGGAGCGACCACGAAAGAGGTTGACTTCGATCTGTTCAAGATCAAGCAGGCGGACAAGTTCATCAAGGGCAGAGACCACGTCCCCATAGTACGACCCCGTAGTAGGGTCGTCCCGTGTCACTTTTGCCTTTAAACCCGGATCAACTCCTTACCACCACCCGCGCCGTCCGTAAACGCCTGGACTTTTCACGACCCGTCGAAGACGAGGTCATCCGCGAATGCGTTGAAATCGCGATGCAGTCGCCATCTGGCTCAAACAACATGTCGATGCAGTTCATGATCGTGAAGGACCCCGCAAAGCGAAAAGCGGTGGGCGAGGTGTATCGCGAATGCTACGAGATGTACAAAACATGGGATGGCGTGTACATCGGCTCGATCGACAAGGGATCCGACGAGTTCAATGCCCAGCAGAAGCGTTCTGCAAGTTCGGCGGATTTCCTCGGCGAAAAAATGGGTGAGGCACCAGCGCTTGTCATTGGTTGCAATGCGGCTGGTCGTGTCGACGGAGTGCCTGCAGTATCTGCTGCTGCACAGATGGGAAACATCTTGCCTGCGATGTGGAGCTTTATGTTGGCCGCCCGAGCTCGCGGCCTTGGTACTGCATGGACCACCTTGCACCTTGTGCAAGAACAACGCGTCGCAGAGATTTTGGGTATTCCGTTTGATGCAGTGCAACAAGCGTGTTTGTCGCCACTTGCGTACACAGTGGGAACCGATTTCAAACCTGCAAAGCGACCACCAGCTGACTCTGTTATTCACTGGGATACATGGTGATTCACACTGGTGGAACACGTACCTTCTGACATTCGAGATCGCGCACTAGCGACGACAGGTTTTATGCCTGCTAACGAAGGTGACGCCTTGTATGTCGCGGCATGTGAGGCAGCGTCGCGGTTACCGAATCTTGCGATGGTGGAAGTGGGAAGTTATTGCGGTCGCTCAACGGTGTGGCTAGGCGAAGCTGCCCGTCACTCACACGTAACGCTATTTGCGGTTGACCATCATTTTGGGAGCGAAGAGAATCAACCAGGTTGGGAATGGCATGACGCCTCTCTTGTTGACCCACGTACTGGGAACATGGACACATTGCCGTTTTTCCGTCAGACAATTATTGACGCTGAACTTTCAGACGTTGTTGTAACCATGGTGGGTAACTCCGCAACAATTGCACGTCATTGGTCGACCCCACTGTCGTTTGTATTTATCGATGGTGGTCACGGAGTGGAACCAGCAACACGTGACTACGAAGGGTGGACGCCGCACGTTGCTGTTGGTGGCACGCTTGCTATTCATGACGTCTTTGAAGATCCCAAAGATGGCGGACGACCACCGTATGAAAACATCTATCTTCCCGCGATGCGAAGTGGGCTATTTATGGAAGAGTCTGTTACAGGCTCTTTACGTGTTCTACGCCGAGTGTCGGAGTAAACACCGAACTTGTGCGTGACGATGCACAAATTGCATCAGCAGCAAGAATCACTGCAGCTGATGTATACGAACTGCGTTCATTTGCCGGAAAGTGTTCCATCTCTCTATCGGGATCAACTGAGTACACAACACCTGTCCAATACGCGCCATCTTCATAGCGGTGAGACAAGGTCCACAGAAGTAACTCGCGTGCGGTGTCTCGGTCACCCACTGCGCAATGTGCAATGGCGCATTCTGCAGTTTCTGCAGCCGTCACCCACGGTTCATCGCTCACGCATTTCACGCCTCGGTCGTCGAGAACAAACGTGTCCCAACCTTCTGCTAGTCGGGCTTTCGCTGCTGGCCCCGCAAGTGCGCCGGCAAGTATGGGGTAGTACCAGTCCATCGCCCAGCGCGTTTTCGGTTCGAATGCATCAGGCTCGGTGCGAATGATTCGCTCAAGTAGCGCTGCAGCATCGCGCCAGTGTGGTTGAGGATCGCCAACAAGTTCACCAAGAAGTGCGCCGCAATGAAGTGCGTGTCGAATGGACGAACATCCGGTGAGCAATGCATAGTCCCACGGAGAGTGATCGACCTCTTTGGCCCACACGATAAGACCATTTGATTTTCGCATCGACAACACCCATGTCATTGCACGCTTCACAGTTGGCCACATCTCGATGGCGTCATCAATATTGTTGCTACTTAGCCAGTGATGCCACATTCCTGTTGCAATGTATGCGCATACATTGGTGTCGAGCTTTGCTTCTTCAACAGAGCCGTCTGGCAGGTAGTAATTGTGCCAACTTCCATCGTCACGTTGGATATTTGCAAGCCATGAGTACGCACGCATTGCAGCGTCATGACGCCCCATCACATCAAGCGCCATTGCTGTTTCCACATGATTCCAAGGGTCGCAATGACCATTTGGATACCACATGATCATGCCGTTATCGAGTTGCAATCGTTCGATCGAGTCGGCGGTACGCGCGAGATCGGCAGTCGACAAAATGCCTGGCAAGTGTGGGAAAGACTGAGTGTTCATGCGTGTACTCGTGTCTTTTGTTTCGTGGCATACACCACGTAACTTTTGCCAAGTACTGGGCTCAGAATTTTTTCGGCAATGCGAGTAGAGCGTGGTCCTTCAATGATGTCCCACTCGAGAAACTTGCGGTATTTCGCAACAAGTGGATGGGAATCATTTGATGGACCCACTGCACACTTCAGCCACCAATAGGGCGAGTGCAGTGCGTGTGCATGGTGAGTGGTGTCGACATTGAGGCCTGCAGAACGCAACTTGGCTTTGAGTTCCGTCGAACTGTAAATGCGAACATGACCGCCAGGGCTAAGTGGTGCGTGGTATTCCTCTGACAACATCCAGTTGATTTTTTCTGGCCACATCGTGGGAACGGTCACTCCGAGGCGACCACAGGGTTTCAGAACGCGCGTGAGCTCAGAAATTGCGCTGACGTCGTCTTGAATGTGTTCGAGAACTTCTGATGTGACGACGCAGTCAAACGTGTTGTCAGCAAAAGGTAAGCGAGTTGCATCGCCACGCAGAACTCCACCGAATGATTGTCCTGAAATCTCTGATGACGTCAACATCGCTGCAAACGTATTGCGTGTTGAGACCAATTCGTCTTCTGCGTAGTCGAGAGCGGTGACCACAGCCCCCATGCGTGCCGCTGCAAATGCATGACGTCCAAATCCGGCGCCGGCATCAAGAAAGCGATCGCCGGCCTGAAGACCGAGTGTGTCAAAACGAATCGTCAGCATGAGTCAATGACCTACTTGCGTGCATTTCTGCGCGACTTGTTGATGTTGTGTGGCATTGCAAGCACTTCGCGGTATTGCGCAACAGTGAGTTCAGCACAATGACGCCAACTCCATCGTTCGGTCACTCGTTGACGGCCAGCAGCACCGACTCGCGCACGCAACTGCGCATCATCGAGACCGCGCGCAATAGCTGCAGCGAGTGCACTTGCATCGCCGGCGGGACAACTGAGGACGGTGTCGCCGTCGGTGCCAGTGACTTCGGGGAGAGCGCCACCATCTGTTGCGACGAGACACGTTCCCGTGCACATTGCTTCGATGGCAGGCAGGCTAAAGCCCTCGTACAAACTGGGCACAACTGCAAGCTCTGCCTCTGCGTACAACTCGACAATGCGCTCATCGGGAACCCCAGAGACAAACGAGATGCAATCGGACAAGCCAAGGCTTTCGATGAGATCAGCACTCTTTCCAGACTTTGGTTTACCAATGATGGTGAGAGAGACGTCACGCTCAGTGCGAAGTTTTGCCATTGCTTCGAGAAGGTAGGACAGGCCCTTTAGAGCAACGTCAGCAGAAGCAGTAGTAATCAGATGACCAGGTTTACGTTGTACATGAGGAATTGGTGAGAACAACTCTGGGTCGACACCAACAGGGACAAGACGCATGCGATCAAGCGATACACCCATGTCTTCGTGAATGTCTTTGATGCTGTTTTCACTCACCACGACAATGCGTGGCATTTGGCTGGCAACCTTTCCTTGCATCTTTACAAACGAATACCAGCGTGAGACACCAGCGCGCTTCCACCAATTTGGTGCATGATCCATTTCCAATTTGCGGTCTTTTGTGATCGGATGATGCAATGTGACCACAGTGGGAATCATTTTTTCGATTTTCAAAATGTCAGTACCAAGACATTGGTTGTCGTGAACAATGTCAAAATCACCACGACGTTTTGACAACGCACGGCGCGCGCGAATGCTGAATGACTTTGGCTCACCAAAGCTTCCGCGTAAAAACTGTCCTACCTCGACCCAATCGGGCCAGGTCCGTAGTTCCCAATACGCGGGGAAGCGTCCGGGGTATTGATCGTTGAAGATGTCGAGACTTGGCAACTCATGCATGGGTATTCGTTCATCAAGTACCGGATAAGGCTGGCCGCCATAGACCTCAACGTGGTGGCCGAGATCGACAAGGGCCTTTGTGAGGTGGCGGGTGTAGACGCCTTGGCCTCCTACGTGGGGCTTTCCTCGGTACGTGAGATAGGCAATACGTAAAGGACCGTTGGGATCCACCGAAGGAGACATAGGAGTCTCAGGCTACTGGTCGGTAGCCACCTTGGAACGGGGGCGTCGTAGACGTGGTGCACTCAGGGCACCCCATGCGATAACGAGAGCGACCACAAAAGGCGCGTTACCGAGACGCGAATACAACGTACGGCCTGTTCGCATTGGAACATCCGCAGTGATTACTTTCCGCTCGCTCACATCGGTGCGGTTGATGACGCGTCCTGTTGGAGTGATGAACGCAGAAAATCCGGTGGGTGACACTTGTGCGACCCACCGACCTTGTTCACGTGCACGCAAAATTGATGACGCAACTTGTTGCGTTTGCAAAATTGTCCATGTGTAACTAGATCCGTTGGTGGGGTTCATGATGAATTCGCCACCGTGTGCGACGCCTTCATTTGCTCGACCACCAAAGAAGACTTCCCACGAAATCACAACACCTGCTTGTGTTCCCGCTATATCAAGAACAGCAGGACCTTTTCCTTCAATAGCGTTTCGAGGAACAAGATCTGTGGGTGCACCTAGCGCAGAGAGAAAGCCACGCATCGGCATGTACTCTCCGAATGGCACTCTGCGAACTTTGTCGACACGATCGGATACGTCGCCATTTTGTTCCACTACAACCTGCGCATTGAGAAATCCGTCAACATTTCCTTGCTCTACGTCTTCTGTTATGCCCACAGAAATTGGCACACCTAGTCGCTTGGCTTCTTGCGCAACTTCCATGCGTTCACGGCTCTCTTCGAAATTGGCAACGTCAATAACGTTTTCTGGCCAGATCACCAAATCAACTGATCCTGCTTCAATGGATGCGGTTGCATCGAGATGTCGTTCAAATACGACGCGTGGATCAGTGTTGACCGCACGCGTACCTTGCTCACCGCCACCTTGTACTAACGCGATACGTAGAGAGTCGCCGGTCGGAGAGGTGGGACTCCATATAAGCGCAACGAAAAATAACAACAACAGTGCTGCAAACGCCCGTAATCGTCCCGGGCTAATACACACACGAAACATCATGTACGTAATAAGGATCACACCACCCAACGACGCAAGCCACACCATTGGACTACGTGCTTGGCTAATTGCCAATGTTGCTAAAGGAACACCACCAAATGGAAATGACAATCGAATTGTTTCGACAAGAGTGTGAGAAAGAGCAAGACCAGCTGCATGAGAGCGGGGAGAGGCAGACATGTATGTGCTCGACCACCATGCGGCTAACGCGTGAAGAGCAGCAAAGAACACAACGGCGACTACATAACCAGGTGCAGTCATAAACCACATCCATGCGATAGACGGCAAAAACCACCCAACCCCAAAAACGAATGCAGTAGTTGCTCGTTGTTTGTGTGTGAGCGAGTCACGAAACTGAGACGCGCCGTAGAGAACAATGCCCACGAACGCAAGGGGCCACCAACCCCACGGTGGCATCGATGCGGCCACACACAACCCGGCAATCAAGTTGCGAAGTAGTAGTGGCGTCATTTTTTCAGAAGTGCTTGAATGACGTAGCGCTGTTTGGTTGAGTGCCGCGGATGACAACTAAACAATGTGAGCATGCTGCCCGATGATTGGTGGGCGATCCACAAAGCAGTCGGTTTCACAATGCGTTTCGAGATCACGCGGTATTCGACCTTTTTCAACCCCTTCAGAATAATGATGGGGTCGCCCACTTGAAGTCGTTCCACGTAATACAACGGTGCAGGACCAGCAGTGCGGTGTCCGCCGTAGACAGCGTTCCCACGCTCACCAGGCATTGCCGTGCCGGGCCAGTGACCCATGCCGATATCAAACATAGGGTCGGTGACGCCTTCAACGATAGGGCTACGCATTTTGAGACGAGGGATAAACATCATGCCGAGACGAGTTCCTTCAGCAGGAAGGCGCGCGTTCGAGCGCTGAGATTTCTTGCTACCGGCGTTGTTCGCGGTGTCATTCTTTTTCGTTTTCTTGGTCTGCGGCACAGACTCTTTTTGTGTCTCGCTGCTGGAAGCATTAGCGCGGACATCTGATGCCTGCACCGAGGATGCCATGGGGTCCATGGCAAGCGTGCCAGCCACGCTGAACACAGAAACGGTTCGAAGCACGCGCAAGAGGAGTCGAGACATCGCTCCCTAGTCTGCCAGATTGGAGAGATATTCCGCTGCGGTGTCTGCAATGTGGTGCGCCTGTTGCACACACGCGGGAATTCCTATTCCTCGGTAACTCGCACCCGCAAGGAAGACCCCCGGTGCAATGTCATGCAGAGTTTTTTCTACGTTTGTAAGTGTCGCAAAATGATGTGGGCGGTATTGCGGGAACGCGTCGACCCATCGAGTGATGCGAGTTTCGCGTGGTACAAAATCCCGCCCTAAATGCAACGTGAGATCTGCAAGAACAAGATTGATGACTTCTTCGTCGGAAAGGTGCATCACTTCGACGCCGTCACGACCTAGCGATACGCGCAAGATCATGTCGTTGTTGTTGTTTTTCCAGTGCGCCCACTTGTTAGAACCAAACGACACCGCAGTCACCCATCGCTGATCTGGTTTCGGAACCAAGTATCCGCTACCAGTCAAAGTGTCGGACCATTGTGATCGAGGAATAGCAAGAGTCACCAGGATGACGTCTGCATGATCCCATTGAGATAATGCACGTGAAATATCTGGGTGTAGTGATGACGTGAAACGTGCCGTGTGTGCCGCAGGTGATGCAAGTATCACAGCGTCTGCTGTGATCTCGCCGTTTTCGATTTCGTTTCTCTGTTTGATGTCGCCTTGTGTAGCGATGCGATATGAGTTTCCGTCGCGCACGATATTTGAGACGGCGGCATTTGTCTGGATACGCACACCAAGTGCGATCGTGCGTTGCTCCAAAGTAGAAATCATTGCACCAACACCACGAAGTGGTGTGGCAAATACCGGTTCATTGCTGACAACTTGAGAACGTGCTTTTCGAGCTGCGAGCAACATGCTTCGTGACTCTGTGAGTGCAGCAATTTGTGGCACTGCTTCAATACTGAAATTGTCGGTATCTGCGGCATAGATGCTGCCGACAAGTGGATCAACTAGTCGTTCTTGTACTTGTGTACCAAAACGGTGACGAATGTAATCACCAATGCAGTCGTTATTTTTTGTTTGCGGTAGCACAAGATCTAAACCTGCGCGCAGTTTTCCACTTATTGAAAACAATCGACTTTTGCTAAATGATCCCACTGATGCGGGCACACCCAGCATGATGTCACCAGGAATTGGTTGCAAAGTGTTGTGCCAAATCCACGCATGCGAAGCAGACGGTGATGTGAGTGCACCAGTGAGGCCAATATCATGTGCCAGCTCAGTCGCCCATGGAACGCGCGCCAAAAAAGCATCTGCTCCTTCATCGACTGCATCAAGTCCTGCAAAAGGTGAGGTGTGAATGAGCCCGCCAGTGCGCTCGCGCGCTTCAAGCACAGTGATATCTAGTGGTTCAGCGGAACGTGAGGCAAGAGAAAAGGCAGCAGTCAAACCCGTGATGCCACCTCCGACGATGACAACGCGCCGCGCAGGTGTCATGCCGAAATAATGCGAGCAGCGAGTGCCGCCATTACACCAGCGTCATCGTTCACGCTGGCAGTGCGGGCAAATGACAAACCGCGAGCATTTGCATGGTGTGCTGCTTCGATGTCGAGGTCATACAACACTTCGAGATGGTCTGCGACAAACCCACATGCACTGACAAGCACTCCATCAATAGGTTCATCGGTGGTGCGTGTGGCAGCGAAGTCATCAATGACAGCCAAGATGTCGGGCCCAATCCATGGTTCTGGAGTGCGTCCAGCTGACTGCCATGCGATTGACCATTGCGACCACTGAGACAAACCCAATTGCGCTGCGACCGCTTCGGCTGTGCTGCGTAGTTCGTCGGGGTATGGATCGCCACCATCGATGATGCGCTGAGGTAAAGAATGTGCGGTGAACAACACTTTTGTGCGCTCGGGCATTAACGCCAACTTTTCTTTCATGTCGCGTGCGAGGAAGTCGATGTACGCAGGTTCTGTTGCCCATGACTCAACGCCGCGCACATTGATGTCGTATTGCGCAGCGGTGTCGCGCACTCGACCGATGTATTGACCAATGGAATACGACGAATAATGAGGCGCAAGCACCACACCCACGATGTTTTTGATTCCGAGACGCGCCACTTCATGTACAGCATCTTCAACAAAGGGTTTTGCATGCTTGAGCCCTAATACAACGTGGTACTCGCCGGGCGCAACATTGTTGAGCGCATGTTGAATTGCGTCAGCTTGTGCATCAGTGATCTGAGCAAGCGGAGATAAACCACCGATTGCTTCGTAGCGATCTTCAAGTTCTTTCAGCAACTCAGGAGTTGGGGCACGACCTCGTCGAATATCGGTGTAGTAGGGGAGGATGTCTTCACGTGAACGGGGAGTGCCGTACGCCATGACGACAACTGCGGTGTGGGCAGTGGTCATGATTGAGCTGTCCTTTCATGAACATGTTTCACGACTTCATGTAAAACATCGGGGTCAGTGTCGGGTTGCACGCCATGGCCAAGATTGAAGATGTGTCCCGGATGACCATCGTTATCTGCAAGCACGTTGTCAGCACCCGAGATTGCAATGTCACGTCCAGCGAGCACAAGAGCGGGATCAAGATTTCCTTGTACGACGGTGTCTGATCCCAATCGGGCACGCGCGTTACGAATTGGTGTTCGCCAGTCCAAACCGATGACTTTGTTACCAACGGCGTTCATTGATTCAAGAAGATGGTCACATCCGATGCCAAAGTGAATACCAGGAACATCTGGATGGCGGTCACGAAGTTGCGCAAACACGTTTGCACTGTGTGGGCGGACGTACGTGTCGTAATCGGCACGTGACAATGAGCCGGCCCAAGAGTCGAACAATTGAAATGCTTCTGCTCCGTGTGAAATTTGTGTGGAAATAAATGTGACCGAGTGTTGACTGAGTCGTTCCATTAATGAGTGCCACAACGCGGTATTTGAGCGCATTAACTTCTTCGTATTTTGATACGTGCGACTTGGTCGTCCTTCAATGAGGTAACTCGCAACAGTAAAAGGTGCACCTGCAAACGCAAGGAGTGGAATCTGTAATTCGCGAACAAGAAGATCAACTGTGTCTGAAACGTACGACACGTCTTCAGGAGTCAATTCGCGCAAACGCGCAAGGTCAGACTCGGTGCGAAATGGTTGTTCTGCAACCGGGCCAGTGCCTGGTGCAACATCAATCCCAAATGACACGGCGTGTGGGGGAACAACGATGTCTGAATACAAAACAGCGGCATCTACTGCGTATCGACGGACCGGTTGGAGAGTAATTTCTGCAGACAAGTCGGGCTGTTTGATCGCGTCAAGAATGCTCCCGCTTCCGCGCACTGCCCGATACTCGGGAAGGCTGCGCCCCGCTTGCCGCATGAACCACACGGGTGTGCGACTACTGCGTTGTCCGCGAGCTGCGGCAATAAAGGGATCGTTAGCAAGGCTGGTCATGGGATTCTTTCAATTACCGGTGCTTTACTCTGCCGCGCAGTGCGGCAAACGCCAATGTGAATGACACCGCACCCACCAAAACAATGGCGAGGGCGGCTTGGAACAGTGCGGTGCCATCCCATCCGGTGAGGATGAGCGAACGCATGCCCGCCAACAAATAGGTGGTGGGGTTGTAGTCGGCCACGGTCGAAAGCCAGCCGGTCATCTGTTCTTGAGGGATGAATGCGGTGGTGAGAAATGCAAAAGGGAAAAACAATAGGAATGCATTGTTGACGGCAACGGGGTTCCCGGTGCGGAGGGCAATTGCGTATGGGAAACCAGTGAACGCGAGTCCCCACGTAGCGGCAATGAGAATGAACACAAGCTGACCAGCAAAGCCAGTTGCAAATGAGACGCCAATAAGTGCACCGAGGATGATGACGGGAATAGTCATGAGTATCACAACAACAAAGTCGGCAACCATGAGACCCATTAACAATGTGGAACGACTAACAGGTGTGAGTAACAAACGGTCGAGGTATCCATCTTGCACATCGAGCACTAACGAACCGGCGCGTGAGATACCGGTAACAGCGAACACAACAGACACAGGAATTTGAAACCCTTTGAAGTCGAAACCAGGAGGAAGATTTTCTTCGACGAAGCTTTGTAGTGCGCCGATATTTACGAGCAAAAAGAATATTGGGATAATGAGAGCAGGTAAAACTGCTTCTGAATCTCGTGACACCAGACGTAGTGCACGCAAAGCGACTGATCCGAGATCGCGAAAAAACCCTGCACGACGAGCGGTGACACGAGACTGTTCGTGAGAGTCAAGTGTTGACGTAGGTGTCCTGGTGCTGTTACTCACGCGGGCACCTCATCTGCTTGCATACGTGCACCAGTGGTGTGAAGAAACACGTCGTCAAGAGTTGGTGTGCGAAGAGTGAGCTCGGCAACAGCGATGTCGTTCTCTGACAATGCAACAGCTACGGGGCTCACAACGGCTGCACCGTTTGCAGCGCTCACAATAAGTTGCTCACCATTGACTTCTACCGCGTCGACCCCTGCGATGTTGCCTAGACATTGACGGGCACGTTCACCATCAGATGATGAAATGCGAACAGCTATGACATCAGAACCGATGGAACGTTTCAGCTCGGTCGGAGTACCTTCTGCGACGATGCGACCTTTTGCAATGATGCCGACACGATCAGCAAGTGCATCGGCTTCCTCCAGATATTGAGTTGTGAGAAAAATAGTCATTCCAAGTTCGCGATTAAGATATCGCACTTCGTCCCAAACGGTTGAGCGACTCACGGGGTCTAGCCCAGTGGTGGGTTCGTCTAAGAACAACACTTGTGGTTGATGAACGAGTGCTGCAGCTAAGTCGAGGCGTCGCTTCATTCCACCCGAATAGGTTGAGATGCGGTTGTCGATTGCGTCGTCGATGTTCACAAGAGTGAGAAGTTCCTTCACGCGGGTGTGGCGCTCTGTTTTATTGAGTCCATACAGCCGGCCCTGCATGTCGAGAATCTCACGCCCCGTTTGTTTGGGATCAAGAGCTGCATCCTGCAATGCCACACCGATGCGCAAACGAACATTTTCGGTGTCATTTTGTATGTCGTGACCCGCCACGAACGCCGTGCCCGATGTGGGATTCAAGAGGGTGGTGAGCATGCGCACTGCGGTGCTTTTGCCGGCACCGTTTGGTCCGAGAAATCCGTAAATCTCCCCACGGGGGATAGATAAGGACACTCCATTGACAGCAGCATTGTCGCCAAAGACACGCACAAGGTCGGTTGCGTGGATAGCGAGCGTCACGTATGCCAACGCTATCGGGAGTGTGGCTAACGGCGATTTTGTGATTGCCGTTGACGCAAATCGGCGTCAATACGCGCCACTCGGGTGCGAGCGGGTGGGTGGGCGCTGATCAATTTGTCGCGCCAGTTGCTGGGACGCTCTCCCATACCGCTATCAACGACATGTCGAAGCGCAGACGAGAGTTCCTTACCAAACCCCATGTCAATTGCTCGCTGGTCTGCTTTGAATTCAGTTCCTTTGCCAACAACGTTGCCGATCTGCTGAGAAACAGTGAGGGCAATAAGAAAGATTTTTGAGATCACTGTGAGCACTGCCACGAAGACGCGTTCGAGCGTGCCAACAATTTGTGATCGCGGTGCAAACGATGCTGACGCGGCGCGTGCAATGTTCTGTAGAAGAAATCCGATGCGAGCCAGCGCGACTATGGGCAAACTCAACCATTGAGCCACTGTCAATGCAACGGTGTGAGATCCGAGATGGTGGCTTAATTCGTGTGCGAGCACACCCGTCAATTGTTCGTGTGACAAATTATCGACTGCAAAACTTGAGACGACCACCAAGTGTCCGCCAGATGCAAATGCATTAACATCATCAGCATCAATGACGGCTAAAACAAATTGTGATGGTCGTATGTGGTTTGCTTGAGCAACAACGTTCCATGCACGCTGCAACTTCTCACTTTCTCGTTGTGACGGTTTACGCGCACCAAGCAATCGGCGTAGAACAAGTTTTTGTGTTGGTTGCAGAAACAAAATGACACCAGCAAGTAACCAGACTCCCGCAAACACGAAATAGGGAACGTCGATAAACCATGTGGTGATCCACCAAAAAACGGCAACGGCAAGAGCCCATACGGGGAAAAGTGCAATGACTGGAGCAACAGCGGCAAGAGCGTAGCCATCGATGCGACGCGTGCGAGATGAAGATCTGACGCGAGGCACGAATCAAGTCCACCAGCCTGTTGGTCCCACGTCAACCACCTACACTCGAAAACATGCAATTCACCTCCGCTATTGCTGGCGTACTCAGCAGTATTCCGAGTCCATCAAGTGGCTCAATCTCCATTGGCCCGATGACGTTCAATGCGTACGGACTCATGATCGCCCTTGGTGTGATCGCTGCGGTGATGATTACTGGTCGTCGTTTCGCGCGTCTTGGCATCGGCACAAGAGAAGACGTCACCTCAATTGGATTATGGGCAGTTCCAGCTGGCGTGATTGGTGGTCGGTTGTATCACGTCCTCACCGATTGGAGTTCTTTTGACGGTCGTCGTGGCGACATGTTCAAAGTGTGGGAAGGCGGCCTTGGAATTTGGGGTGGCATCGCCATTGGAGTTCTCGTCGGGTTATGGCGCGTGAAGAAAATGGGAATTGATCCACTCATGGCATTGACCGCAGTGGCTCCCGCATTACCAGTGGCGCAGGCGATCGGACGCTGGGGGAACTGGTTCAACCAAGAGTTGTTTGGCAAACCGACTGATCTTCCATGGGCACTTGAGATCAGCGATATGAAAACAATCGCGGCTGGTTATCCGCCAGGCACCACTTTTCATCCAACGTTTTTGTACGAATCAATCGGGTGCTTGCTATTGGCGGGATTACTGCTTGTCATAGAGCGACGAGTCGCATTGCGCCCCGGGCGACTATTTGCGGCCTATGTCGCTGGCTACACCGCGATGCGCTTCTTCATTGAAGGTCTACGAATCGACAGAGCCCACGAAATCGCAGGATTGCGCTTCAATCAATGGGTATCACTGGTGGTCTTTGCCATATCTACTGCAATCCTTGTGAGGGGTCGTGTTCGCCCCTCGGATTCTGATGGCGGGGCTCCAGCGTCTACGGTGAATCACCATGAGTGACGAAGTTCTGTATGAGTTCCGTGAGCCCGGTATCGGGCTCATTACGTTGAATCGCCCCGACCGCTTAAACGCATGGACGTCAGCGCTCGGAGAGTTGTATTTCAAATACATCGATCAGTGTGTTGCAGATCCAAAGGTACGTGTCATTGTGGTGACAGGTGCCGGCAAGGGATATTGTGCTGGCGCTGACATGGGAAGTCTGCAAGAAATTCCAAGTGGCCCGCGCAAAGAAGAAAAAGAAGAGAAGTCAATTCTTGATGGCCGCATGCAAGACGAGATCACGCGTATTCCAAAGCCAGTGATCGCTGCAGTGAATGGCCCCGCAGCTGGACTCGGAATGGTTCAGGCGTTGATGTGCGATCTTCGTTTTGCTGCAGCGGGCGCAAAGTTCACATGTGCTTTTTCTAAGCGTGGACTTATTGGTGAATACGGTTTGTCGTGGGTGTTGCCCCGTCTTGTTGGTCAGTCAAATGCACTTGATCTCATGATGTCGAGCCGCGTCATTGTCGCCGAAGAAGCAGCGGCAATGGGCATGGTGAACAAAGTGTTGCCACCAGATCAACTGATGGAATTCACTATGGCGTATGCCGCAGATCTTGCAATGAACGTGTCGCCATCGTCTATGGCGGTGATGAAGCGTCAGGTGTACAGCGATTACGGCACCGATGTAAAATCCGCAAGCCTCAATGCGCTTACCTTGATGCGCGAGTCATTCACTCGCCCAGACTTCAAAGAAGGCGTACAGAGCTTTTTGGAAAAGCGCCAGCCGGATTTCCCACCGGTTAATCCCAATATCTAACGCGCATTTCGCTCGTAGGCTCTGAACCGTGCCTGACACTGGTTCCTCCATTACTCCAGCAGACGTTGCCAAAGTGGCGCGTCTTGCTCGTCTCGACATAGACGACGCTCACATTGACCATTTCACCGAACAATTGGCGAAAGTGTTGCAACACTTCCAAGATGTTGATGCCTTGGATCTGAGCGCGGTCGAGCCAATGACACAGGCGTATCCACTCGTCAATGTGTTGCGCGAAGACGTGGTGCAACCGTGTCTTGATCGGCAAGAAGTTCTCAGCGCAGCTCCAGACACAGAGGACGGACGATTCCGTGTTCCACCGATCATTGGATTAACGGAGTAGGTGATGTCAGAGATTCCACGCACGGTTGTAGACATCGCAGACGCGGTCGCTACGAAGCAGATCAAGGCACGCGAAGTCGTTGATCATTATCTTGCCCAAATCGAAGCACGTGATGGCGAGATCAATGCTTTCAACATTGTTACCGCAGATCACGCACGGGCTCAGGCCGACGCGATTGATGCCGCGTTGGCGTCTGGAGAAAAGGTCGGTGCACTTGCAGGTGTTCCAGTTGCATTGAAAGACAACTTGTGCACTCACGGTGTCCCCACAACATGTTCGTCAAAAATTCTTGAGGGCTGGAAACCGCCGTATGACGCAACGGTTGTTTCAACATTGCGTGGTCTGGGAACAATTTCTGTTGGCAAGACGAACCTTGATGAATTTGCAATGGGGTCTAGTACGGAGAACTCTGCATTTGGTCCAACACGCAATCCGCACGACACATCGCGCGTCCCAGGCGGAAGTAGTGGCGGTAGCGCTGCTGCAGTAGCAGCTGGATTTGCGCCCGTGAGTTTGGGAAGTGACACCGGCGGAAGTATTCGTCAACCTGCTGCGTTGTGCGGTGTTGTTGGTGTGAAGCCGACCTACGGTTTGGTCAGTCGTTACGGACTGGTTGCTTTTGCCAGCAGTCTTGATCAGATTGGTCCCTTTGCAACAACGGTGACTGATGCTGCAGTGATCACTCACGCTATTGCGGGATACGACCCCATGGATTCCACGTCTATCCCGAAAGACGTTCCCGATTTTCGAAGTGCAGTGTCTGCGGGCGTTGCGGGTATGCGTATTGGTCGCGTTACTGATCTTCCCGAGGGCGCCGAGCCAGAGGTCACCCAGCGACTAGACGAAGCATTTATTGCTTTGGAAAAAGCAGGTGCAACCATCGTTGATGTGCAACTTCCATCATTTAGTTATGCACTTACCGCGTACTACTTGATTGCGCCTGCAGAGGCGAGCAGCAACTTGGCGAGATACGACGGTGTTCGCTACGGCATGCGGCAACAGGCGTCTGATGTCAACGCGATGTACGGTGTTACTCGCGCTGCAGGTTTTGGCGATGAAGTGAAACGCCGCATCATTATCGGCACCTACGCGTTGTCGGCTGGTTACTTTGATGCGTATTACGGCAAAGCATTGAAAGTGCGACGCTTGATTGCACAAGATTTTGATCGTGCATATTCACAGTGCGATGTCATCATGATGCCAACATCGCCAATGGTGGCGTTTCCATTCGGTGACAAAGTTGATGACCCGATGTCGATGTATCTCTGTGACATCTACACCATCCCCACCAACTTGGCTGGCCACGCCGCAGTGTCTGTGCCATTTGGTACTGGTGCCGCCGGTTTGCCTGTTGGTGTTCAGGTATTGGCACCAGCACTCGGCGAAGTGCCGATGTTTAAAGTGGCAGGCGCACTGGAAGCAGCTCAGGGAGGCAAGTGATGAGTGAATCGTTGTTGCCTGAAGGTTGGGAACTTGTCGTTGGACTTGAAGTCCACGTCGAGCTTGACACCAAAACAAAATTGTTCAGTGGGTCACCGAACCGTTTCGGTGATGAGCCAAACACCAACATTGATCCGGTGACGCTGGGGCTTCCCGGAGCGCTACCTGTTCTCAATAAGCAGGCTGTTGAATTAGCGATGCGCATTGGTCTTGCACTGAACTGCACCGTGCAATCGTGCACGTTCCATCGTAAGAACTACTTCTATCCCGACATGCCAAAGGCGTATCAAATCAGTCAATACGACCAACCACTAAACGTCAACGGTTATTTGGACTTGCCAGGTGGAGTGCGCATTGGTGTAGAGCGCGCTCACTTGGAAGAAGACACCGGAAAGAGCACTCACATTGGTGGTGCAACGGGGCGAATTCATGGCAGTGATTTCTCGCTGATCGACTTCAATCGTGCGGGTGTTCCGCTGGTAGAGATCGTGTCGCATCCAGACATTCGTACCAGTGAACAAGCTCGTCAATACGTGAGCGAGTTGCGGGCAATTTTAGTAGCGATTGGTGCCAGCGACGCGAAAATGGAAGAGGGTTCGATGCGTTGTGACGCCAACGTGTCAGTACATCGCTTTGGCGAACCATTTGGAACACGTTGTGAAATTAAAAACGTGAACTCCATTCGATCACTCGGTCGCGCAATTGAATATGAGGCACGTCGCCAATACGACATCATTGAAAACGGTGGCACTATTCGCCAAGAGACGCGTCACTGGGATGATGCTGATGGTCGCACACATACCTTGCGGTCAAAAGAAGATGCCGACGACTATCGCTACTTTTTAGAGCCAGACCTTGTTCCACTTGCACCGAGTGCCGAATGGATCGAAAACGTACGCACGGCGTTGCCAAAGTTGCCTGCGCAACGTCGCGTCGAGTTGTCTGCTTTAACGGGCGCCGATGTTGAAGGTGAAGCAGTCACCGTTGTTGTGGAACGCGGACAAGATGCATACGTGGCCGAAGTGGCACAGGTGGGCGGAGACGCAGCAAAGACACTGATTTACGTGTTGCAAGCGTTTGCTGAAGTTGGCGCACAATCATCTATTCCTCCGGCAGATATTGCAGCTCTCACAATGATGGAGCGCGATGGCAAGGTCACTGCAACGCAAGCAAAAACAATTCTTGCAGAGATTGTGGAAAAAGGTGGCGGTGATCCTGTTGTGATCGCACAGTCACACGGCTTTGAAGCAATGGATTACTCGGCGGTAGAAGCAATGGTTGATGCCGCAATTACAGCGCAACCCGATGCATGGGCAAAGTATTGCAATGGCGAAGAAAAAGCGGTGGGAGCCCTTGTGGGCGCTGTAATGAAAGCATCGCAAGGCAAAGCCGATGGGAAAATCGTCACAGCGTTGCTACAAAAACGCAAAGGCTGAAGACACAAATCACGTATTCGCAACTAGGTTGGAGTAAAACAACCACAGGGAGCGTGACTCATGCGTGTTGCTTCTAATCGCCAAAAAATTGCTGCTATTTCCATTCTTGTGGTGATGGCATCAACATTGATTCTTGGAACATTTGCTCAACTGGCATCGGGCGCGCCAGTGTCATCTCAATCCACGACAGCGTCGACCGAACAGATTCATGTTGTAGCGGGCGACAAGTTCTCGTGCGCATTGTTGAACGACGGCACGGTGAAGTGTTGGGGCGACAATGCCACTGGTCAACTTGGTCGCGATAACACAGCTGATGTAGGCAAAGCCACGGGAGATATGGCCGCACTTACTGCGATCACGCTTGGTGCTGGTCGTACTGCAACTGCAATTGCAGCGGGAACACAACACGCTTGTGCGCTGCTTGATAACGGCATGGTGAAGTGCTGGGGAAGTAATGCCTTTGGCGCACTCGGACAGGGGAGTACCACCAATGCTGGCGATGGTGCAGGTACTGCAATGTCAGCACTGCCCGCTATTGATCTTGGAACCGGAGTTATTGCACGCGCAATTGGCGCAGGTAATCAATTCACATGTGCACTGTTGTCGGACGGCAAGGTGAAGTGTTGGGGCGAGAATGGATATGGCCAACTTGGTGTTGGCGACACGAATGATCGCGGTGACGGTGCCAGCGAAATGGGCGTGAATCTCACAGCAATTGACTTTGGAACAAACAAGACAGCCACTGCAATCGCGGTGGGATCAGAATCTGTGTGTGCCATTCTGAACCTTGGTGAAGTGAAGTGTTGGGGCCGCAATGACGACGGAGAGCTTGGTCAAGGCAATACGAACAACCTTGGTGACGGCGGTACGCCGTCGATTGCAAACGCTCCTGCGCTCGACCTTGGAACAGGCAAGACAGCAAAATCAATTGCAGCGGGCAGTAACCATTTTTGCACTGTGTTGAACGACAACACGGTGAAATGTTGGGGTGACAACACTGATGGTCAACTTGGCCTTGGTGACACGAATGATCGCGGTGATGGTGCCAGCGAAATGGGTGATGCGCTCACTGCGGTCAACCTTGGATCTGGCCTCACGGCAACCGCTGTCTCAGCAGGTGGCAACACAACGTGTGCAGTGTTGAGCGATTCCTCTTTGAAATGTTGGGGGAAGAATTCAGATGGACAACTTGGTCTCGGCAACACAACAAGCCCAGCAACGTCAGCATCTACAGCAGTCAATCTCGGTACGGCAAAGACCGCGGCGTCTGTAGCCGTGGGAACCAACCACGTGTGTGCAGTGTTACACGATGTGTCGGTGAAGTGTTGGGGGCTAACGCCGAGGGGCAACTTGGTCTCAACAACACCACGGCACTCAATGCTCCATCAGCAACAGCGATCACAATCGACACCACGGCGCCATCACTCACAACCACTTCACCCGTTGCTGCCACACCGGCACGTAATCCCACGCCCACATACACAGGATTGTGCGAATCACGTATTCCGGTTGTGGTGACAGTGTTTGCTGGAACTACCTCAACAGGTACCGCACTTCAAACATTGAACGGTGCGTGCGTCAACGGTGCGTATTCAGTGGTTGCGACACAAGCGCTTGATAACAACGCATACACATTTGTTGTGTCGCAAACCGATGCTGCAGGGAACATTGGTCGCACGCTTCCAGTTACGTTCACACTTGCTGCAACGTTGTGGAGCACCACACCTGTAAACGACAGCAGCGTGGCAATTCGTGGAATAGTGACAACACCAATTCAGCCAGGCAGTATCTATGTGGCCAAAGACTTTGGTTTTACGATGGACACTAGTCGTGGGTTGAAGGCGCGAATTCGCATGAAAGATTACGTGGGCTCAATGAAACTCACCTTGACCGCTAATTATGTGCGCAATGGTCAGACCCGCACATACAAGTGCACATATCGTCCATTTGGACGCACGCAAAAAGTCAACAAAGTGCAGTGGCGTTGGACTGTGTCATCGCAGCGTTGCGTATTGCCAGTCGCTTTGCGCGACCAATTGCTTGCCGGACAAACAACTCTGCGTGCCAAAGGAAGTGTGACTCGTTATTGGTCCGCTACCGGATTGCGCACACGTCCTGATGGCAGTGCCATTGGAGTACGCAAGATCAACGTGGTGCTGAAAAACGGCTAACGGTAAAGATCTTCACTAACGGTCGCTTCTCCTAAAATCATTATGAAGATGCCCATCTAGACAAGTTTCAGCGGAAATCCACCATTCGCATGTGATGGTTGACTAGTACTTACTGCATGAAATCATCAAAATTATTCCTCGCAGAAGCACTGGGAACATTCATCCTCATGTTGGGTGGTCCCGGTACCGCCATCTTGGTGCCAGGCTTTGAAGGCAAGATCCTTCTCGTTGCATTGGCATTCGGACTGTCACTTCTTGTTGCTGCGTATGCCATCGGACCCGTGTCGGGATGTCACATCAACCCGGCGATAACGATCGGCATGGTGGCGGCTAAGAAACTGCAGCCCGCACTTGCACCTATCTATATCGTTGGCCAAATCGCTGGCGCCGCCCTTGGTGGTCTAGCGATCTGGGGTATCGCTAATGGTGGTCCAGGAGATTTTGATGCAAGCCCGTCGAACTTTGCAGTCAACGGTTGGGCCAACTTGTCACCAGCAGGCTTCAACTTCAGCGCAATGTTGATTGTTGAACTTGTGCTCACTGCAATCTTGATGTACGTGGTGTTGTCGACGACTCACGCGAAGTTTTCAGCTGGTTTTGGTGGACTCACCGCTGGTATGACACTTGCACTCATTCACATGATCAGCATCCCGGTGGATAACACCTCGGTGAACCCCGCCCGTTCGTTTGGTGTTGCAATCTTTGCGGGTGGCGATGCAATGGAGCAACTGTGGGCCTTCATTGTGTTCCCGATTATTGGTGCAATCATCGGCACGGTGGTCTACAGAGTCATTAACGACTGACGTTCAACCACACGTATTTCAATCGCACTTATTCCTTGGTGAATGGGGCGGTGCATGTGCGCCGCCCCATTTGCCATATTTCCCGTGTATTTGGTCTGGCCCATACGAGTATAAAAAGCCGAGGTCTGCTCCGACTGATTCGAGCCATGAGTGCACGGAATAGGGTGGGCGCATGGATTTTTCGATACCCGCCGACATTCAAAAAACGCTCGATGAACTTGATGCGTTCATCGAAAAAGAGATCATTCCGTTGCAGAACAGCAACGACAACATGCGCTTTTTCGACCATCGTCGCGAATGGGCACGTACCGACTTTGAAAACGACGGCCAGCCTCGTGATGACTGGGAAGAGTTGTTACGCGAAATGCGTCGTCGTGCAGACGCTGCTGGTTGGTTGCGCCTTGCATTGCCAAAGGAATACGGCGGTCGTGATGCCAGCAACTTAGAGATGGCAATTATCCGCGAGCACTTGGCCACCAAGGGTCTTGGCTTATTCAATGACTTACAGAACGAGTCAAGCGTTGTCGGCAACTTCCCAACAGTATTGATGATGCGTGATTTTGGTACCGAGGCACAAAAAGCTGCATGGATGCCAGGTTTCTTAGATGGCACCAAGCGTCTTGCATTTGGTCTTACCGAACCAAACTTTGGGTCCGATGCCACGCACATGGAATCCACTGCATATCAAGACGGTGATGAATGGGTGATCAACGGAATGAAGCGTTGGAATTCAGGTCTTCACTCTGCAACACACGACATCATCTTTGCGCGCACAAGCGGCAAGCCTGGTTCACCACTTGGTATCACTGCGTTTCTTGTACCAACGAATGCGCCTGGTTTCAAAGTGGAGTTCTTTTGGTGGACATTTAACATGCCCACCGACCACGCCGAAGTGAGCATGAAAGATGTTCGCGTAGGGACAGACGCAGTGTTTGGTCGCGTTGATCACGGACTTGAACTCGCGCAGCACTTCGTGCACGAAAACCGTATTCGCCAAGCTGCATCGTCTCTTGGCGCTGCCCAGTTCTGCGTGAATGAAGCGGTGAATTATTCAAACAATCGCATTACGTGGGAGAAGCGTCTCAGCACAAACCAAGCCATCCAGTTCCCGTTGGTAGAGCTACACACCGAAGCTGCCGCTCTTCGTCAATTGGTGCGCTACACCGCGTGGATGCTCGATCATAAGCATCACATGGAAGTGACCCATCTTGTGGCGATGTGTAACTACAAGTGCAACCGTTTGGCATGTGAGGCAGCCGACCGCGCCATGCAGACCTGCGGTGGCGTGGGCTATAGCCGCCACATGCCGTTTGAGCACATCTATCGCCATCACCGTCGCTACCGCATCACCGAGGGAAGCGAAGAGATCCAGATGCGTAAGGTTGCAAGCAACTTGTTTGGCTTTGCGTCACTTCCTGACCGCCGATAATCACAGCGTCGCCCACTAGCGTTGGAGTCATGGCTCCAACACCAGATGGCACTCCAATCGATATCAAGCCGCGTAGTCGCGACGTCACCGACGGCATCCAAAAGGCAGCCGCTCGTGCGATGCTGCGCGCAGTTGGTCTAGGTGATGACGACTGGGTCAAGCCGCAGATCGCAATTGCATCAGCATGGAATGAAGTAACACCCTGCAACATGTCGCTGCGCCGTTTAGCTGCATCGGCGAAAAAAGGTGTGAAAGACGCAGGTGCTGTTGCGCTCGAATTCGGAACCATCACCGTGTCAGACGGTATCTCGATGGGTCACGAAGGAATGCGTGCGTCGCTCGTGAGTCGCGAGGTCATCACCGACTCGGTGGAGACAGTGGTACATGCCGAGCGCTTCGATGGTTTCGTGGGACTTGCGGGGTGCGACAAGAGCATTCCTGCAATGTTGATGGCGGCTGCACGACTCAATCTTCCATCTGTGTTTGTGTATAACGGTTCGACATTGCCTGGTGTGTACAAAGGTCAAAACATCGACATCACAACCGTGTTCGAAGCAATCGGTGCCTGCGGCGCAGGAACAATCACCGAAGATGAATTATCCGATGTGGAGCGTGCGGCGTGTCCGGGCGAGGGTGCGTGCGGAGGAATGTTTACTGCCAACACGATGTCTTCTATCGCGGAAGCACTTGGTATGTCACTGCCGGGAAGCGCATCTGCGCCTGCAGTTGACACATCTCGTGAAGGCGATGCAGAGCGTGCCGGCGCAGCTGTTGTCAACTTGTTGAAGAGCGGTATTTATCCGCGCGACATCATGACGAAGAAAGCATTTGAAAATGCGATCGCTTTGGTGAACGCATTAGGCGGCAGTACAAATGCAGTGTTGCACTTATTAGCAATTGCAAATGAAGCTGATGTTGATTTGTCGCTAGATGATTTCAATCGCATCGCAGAAAAAGTGCCACACATCGCCGATACGAAGCCCGGTGGTAAGTATCACATGACAGATGTTCACCGTATTGGTGGTGTACCTGTTGTGTTGAAACACCTTCTTGATGCAGGTTTGCTACATGGCGATGTCTTGACATGCACCGGCAAAACGATGGCGGAAAATCTTGCAGAAATCAATCCGCCACAACCCGATGGCGACGTGATTCATCCGTTAAGTGATCCGATCAACCCTGAAGGTGGCATCAATATCTTGACGGGCACATTGGCTCCCAAAGGTTCGGTTGTGAAAGTTGCTGGCCTCACTCGTGATCAGTTGCATTTCGAAGGAACCGCTCGCGTGTTCGATGGTGAAGACGGTGCAATGGATGCAATTATGAAAGGTGAGATCGAGCCCGGCACGGTGCTTGTCATTCGATATGAAGGACCAAAGGGTGGCCCTGGTATGCGGGAAATGCTTGCTATTACCGGTGCATTGAAGGGTGCTGGTCGTGGCTATGACTGCGCGCTTATTACCGACGGTCGTTTTTCCGGTGGTACGTGGGGCTTCTGCATCGGACACGTTGCTCCCGAAGCTGTCGATGGTGGCCCCATTGCATTCGTGCGCGATGGTGACAGCATCCTTATTGACGTGTCATCAAAGAGACTCGATCTCTTGGTTTCGGATAAAGAGATGGCTAAACGTAAGAAAGGATGGGTGCCAAACCCGCCTCGTTACACAAGTGGCGTGTTAGCCAAATTCGCCAAGTTGGTACAGGGAGCTGAAACAGGCGCCATCACTAACGTCTTTGGATAAGTAGGTGCGTATGTCTCGTAAAACAATTTTGGGGGCCTTTGGAGTCTCGGTCATTGGAGCAGTGTTGTATGCATGCGGAGGCGGGAGCTCGCCGTCTGCCGATTCATTGTCCCCATCAGCTCAAGAAGGACTTGAAATAGCGCAAAACAACGGTTGCGCATCATGCCATGGCTCAGATTTTGCCGGCGCATCTGGTCCGTCGTGGAAGGGGCTAGCTGGTTCGGTCAGAAAACTCACCGATGGATCTGAAGTAGTGGCCGACCGTCAGTATCTGGTGACGGCGATTATGGATCCGGGCGCGCAAGTAGTGCGCGGGTACTCGCTCATGATGCCGGTGAACGGGCTGAGCGCAGCAGAGGTGGAAAAGATCGTCGATTACATCGAGGAACTGAAATAACCATCGACGTTCGGTTCGAGGGCGCGTTCGTACTACCGTTGAAACATGACTCAAACGCAAGTCCGTTCACGTTTCAAAAAAATCTCAGTGGTACTTGCCGCTTCAGTAATCGTTGTCGGTGGGGGGGTTCTCACATCGTCGACAGCAAGTGCAAAAAAGGGATCAACAGCTACGCCTCAGGCACCGACTGTCATTTCGATTGAGTCAAAACTGGCGAAGAATAAGCGCAAAGCAAATGTTATTGTCACTTTTGCGTTGCCGACAAATGTGACAAAAAAGTCAATTCAATTGACCGAAGTCAATGCGGATCACCTCAAGTGTTTGGCAAAGAAGGCAAAGACAACGTGCACATTTAAAAATGTTGATGCACGTATGAGATTTGGAATTACGCTGAAAACAAAGGCCAATGGGAAATTCAGTAAGAGCACGAAACGAATCTATTTCGGCGTGAATTCGCTGAACAGGAAGTGGCTTAATCCGTCTTCTCGACAGCTTTTGGCTCCCGCAGTGAACAGGGGACTTGCAGGCGTGCTGAAGTCGTCCGGCGGCAAGGTCACCAATCTTCAAGGTGTTCAACGTCGAGCACGAGCCAGTTCGATGTCGATGCTCCGACCTGCGGTGGTTGCGGCACAATCGAGCACGCGGTTTACCCTCAATGTGTCTAATGCAGTTGCATTCGCTCAGCCAGAAGGGTCGACGAGCAACTCTTCAAGTGGTCTCGTTGCGATTAGTGCGACCGGCGAAGTGAGCGAAGCCATCACAATGCATGAGATCACTGATTCAAATGGTTTTGTCATTCCGATTTCGACACCAATCAGGGTGTCGAAGTTCTACACGGGTCCCGATGGTCAAATTTATTTATTGTTGGTGTATCAAGTGCAGTACTCAAGCACACCGGAATCTTGTGTGTTCTTCCGAGTCAGCCAAGACACAGGAATACCAACTTGTTTGGATAAGAATTTGACTGGAATGCACTGGTACGGCGGGTGGATGAGTCAGCGATATACGAATCCTGGTGTGCAGTTCGATACTGCTGGCAACGTGTATTACATGGGCTATAACGCTTCAATCGGTGCAATGTCTACCGTGCTACGTAAATATGACATTGTTACGGGAGTAATTACTGATCTTGTTACCGAAAACACAAGAATTGATGACTTTGCAGTTCTTCCGAATGGGGCAGCGATCATTGTTGGGAATACAACATCTACCGGACAGCAATGGACGCGAGTAGTGGGTGGCGGTGGCGTACGTTCATTAACGGGAGCCCTAAATGGTGTTAGCGCACGCTTTGTTGCCAAATTTGCGGACGGTAATTACTACTTAGGTCGATTCGCCTCAGTTGGTCCGACGTCTACCGTGGCAAATGGAGTTGTCCGTTACAACGTTTCTTCGGGACAACTTGAAACAAAGTATTGGATTAGTGCACCACGTTGGGGGACGAACGGCCAAGCAGTCACGTCAGATTCGTACAACATTCTTAGTGATGTGTGCTTGGATTCGAACGGCAACATTCAATACAGCAACCAAATTTGTCAGAATGGCGGCGCTGGAGTCACTCAAATAGCGACAGCTGGTGGTAAGACCTTTGCTGTTAATCAAAGTGCTCCCGGTGAGGATGCAGTCCTGATGGAGTATTACCCAACCGTAAAAGAGGTTCCGCTTTCAATAAAGAAAGTGACTCTTCTCGTAGCTGCCGGATCCAAGGTGGTTATCGCGGGGACAAATACTGATGGTGTCAATGTCATGTCGATTTACGATCCTTCAACAGGTGTGGAAACTGTAGTGATGGACGGAACCACCGAGACGGAGATGTACTCAATGTCATATGTTCCAGCCACAAACAAAGTGATGTTCTCAGGACTACAGTTTGCGACAAACAGTTTCGTGGTCGGTGAAATCAACATTTCCTAAGGTTCAAGTCGAGAAACACATAACAACGAAGACGTATCGCGATAAGACGATTTCAATGGCTACTGTTAGGTCGTGGCCTTCTCATATCGCAACCTGGGACGTAATGGTCGGTTAGGAAACCAACTGTTTCAGATCGCGGGCACGATCGGAAAGGCGCACTCAGAAGGCGACATTTCGCAAGATCAATGCACTCAACGAGTCATTGGCCAACATCAAAGTGGTTTTCCGTGATGATGAGGTGTACGCAATCATCGATGTGCATCCTGCTAATCACGAACTCATTCACGATGCGGTTCGTCGCCTTGGCGAGACCATCACCCGCTTTGAAGGAATCGACACTCTCTTTGCGACGTACGCATAGCTGGGAATTGCGTTATGACAGAGAAAGAAACAGTCCATTACGTGCGTGGAATCGCAGTGTCGATCATCGCTGGGCCTCTCTTTGTATTCTTTGGCCTCAATGCAGTCGCGGCTCTCGCGTCTACCTTCATTGGAGGGTGGTTACCAAGCCAGTGGTTCTCCGATAATCCCGTCGATTGGCTGTTTGCCTTTGGGCAGGTTGACGGTGCAGCGAACTATTTCACCTTCATGATTAGCGCCTTGCTTGCAAGTGTGAGTGGCTACGCCATTCGGTGGGCGTTCACCGGCGCGTCATAGGTGGTTAGTCTGAGGCCATGGCTACAGCAACTATCAACGGTGCATCTATTTATTTCGAAGACTCCGGTGGCTCTGGCCCCGCTGTCATTTTGAGCCACGGCTTTTTAATGGATCACTCCATGTTTGACGCACAGGTTGCTGCATTAAAAGCAACTCATCGCGTCATCACATGGGACGAGCGCGGTTTCGGTGCAACACAGTTCACTGGTCCATTTACCTATTGGGATTCAGCAAACGATGCATTGGGGTTACTTGATCATCTCGGGATCGACAAGGCCTATGTGGGCGGAATGTCTCAGGGCGGTTTCATCAGTTTGCGTGTGGCACTGACGGCTCCCGAGCGCGTGCTCGGTCTCATTCTCATCGACACCCAAGCAGGTGGTGAAGACGCGGCATCAGTCGAGGGGTACAACGGAATGCGCGCTGTCTGGATGGAACACGGACCAACTCCCGTTCAAGATGTCATCAAGGGTCTCATCCTCGGGCCAGGAGAATGGAAAGAGTGGACCGACAAATGGGCTGCTCTCGACCGTGACAATTTCAGCTTGGCTTTCGACTGTCTTATTCATCGCGACGACATCACATCGCGACTGGGTGAAATCTCAGCGCCTGCATTAATTGTCCACGGCACCGCCGACCAAGCAATCCCGGTGGCAAAAGCCGAGATCATGCGTGATGGTTTGGCCGGCTCCACGCTGGTGTGTCTTGTTGATGGCGCTGCGCATGCTCCCAATGTCACTCATCCCGATGTTGTGAATCCCGCACTCATCGACTTTTTGAAAACCAACTAACTCTCACGGTGAGTGATACCTCTCGCATCCAAGCTTTGCTCAAGCTTGCGCAACATCCCAATACTCCCCAAGCCGAGGCTGAATCTGCGTTGGCAATGGCGTCAAAGCTCATGCAAAAACATGGCTACACCGATGCTGATGTGGCCGATCGCAATGTTGACGACAGCAACGTTGTTGTCGAACGAGTGATCGTGGGAGGGAAATATCGTGTTCGTCGATTGTCACTGTTGTATGCAATTGCAGGAATTCATTCGTGCGTGGGTTATCGAGACGACGATGAAAACAACGCCTGCATCATGGTGATGTACGGACGCCCTAACGACATTTTTGCCACCAAGACACTGTTTGCTGCAGCAGATGCATTAGCCATTCGCACTATCCCCAAAGGTGATCGGTCGTGGCGCGTGTCGTGGTGGAAAGGCTTTCAACGAGGCATTGAAGAGGTGCTCTCTGTTGCACGTCGAGACTATGTAGAAGAAACTCCCGGCGCCGGATTGGTGTTGGCTGATAGGGCAGCGCGCGCGCAAAAAGAAATGCGCGCCACAGCGCCCCCGCTACGCGGTACATATTCATATGTCGACACAGCCCAAGGCGCGTACAAGAAAGGTAAAGAGGCGGGACAGCGCTTTGGTGCGTCGGGGCGATCATTTACATCTGGCGTTCGTGGTGAATTGCAGTGACTCACATTCGTGAACTTGTTGAGTTAGTGCAACAACGCTTCCCCGCGTATGAGCAATGCAGCCATGAACAAGCACTCACGTATGCATGTGAAGATGTTGTGATTGACGTTCTCGGATCGCGTGCCATGGCTTTTGCTGAACTTGAAGAGTGGCTACAAGATGTGTGTGAACACGAAGATCTCGACATGCCGGTGTTGGTATCGACAGCCCGGCGCGGTCATGTCGCAGGATCAACAGACATAGAGAGAAACGTGGTGTGTCTTCGGGGCAGTAATCCAACCGTGGCTATTGCATTGCATGAATTAGCACACGTTGCATCACGGGCAGAAACGCATGACCAATCATTTCGCGATGGGTTGGTGGGTCTGTGGCGCCGACATCTTTCTATAGAGCACGCCGCGCTTCTTCATCAACTGTTTCTACAGACGGAACTGTCGGTTGAAGCTTGGAAATAAGAAACTACTGCGTTAGTTCACACGCCCATGATGCGCCAGCGCGCTTCGGCGCGGGTAAGTACATCACCTGCTGCATTGCAGATTTCACCTTCCGCAAATACCGATGGCAATTCCAGTTTCGTGATGCGAGAGCGAATGACTAACTCTTCTTGCGTGGGACATGGGGCTTTGTATTTCAATTGAAACGTCGCTGTGACAATCGGCTTTAGTTCGCCATAATTGTCTTCAGACACTTTGCGCACGGCAAACCCGAGAACCTCGTCGAGAAGTGTGGCCTGAATGCCACCGTGTACAACACCTTTGTCTCCGGCGTACTTTTCTTCAATGGCAATTCGCGACACAACACTGCCATCAGGCTCGTACTCACGTTCCATTTTCAATCCCGAAGGGTTATCTTCACCACAGCCAAAACACGTGTTGTACATGGCTACGAGATTATTGGGTTCGGTTAGTACTTTCCGCGTTCCGCGAACCATGTGCAGTACCCACACTCTGGTGTTGGGTCGGGCATAGGCCCATCAAGCAGTGAAATCACGGTGGTAACGCGCTGCAAGAACGCGTCTTCGTTTCGCTCAAGTGGTTGATATGCGTGATCAAGTTCAAGATGAAAGCCGTCATCGTGAGACCCGTTGGTGCGAACAGGAGCCCACACCATGAGGCCAGTTGTTGCCACTTGGCGTTGGTCTCCCTTTGCAGGGTTCTCTAATGCGTAGGCGTATGCCTCGAGCTGAGGTGAATAGAAATCCGTTTTCTCTTTTAACGTCCCCGAAAACTTTGTGTCAACAATGCCCCATGTCATGTCGTCATACAACAGCAAGAAGTCGTACTTGCCGCGAATACGCCAGCGCGTCTTTTCTCCATTCACCACAAGTGCCGTGCTTTCCACCCATTGCCCTGTTCCATACACGTGTCCTGAAGGAAGAGTGGATGAAAAATCATGCGAGTGGGCATGTTCGTATGCGGCTTCTTGCATGTTGGACAACGTTGAGACAAGGCCTGGCATTGAAAACGGCCTGCGCAAACCCTTGTTGTATCGCAACCAAAAACATCGTTCACATTCAGACCATGCAAAGGTGAGATCAGACGGGCTAATCGGAGTGGTGTCTGATTTTGACGATGCCATGATTACCGCGAGCTCTAGTCGTTGCGCGTGGAGATAATGCGCCAGCCGTTCATGGTGATTGCCAAAAACACCGATGCGACAACAATGAAAGCGGCTGCGGTTCCACGGTCAAACACCAGATTGCGAAGCACCATTCCGAGCGCCACTGTGATGATCCACACCAACACACCGGTTGCAGTGGCATTTGATGATCGATGCGCGCGTGTGACGAGCCAACCCATAACTAGTGCAATCCAAAACGGTGCTGCGACATACAGAACACCACCCACGCCAGTATCTGTGTCGTGATTGCGCGTGCCAATGATTACTAGTGCAAGTACACACAGTGCGTCGTAGACGAAATGCCGAACAGGTGTAGTGCTCGTGTCTTCAGTCTGAATGGCAGTCATGGCGCCCCGTTGCAAGTACGTATTTACGGCTTGTCGTAATACTCGCGACCGAGGTGAGTGATTTGGTCTTCACCCATCATCCATCGCAATGTGTTCATCAACTTGGTGAGTTGTGCGAACAAGTCGTGCTCGGGATAGAGACCTGGTGCAACCTGTGGACTCTTGTAATAGAACGACAGCCATTCTTGAATGCCACCGAGTCCAGCGCGTTGTGCGAGGTCGGAGAACAACACAAGGTCGAGTGCAAGCGGTGCAGCAAGAATGGAGTCGCGGCACAAAAAGTTCACTTTGATTTGCATGGGGTAACCCAGCCATCCGAAGATGTCGATGTTGTCCCAACCTTCTTTGTTGTCACCACGTGGTGGGTAGTAGTTGATCTGCACCTTGTGGTACACATCGCCATATAGGTCGGGGTTCTTTGTCGGTTCAAGGATGTCTTCCAACACACCAAGTTTCGACTCTTCTTTTGTCTTGAAGTTTTCTGGTGCGTCAAGCACTTCGCCGTCGCGGTTGCCCAAGATGTTTGTGGAGTACCAGCCAGAGAGTCCAAGTTGACGAGCTTTGATCATTGGCGCCAACACTGTCTTCATCAGTGTTTGGCCGGTCTTGAAGTCTTTACCACTGATCGGAATGTTCTTTTCGGTCGCGTATTCGCGTAACGCTGGTGTGTCGACCGCCAAGTTGGGTGCGCCATTTGCGAACGGAACACCTTCTTGCAGTGCTGCGTACGCGTACAAAATTGATGGTGAGATAGTCTCGTCATTCGCGTCGATTGCTTTTTCAAGCGACTCGATTGTTTGATGTGCCGGGCCTGGTTCGATGTAGATCTCGGTGCTCGCACACCAAATCATCACCACACGATCCACTTTCTTTTCTTCGCGGAATCGATTGATGTCAGCGCGAATTGCATTCAGCATTTCGCGCTTGCTGACCGTTCCCATGATGTGTTCACCATCGAGGTTGCGCGCGTACTTACGCTCAAAGGCTGCTTTCATCGGGCGGATGTCGCGCAAAGTTCCCGAAATCGCCTCAAGGTGACGACCCTGTTCGAGAACGCCAGCGCGAGTTGCGGCAACGTATGCATCGTCGGGGAACACGTCCCATGCGCCCCACTCAATATCTTCGAGACGAGCAAGTGGTACGAAATCTTTCACCAGCGGGGTGCGCTTGTCGGTGCGCTTGCCGAGACGGATTGATCCCATTTGGGTGAGCGAGCCAATGGGGAGACCCTGGCCGCGCTTGGCTAGCTCAACGCCGGCGATGAGGGTGGTTGCTACGGCGCCAAGGCCCACGGTGAGGACACCGAGTTTTCCGTCGGCGGGAGCAATCTTTTGAGGAGCAGACATATGTATGTAGTGATCTTTTGTGAAGTGGCGCTGCGTCAAAAGGCGCGCGCCGTTTGAATAAGACCCTCACAGGCTAGGCGGTGCGGGACCCGCTTTAGAGGCTCAACATACCGATGCAAAACTGTCGTTTTGGGGGCATGGCTGCGGCGGGTCGTATAACTCAACTGAGTTAACGGCAATCGCGTAGATGTTGCCCTCAAAATTGATCCGATGTGTTCCCGTGTTGTTCTTGCATAAGACGTTCAATGCGCCGTCATTTGCGAGAACGAAGTGAGTCTGTAGTGAGATTGTTCCTCCACCCGGTCCCGCATCAACTGCATTTTCGTGCGGGGGCCCGAGAAGCCAGCCCGCACCTGGCGGATCGAATGTGCATTGAGCCTTGGTAACTCCCGTTCCGGAACTCCACGCCCAAATGTTGGAAAACACAACGTACGTACCAGCGGGAAGTTGGATTTCGTCCATTAGCGTATACGTCGAGACGCCGCCGTTGAGGTATCCGTCAGAGAAGCCATCCCAGTAACTGACGCTCAAACCGTTTTCTCCAGCGGGACCTTGTGGTCCGGTATCACCGATTGTCCCGGGGGCGCCCGTATCACCCTTGGCTCCAGTCGCACCTTGGGTTGCTGGCGATAGGCCCGACGGCCACGACACCGGTGTTTCCGATTTCTTGCATTTCTTCCCGGTCATGATCCGAAGATCGCCGGTTTTCTTATGGGCACAGGCCCGAACAGTGTCGGTGGACCCTGATGCGACTGCATAGGTCACGCCCGCGGAGACGATCGTGGCCACAAGAGCTCCCGCTAAAAACGACTTCATTCCGACAAAGTAGTCCAAGATAATTTGCCGAAAATCGCCCTGTGGAAAAGGGGGTTGCCAAGGTGGGGTGGTGGTGGCAGACTGACAGGGCTATGAAAAAGGACACCAGCGCCCTCATCGTCGACAGTGACCTTGTAGTAGTAGTTCTGTAGCGCGCCGACCCCCGAGTCTGTGCGCTACCCGCCACCCAAATAGGGTGGTTTTTTCAGTTTTTAGCCCAAAATCCACTCCATACTCATCACGAAGGACCTTCACAGAGGACACACGACATGTCAGGCAAAGAAATCCTCACCGGCGCCGAAGCGCTCATCCGCTCTCTTGAAAAAGAGAGTGTTGATGTGATTTTCGGGCTTCCCGGCGGTTGCATCCTGCCCGCATACGACCCATTGCTCGGATCGAGCATGCGTCACATCCTCGTTCGTCACGAACAAGGCGCTGGGCACATGGCAGAGGGCTATGCGCATGTGACTGGTCGTCCTGGTGTTGCCATGGTGACAAGTGGTCCTGCTGCCACAAACATGGTCACGCCGTTGTGCGATGCGTACATGGACTCCATTCCGATGGTGTGCATCACTGGTCAGGTGTCAACAGGCGCGATCGGCACCGATGCATTCCAAGAATGTGACACGGTTGGCATTACACGCAGCGTCACCAAGCACAACGAATTGGTGATGCGCGCTGAAGACATCCCACTTGCGATTCGTCAAGCGTTTCACATCGCCACAACTGGTCGTCCCGGTCCGGTTCTTGTTGACTTGCCGAAAGACATTCTGCAAAACAACATGACATGGCATTGGCCAAGTGATGACGACGTTGTCGATTCCCTACCTGGTTATCGACCCACCACAAAAGGTCATCCAAAGATGATCAAAGAAGCGGCAAAGTTGATCTTGTCGTCGCATCAACCCGTGTTGTATCTCGGTGGTGGAGTGTTGAAGGCGCGCGCTGCAGAGATCGTTCGCGAACTCGCCGAGCTCACCAACATCCCTGTTGTCACCACATTGATGGCGCGCGGTGCATTCCCCGACAACCATCCGTTGTGTCTTGGTATGCCCGGTATGCATGGAAATGCAACCGCAATTACTGCGATGCAAAAAGCCGATTTGCTGATCACGCTTGGCGCACGTTTCGATGACCGTGTCACCGGCAAGGTGTCAACGTTTGCGCCTGATGCAAAGATCATCCATGTCGACATTGACCCTGCTGAGCAAGGCAAAGTGCGCAAGCCCGATGTTCCCATTGTTGGTGATTGTCGTTTGGTTGTTGAAGAAATCGTTCGTGCGATCCGTGAATTGATGTCGGGTGGAACCGCGCAAGTCGACATCACACCGTGGCGTAGCAAAGTGAGTGGATGGCAAGAACAATTCCCACTGGAATACGAACAATCTGTTCTCGGCGAAGCATTGAAGCCGCAGTATTGCTTAGAAAAAATCCGCGATGCAGCGCCCGAGGGAACAATTGTCGTATCGGGTGTTGGCCAACATCAGATGTGGACCAGCCAGTTCTGGAATTTCAATGAGCCCTACACATGGGTGAACTCTGGCGGACTCGGAACCATGGGTTTTTCTGTCCCTGCTGCAATCGGTGCAAAAGTTGGTCAACCTGATCGCACCGTGTGGGCAATTGACGGTGATGGTTGTTTCCAAATGACCGCACAAGAATTGATTACCGCATCAACAGAGAACATCCCCATCAAAGTGGGCATCCTGAACAATGGTTATCTCGGCATGGTTCGCCAGTGGCAAGAGATGTTCTATGGCAATCGCTACAGCGAAGTTGATCTTCGTGGCGGTATTCCAGACTTTGTGAAGTGGGCCGAGTCAATGGGATGCATCGGCATTCGCGTTGACTCACCTGAAGAAGTTGAATCAGCAATTGATAAAGCAAACAGCATCAACGATCGCTCTGTTGTTGTTGACTTCCGCGTTGCTGAAGAAGAAAAAGTGTTCCCGATGGTTGCTGCAGGTTGCAGCAACGACGACGTCATGTTGCAGCCATCGCAGGAATCGCGTCGGGAGTTCTTACGATGAGTTTGAACACCAATAATCCCTACGGAGATTCACGCAACCATCACATCTTGTCGGTTCTCGTGCAGAACCGCCCTGGCGTTCTCGCGCGGGTGTCGAGTCTTTTTGCGCGCCGTGGATACAACATTTTCTCTCTCACGGTTGCACCAACCGAAGACGCTGATTACAGCCGAATCACCATTGTTGTCGATCTTGCGTCGGCTCCCCTTGAGCAAATGGTGAAGCAGCTGTTCAAGTTGATCGACGTTGTGCGCATTACTGAGATTGATCCGCGCCGCTCCGTCGAGCGCGAATTGATGATTGCCACAGTGTCGGTAGACGCTACGACTCGTGGTTCGATTGTCGAACTCGCCAATATCTTCGAGGGAAAAATTTTGGCCGTGGGAACAGATGCCATCACGGTCTCTCTCGATGGAGCACCCTCGAAGTTGGATGACTTTGAGGAACTGCTCCACACATATGGCATCGTGGAAAGCCAACGCACAGGACGTGTAGCGCTTCCCAAACTCGATCGTGAGGCACGTCCGCGTGTCGCAAAAGGAAAGGCAAGTTGATGGCAGCAAAGCTGTACTACGAGAAGGACACAGACCCTTCAATTATTCGCAGTCGTAAAGTGGCAATCATTGGATACGGCTCGCAAGGCCACGCGCATGCGTTGAATCTGAAGGAAAGCGGCGTCGATGTAGTAGTCGGATTGCGCGAGGGCTCAAGTTCAAAAGCCAAGGCAGAAGCCGCTGGTCTTACTGTCAAGTCCATCGCCGATGCTGCAAAGTGGGCCGATGTCATCATGTTGACAATGCCCGACACCGAGCAAAAAGCCACCTATCAAGACCACATCAAGCGATACATGAAGCCAGGCAAAGCACTTGCGTTTGCTCACGGTTTTAACATTCGCTTTAAGCGCATTCGCCCACCAAAAGGTGTCGACGTGATCATGATTGCACCGAAGGGTCCGGGCCACTTGGTGCGTCGTACCTACACAGAAGGTGGCGGTGTGCCATGTCTTATTGCTGTTGAGCAAGACGCGACAGGCAAGGCAAAAGATGTCGCATTGTCATACGCAGAAGCAATCGGTGGTGCGCGCGCGGGAATTATTGAAACAACATTTGCTGAAGAAACCGAAACAGACTTGTTCGGTGAGCAAGTGGTGTTGTGTGGTGGTTTGACCGCACTCGTACAAGCCGGCTTTGAAACACTTGTTGAAGCTGGTTACCAGCCAGAGATGGCCTACTTCGAGTGCTTGCACGAAGTGAAGCTCATCGTCGACCTTATGTACGAAGAGGGCATCGCAGGTATGCGTTACAGCATTTCTGATACTGCTGAATACGGTGACGTCACACGTGGACCACGCATCATCACTCCTTCTACAAAGAAGCAGATGCAGCGCATTCTGAAAGAAATTCAAAGCGGCAAGTTTGCTCGCGAATGGGTTGCTGAAAGCGAAAGCGGTCGCGCAAACTTCAATGCATTGCGTGAAGCAGGTGCAAAGCACCAGATTGAAGAAGTGGGCAAGAGCCTGCGTTCGATGATGCCATGGATTTCTGCGGGCAAGCAGAGCGTGTCTGAAGCGTCCGGCGGCTGATTTATCTCACGGGTGTGGGGACTGTCGTGGTGTTGCGCCACGACAGTCCCCACATTGCGTTTCAAGCGAATTTTTCAGGGATTTTTAATTCCGACTTGTTTGGTCGGGAATTAGGGGCTAACGTAACCGCCCTATGACGAATCCACATTGGGGTTTTGAGACCCGCCAAATTCATGCCGGACAAACGCCCGACCCCACTACCGGGGCACGTACCGCTCCGATTTATCAGACCACCTCGTATCAGTTCCGCGACTCAACTCATGCGCAGAACTTGTTCGCTCTCGCTGAGATCGGCAACATCTATACGCGCATCATGAACCCAACACAAGGTGTTCTCGAAGCGCGACTGAGCTCTCTCGAAGGCGGCGTCACTACCGCTGTCGGACTTCCTGGCGCACTTGCAGTGTCATCTGGACAAAGCGCAGAAGCACTCGCAATACTCACACTCGCAGAAGCTGGCAGTCACCTCGTTGCATCACCATCGCTTTATGGCGGTACGTACAACTTGTTGCATTACACCATGCCAAAGATGGGCATTGAAGTGACGTTTGTGAACGATCCACACAATCTTGAAGAGTGGAAGAGCGCTACTCGTCCAAACACGAAAGCATTCTTTGGTGAAGTACTTGCAAACCCACGCAATGACGTTTTTGATATTGAAGGCGTGTCAAAAGTTGCACACGATGTTGGTGTGCCGCTGATGCTCGACAACACAGTGCCGACGCCGTACGGCATTCGTCCTCTTGAGTGGGGCGCAGACATTGTTGTGCACTCACTTACCAAGTTCATCGGTGGTCATGGAACATCTATCGGCGGTGCGATTATCGATGGTGGAAAGTTTGACTTCTCTGCAAGTGGTCGTTTCCCGAACTTCACCGAACCTGATCCGTCGTATCACGGTCTTGCGTATTGGCCTGCGCTTGGACCTGGCAGCTACATCATCAAAGCACGTGTGCAGTTGCTGCGCGACCTTGGAATGGCAGTGAGCCCATTCAATGCATGGAACTTCTTGCAGGGTCTCGAGACACTGTCACTGCGCATGGATCGTCACTGGTCAAATACGCAAAAGGTGGTGGAGTTCCTGCAAAAGCATGATCACGTTGCAAGTATCAACTACGCGGGTCTGCCTTCATCGCCATGGCATGAGCGTGCCAAGAAATATTTTGGTGGCAAGGGTTATGGGTCAGTCATCGCGTTTGTGTTGAAAGGCGGACGCGAGGATGGTCAGAAGTTTGCAGAAGCGCTGCAGCTACACAGCCACGTTGCAAACATTGGAGATGTTCGCAGTCTTGTGATCCATCCAGCATCAACAACACATAGCCAGCTCACCGAAGATGAGCAGCGCTCAGCCGGTGTTGAGCCAGGCTTGGTGCGTTTGTCGGTCGGACTTGAATCAATCGACGACATCCTTGCCGACCTTGAACTCGGCTTCGCCGCAATTAAATAGCTTCGCCGCAATCAAATAGTTTTGCCGCAATCAAATAGTGTTGCCGCAAATACATAATTGAGTTAGTCGTCGTCACCTTGCTCGCGCAAGAATTCTTCTAACTCTGCTGCGAGATCTTCTCCCGTTGGCATTTGTGCCTCGGTTCGCTGGTCATGGGTTTGCTCAAGCATCGCGACATACGCCGATGCCTGAGCATCGCCTTCAACCGCTGCGTCGTGCAGTTCTTGCCAGCGACCAATCTCGTCGACAAGTTGTAGGTGGTCGGTGGGGATACCCAACACGTGTTGTAGGTGTTGCAGTAGCGCAGCAGCACTCTTTGGATGTTGTGCGTTCATGAGGTAGTGCGGCACGCCAACGCGCAGGCTGACGTTTGCAATGTCTGCAGAATCCAGCGCTTCTAACAAGACGCCGGCAACACCTGTGGGGCCTTGATACTGAGGACGGCTGAGGCCCAAGCGTTGGGCGAGTTCATTGTGTGTGGTGCTGCCCACAACGAACGGAACGCGGGTGTGTGGCACTTGTTCGGCGGCTGCACCCAAACTCACTACCAAACTGCATTTCAGTTTCTTAGCAACTTCCACAATGCACTCGGTGAACGTACGCCAATTGACATGTGGTTCTACGCCATTCAATACGACGATGTCACGTGCGCCTTCTGGATAGCGGATGACTAGAAACTCGTTCTCTGGCCATCGCAGTTGACGGTCGCCATCCTCATCGAGATATACCTCGGGGCGTTCTTGTGTGAAATCAAAGAATGGGTCGGGATCAATGTCGGCGACAATGACATAGTCGCGTTCTTTGATCATCCAATCAAGAGCTGATGTTGCTACTCCGCTGATATCAAACAGACCTCGCAATGCCACGAGCAATACTGGGTTGCGCAATGCTCCGACATCGTTCCACTCTGCATTGAGTACTTCGTCGATTGTGATTGGCATACGGTTCGTGTCGATTTCTCAGTGGGTATTACGACCCCAGTCGCTCAACCACGTAGTCAATGCATTTTGTGAGTTGAGCAACGTCATGGGGATCAATTGAAGGAAACATACCGATACGCAATTGATTTCGTCCGAGTTTGCGATAACTGTCGGTGTCCACCACGCCGTTTGCGCGTAGCACGGCAGAAATTTCATTGGCATCAACACCGTCAATGTCAATGGTGCCGACGACGTTTGATCGCTTCATCGGGTCTGCGACAAACGGAGTTGCGAACGAACGGGATTCAGCCCAGTTGTACAACGTGATTGCCGACTCTTTGCTGCGATCCGAGGCCCATGTGAGTCCACCGTGGGAATTCATCCATTGAAGTTGTTCATCAAACATGATGAGTGTTGCGAGGGCAGGCGTGTTGTAGGTCTGGTTTGCAACACTGTTATCGAGTGCGATTTTGAGATCGAGCGATGCTGGAATCCAGCGCTTTGCGGAATTGATATAGCGGATTCGCTCCAAGGCAGCAGGTGAACACGCTGCAAACCACAATCCACCGTCTGAAGCAAAACATTTCTGTGGTGCAAAGTAATACACGTCAACTTCATTTGGATCAAACATCAATCCGCCAGCGGCGCTTGTTGCATCGACAACCACAAGTCCGTCTGAACTGGGGCGTTTGAGATGCATCGATACTCCCGTGGAGGTCTCGTTGTGTGTGAGTGCGTACACGTCACACGATGGGTCAGCAACTGGATCGGGGTGAGTGCCCGGGTCGCTCTTCACCACAACAGGTTCTGCAATGTGGGGAGCAGCATGAGCAGCCTCAGCGAACTTTGAGGAGAACTCACCAAACACAAGGTGCTGACTGCGTTGGTCAATTAATCCGAATGTGGCAACATCCCAAAACACTGTTGAACCACCATTGCCCAACACAATCTCCCAGCCGGCAGGAAGTGAAAACAATGCAGTGAGCCCCTCGCGTACCGAGCCCACAATGTCTTTAACGGGTGCCTGGCGGTGTGACGTGCCCATCACTGACCGACCACGTGCCACGATTGCATCAATCTGTTCGGGACGCACTTTGGATGGCCCGCAACCAAAGCGACCGTCGCGGGGAAGAATGTCGTCGGGAAGTGTTATTCCGTGCAGGTTCTTTTGGTTCACTGTGTAAGCATTGCACCTATGACCTCCCAATCGGAACTGCGACGGGTATCGGCTCGACTCGGGGCTATCGCCGAGTCTGCAACATTGGCTGTTGACGCCAAAGCAAAGGCTTTGAAGGCGCAAGGACACAATGTCATTGGCTTTGGAGCCGGCGAACCCGACTTTCCCACGCCAGAGCACATTGTCGAAGCTGCGGTGAAAGCATGTCGTGACGTGAAATATCACCGTTATACGCCTGCGAGCGGGTTACCCGAACTGCGTGAAGCGGTGGCTGCAAAGACCCTGCGTGACAGCGGATTTTCTTGTACGGGTGACCAAGTATTGATTACAAACGGCGGAAAGCACGCGGTGTTCACCGCTTTTGCAGCGCTGTGTGATCCCGGCGACGAAGTGATTTGTCCCGCACCGTATTGGACGACGTACCCCGAAGCGATCACGCTTGCAGGGGGTGTTCCGGTCATTGTCGATACCGATGAATCAACCGGATTTCGCGTCACTGTCGAACAGCTCGACAAAGTAAAAACAAGTCGCACCAAAGTTTTGCTATTCGTATCGCCTGACAACCCAAGTGGTTCGGTGTATCCACCCGAAGAAGTGGCGGCCATCGCGCGTTGGGCGGTCGACAACAACGTATGGGTGATCACCGACGAAATCTATGAACACCTCGTCTACGGCAAGAACACGTTTTCGTCAATGCCAACGCTGGTGCCAGAAGTTGCTAATCAATGCATCATCGTTAACGGTGTTGCAAAGACATACGCAATGACCGGTTGGCGTGTGGGTTGGATGATTGGTCCAAAAGATGTGATCAAGGCGTCGATTAACTTCCAGTCTCACGCCACATCAAATGTGAACAACGTTGCACAGGTCGCTGCACTTGCAGCGGTGAGTGGTGATCTTTCTGCAGTTGCAATGATGCGTGAAGCATTTGAGCGTCGTGGTCGACGAATGCACGAGATGCTCACGTCGATTCCTGGCGTTAGTTGTTTAGAGCCAGAGGGTGCGTTTTATTGTTTCCCGAATTTCTCGTCACTATTGGGTCGACCCATCGGCGGTCAATCAGCTGCCACCACTTTGGAGTTGGCTGACAACATTTTGGGACAAGCACAAGTTGCCTTCGTACCGGGGGAAGCATTTGGTGCTCCCGGGTTTGCACGTTTTTCGTTTGCGTTATCGGATGCTGATCTTGAAGAAGGTCTCAATCGATTGATTGCGCTCGCAACGGCTTGATGGCATCCGTTTCTTTTGTCGCCAGTTCACCAGCGACAAAAGAAATGAACTACAGTGACAACATCACATCGCAAGATGTGTAGTACAGATCACAGCGAAGTTCGGCGAAAATCCGACACTGTCCCGCAACGGTGATGCTGATACAGAACGTGAAGCGAGCAATTGCTCCACACTCTGAAGTCAGACAAGTCCGGTCGCCTGTTTCTGTATGCGATAACCGATCCTCGAAGGAAGGGCGGTCCGCAAATTGATGTGTCATTTTGTTTGACGGCATTAATAGTGTGACTCCACCTTCTTTCTCCATCATCTTCGGAGGAAGAACATGTTCAAATTACGGTCGCTACTGAAACGTGGCCTGATTGCTCTCATAGCGTCCACAATGATCTTCGCCGCCTGTGGCGATGACGGTGGATCTGAGTCATCTGGCAGCGACACCACTGTCGCGTCATCTGATTCTGAGGCCACATTCCCATTGACAATCTCACAAGCAGAAGGTGACCTCACCTTCGATGTGGCACCAACTCGCATCATCAGTTTGTCGCCAACGGCAACTGAGATGTTGTGGGCAATTGGCGCTGGTGATCAAGTTGTCGCAATCGACAATATGAGTAACTACCCAGCTGAGGCGCAAGAAAAGGCGTCTGCACTGTCGGGTTTTGAACCAAGCATCGAAGCAATTGCTGAATACGAGCCCGATTTGGTGTTGGTCTCGTATGCGCCAGAGGGAATGGCAGATGGTTTGGCCGCGCTCAATATCCCCGTATGGTACGGAAATGTAGCAACCACTTTGGATGACGTGTACGCGCAAATTCAAACACTCGGTGCAATCACCGGACAAGTGTCGAACGCAGCAGCAGTTGTCGAAGGTATGAAAACCCAGATTGACGAAGCAATCGAGAGTGTCGATAAACCAACTGGTGCGACGTACTTCTACGAATTAGACAACACGTACTTCAGCGTCACGTCAAACACATTCATTGGTTCTTTGATGACTGCGTTCGCAATGACGAGCATCGCCGATGGCGTGGAAGACGGCAATGATTATCCGCAATTGAATGCTGAAGTCATTGTGGAAAGCGATCCAACGTTCATCTTCCTCGCCGACACCGCCTACGGCGAAAGCGCCGAGACAGTTGCGAAACGTTCGGGCTGGTCATTGCTCAGCGCGGTGACGAATGATCGGGTTGTTGAGCTCGATAGCGACATTGCATCACGCTGGGGTCCCCGTGTGGTTGATCTTGTGAAGTCGGTAGCAACTGCACTGAACGCTGCCTACGTGCTTGCGGAATAAGAGTCGAGAACTCAATTTATGTTGCAATCAAATAACAACGTGGCCACAGTGATGGCGTGGAAGTGGATAGTTGCTTCTGGCGTTCTCTTGTGTGCTGCGTTGTTGTTTGGCACCATGATTGGACCTGCTGGTCCAACCTGGTGGCGCGTGCCGCTTGAATTACTTGATCGGCTACCGCTCATCTCAGTTGATTCTGGGGTCACCGATACTCAGTGGTTGATTGTGTGGCAAATTCGAATGCCTCGTGTGGTACTAGCAGCGCTAGTGGGTGCGATGTTGTCTATTTCCGGTGCTGCGTATCAAGGAGTTTTTCGTAACCCACTTGTCGACCCGTATCTCCTTGGCGTTGCGGCCGGAGCTGGCCTTGGCGCCACCATGGTGTTCACCATCAACCGTGCGGGAACAACATCGTGGATCATCGATCCATTGCCGCTTGCTGCATTCGTTGGTGGCCTCACGGCAGTTTTGTTGACCTATTTAGTGGGCGCTGCGTTTGGAAGTGATCGCGCTTCTACAACTCTTGTACTAGCGGGTGTTGCGGTGACATCACTTGCAACGGCTTTTCAAACATTTCTGTTACAGCGCAATACCGACGTGGTGCGTCAGGTGTATTCGTGGATACTTGGCCGATTATCTACCGCAACGTGGGGAGATGTGCGGTTGATTTTGCCCTATGTCATCGGTAGCTCAATTGTTCTTCTCATGCACCGACGTTTACTTGATGTGTTGCGTGTTGGTGACGATGAAGCAACTGCTCTCGGCATCCCAGTAGACCGCGTGCGACTTATCGTTGTGATTACTGCAACGCTCGGCACTGCATCGGTTGTTGCAGTGAGCGGATTAATCGGGTTCGTGGGCATCATTGTGCCGCACGCTGTGCGACTTATTGCGGGTAGTTCCTACCGCATCGTGTTGCCCGTCTCGCTCATCATGGGCGCATCATTCTTGGTACTTGCCGATATCCCAGGGCGCATTCTTAGCGATCCAGCAGAGACCCCTATTGGCGTAGTCACTGCCTTTTTTGGCGCACCGTTTTTCCTTCTTATTCTCCGAATGAGAAAGGCACGGGTATGACGTCACTTGCATTTGACAATGTCTCAGTGCGCTACGGAAATGACACTGCTATCCACGGTTTCTCCGACACGGTACGACCAGGAGAGTGGGTCTGTTTCATTGGTCCCAACGGTGCTGGAAAGTCTTCGTTGTTGCGTTCCATTGTGGGGGTCATTAAACATGAGGGTTCCATTCTTGTAGACGGATCCCCGTTGTCTGCTCGCTCGTCTCGTCGTCGTGCACAACTGATTGCCTACGTTCCACAATCTCCGGTATTACCACCTGACATGACCGTGTCCGAATATGTGTTGCTTGGTCGAAACCCGTATGTCTCACATTTCTCGGTCGAGACTGATCACGACCACGACATGGCACTTAATGTATTGGAGCGACTAGATCTACAGAATTTTGCGTCGCGGCGTTTAGGCACACTCTCTGGAGGTGAGCGGCAACGAATAGTGATTGCTCGAGCGATCGCACAAGAAGCTCCGGTACTTCTGCTTGATGAACCCACTAGCGCTCTCGACATTGGTCACCAGCAGCAGGCGCTCGAACTTGTTGATCGCATCCGCACAGAACACGGTCTCACGGTGGTGTCAGCGATGCACGATCTCACACTTGCTGGGTTGTACTCGGATCGACTCGTGTTGCTACATGAGGGGTACTGTGTAGCGTCGGGTTCGGCTCGTGAGGTCTTGCGGCCCGAGACCTTGGGCGAGTTTTATGGTGTGTCGGTGCGAGTGCATCATGAGCCTGATGGCACTGTGGTTGTTGTGCCATACCGAAACGTCAATGAAGGACACGGCTAGTACCGTACATAGGCGTGTCAGTGACTTTCGATGCCACATGGATCAATCGTTGTGTTGAGGGCTGTGCACAATCTCATCAATTGCTGCTATCCATCGTCGACTCATTGAGCAACGACGGTTGTCGTGGTCCATCACTTCTTGACGGTTGGTCACGCGGCCACGTGCTCACACACCTTGCACGCAACGCTGAACGACACGTCCATCTTTTCGAATGCGCTGCCCGTGGTGAAGTGGGCAATCAGTATCCGGGCGGGATGACACAGCGAAATGCCGACATCGAATCGGGCGCACTACGCGACGTTGCAGAGATCGTGGCGGATCTTCGTCAGCACGTATGGGGTCTGGAAGCCCAATGGGCCCACGCCACGTCAGATGCATGGCAAGGTTCCGCACGCCGGCCCGGTGGGCAAGTGGTTCCTGTGAGTGATCTGGTGTTTTTGCGTTGGCGAGAAGTAGCAATTCACATTGTGGATCTTGATCTTGGGGTAGGTCCTGAGTCATGGAGTGATTTTTACGTCACGCACGAATTGCAGCGACAAGAACAAGCACATCTGAAAAATGGCATCACTGTGGATCCTGCGAGTAACAGTCTTGAAGCTGCACATCGTTTGGCATGGATGATGCGTCGATCTCATGTGGAATCCATGGGCTTGGGTCCGGGGTTTCAGGTATGACGATCATTGCCCGTTGGTTTGGACGCACTGTTGTCGCGATAGTGATGTTGAGCGCATTTGTGTTGCCCCTTGACTCGGTCTTTGCGCATGCCCAACTTGATCGAACATCGCCAGCGGCATCGTCGGTGGTGCCTAATTCACCTCAGCAGATTCTTCTTGATTTTTCCGAACCAGTAGAAACAAAGCTAAGTGGTATTCGCTTGTTTGGTCGAAACGATGTTGAACTACGGGTGGGTGTTGTACAGCATCAACCAAGCGATACATCCATTGTGTTTGTTGAAGTTCCTTCGCTTGATCCCGGACCCTATGTTGTTGTGTGGAATACCACGAGCACCGACGGGCACGCGTTAGACGGTGCCTTTACGTTCGAGGTCGGTAATCAATCATCTGGGGAGTCTGCCGAACTACTTGAAACTGTGATTACCACAATCAATACGGAGTCTCCACTTGAGCCGTACATGAATGTCCTTCGCTATTTCTCATTCTTGGCCGTCGTGGCGATGATCGGGTTGGTCGTCTTGGTGGGGGCGGGTGATCTCATGCGGGAGACCCGCATGTTGGCCGTACTGAGCGCATCGCTTGCATTGTTGTTCACCACAACATTTGGCCTTCTGTTACTACAAGGTCCGTATACAGCACAAAAATCGTGGGGCGCAATCGGAGATGTTGATCTGTTGAGTTCAATTCTCGACACCCGTGTGGGGCTATCTCTCGTCTTGCGACTCGTTACAACAGTCGTTGGAGCATTGTTGTTATTTGGGATTTTGCGTGGTTGGCACCAATCGCCATTGTGGTCAAACATCGCGGCATTCAATGGCATCGTTTTGATTCTGACGTTTGGATTGTCAGGTCATCCAAGCACCGCATCACCGGCTCTCGTAGCAGTGCTTATCGACAGTGTTCACATGTGGTCACTGTCGGTATGGATTGGCGGGGTCATTGTTCTCGCGTTGGGCTGGAAAATGTTCGTTCGGGCAGATGCATTGGTGCATGACATTCACGTTGTCAATCGTTTCTCACGCTTGTCAACGTATGCGATGCCGTTGACAGTGGTGAGTGGACTAATTTCTGCAGTCATCATCACCGGTGGTCTCTCGTCCATTTTCGACAATCGATACGGCAGTATTCTGCGAGCAAAAGTCATCCTTGTTGCGATTGTGATTGCACTTGGTGCCACAGCTCGACGAGCGTTACGAAAAAAAGGTGCCTTCTCTATTCGGCGCGCTATTTTGCTTGAAGCGGGGCTCGGATTTGTTGTCTTTGTCTTGTCGGTTGGTCTTGTTGTGACACCGCCCGACGGAATAGATACATCGGCAACGTCTGTACACACCGCCACGTTGGTACAAGACGATGTTGTGGTTGACCTCACGGTGTCTCCAACTCGAGTTGGGCCAGCAGAAGTTCATGTGATCTTGAGCCCTCCTGGTGGAAGCTTGGATCCTGTGCAAAGCGTTGTTGTTGGGTTTGTCTCGCAAGACACGGGGCAACAGTTGCCGGTGGACATTATTGAAGTAGGACCGAATCACCGGAGTGGTTTTGTGGAAATCCCTACCGGCGGCTTGTGGGACATGACTGTCCAGGCGACCCGTCAAGATGGTGCGTTACTCGAGTACAAAACCACCGTCGATATTTCCAGGTAGTGAACTGCGCGGCACGAGTTGCGCGATCTTGTCGGCCATGATCTCTGCTTCTTTGCGGTCATGGGTGACAACAACTGTTGTGATCCCCGTGTCGTGAAGGATGTCGGCAAGTTCTTGAGCAAGGTCGTAGCGAAAGTCTTCTTCGAGACCAGTTAAAGGCTCATCAAGCAGCAACACAGGCGGTGTCGGTGCCAGTGCACGTGCTAACGCCACACGACGTAATTCACCGCCAGACAGGGTTGGCACGTCACGATCTTGGTAGTCGGGGAGATGAACAAGAGCAAGTAGTTCTTCCACTCGTTTTTGTTGTTCTGTCTTATTCTTATTTTGCATTTTTAGGCCAAATGCAATGTTGGCGCCAACAGTCATTGTTGGGAATAGTTGGCCATCTTGAAACATGAGACCAATATTGCGTTTATGAGATGGCATGTGTGTGATGTTGCGGCCATCTACATGGATAATTCCTGTGTCTATTCGAATCAGCCCTGCGATGGCACGTAATAGTGTGGTTTTTCCAGAGCCACTAGATCCAAGTACAGCAGTGACTGATCCTGTTGGTACAACAAGTGAAACGTGGTGAAGAATCACACGTTTATCTCGTGACACAGTGAGGTCTTGTACCTCAAGCACGTGACATCACCACAGCAGTCATGATCGCAAGTATCGCAGCAAGTGCAAAACCACTTGCCTGGAGTGTCGTCCCTGGTCGACTGAGTAATTGACTTATCGCAATTGGCAAAGTTGTGGATGACGAGCGGCTAAGGAATGTGGTTGCACCGAATTCTCCCAGTGACACTGCAAACGATAAAGCAGCTGCTCCTGCACATGGCGAGCGCATCGTCCGCGCGTCAATGTGCCACCACACTTTCATTGGTGATGCACCCAGCGTGACCGCGGCTTCGCGCTGCGTTGGCGAAATTGCTTGGAGGGCGGGGACAAGGAGGTGGACCGCAAGGGGCAAAGCAATGAGTGCATGAATGACCGGCAGTAGCCACGTGTCACCTCTCCAATTGAAAGGAGCGTGATCAAAGGTCACGATGATTCCAAAACCCAACGTGACCGCCGAAATAATGATGGGCAGCGATGTGAAAGATCGTATGAGTGACGCCCCCCTTGGCATATACGTAGAGAGCGAAGCGGTGATGTATGCCATCGGCACCGCAATGACAACAGTGATAAGCGCAAAAAATAGTGAACGAGCGATGATGGCGGGAACATCGAGGCCCACTTGTTCCAACGAGCCGTTCCACAGAGCGCGCCATGCGTTGAATGTCCACGTATCGCCAGCGCGAAACGACCGCACAAAAAGACCAATAAATGGCAGAGCCACGAGTATGGGCGTAGCAATTGCAATAGACAAAATAGTGAATCGATGTCGTGGATGGTCTTTCAGAGAGACTGGTTGAAAAGTTGTTCCATGCGTGGTGCGAGTATGTCGCTGCATACTTGCGCTAAGCGCAAACACCACGGCAACTGCACATAATTGAATCACCGCGAGGGTCATTGCAGTATCGAAAAAACCAAGACGAATCGCATTGGTATAGATCTCCACTTCGATGGTTCGGCGTGTGAGGCCACCGAGAACAGAAACAACACCAAAAGACGTAAAAGTAAAAACGAACACAATAAGCGCAGCGCTATACAGCGATACGCGGAGCTGAGGGAGTGTGATGTGCCACAACGTACGCATGGGTGAGGCGGCAAGAACCTGCGCTGCTCGCATCTGATCAGGAGAGATAGAACGCCAACGAACTCCCACAATGCGGACTACTACCGCAATGTTAAATAGAACATGGGCAATGATGATGCCATGCACACCGAATTGATACTGAAGGGGCAGTAGCGTCATCACTGCACCAGCAACGACCACCGTGGGAAGTACAAAAGGCGTGCTCACAATTGCGCGCACCCAGCGACTACCTCTGAAAGTGAAACGCGCAAGTATCCATGTGAGAGGCAGCGCTATGACAAATGTGGCACCAACGCTCAGTAACGCTTGCCATGTGGTGAACCACAAAACGGTCCAGGTGGTGCGTGATGACAACGTGTGCACAACGGTGTCCCACGACATGAGTGATACAAAAGCGTGGAGTGTTGGCCACATAAAAAACACTGCAAACCAGACTGTGGGGAGTACAGAGAGCATGAGAAAAACACGCCGGAACACGACGGTGACATCACTCTGAGGTGAAGCGTTATGAGAGAACAATCTCACGCCATGTCTCGAGCCACATATCACGGTTATCGGCAATGACGTCTGGCGCCAGAGTTAATGGGTTGGTGGGCTGAAGTGCAAACTTCATAAATACTTCAGGCAAACGCGCATCAGGATTTATCGGATACACAAACAACGTGAGTGGCATGGATTCCTGAAATTCGATGTCAAGTAAGTACTTCACTAAGGCTGTCGCACCAGCAGAGTTACGCGCACCACGTAAGGCTCCTACGTATTCGATTTGACGGAAACAGCTCGATTCCATGACAGATGTTGGGGGAGTATCTATTGGCGGATCACTAAACACCACTTCGGCCGGTGGGCTAGATCCGTAACTCACCACGAGTGGCCGGTCGCCGTTACCTGATGAACCAGAGAAGTTTGTGTAATACGCGGTCGTCCAGTCTGGAACAACAAGCACGCCATTTTTTGTTAGTGACTCCCAATATTTCGGCCATGCATCATCACCAAAGTGAGCGATCGTGCCAAGAAGAAAACCTAAACCAGGGGAACTAGATACCGGGTCTTGCACCACCAACAGGTCTTTGTAGTCAGGACGAACGAGATCCTCGAGTGTTGTGGGAGTAGGGAGATTGCGCGAAGCGAACCACTGCGTGTCGATGTTGATGCAAATGTCTCCGGTGTTGACTTCGTCATACGATGCGAACACATCTGCGTTATTAACTCGTGACAATGACGTGTTGTCGACGCCCCATAACACGTCGCCTTCGGGATTCCCAGCGGTCAGGATGGCTTTAGAGATCACGGCTCCCGAATCTCCACCGGTCACTACTGTGACCGTATATCCGGTGTCTTGTGTGAAGGCATCAAAAATCCCATCTTCTGGCGTGAATGAGTCATAAGCGAGCAGAACGACTTCTTTTCGTTGGCTCGTGTCGGAATCAGAGTTGTCTCCAGAGCACGCAGTGATTGTGAGTGCTCCAGCACAAAGAATCGCAATCCATTTTTTCACGACGCTGTCTCCTTTTGCGGCGGGAAATAGTGGGGTTGCAATACTGCGAGATGACCATTTGTTATTGACACCGAAAATGTTTCTTTCATCGCAACATTGCTCACACCTCGAGATTCACTGGAACGCAAAATCTCGTCGTGTAACGACCATCGCAAACCTGATGTAGAAACACCGCCCACTTCGCCGCCAAGTGGAACAAGACTGACGAGTTGTCCATGATCAGATGAGATAACAAGTGGGTGAGCGGAGGTCACTATGTCAACACGTGTGTCACCAATCACCGCGCACCGTTGGATGTCTGTCAGAGTGCTGTCACATAGGGCGTGGAGCATCGACAGCACATGATCGAAACGATCTCCGCCACCAGAGATGAGAAGTAGGGATGTCGCATGAGAGTCGGCGACATAACGAAGTGCAATTTCTGCGTCAGTGAGATCTTTGTCGCTTGGGTATTCAAGTAGCGGCACATCTGCTGCTTGAGCGGCATGCAGTTCGTCTGCGGTAATACTGTCAAAATCACCCAACACAACTGTTGGTGTGACACCAACCGACAACGCATGACGCCAACCTGAATCTGCGGCAACGACTGTGTGACAACGTGTAACGACTGGAGACACAAATACATGTGGTGCGTCTCCGCCGACAAATACGCACGCATCAAAGTGTTCTGTAGAGAACCTGTGTGTTGTCGGATGTGATTGGTGTGACGAACGAGTCACGGTGCTCCCTCCGCTGGCATTACCCAGATCAGGTTGTGGGTCGGTGGAGGCATCCACCCTCTCAGCCCGCTGTCCCGCGAGCTCCCCATGCTTTTACATTTTTCATACATACAGGGCAGTCAGCCTGATGCATGCCAGGCGAATGGTATCGCTTTTTACCTCGCATAGCGTATTGCCCTCACGGGTCGGCATAGATAGCCTGACGGCGTGAGTCCATTAGCAACCAATAGCGCCGACACGATTATCGATATCACGCCTGAAGCGCTGCAGACACTGCTGACGCTTCGCGATGAAGAACCAGAAAAAGAACGACTAGGTTTACGCATCGAAGTGCTCGTGACTCCCGGTGAAGATTTCCAGTACGACCTCGGATTTGAAGTAGTAACGCAAGCAGCTTTTTCCGACGAGGTGCGAACCATTGACGGACTAAAGGTGATTATTCCGCAAACAAGCATCGAACACATTCACGGTGCCACGCTCGATTGGAACGAGCGTCAACAACTCATCATGCGTAATCCCAATAAGCCGCCAGCGCCGATGATCGAAGGTTTGACATCCGATGATGAAATGTCGGCCACGATTGAAGCGATTATCGGAACAGAAATCAATCCATCGCTCGCTGCTCACGGTGGTTTCGTCACCTATGTCGGTCACGACGGCGAAGGCACGGCGTATCTCACCATGGGTGGGGGTTGCCACGGTTGTTCGATGAGCAAAGTAACGATGCTTGAAGGTGTGCAGACCACTCTTGTGGAACAAATTGCGGGCCTCGAGCACGTCCGTGACGTCACAGACCACGCCACTGGGGCCAATCCGTACTACAAGTAACGATGACTTCGTACATTACAAATGTGCAAATGACAGTGACTTTGTCACCGGAATGACCTACTAAGGTCGTTGTAGTCCCTACAGGGGGACGTTGTTGTTGAGGGGGAACAGTGAAGATTGACAGCATTTGGCAATATCCCATCAAGTCATTTATTGGTGGCACGGTTCAGTCAGCGGAGTTCAACGAACTTGGAATGCTGGACGACCGTATTTGGGCAATTCGTGATCTTGAAAAGGGCGGCATTCGCGGAGCCAAAAAGATTGGCGAATTAATGAAGTTCACCGCCAAGCGAGTGGATGCCTCATCAAACACCGTTCTCATCACGTTGCCAGATGGCTCTACAGTGCGTACCGACGATCCCGCAGTGAACGATGTGTTGTCACGTGCTCTTGGCCGCAAGGTGCAACTAGATGCATTACGCCCTGCTTCAGATCTTGCACACTTTGAACGTGGTGCCCCAGACTTTGATGATCCTGAAAAAGAAATACGCGCTGTTCTTGGTCGTGAACCAAATGAACCGTTGCCAGATTTCTCGGTGTTCCCTGAAGTGGCAATTAAATACGGATCGCCCCCGGGCACGTACTACGACTGCTATCCGTTGATGGTGATGACAACCTCGGCCTTGCGCGCAATAAAAGAGGCGTTACCCGATTCAAATCCAGATATCTTGCGTTTCCGCCCGACTTTTGTCGTCGACACTGGAGATGCAACTGGTCATCCAGAGTTCTCATGGAAGGGCAAGAAGGCTCGTATCGGCACGGCCGAAGTGGAGTTTCGTGATCCATGTCCTCGATGTGTCATGACAACACGTGAAGTCACAAAAGACATTCCCGAGGATCGAGCAATTTTGCGCTACATCGTGCGCGAGCTCGATCAGAATCTCGGTGTGTATGCCACCATTAGCAAGCCTGGTCGTATGAGTGTCGGCGACACCGTGGAACTTATGTAACGCAATTCGTTTACGCGAGTAAGGCTTTCATCGCATCAATCTCAGCTTGTTGGGCTGTGATGATTGCACCAGCAAGTGTTTTCACTTCTGTGTTGACTCCATCTGTCTCAACATCTTGGGCCATCTGAATCGCACCTTCGTGATGCTTAATCATGGCCTGGATCCAAGCGGTATCAAATTCAGATCCGCGCAAGGATCCGAGTGCATTGATCTCTTCGGCAGTCAACATCCCAGACATCATTGACGAGTGGTCCATCGAGGAATCCATTGAGGTGGGTTGACCCCAGGCCTCTAACCACGCGGTCATCTGAGCAATTTCGGGATCTTGTGCAGCTTTAATGTCTTGTGCGAGAGACCGGACTTCATCGCTTGCTCCAACTGTTGGGTCGAGTGCGATGTCGCTCATCTCAATTGCTTGCTCGTGATGAGGGATCATCATTTGGGCAAACATCACGTCAGCGTCATTGAACTCAGCGACATTTGTTTCTGACGCGGCCGTCATGTCAGATGATGATGTTCCACTTGATCCACAACCAGTAAGAAATAATCCGAGTGCTCCCACGGCCAACAACGACACCATCTTTTGTTTTTTTAGAACTGGGTTCATAGTGTGATTCCTTTGTAGTTGTATTTGCAGAAAATCGACCGAAATTTTTAGTTAAAAGATGAGGTCACCAAAGCTGCGGTGACAGCAAGGACGATGCCTCCTGTTGCAATTTCTGTGACACTGGCACGCCATAGCAAACTAATGCGTTTCTCTGTCGCTGGTGCATCGGGGTCGAGGCGACGCAAGAGTCGCTTTCTATTGATGTCTGCAATCTTCAACATGCCCGCGACCACCGCAATCTTCAACAAAAGAATGCGACCATGGCTTTCGGTGAATAATGACACTACGTCTCCGTGTAGTCGTAGCGTCTGAATGATTCCTGTCACCACAATTGCGATCACCGCATAGCGAGCAAAGTATCCAAACTGTCGATACGTGGTGACAGATGTGGCGATTGACGAATTGGGGATGACGAGAAACGCTAAGGCAGCAAGACCCCCCAGCCAAATGGCCGCGGCTCCGGTGTGCACAATGTCTGTGGGAATACCAACAACTGGCCACGCCATTGTGCGCGAGTGCCCACTAAATGCGAGCGCTATGAGATACATGGCAAATAAAGCAATGAGAAACTGTTGATTAGTTTTGCTAATCACCTGAGACGACGAGTTGTACATGATGTAACTCACCACAAGTCCGATGACGGTTTGCGTGATCAACATCGCACCAAGAGTGAGATCAAATGTTGAAAAGAAGTGTGGTAGCGCGGAAAAGATGTTGGTGCTGCGGATATCGCCAACCAAAAAGAGATTCTGTAAAAACGGAACTGCTGCTAAAGACAACGCTCCCGTTCGCGCCAGCAATACGCCACGAGGTCCAATCAATGTGGGTGTTGCAAGCATCCGTTCGACAAAGATCAACCCGCCCATCAACATCACTGCGGCAAATCCCATGGATCGCACGACCCAACGAACCGGTGTCGGTGCGGGGCTGGTAATCGATGATCCCGCGCTAGACCCAGCCACTACGTCATCTGATGACAGCAACGGTGTTGTGTCTGTTGTTGAATCGCTCGTCACCCCAGTGGGTGAAATCACAAAGTTCACTCGACCTTGTACAACGTGGCCATCTTCGCTGGCCAATTTCCACCGAGTCGTAACGGGTCCCGTGAGATCAGGGGGTAATGCGAAACGCACAATGTTGGTAGATGAGCCGTAAGTTGGCGTGGGCAATGTGGTGCGAACACCATCTGAATTCACAACCTCGCCCGATGCAGTTTCCAGTGGGACATCTTTGGTGAAGGTGATTTCCCACTCAGAAGGAGCCGTTGTGAAGACATCACCATCAGATGGCGTGCTCTCTACAAATTCGTTGTGTGCTAGCGCACGACCTGGGTTCAACATGCTTCCTGCAAGCAATGCGAGCAGACATGTCAGAAAAACAGCACGAACCGTGAGGGGGAATCGGATGGTCATAGAAGCGGCCAATAACGACCGCACATCACTATATGCGTTGGTAGATCGAAGCGGTACTCACCGCACCACCACAACACATGGTGACAAGGGCAAATTCCTTGTCACTGCGCTCCAATTCGTGCAATGCAGAGGTGATGAGGCGTGCTCCTGTTGCTCCCACAGGGTGACCAAGGGCGATCGCTCCGCCATTGACATTGACTTTTGTAGTCATCTCTTCTTCACTGATGCCATAGACCTGTGCCCACGACATCACGATTGATGCAAATGCTTCGTTGATCTCAACAATGTCGATGTCTTTAATGGTCATGCCAGCCATTTCAAGAACTTTGGCAGTGGAATCAATGGGGCCGTCCAAGTGGTAGTACGGATCGCTGCCAACAAGAGCTTGCGCAACAAGGCGAGCACGAGGACGTAATCCTTCTGCCTTTGCGCGTGCTTCGTCCATCCACAACACGGCCGCTGCGCCATCGCTTACTTGGCTAGATGTTCCTGCGGTGTGAATACCATCTGGCAGTACAGGCTTCAAGGTGGCGAGTTTCTCAAGAGTTGTTTCGCGAAGGCCGCCATCACGAGTGATGAGATGTTCGTTACCGTCAGCATCTTTCACAGCGAGTGGAAGAATTTCGCGTTCAAAGCGTCCTTCTTCGGTGGCTTTGATTGCCTTTTGTTGTGACAACAAGCCAAATTTCTCTGTGTCTAGTCGGTTGAAACCACGGCGTTGTGCGATGCGCTCTGCAGCCAAAAACTGAGAGGGGAGATCGTGCGGGAAATCATCGGGGGTAAAAAAACCAAAGGGGCGTTCGTCTCCGTTAGTAGGGATGTTTGATCCAAGAGGAATGCGCGACATGATTTCGATACCGCAACCGATTGCCACGTCAACTGACCCTGAGGCGATCAGGCTTGCAGCAACGTGGTTTGCCTGTTGTGAAGAACCACACTGAGTATCAATGGTCATTGCACCAACGTGAATCGGCATGTTCGAACTCAACCATGCGTTACGGGTGACGTTTGTGCTTTGCATTCCTACTTGGTTGACACAACCGCCAACCAACATCTGCACTGCACCTGGGTCAACGCCAGCGCGCTCCACAACCCCTGTTTGCACTTTGCCCAGCAAATGTGCCGAGTGAAAATCGGCAAAGTATCCACCGCGTTTTCCAACTGCCGTGCGGACTGCTTCGATAATGACTGGAGTACCCATGGTGTTCACCTTTGCTCGCTATAGACAGCGTCGCCATTGTGGGGCGGCGAGTCGGGATAACAAAGGCTTGAGCGTAGTTCAGCGTTTGGCTGTTTGTTTTGCCCGAGCGGCGCGTTCGCGATCTTTACGCTCTTTGCGGGCTGCACGTTTTGCGGCCTGAACTGCTTCATCTTTTTCAAGAACCCCAGGACCTTCTGGTGGGCGCGCGACGGCGAAGCGTTCGTCTTGACTCACGAGTTGACGGAAGCCTTTCAACGCGCGTGAGTATTGAATGGCCATAAGACGAACAGCATCAAGTCCAAACTTTTCAATGATCTCGGGCAGTAACTCCTGTAATTCTTCAAGACTTGGATCTTCAGATGAGTCGCCGAGTTTTTCAATGCTGTACTGCGTGCAGGGTTCTGACAGCAACACTCCGATGTCGTGAGCCATACGGCGACGTGCAATGCCATCGCGCACTCGACCGCCAAGTTCTTCGGGAGAATCAAATGCGTCCGCCGAGAGTCCCGCCACTTTGGCGAGTGCGTCACGAAGTTCGCCTTCAAGTGCCAGGGACAGTGATGACAGCGTTTGGTCGTCGATGGAATTGAATGCTGCGATGTAACGCTGATCCAAAATGATGCGTTCTTTGTCGTCGCTCATCGCAACAGACTAGCGAGTAAGGGCCTGAATCTCGAGAACGCGGATGGGAACATTTGTACTGGTACGCATCGATGTGACACGCCGTTTGAATTTGATGGGAGATTTTGCCAGCGACATCTTTACTGATATGTCCCACTCAATGGACACTTTCGCGTTGTACACACCGCGTGGCTGCCCGTGAGATGCGTGCTTGTAGGTGTACATGCACGAGGTGCCCATGGTGTCTCCAAGTCCTCGTCGCCACGGACGTCCGGGTCCATCGCACATCACATCTCCCGTGCCTCGACGTCCATCGCCAGGGGAGAAGATCACCTTCTTGGGAGTCGCAGATGTAGTAGCAGAAATGGCGCCAACTTTTGTAGGGATATACGCAGTCACGGAAATTGTTTTCCACGCTGACTTATCGAGCCAAAACCATGAACCAACGTTCACAACATTTCGATCAAATGTTGGTGCGAAATGAATAGCGGGCTTTGGAACGAGACGATCAACCGCATCTTCTGCAACATTGCCAATTGTGTGAAACACCGAGTCATGAATCCAATGCAACGACAGTTCACGTTTGGGTTCCGTGCATGTTTTTACATATGCGTCGTATCCAATATCTTCAGGCGGTGTTGCGTTATGAAACATTGGATAATGCGCGGGCATCGTGCTCGTCCATTCCGTTTTCGACCAGTTGCAGTTGTCTTCTGTGCGAGGTGGTGTGCCTACCCGTACGCGTGCCGCAATGTGCTCACCACGTAATCCGCCATCCACTTCGATTTCTGAATCGCCACTAGCAAGTGCCGGTGGTGTCGTTTGCGTGAAGACAACGGTCAACGTGGTGATGATGACGGTCAGTGCGAGGATCGAGATCCATCGAACAACATTTCGGGGTCCACGTAGGTGGTAGGGAAATTGTGGACCACGGGATAGATGTGGGTGAGGCACGGGGAATCCTTTCGACAGGGGCGGTGATTGCGACCAATTGCGCTATAAAAGTGCGGTCGGGACCCCATGTGTGCCTATTTCCGGTGACCGCTAGCATGGCAAGACCCCGAAAACAGGTGATTTCGCAATCTCCGGTTTCTCCATCCACAAGGTGGGCCCATGACCCAGCAACATCCCGAGTTTGCAGAGGAACAGGCTTTTATCGACCATGCCTACGAGTGTCTCGAGATAAGTCGACAAGATGCATGGAAATTGCGTGGGATGACAGAGACCGGCTTGGGCGGGACCATGCAAAATCGTTACGAGCGCAATGTGTTCGATGAGGCTCTGGTCAGTCGTCTCGAGAACCTTGAGATTGGTGATGCCGCTCTTGTTTTTGGGCGTATTGATCGTGTTGCAGAAAGCCCCGATCAATTCGAGAGCTTCCACATAGGTCGACTTGCCGTGGCAGATGCTGCACGCGAACCTGTTGTTGTCGATTGGCGTGCACCAGTGGCTGAGCCCTTCTACCGCGCAACAGGTCGCGAGCCAATGGGACTTGCGCGCCGGCGTCACTTTGCAGTGCAGGGACGAACTCTTCTTGGTATCGAAGACGAATTGTTCGGTGAGGGGCATTTAGGGGTTGGCCACGATGAAGGTCTTGATGGGTCTGAACCAGGAAGCGGCCTACGCGGATACAGCACGTTGCTATCGGTACTTGAACGTGGTCGTACCGGGCAGCTAGGCGACATCGTTGCAACAATCCAGGCCGAACAAGATGAAATCATTCGCTCACCACAAGGCGGAGTACTTGTTGTGCAAGGTGGTCCCGGAACAGGAAAGACAGTGGTGGCGTTACATCGTGCCGCGTACCTGTTGTACACGTTCCGCTTTCCGCTCGAAGATCAAGGTGTCTTAGTGATTGGACCAAATCGTGTGTTCCTCCGATACATCGAGCGCGTGTTGCCATCTTTAGGTGAAGCAGGTGTAGAGCAAGTTGTTCTTCCCGATCTTGTGAACGACGTCGAATACGGGGGAGTTGATTCACCTCATACGGAACGCGTGAAAGGTGGCAAGAAGATGGCCACCGTGATTGAAAAGGCAATCTCTGATAGAGAGCGACCTCTGAAAGAAGATTTGGTTTTGCCGTTTCGCACTGGGTATGTGCGGCTTCGCAAAGATGTCACCGTCGACATAGTGAAAACAGCGCGACGTCGGTATCACCGTCATAATCCTGCACGAAAGTTTGTGGAGTCAGAAGTGTGGAATGCACTTGCGGCAACGTGGCGTACCGAAGTTTCGTTTGAAGAACTTCAAGATGCCATTCGTCCCTTGCCAGAGTTTCGCGCTGCCCTCGAGCGAATGTGGCCAGTGTTAACACCAGCACAACTACTGCATGATTTATTTGGTAGCAAAGCGTTGCTGCGGTTGGCGGGCACTGGAATTTTGTCTGAGTCCGATTATTTAGCGCTGTATCGCGAGCGATCCGCGAGTGTGGATGAAGTGAAGTGGTCGCAAGCCGATACCGCATTGCTCGATGAAGCACGATTCTTGTTGGGTCCAAAGTCAAAGCGCGGCGGGAAAAGCACCGATGCAGATGAAATTCGCACCTACGGTCACATTGTTGTTGACGAGGTGCAAGATCTCACGCCAATGCAATTGCGTATGGTCACACGTCGGTCGCTGAATGGCTCAATGACAATTGTTGGCGATATCGCACAAGCCACTGGTTCTGTTGCACCCAATAGTTGGGATGATGTTCTTCAGTATTTGCCCACAAGAAAGAAACCGCGTGTCACCGGGCTATCAGTGGGATATCGCATCCCCGCACCCATTATGGAATTGGCCGACAAAGTGATGCACGCTGCAACGCCAGGTTTACGTGCGCCACGCAGCGTGCGAACAGGTGGAGAGCCACCACACATCACACAAGTCGACACCGCTACTGGAATTGGTGAAACAGTGGCACGAATTACACGTGATGTTTTGGCGTCGCGAGAATTTGGAAATGCGGCAGTGGTGTGTCCAGACAACATGGTGTCTGCAATGTCTGATGCACTTACCGCTGCCGGTGTGTCGCACGGCATCGCTAACACCACTGGATTGGGGGATGATGTCACGGTTGTGCCAGTCACTGTGGTGAAGGGTCTTGAATTAGACGATGTGATTGTGGTGGAACCCCAACGCATTGTGGATGGCTACGAACAAGGAATGCGGTTGCTGTATGTAGCGCTGACGCGTTCAACACAATCTCTGCATATTGTCCATCACGAACAATTGCCCGACTGCATGCGCTAAATCGCTGTAACAGCGTGCGATTTAGAGAAGCAGACTTAGAGAAGTGATGGAATTTCTTTGGCAATCAAAGAAATAAAACGAAATGCTTTGTCGGCATCTGCTGGTCGATTGCGATCAACCGCGGTTTGTATGAGTTCAACCATGCGGTCGAGATCTTCCACTACATCAATTCCAGAGTCCATCAGTTGCGGTTGTAGTGCAGTCCAGATGGCGAGTGCATTGGCTGCCTGTTGGCGCGCTTGCTCGTTGTCGCGGTTGGCAATTGCTTCGCCAAGACCGTTCGCACTTGCAACAAGTTGCCCCAACAGAGATGTGATATCGCCGCTTGGAATAGTTGTGGTGACGACAGTGGGAACACTGTCAGTGGGGGCTTCTGTCGATGCGGTGTCGTTAATGACGGTTGAACAAGATGACAACACTGCGGTTGTAGCTACAGCAAATGACATGGCACGGAGCATGTTGCGCGAACGTGATGTGGCGTTGCGACCAAACATTGACCTTTGTCTCCTCACCGTGACAACAGCTCAATAACGTTGAACTGTTACAGCGTCACAAGTATGCGCTGTGTCGCAAACGATTCAACGTCGACCTGTGTGCCATTTACCTCAAGGGTCATGTCTCCGGTGGTGGCGAATCCGGCAACTTTTCCACTGCCGCCTGGAATGAGGTTGTATTCCTCAAGAAATTCGAGCATGCCCGGTGTGAACTCCAGTTCTTCTGGGATGCGTGAGACCGTAAACGATTGCCCGATGCCTACTTGTGACAAGGGCATGGCAGCCGGTGGCTGATAGTTGGTGCCAGGTATGGGGTTGCCATGTGGACAGGTGGTGGGATTGCCAAGTATCCGTTCGATTGCTTTTTCGACATCTTCTGACATCACGTGTTCCCATTTGCCGGCTTCTTGGTGAGCTTGTGCCCACGACAGATCCAAGATGTCGGTGAGGAAGCGCTCGGCGAGGCGGTGGCGACGAACGACGCGGCGTGCCAACTGTTCACCGTGTGGTGTGAGCAGGATGTGGTTGCCATCCAGTCTGATGAGACCCTCGTCTTGCATACGGCGCACCATTTCAGACACTGACGGACGCGACACGCGCAGGCGGTCAGCGATACGGGCTTGAATGACCTCAAGGTTGTCCTCGCGGAGGTCAAAAATGCACTCGCAGTATTCTTCGAAAGCGGGGTGGTGTTCGCCGGGGTTTGGCATGCCTTACAGTCTAACCGCGGTGCAGTTTCTCGGTACCCTTCGCCCATGGCCGACCACCGCGTGCTTGAAGCATTTTCTCCTGCAGTCCGCGAGTGGTTTGCCTCTTCATTCCCCGAGCCGACCCCCGCACAACAACAAGGTTGGCCAGTCATTGTGGGTGGTGCACACAGTCTCGTGTGCGCGCCAACGGGAAGCGGCAAAACGCTCACTGCATTTATGGCGTCCATCGACAAGTTGGTGACAACGCCACCACCGCCTGACAAACAACGCACACGAGTGATCTACATTTCGCCACTTCGCGCGCTTGCTTTCGACGTTGAGAAAAATCTGCGTTCTCCACTTGTTGGTATCGCACACGCTGCAGAACGACTCGGAGTGGATTATCGCGAACCATATGTCGCAATGCGTACGGGCGACACGTCAGCAAAAGATCGTGCGGGGTTAGTACGTCGACCACCTGATCTCCTCATCACCACTCCAGAGAGTTTGTATCTCATGTTGACGTCGGCTGCACGTGAAACGTTGATCAACGTCGACACTGTCATCATTGATGAAATTCACGCACTCGCAGCCACAAAACGTGGTGCACATCTGATGTTGTCGTTAGAACGACTAGAAGAAATCACAGCAACGCCACCACAGCGCATCGGTTTATCTGCAACACAACGACCCCTCGAAGAGGTAGCTCGTTTTCTTGGGGGCCAACGCGACGGGCAGCCACGGCCCGTCACCATTGTCGACACTGGCATTCGTAAACCACTCAATCTCAGCGTGGTGGTGCCTCCGGGCGACACCACGGGCGTGTGGCCTGGCATCCATGAAGACATTCTGAGCAATATTCTGTCGCATCGCTCCACGATCATCTTTTGTAACGCGCGTCGACAAGCCGAGCGATTAGCTGCACAACTCAACGAATTAGCAGTGGAAAAAGAAATCAATTCTTCTGCTGGTGATCTTGTGAAAGCACATCATGGTTCGTTGGCTCGCGAGCAACGTGTCGTTATTGAAGACGAACTAAAGAGAGGTGTCTTACGAGCGATAGTTGCCACGAGCAGCCTCGAGTTGGGTATCGATATGGGTGCTGTTGACCTTGTTATTCAGGTCGAATCTCCAGGAGCCGTCAGCAGGGGATTACAACGCATTGGTCGCGCAGGACACCAAGTGGGTGAACCGAGCTCGGGCATTCTGTATCCAAAGCATCGACATGACGTTCTCGAGTCCGCTGTTGTCAGTCGATGTATGTACGCCGGCGATATTGAGACAACACGTTATTTGCAAAATCCACTCGATGTATTGGCGCAACACATCGTGGCTCACTGCGCGATGACACCAGAGATTCATCTCGATGCGCTATTAGCCATGGTGAAACGATGTGCAAATTTCACTTCTCTCAGCGATGACATTTTTTACAGTGTTCTTGATCTGTTGTCTGGTCGTTATCCGAGTGAAGAATTCAGCGACCTACGTCCTCGTATTGTGTGGGATCGCATCACCGGAATCATTCGTGCCCGTGACGGGGCACAACGCCTTGCTGTCACGAACGGCGGCACCATTCCCGACCGCGGGTACTACGGAGTGTTTTTGCCCGATGGTGTTCGCGTTGGCGAGCTTGATGAAGAAATGGTGTACGAGACTCGTCCTGGTGAAGCTTTTCGTCTCGGAGCCACTACGTGGCGCATTGAGGACATCACTTTCGATCGCGTGATCGTCACCCCAGCTCCTGGTGTGCCTGCCAAGATGCCGTTTTGGCACGGTGATCGATTGGGTCGCCCCGTTGAATTGGGCCGAGCAGTGGGTGCATTTGTGCGTGAGATGTCGCAGACAACACCCGCCAAGATGATCACCACATTGTCGGGTGATTATCACCTCGACGTTCACGCCGCCGAGACTCTGTCGACATACATCGAAGAACAACGCACCGCAACAGGTGTTGTGCCCGATGACAAAACCATCGTCGTAGAACGATTCCGTGATGACATTGGCGACTGGCGCATTTGCATCCACAGTCCATTTGGGACTCCCGTGCACGCACCGTGGGCAATGGCAATCGAGCACGTGTTCTTGAATCGCCACGACATGGTTATTGAAACCATGTGGGGAGATGATGGCATTGTCATTCGACTGCCAGAAGCACACGATCATTTCGACGTGAATGACTTTCTGCTGGAACCCGAAGAAGTGCGCGATGTTGTTGTGGCAATGCTTCCGCAGACGTCATTGTTCGCGGCACGTTTTCGTGAATGTGCAGCGCGGGCTCTGTTGTTACCAAAACGCCGTCCTGGCCAGCGCACACCGTTGTGGCAACAACGGCAGCGTTCCGCCGATCTCTTGGCTGTCGCATCGAAGTATCCGTCTTTTCCCATACTTCTCGAAACAAGTCGCGAGTGTCTACAAGACGTGTTTGATGTGCCCGGCTTATGTGAGTTACTAACTCAACTTCGTGCGCGCAGCGTGCGGATCGTCAGTGTTGACACACCAAAGGCGTCACCGTTTGCACAGAGTTTGTTATTCAACTGGATCGCGGCGTACATGTACGAAGGTGATGCACCGTTGGCCGAGCGTCGTGCCGCCGCATTATCACTTGACCGCGATCTTTTGAACAGTTTGTTGGGCGTCGAAGAATTACGTGAGTTGCTAGACGCGGATGCGTTAGTGAGCCTCGAAGCAGATCTGCAGTGTTTGTCAGATGGTCGTCGTGCACGAAATGCCGATGAGTTGCACGATGTGCTCCGCAAGATTGGGGACGTATCTATCACAGAAGTCGACCTGAGATGTGATGGCGACGGATCACAGTGGGTGCGGCAGTTGGTGGCGGATCATCGCGCAATCGCGGTGCGTATCGGAGATGACGAACGTTTTATCGCAGCTGAAGATGCCGGCAAATATCGCGATGCACTTGGCTGCGCGTTACCACTTGGGCTGCCTATCGCGTTCACCGACCCTGTCGCGCGACCACTAGAAGAAATAGCGGGACGGTATGCGCGCACCCACGGCCCATTTCTCACGCGCCATGTTGCGCACCGACTACATGTAGGCACTGAACGCATTGATGGCGTCTTGCTTGCATTGGAACACGACAAGCGCATTGTGCGTGGAGAATTTCGTCCCGATGGTACCGAACGTGAATGGTGTGATGTATCGGTACTCACTCAGTTGCGTCGCCGTTCTCTTGCAGCCTTACGTCGCGAAGTGGAACCAGTTGAACAGCAGGCACTTGCGCGATTCTTACCGCAGTGGCATGACATTGGATCACAGCGCCGCGGAGCAGACGCACTAGTAACTGCGCTCACCACGTTGCAAGCAACATCACTGGTGGTATCGACATTGGAAATTGATGTCTTGCCTTCTCGTGTGCGCGGTTATCGCCCTAGCGACATCGATGAACTGTGCACGGCAGGAGAAGTGGTGTGGGTTGGCGCCGGTGCTGTAGGGGCAAGTGATGGCCGTATCAGATTCTTTTTTGCCGATCAACTCGCAACACTTGCGCCGTCGCTTGAATGGCCTGAAGCACCAGTGGGTCCATTGCACGACGCAGTTCGACATGCGTTGTCAGAGCGTGGAGCGTTGTTCTTTTCGCAGTTGCGTGTGGCTATTTCTGACGCAACAGAACAAGAAGCGCTCAATGTGTTGTGGGACTTGGTGTGGGCTGGTGAAGTTACAAACGATTCCCTTGCGCCACTTCGTGCGTATATCACTCGTTCGTCGACACCGGCCACGTCGCGACGAAACGCACATACCGGACGCGTTGTACGTCCACGTCCCGGACGGCTCTCGCGAATCGGGCCACCAATGGGTGCGGGCCGATGGAGTCTTGTTGCTCCCTTGCGCGAACCAACACCATCACCTACTGAATCATCACATGCGTTAGCACTACAGATCCTCGAAAGATATGGAGTGGTGACGCGCGAAGCAGTTCTCAGTGACAACGTTGTTGGTGGATTTGCTGGTGTGTACGGGGTGTTAAAGTTGCTTGAAGAACGTGGCAATGTTCGCCGCGGATATTTCGTAGAGGGTTTAGGTGCGGCGCAATTTGCTGCTGTCGGTGCAGTTGATCGTTTGCGAGATGTGCGTCAATCTCGTGCTCAATCTCTTGATGACAATGTTCTTGCACCGATCATCCTTGCAACAACCGATCCCGCACAACCGTACGGAGCAATGTTGCCGTGGCCGATGACAGAGGGGCGTCCTACGCGCAGCGCAGGCACTCTCGTAGTGCTTCATGACGGTGAGCCATTGGTGTGGATTGATCCACGTAGTTATCACTTGGTGACTTTTCCGCACACCCTCGAGCAAAACGTGTGGGCTGATGCGCTAGCAACACTTGTGAAAGATGGCAGACGAAAGTCGCTTGAGATCAGGAAAGTAAACGGCGAATCTGTCGGACATGACCATCCGATTGTGGCCCAGTTGGAACGAGTGGGGTGTGTGGCGAGTTATCGCGGCTGGGTGTTGCGCGACTGACCAAGGGATCGCAACCCGCCCCATGCAAGGCCTGCTAACTCGGTACCCAGTGCTCCAGAGTCAAACGGGGTTCCCTGTGCAATCACATGACGACTCACGGCTTCCACCATTCCGACCAGTGCCATCGCAAGAGTACGACGGCTGTCCTCAGGCAGATCAACCGTGATGAGTGGTGCAATTGCAGACGATGCCGCTTCTTCAAATTCGCGAACCGTCGTAGCAAATTCTTCATCGACTCGTTCGCTGCTTTCAAAAAGCAATGCAAACGCGTCACGATGTTCGTTCACCCATGTGAAATAGGCGATCATTGCGCGCTCAGTTTGTTCACGTCCATCACTAGATGTTGCTGCATTGCTGGTGACCGCAGTGACCAGTGCTTGGCCGACAAATCGAAGAATCTCTAAGTACAGAGCTCGCTTGCTATCGAAATGTTGGTAGAGAACTGGTTTGGTAACACCAACAGCATCGGCGATGTCAGTCATTGAAGTGTTGTGATAACCGGTTCGAGAAAAACATGTGATGGAGACATCGATGATGTGTTGACGGCGGTCGGAAGGAATTTTTGTTGCCTCGCTCATAGTCCGCGCTCACGATCTTCTCGTTCGGCAGCTTTTACTGCGTATCCCAACACAATTGATGGCGCAAGAAGAATTGAACCAATGATGAGCGACACGGTGACGAGAGTGACAAGTGGTCCTTTGAATCCGATGGCAAAGGCCATGACAAAAGCAGAAATCGCCAGCGCGTAAAACAAATATCCAATGCGGTTGGCAAGCAATGTCCACTTGGCCACTTGGGCGCGCTTGGCTCGCACCGGATCATTGTCCATTGAGTTGCCGCTAGGCGGTGCGCTGGAGTTCATTGGATTACAGCGTAGGAAGATTTAGACACCGGCAGGCAATAGACGGCTGAGATTCACATAAAAGAAGTACAAGCAGAAGATGAAAGGCAGCACTGCGACGGGATATGCGATGTACCACTTGGCTTTGAGGCGGCGCACCGCGAGCGTAGCGATGAGCCAAATGCCAATGAGCAGTAGTGCCCAAAAGAGGGTGTGGGCTATGCCGGACGTGTCAGAGAACCAGCCACCTTCAAATGCGGCAACTTCATCGGTGACCTCATTTGTGGCCAGGGGCGTTGCCGGAGTGAGTACAGCATCACCTGCATCAACGAGATCAGCAAACACCACGATGCGTTCGCGTGATGTCCACTTCGGATGACAGGACACGAGGGTTAGTGTCGCTTTTTCAGGATTGACGGTGTCAAGTACTTCTACTGCTGTCGCCGGCACGATTCTTGTTTCGGTGACGGCGTATGTGAAAGATCCGCGCGGTGTCACCACTGTGATGTCATCACCGGGGTCAAGTTGATCGATTCGAGAAAAAGGTGCGCCATATGAAGTGCGGTGACCTGCAATCGCGGAGTTGCCGAGTTGACCTGGCAAGGCTGTGTTTGCAAATAGCCCTGGACCACGTTCGAGCATGTCCATCGTTGCGCCAGCCACTATCCATTTGTTGACACTGATGTCGGGCATCACAATTCGACCAATAACGTCGCCTTCATTTGTTTCACTCGGCAATGGAGGAGTGGAGGTGGAAGGTGAGTCACTGTGTGGATTCGTTGTGGCGGTGAGTTGTTCATATTCTTTTGCCAACTCACGCTGAGCCTGCTGAGTTTTGATGCCGGTTCCCCAAAGTTGGTACACGACAAATCCAAGCATCAGCAAACCGACCGTAATCATCAATTTGCCGATGACACCAAGAACAATGGACCACATGGGGCCTTTTGGGAAGCACTTTGTGGCACGTTACGAGGATAGTGAGGTACTGCATTGGTGAACAGCCAGGGGGATCACTAGCGTTATGTGCGCATGGAAATCGTCGTCGCACTGCGTGGTGCTGTTGCAGTTCTCGGTCGATTTCCCGTCCTTGCCGGAGCAGACCTTGATGTCGCACGTGGTGAGATTGTCCTCCTGCAAGGACCAAACGGCGCAGGCAAAACATCGTTGTTGCGCGCTCTCGCGGGATTGCTACCAATTGAGCGCGGTACTGCAACCATTTTGGGAACAGACATCGTCGTATCCAGAGAAGACGTACGGAGCAAAGTCGGTCTATTGGGCCATGCCAATGGCTTGTATCTCGATCTGACGGTGCGTCAGAACGTGGGATTTTGGGCACAGATGGTGGGAGCAACTGATGTTGAAGTGTCATTTGCAATGGATCGAATGAAATTGTCGCAACGACTAGCTGATGTTCGTGCGTCACAGTTGTCTGCTGGGCAGCGACGCAGATGTGCACTTGCTTCGCTAGTTGTGAGACGCGCTCAACTCTGGTTATTAGACGAGCCGCATGCGGGTCTTGATGCTGCAAGCCGTGACGAACTAGATGCCACCTTGCATCAGGCCGTGCAAGCAGGTGCAACTGTTGTGCTTGCATCGCATGAACATGAACGCGCTTCAAAATTAGCAACACGTATCGTGACCGTCGATGGGGGCATTGTTCACGGAGGAACTCTGTGAGCATCAACGCGTCGCCACATTCGCGATGGAAAGTCATTCGATCTATCGCTCGGAAAGATGTGCTGGTCGAATGGAACAGTCGCGTTCTGACCAATCAAGTTGCGCCATTTGCGCTCGTTGTCATGATCATGTTTGCCTTTGCGCTGGACAATGAGGGAATTTTGCAAAGAGTCGCGCCGGGACTGGTGTGGCTTGCCACCTTGTTCTCCATGTTGATCGTGGTGCAGCGATCATTTTCTGTGGAAACAGCCGATGGCGCTCTTGACGCACTGCGAGTAGCTGGGGTTTCCCCAAGTGGCATTTTCTATGGAAAATCGTTGGCGTTGATGGTGCAATTGTTCATTTTGCAAGTGCTACTGATGTCGGTTGCGCTGGTGCTATACAACGTCGAAATTTCTGTGATGGGGGTGGTTGAGGCCATTGTCACCATGGTGGCCGCTACCTGTGGCCTTGCCTTCGTCGGTACTCTTTACGGAGGTCTTGCAGCTGGTGCGCGAGGACGGGAGACACTTCTTCCGTTATTGCTGCTACCAGTTGTGGCACCTGTGTTGATCGGCGCAACTCGGGCAACCGAGGCAGCGTTCGAGACAGCAGGCACAGACGTATCGGAAGGTTGGCCATGGATCGGTCTTCTGGGGGTGTTTGCGGTTGTCTTTGGCGCGGTCGGAAGTGTTGCTTTTGGACCGTTGATCGACGAATGAAGATGACACAACAAAAGGAGGCAGCGGTGACACACACGGCTTCGACCGGCACCGTTGCGACGCGACGATTGGGCCTTTTGTCTATTGCGCTGTTGGCATTGACGGTCATCCTCGGATTGTTTGTTTCTGACGAGGACGTCATTCAGGGTTCCACGGTGCGAATTATGTACGTGCATGTGCCCACTATCTGGGTGGCATACATGGCGTTTGCATTCACAGCAGTGTGTTCCGCCATTTATTTAAGTGGCAAAAACCGGTCGCTCGCATGGGATCGAGTCGGTGGAGCGTCTGCAGAGATCGGCGTTTTGTTTGTCGCTATCTCGCTGGTAACGGGAAGTTTGTGGGGCCGCATCACATGGGGTACGTACTGGGTGTGGGATGCGCGTCTCACAAGTACTGCGTTTTTGTTCATCACATATGTTGGCTATCTTGCGGTGCGCCGGTTAGGCGGCACGCAACGTCAACGAGCCAAGCGATCCGCAGTGCTTGCTTTGCTTGCGGTGTTAGAGATTCCGCTCGTGCATTTCAGCGTACGTTTGTGGCGATCGCTACATCAGGAAGCATCGGTGGCAAATAGAGGTACAGATGTTGAGCTTGATGGTCTCATGTTGTTCACATTGTTTCTCGGACTCGTTGCTTTCACCGTGCTGTACGTGTGGATGATGTTGCATCGTCAGCGCGGAATCGCCTTAGAAGATGCCCTCGCCGACAAGGGACTTGATGTTGCAATTGAGCAGCGTCGTGCTGAGAGTGTGGTGAACTAATGGAACACGCAAGCTTCGTGATCGGAAGTTACATCGTGACGTTTGCATCCATTGGTGCATACATTTGGTGGTTCTTACGGCGCGCTAAAAATCTGGCGCAAAACGCAACATCTGAGGACATGCCATGGACCTGAGTCCACGCGAGGTTGTCGAGCCCGCGCGTCGTCGTCGGCGTCGTTGGGCGCCCATTGCCATCGTCGTGTTGGCAGTCGTCGCAGGGGGATTCGTGGTGAGTCAATTCCTCACCAGCGCAATCGACTACTACTGCAATGTCGATGAAATTGGTAAACGCGAGGGATGTGAAGAAGATCGGCGTCTTCGAGTGCAGGGTGTTGTGGTGGAAAATTCGATGCGCAAAGAAAATGGAATGACCAAATTCGATCTCACTTTTAATGATGAAGTTGTGCCAGTGACGTACTTTGGTGATCCAGGAGGGATCTTTCAAGAATGTATTCCAGTTGTTGCACATGGTCGAATGGCCGGCGATGTTTTCGATAGCAATCGCATTGAGGTAAAGCACTCAAACGAATACCAAAGCAAAAATGAAGCTCGTCTCGGCGAATCTGACGAACAAGCTGCCGCCTGCGCTGCGCAGAAGGGATAACACGTGTTGATCGCCGCGGGATTAAGTGGACCGTTGGGCCGCGCCGCGTTGCTCATCGGAGTTACGGCGTGTGTCTTTGGGATTGTGGCGATGGTCGTGGGAACACGCCAACGCGATGCAAAAGTGTTGCGACTCGGCCCACGTTTCGCATTGCTCGCGTTTCTTGCGGCGCTCGCCGCTTTTGCGATCATGGAGTATGCGATGATCACGCGAGATTATTCACTCGCGTATGTTCAAAAAGTTGGCTCAAATAGCACGCCAGCGTTTTATAACTTTGCCGCGGTATGGAGTGCGTTAGAGGGATCCATCTTGATGTGGGTACTTGCACTCGCTGCCTTCACATTTGTCATTGCATGGCGTTATCGCGACAAACTTGACGACGCGCTGGTTGCGTACGCGCTTGCGACGATGTTTGTTGTTGGCTTGTTCTTTTTTATTCTCACTATTGGTCCCGCGAGTCCGTTTGCAAGTGGTCCGCCCGGAGTAACTGACGGCCCTGGGCCAAACCCGCTGCTGCAAAATCACGTCTTGGTGATGTTTCATCCACCGATCTTGTATCTCGGGTATGTGGGTTTCACGGTCCCATTTGCGTTTGCAATTGGCGCTCTCATCACTGGTCGTTTAGGAGAGGGCTGGTTGGTTGAAACACGTCGTTGGGCATTGTATTCGTGGGGTTTTCTCACCATCGGAATTTTGCTCGGCGGTTGGTGGAGTTATGAAGTGCTTGGTTGGAGCGGTGTATGGGCGTGGGACCCAGTAGAAAATGCATCTCTTGTTCCGTGGCTCACTGGTACTGCCTACATTCACTCGGTTCTTGTACAGGAGCGGCGTGGCATGTTGCGTGTGTGGAACTTGTCGCTTCTGATTGCCACATTTAGTCTCACCATTCTTGGCACATTTCTCACACGATCAGGAGTGCTGAACAGCGTTCACGCCTTTAGCGAGTCTGATATCGGCGCATACTTATTGGTATTTTTCGCGATCATCGTTGTTGTATCAATTGGTCTCATCGGATGGCGTGGAGATCGGTTGCGTTCGCCAGGAACAATTGATTCCCCAGTGTCGCGAGAGGGAGCATTCCTTGCAAACAACGTGCTGTTCAGCGTGTTTGCATTTGTGGTGCTTCTTGGAACAGTCTTTCCGCTCATTGTTGAAGCGTTACAGAACAGGCAACTGGTAGTGGGAGAGCCATTCTTTGATCGTCTTGCAACACCTCTCGGTATCGCATTGCTGTTTCTTATGAGTATTGCGCCGGTGCTGCCGTGGCGAAAGGCGTCCACAGAGTTGTTAAGTCAACGATTGTTCTGGCCGGCATGGATGGGCATCGCGGCGCTTGTTGTCGCAATGTTGTCGGGAGCCACCGGACTTGCACCGTTGCTCACGTTCACGCTTGCTGGATTCGCGGGTGGCGCCGCATTGCGTCAGTTGGTGCTTGCGACACGACGTCAAGGATGGCGTGGATTTGTGGGACGTGCAAATGGTGGAATGGTGGTGCACATCGGTGTCATCTTGATTGCGGTTGCGCTTGCAGCCTCAAACTCATACACGCGCAGTCAAGAGTTGTCCTTAGAGAAAGGACGTCCTGCTGAATACGGTGGACACACGTTCGAGTTAGTCGACATCATTGAAGAGACAGATGATCGTTCAACATCGGTCAAGGCACTCGTCAAGATCGACGGTGGGCAAGCGTACGCACCAGCAATTACGAAGTATTTGCAGATGGGAATGAATGTGGGAACGCCATCTGTGAAGACCACTCTCACAAAAGACATCTATCTCACTGTTGAACCTCCCATCCGTCCCACTTCTGGGACCGCGCAAATCAAAGTGTTCATAAAGCCAATGATGGTGTGGATGTGGATTGGCGGCGGCTTGATGGCACTCGGGACTCTCTTGTCGGCGTTCCCAGGTCAACGTCGACGTCGTCCGACAGATCCTGTATCTGCACCGATTCCTGACGAGGTGTCGGCGTGAGCACCGAGGTTGCTCCACGCAAAAAACGCATCGCGCCATACATTGCCGCTGCAGTCGGTGTTGTCGTTGTCGCGTTTCTCGTAGTGCTTGCAATGTCGTCACCATCAGAGAGCACAGTCTCTAGTTCGCCACTGCTTGGTCAGCCAGCACCAGAAGTGAAGTCCACAACGGTTGAAGATGAACCTTTTGATCTTGCACGTCGACGTGGAAGTTGGGTGGTATTTAACTTCTTCAACTCCACGTGCGTCCCATGTCGCCAAGAGCATCCGTATTTGTTGTCGTTTTACGACAATCAGACAACTGCGTCCACGCCTGCTGAGTTGTACACCATCGTGAACGACGACACTGACGGAGCAGTCGAAGCATATTTCGAGCAGAACGGTGGCAGCTGGGACAAGGTGCGTGATGACGACGGCGCCATTGCGGTGGCTTTTGGAGTTGCAAAGGTTCCTGAAACATGGATCATCGATCCGAACGGATTTGTGCGGTTACGTATTCTTGGTGCACTCACAGAGAACTTTCTCGATGAGCAGCTAGCGAGACTGCAACAAGAGTTTGAAGGTTCGCAATGAGCCGCGTAATGAAGACGTTGAAATCATGGCCAGTGTGGATGGCCATGGGAATACTTGTTGTTGCATTGTTGGCTGTCGGTTCGACGCGATCTGATGGACCACGTACTCAAGAAGACCGTATTGATTCGATTAGCAGACGAATTGCGTGTCCGACGTGCGATGGCGAGAGCGTATTTGTCTCGCAAGCATCTGCATCGCAAGCCATTCGTAATGAGATCGCGCGTCAAGTGGCTGAAGGCTTGCAGTCAGATGAAGAGATTGTCGGGTTCATTGAGCAACGGTTTGGTGGGCAAGTTCTTTTGGTCCCGAAAGCGACTGGTCTAGATGCACTCGTGTGGGCGTTGCCGGTTGCCGTGTTTGTGTGTTCGGTTGCCGGACTTGCTGTTGCATTTCGTCGTTGGAGAAAACAACAAGGTGGTGAGGCAACAGATGAGGATCGTGCCATCGTCGCTGCGCTACTGGCCGAGGATCCCACCGACGAGGATTACCGCTGATGAGCAGCAACGATGCCGAATTTGGTTCGTTAGAAGAAGAGCGCGAATTTCTGTTGAATTCTTTGCGTGATCTTGAACGAGAGCACGAAGCTGGCGATGTTGAAGATGACGATTACGTCACGCTGCGGGATGGGTATATCGCTCGTGCGGCCGCTCTCACCCGTGAAATTGACGGCACTGCGGTGGTGTCTCGGCAAGAGGATCCTGCACCCGGAAAAAAATGGATGAAGATTGTGGGTGCTTCGCTGGTGGTGATCGCCATTGCGATTGCTTCTGGATGGTGGGTAGCCGATCAGTCTGGGCAGCGACTTCCTGGTCAAAGTTCAAGTGGTGGAATTGAAATGAGTTCGTCAGTTCGTTTGTCGCTAGCGCGTTCGTTGAATTTCAGTGATCCTGCGCAAGCGATCCAGTTGTATACCGACGTATTGAAAATCGAACCGGACAATGTGGAAGCGCTCACCTACAGGTCGTGGCTGCTCACACTGTCTGCGTCTGGCGCGAGTGACGACATGAGAGATGCGGCCTACGCAGCTGCATTGCAGGATCTGTTGCGTGCAACCCAGATAGATGCAACGTATCCGGATGCACAATGTTTTACTGGAATCGTATATTTCCGAATTCTTGATAATCCCGAGCGTGCAGAACCGTATCTCACAACATGTCGATCAATGAATCCTCCACACGAAGTGATGAGTTACGTTGCCGCAATTGTTGATGCCGTCGAAGAAGAAGTAACCAGCACTACCACTCCTTGATGAGTTTTAGATGCCAGGTGGTGGCCAGCACTCTGCGGTGATGAACTCACCACTAACGCGATGTAATACAAAAGTTGAGGCTTTTCGCCAATCGGGTTCCCCTTGTACATTCATGCCGCGACGGATCAGAGCATCAATAGTTGCCGGAATGACGTCGCCATGACTGCACAGCACCGTGGCATCTGCAACCTCGCAAAGTAGATCCAGCGTGTCTTCAAATCGTGCGCCTTCAGTCAAGGCGTCATGGTCGGCGATGTCAAGCGACAGCGTTTCAGCCAGGGGTTCCAGCGTTTGGCGGCAGCGCACATACGGGCTTGAAAGCAGAGCAACCGGCGAGTGAAGAGTGAGTCGCAATGCAAGAGCACGTGACTGGGCCCAGCCTTTTTTAGAGAGTGGACGCACGAGGTCGTCGTCATGCCAGTCGGAACGGCTACCAGCTTTGGCGTGTCGTACAAGGAAAATCGGCACATTTCTAACGTAACAGCGCTCGATGACATACGAAAAAACTGTAGGTGAACACAAAGGGTGCATGAGAGGAAAAAACAGGGCACAATACGTACATGGTGATGAGTTTTTTCGATCGACAGCGAGAGATCGTGAAAGAGATGGGCTATGACCCCAATCGGTTACCGCCTGGGCAGTACATCACCGATCGTTTCCCCGTTCTACATGTTGGCGATGTGCCTACCTACAAAGAAGGCGAGTGGTCGCTGAAAGTTGGAGGTCTTGTCGACAATGAGTTCGTCATAACGTATGAGGAACTTGTGGGAATGCCATCAATCACAATGACGGTCGACATTCACTGCGTCACTAAGTGGTCGCAGTTCGACATGACATGGAAGGGCGTGCGCGTGCGCGATATTTTGCATCGCGCTGGCATCGCATCTGATGCAACGCATTTTATGGGGCACGCAGAGTTTGGATACACAGCGAATCTTCCTCTTGAAGATGTGATGGGTGACAATGCAATTGTGGCTTATGAGTATGACGGCGAGCCACTGGAACCAATACATGGTGGACCGGTGCGACTTGTTGTTCCACATTTGTATTTTTGGAAATCTCCAAAGTGGTTACGCGGCATTGAATTGCGTAACAGCGATGAGCCTGGTTTCTGGGAACGAAACGGATATCACATGTACGGAGATCCGTTCAAAGAACAGCGTTTCTGGGGCGATTAAATCGCTAACTGGCTTTTGGGGCGATTAAATCGCCAATTACACAGTTGTTGTGCAAAAAGTGTCGCCTCGAGGAACCGAGTTCACCGTGACGGGTTCGGCATCGCCATACAACGACTTCAACATACCCTTCACCATTCCGCGGTCGACAGCGCAAATCACTGGGTTTTCGATAGCAACATCACCAAAGGGACAGTGGCTCGTAACAATGCGTAACTGATTGTTGCGTTGGTCAGCGTGGGCAGCAAAACCGTGCGCAGTTAGCGCATCAGCCACCGATTGCATTGCAGAACGCAGTGATCGATGTCCGGTTCCTTCATCGCCTCCGTTGAGACCAGCTGCAAGCGCTTGTCCGTACTCTTGTCCGACTTCTTCAGCAAGAGTCTGTGCAATATCTGGGGGAAGCGCGGCGAGAGTTTTTCCGAGAAGAGACAACACAAGGTCATCACTTTTCACCGGAAATTCGAGATCAAGTTTCTGTGCTGATCGATAGTGCTTTGATGGTCGGCCAGCTTTTGCGCCATCAATGCGCTCAACTGACACTTCCAGATAACCGCCGGCAGCCAATTTCTCGAGGTGATGTCGTGCAACATTCGGATGAAGGTCAAATTTCTCTGCGACTTGAGCCGCTGTGACACCTGTATTGGCTGTCGTGTGGTCGCGTACATACAAATAGACCGCCCGACGCGTTGGGTCACCAAATGCCGAAGTAATCGCTGACACAGTCGCGGTAAACGCTTTTGGTGTCATAACGGAGGTGGGGGTTCCTTCGGCCACGTCGGTATTATACCTATCACCGTAGTGCTAATTATCGGCATCGATCAGAGGCACTGGGCACGTAAGGCACTCGGTGCAGATACCGAGTCAGGCACACAAGGAACCCACATGGCAGCCCCCACTACCGATCAGATCATCGAGGCGCTTCGACCAGTGGAGGATCCCGAACTTCATCGATCAATCGTTGATCTCGGCATGGTGCGCGACATTGATGCTTCAGACTCTTCAGTGACTCTCACGGTGGTGCTCACCGTTCCTGGATGCCCTCTTCGCAACGAAATCAACAATCGCGTGAGTAATGCACTCACTGCACTTCCTGGAGTGTCGTCGGTGAATGTGAACTTCGGTGTGATGACCGACGCCGAACGCGCAAAGGTGCGTCAAATTGTGCACGGCGACGCCGCCGCAACGGCAGGTTCCACACAAGTGCATGGCCACGCAGAAGGTCGCGCAATTCCATTTGCACAGCCCGATTGCAAGACTCGTCCTCTTCTCATTTCCTCTGGAAAAGGTGGAGTAGGCAAAAGCAGTGTCACAACAAACCTCGCGGTCGCCTTGGCTGCAGCCGGACACTCTGTTGGTGTTGTTGATGCAGACATCTACGGATTTTCAATTCCGCGAATGCTCGGTGCTGATCGTGAGCCAGTCGCAATTGATCAAATGTTGTTGCCACCAGAGTCTTACGGCGTTCGCTGTATCTCTATTGGATACTTTGTCCCCGACGGACAAGCCGTGATTTGGCGTGGACCAATGTTGCACAAAGCACTCGAACAATTCCTCACCGATGTGTATTGGGATGAACCCGACTATCTACTAATCGACATGCCACCGGGAACTGGCGACATCGCATTGAGCCTTAGTCAGTATTTGCCCAAAGCAGAAGTGTTGATCGTGACAACGCCGCAAGAGGCTGCACAAAAAGTTGCACGCATGTCCGCATTCATGGCAAAAAAGGTCAATCTCCCCGTGCGCGGTGTTATTGAAAACATGTCGTGGTTCACCGGTGATGACGGCAAGCGCTATGAGTTATTTGGTAACGGTGGCGGTCAGGAACTTGCCGACGAACTCGGTGTGCCACTTCTCGCACAGATCCCTCTCGTGCCGGCCATGCGCGAGGGAGGCGACGATGGGCGCCCCATTGCTGCGGTCGCTCCAGAGTCTGAGGCGGGCCAGGTGTTCCACGACCTCGCGGCGAAAGTTGAAGAAATGCGCCCAAAGAAAGTCTTTTCAAAAAAACTGAAGCTGTTGTCGTAGTCGCAACAAGGCGAGAGGCACTACGGTTGAGTGCAAACGACACAGGCATCGATCAGTCGAATGCCAAATGTTGAGAGTGAAGGAGTTATTAGACGTGGACATTCGGATTGGCGTGACACAGGCACCACGAGAAATTTCGCTTGAACTCGAAGATGACGAGAAAGCTCGCCAAACATTAAAGGCGGCGATCGAAGATGCTCTGTCCGGAAAGACGAACACCTTATGGATTGTCGACAAGCGCGGTCGCGACATCGCGATTCCGTCAGCAAAGATTGCCTACGTCGAGATCGGCTCTTCTGGCGCCGACCGCCGTATCGGTTTCGGTGGCTGACACGGCCGGCATTCCCGTAGCCGAATATTTCAAAAGCCAACGTTTATGGCAAGCATCACCGAACTACTTCGACAACACACCAACTACACCAAGGAACAAACATCGCATTTGGTGAATTTGGTGGGCGAATGGGGGATGCTCGCCGATTTTTGTTTCGCCGACTTGCTGCTGTATGTCCCGGTGAACAATGACAAGTGGGTTGTTCTTGGTCAAGTTCGTGCCGCCACCGGACAAACGCTGTATCAGTCCGACTGGGTTGGCACATTTGCCAGTGATTCAGAAAAGCCATTGCTCCGCGAGGCGTATGCAACAGCGGCGATAGTCGAGGGCGAGATTGAAGCACCACAACACATTGAGGACTTCTCACCTGAATATTCAGGCGAGACACGAATGATGGTGATTCCCGTGCGCCACAACGGTGAAGTTATCGCTGTGATGACACGGGAGTGGAACACACGCAGTGGCCGCGCACCGGGAGTGCTTGAACGTACATATCTAGAACTCTTTGGCAAGTTTGCTGTGATGGTCAGCAATGGGCAGTTTCCATTCGCCGGACGCGTTCCTAACGCAAGTGTCGCGCCACGAGTGGGTGACGGTGCGATTGTGTTCGACGCTCAACATCGCATCAAGTACGCATCACCTAATGCGACCTCTGCTCTTCATCGGGTAGGAGTCAGCACAAATGCAGTGGGGCAAACATTGGCAGAACTGGGAGTCATTGACACCGCTGTCACCAATGTTTTTGAACGCGGATTGCCTGTGATTGAAGAATTCGATCAAGGACACGACGTGACGTTGTTGACCCGCTGTATTCCGTTGGTTGATACCGACGTAAGTACAGGTGAACGAAGTGTTGCTGGTGCTGTGATGTTGTTGCGTGACGTTACTGAACTACGTCGACGTGATCGTCTGATTTTGTCGAAAGACGCGACCATTCGAGAGATACATCACCGCGTGAAGAACAATCTGCAAACGATTTCTTCTCTGTTGCGACTGCAGGCACGCAGGCTTGAATCTGACGAGGCAAAAGCAGCCGTTGCAGAGTCCGTGCGCCGCATACGCACGATCGCACTCGTGCATGAAACGTTGTCGCACGAAGCAGGTGATGACGTCACATTTGTCGACATTGTTCGTCCGCTCGTGCGTTTGGTGGAAGAGAGTTTGCAATCACCTGATCGACCGGTGCGGTTTACCGTGTCAGGCGACGGAGGTCGTTTGCCGGCACACATCGCCACGCCATTGTCGGTGGTCCTTACCGAGTTATTGCAAAACGCTGTCGATCACGGTTTTCCGCCAGGCGAGGGCGGCGGAAACGTCGCTATCCAATTGGGCGCATCTGATGACGAGTTGCGAGTTCTTGTAGTTGATGACGGTAAGGGAATCAATGCCGACTTTGATTTAACGACAGCAACCGGCCTTGGTCTGTCAATTGTTCGCACGTTGGTGACAACCGAACTCGCTGGATCTATCGAGATTCGTCCAGCACAACCAGAAGAATTGCTAGAGATGCAACTGACGCGTCACGCAGGACGCGCTGGCACGGTTATTGATCTGCGAGTTCCTCTGCAGGGAGAGGACTAGCGGCCACTACGTCGCCTGGCCCCGAGTTGTTCGTTGAAATTCGGGCGGCACGCGCGCGAGCAGCTGCTTCACGACGCATCTGACGGCGTTCTTCTTCAGAGGTCCCGCCCCAGATTCCGGTGTCTTGGTTCGTCTCCATCGCGAAGTCGAGACATTCAAACTTCACTGGGCACTCACAACACACTTCTTTTGCTCGTGAGATTTGGAGCAAAGCCTGTCCAGTGGTTCCGATAGGGAAAAACAATTCGGGATCGGTGTCGCGACAAAGCGCGCTACGACGCCATGTGTAGTCGGCGCCTCCGAGAGCAAGACTGGACGCAAGGATTGACACTGTGGTGTTCCTTTGTATGTCAAGTCGGCGCAAGCGCCGAGGCCATTCGAAATGGTGGTGAACCACCACTCGGTAACGCTACGTGCACTCAGGCAAACTCCAACACGTTTCGCCGACAAATAATTTAAAGATGTTTCGCGGTGCAAGTTGCATCGGTGTGATTCCACTGGTACGTGTGGTCACTGCGCTATGCAACAGGTGGGTCAAAATCCTGCTAGGAACAGTGGCTAATGAAAACAGATGACCGGGTCGGGAACACATCTGGCGTCGCAGTGATTGCGCACCGAGGCGCATCGCGGGTTGAGCGTGAAAACACAATTGCTGCTTTTCTTCGAGCACGCGAGTTCGGTGCCGATGCGGTCGAACTCGATGTACGTATCACTATTGATCGAGAACTCATCATCCATCATGATCCGATGTTGCCAGATCAACGAAATATTTGTGATGTTGCAAAATCTGATTTACCGCCTCACATTCCATCATTTAGCGATGCACTTGATGCCTGCGAGGGAATGTGGGTGAACATTGAAATTAAAAATGATCCACGAGAACCAGATTTCGACGAAACAGACCGAGTCGTGCGCTTGGTCGCTGAACACCTTCATCAACGGAGCACTAATCATCGTTGGCTGGTCTCGTCTTTTCGCCGGGAAACAGTCGATGTGATGAGGGCGATCTCACCCGAGGTGCGCACAGCGTGGCTGACCGTTGGCGTGCCAGATAACCAACTAGACCTTGTGGCGCGTTCACTTGCGCACTCGGGTCATTACGGGATCCATCCGTGGGAAGCCACGCTGACCCGCGAAGCAGTAGATGTCTTTTGCCACCACGGTCTTGTTGTCAATGTGTGGACATGTGATGATTCAGAAAAGATGGCCACATTCAAAGAGTGGGGAGTGCACGGAGTGTGTACGAATGTCCCCAATGTTGCTCTAGATGTATTGCGCGGCTAAGTCAGATTTTGACTACGCGCGGACAAGGCGCAGTGCAGCCGGAACATGCTCAAAGTGCAGTGATCCAGTTTCGCCCAGGTAATCACCGTCAAGCTGGTATGGAAATGGGGTGGTTGATGTGATGTCAACGTGTGAGACGTCGTGACGGATATCGAGCCACGGTGCAGGAGGCACTCCACCACCACGCAGGGCAGATCCGAGCGAGCGAAGAATATGTGTTGCTTTTAGTGATCGAAATGTCACAACGGCTAGCCCGCCTTCGAGGCTGGCATTAGGGACAAGATCAAGTGGCCGATTCCCAAGAAATGTGTATGGATTCGTATTGAGAACAATAGTAAAGTACCCATCATTGACGTCTGCGTCAGTGTCGGCATCGTGATCACCAAAGCGCATTTCGAAGTGTGGATGTTTTCTGCTGTAGTCAAATGCCCAAGTGCGAAGCGCGGCAGCAACAAAAAGTGGGTGACCGGCATATCGTTTGAGAGACGCGCGCTGTTCTACTCGTTTCACAACAGAAGCGTCATATCCGATGCCCGTATGAAACGTAAAGTATCTTCCGTTCACTTTTCCGAGACCAATCGGAGAGATGTTGTCTCGTTCAAGCGAATCAACGATGACATCCACCGCTGCAAGGGCATCGTTTGGCAATCCGATGGTTCGTGCAAAAACATTGGTGGAACCGCCAGGAAGAACAGCAAGTGCGGTCTCGGTGCCGGCAATTCCGGTGGCGACTTCATTCAATGTTCCGTCGCCGCCAAAGGACACGACGACATCTATGCCCCGACGTGCAGCATCCTGGGCAAAACGGGTTGCGTGCCCACGACGGTTGGTCTCCACAACCTGAACATCGTGGTGGCGGGCCAGTCGCTGGTGCACGACCACGGTGTTACGGGCCGTGACCGACGAGGCAAATGAGTTGACAACGAGGAGTAAACGCAAGGTTCTTCACGATATCAGCGTTGTGCGACGAGGGTCACGACCGAGAAACATTCTTCATTGCCATTGCGGGTGGAAACAGGCCCTACTCAGGGGTAAAAATGACCCCACTATGAACGTAATCGTGTGCGTCAAGCAGATCCCCGACCCCGCGGTGCCAGGCGCACTCGACGGCGGTACCAATACCCTCAAGCGTGACGGAAAGATCGTCATTGACGATTCCGACATGTACGGCGTCGAAATGGCGTTGCAACTCGTTGATGCTGCTGGTGGTGGCGAGGTCAGTCTCGTTTCTATGGCGCCAAACAACGAGACATCAGGTCTTCGTACCGCACTTGCAATGGGCGCAGTGAAAGCTGTTCTCGTATCTGATCCTGCATTGCAGGGAAGTGATGCGTTGACGACTGCAAAAGTTCTCGCAGGTGCGGTGCAGCGTTTGGGTGGAGCAGATCTCATCATCGCCGCAACTGAATCATCAGACGGTTACACCGGAACAGTGCCAGAGCAGATTGCAGAAGTCCTTGGTCTCCCATCGGTGACATTTGCAAAGAAGATCAGCATTGACGGTTCAACGATCAAAGCAGAACGCCAGACAGAAGCCGGATATGACGAAGTCACATGTCCGATGCCAGCAGTTATCAGCGTGACAGCTGGTGTTGTGGAACCTCGTTACCCCTCGTTTAAGGGAATTATGGCTGCAAAGAGCAAGCCAGTTGATGAGGTCACCGCGGGAGATCTCGGCATTAATCCCGTTGGCTGGGCCGGTGCTGGTCAAAAGATTTCAAAAGTTGCAGAAGCAGAAGCGCGTCAAGCCGGTGAGATCATCGAAGACGACGGTGAAGCATTCAGCAAGATTGTTGGGTTCCTTGAGAACCTGAAGGTCATCTGAGGAAACGGGAGCAAATCATGGCAATCAATAGCGTCTGGGTTTTTGCCCAAACAACAAATGGTGTTCCCACTTCAGGAACACTCGAACTTCTCACAAAGGCTCGTTCACTGTCATCAAACGTTGCAGCCTTCATCGGTGGCGACGGAGCAGCAGTAGCTGGTGCACTTGGTGGATACGGTGCAACCAAGGTGTATGCAACTGGTGATCTTGGCGGAAAATTGCCAGGTGTTGCTGTTGCAGCAGCAATGAAGGCAGTGATTGACGGTGGAGATACTCCTGACGTCATCATGTTCCCGCAAAACTACGAAGGTCGTGACACCGTGTCGCGTTTGTCGGTCAAATTGGATCGCACTGTGTTGACAAACAGCATCGACATTGAAGACGGTGGCGATGGAATTGCCGCAACAACGCCGATCTTTGGCGGCAACACTTTGGTGACCACTTCGTTCACCGGTTCGGCTCCGTATCTCGTTGCATTCCGTCCAAAGAGCTTTGCTCCTGAATCATCTGGTGGCGGTGCAGCTGAAGTTGTCGCCGCACCTGTGCCAGACCTCGGCGCCGCAGGTGGTGCGCAAGTCACTGCTGTTCACGTTGAAGAAGTCTCCGGACCAAAACTTGACGAAGCAGACGTTGTTGTTTCAGGTGGTCGCGGACTTGGCGAGCAGGCAAAGTTCGCGATGATCGAAGATCTCGCAAAGTTACTGAAAGCAGCCCCTGGCGCATCGCGTGCCATCGTGGATGCCGGTTGGGTGCCCTACTCATACCAAGTTGGCCAGACCGGAAAGGTTGTGAAGCCAAGCGTGTACATCGCAGCGGGTATCTCTGGCGCGACGCAGCACATGGTGGGCATGAAGGGCTCCAAGAACATCATCGCGATCAACAAAGACAAAGAAGCACCAATCTTTGGTGTCGCTGACCTTGGCATCGTTGGTGATGTCAACGTCGTGTTGCCAAAGTTGATCGAGGCTTTGAAAGCTCGTTAAGTACTTACTCAGCGCTATCAGAGGCGTTGATCACAAGAGACACTCCAGTTGATGGGTCGTGCACCGCAAGGTGTACGGCCCATCCTTTTTGTTCGAGATTGGGGTGTGTGTAGCGCTCCCACTGAAGACCAGTCATCACCTGTTGAGACTGCGGGTTTGTGAGTGGCCATTCGTCAACAATGTCTGTGATGGTGGCACACAGCCACCACGCTCCGAAACGCCCCGTTGCCATGCCTCGGCGCGCGCCGTGTGCGCTACCACTTGCGCCAGCCCACGCGAGGATTGCGAAAGCGTCGCGCGTGGTGAGCGGTGTTGTATCAGACGAGGCGATTCCGTGCACAGCAAGTGCATCACGAATGGAGCCCTCGACCACCGTCATGGATACTTTCCCGTTTGATTCAGTTGTCCATGCAGAGAGCAGTTCGCGCACTGCAGTCTCGGTGTCATCGTCGTCTATTTCACAGTTGCTGTTGTGGTTTTCATCGTGTGAAGACGCGGTGGCGGTGATAGGGGGCAGTGTTGGCGAGTCGCAGTGAACTCCATCATCGTCGTATGTTGCGACGTTGTATTGCGGTTCCCATGGTTGTGGCATCAGTGGTATGTCGAGAGCCTCTGTTTCATCTGTTGAAATAATGTCGCCACGTAATGAACGTTCGTATGCAACGAGAGATCGGTCTGGTCCATTTGGTAGGTGTTCGGATAGTTCGTCCCACGAATGATGAACCGAGAGAATTTCACTCAGTGGTCCTGGCATAAAAGTGCGAACAGTGTCGTCAAGTGAGCGCACGGCAAGGTGGGCAGGAGCATAAAGGGCCAGTCGATAGTTTGCAAGTGTTGCGATGGGCCATAGTTGTCGCCCGGTGTGTACTGCTGCACGTGATTGGTCTCTGATCTCGATGAGATGTTCAAAGTCGCGCGCAGCACACGTGGTGTCGACATATCTCACTAATTCATCGAGGTCAACTCGGTGAATGAGGGATTCGAGAAATTCGCTCAACGATTGCTCACTTGGTGGCAGTTGCTATTTATTGAGGTGTGCAAGTGCTAGCCCTGGACGCGGCCACGGTGTGGTAACGAGACGACCAGAGCCAGACAGCGTGATGTACGCGGTCTGTAGATCAGGACCACCGAAACACACGTTGGTGGTGAGTGGGTCTCCGGTTGCGACAAAATCAATTAGTTCTCCGTCGGGTGATACCACGGATACACCTCCATTCATCAACGTGGCTACGCACACATTGCCTGCTGCATCAACCGCCAGCGAATCAAGTAATTGAAATCCTGGAAATCCGTGCAGACACATGGACAAGTCCCCAGGCGGGTAATTCTCAATCACCCCAGGCGCCGACAACTTACGACGAATGATGCGGCCCGTCCATGTCTCTGCCCAATAGAGAGTTGCTCCGTCAGGAGATAGTCCAATTCCGTTCGGATCACGTGCTGGGAAGACAATTTCCTTAATCATCGACCCATCTGCTTTTGCATAATAGATACCCGTCATAACCGCAGTACGACCATGAGCAAATCCGTGATCGGTGAAGTAAAAGCCACCGTGATCATCAAAGACGATGTCATTTGGTGCTGTGAGTGCAACGCCATCGCATTCGGCGTACAAGTCGGTTACTTTTCCTGTTTGTGGATCCACGGTCTGAATGCGTCCACCGATGTGTTCGCTGGCAGGGGCGTGCACTGGAACCGTGTTTCCATTCACGACCATTGGTTTAAACACTCCACCGTTATTACAGACATAGAACAAACCGTTTGGACCCAATGCGGCTCCATTTGGTCCACCCGGAATTTCCGCGATGACCTCTTTGCTTCCATCGGTATGAATTCGACTGAGGCATGGTCCAAACATCTCAACGAGTACGACTGACCCGTCTGGCATGGCGATTGGTCCCTCCGGGAAAAGTAACCCCGTTGCTACGTCAGTAATGCTGCTCATTGTGTGTCCACCTTGTAATCCCACCTGTTATTCGTGGCGTTCGCTTTGACACTAACGGAATAACTCTGACAGGATTCGCAGCGGGGATCGGGGGTCTACATGTTGCTTGGCGACATCGTGCGGCGTAACGCGGCAAAACATCCACAAAAACCAGCATTGATTAATGGTGATGATGTACTGACGTTTGCTCAACTCAACGAGCGCTGTAATCGCGTAGCTAATGCAGTGGCCGACTTGGCAAAATTTGGTGATCGAATCGCGATTCTCGCGGAAAACATTCCTGAGTATGTCGAGTGTTACTACGGCGTTCCAGATGCAGGTATGGCCTTGACGTTTCTTAACTACCGTCTGCACTCGAAAGAATGGGCATGGATCATGAACAACGCCCAGGTCAGCACTCTGCTGGTGCAAGACAAGTATCTCGATGCAGTTGAGCCGCACCTGGCAGACATTTCAACACTCACGACCATTGTCGTGATCGGTGATCGGGGTTCATCTCAGTACCCGACGTATGCAGATCTCGTTGGCTCTGCTTCGCCGGACTTCGTACAGCGCGAAACCAGCGACGACACAATTGCATGGTTGTTGTACACCTCGGGAACGACGGGCTTTCCAAAGGGTGCCATGTTGTCCCATCGAAACTTGATGGCAGCAATTGTCAGTGTGTCGATGGAAACACTTCCACAACATGATGATGTCAACTTGCTTGGTTTCCCCATGTGTCACATTGCGGGGTATCTGATTCCGCTTTATCACCTGCGGGGCGGAACAAATGTTCTGTTCCCACAATTTGAACCTGAATTGTGGATGCAGACAGTCGATAATTATGGAGTCACCATCACATCACTTGCTCCCACCATGTTGAACATGGTGCTCGAGCACCCGAAGTGCAGAGAATACAAGTTGACGTCATTACATCGATTGGCATACGGATCAGCTGCTATGCCTATCGAAATTTTGAAACGTGCGATGGAACGCTTTGGCCCTATCTTTTGGACCGCATTCGGCATGACCGAGACATCCGGTAATAACACGTATCTGTCGTCAGCTGACCATGAGCGGGCGGCAAACGGAGCGGAACATCTCCTCGCATCGTGTGGCCGGGTGAATGATCTTTCTGAGGTCATGATTGTGGACGAGAACTTCAATGAATGTGCTCCGAGTGTCATCGGTGAAATCGTGTGTCGTGGTGAACAAGTGTTGAGTGGTTATTTCAACAACGAGGAGGCGACGCGTAAGTCATTTACTGGTGAGTGGTTTCATACCGGCGATGCGGCGTACAGAGATGAAGAGGGATATCTCTACATCGCGGACCGCATCAAAGACATGATCTTGACCGGAGGGGAGAATGTCTACAGCCGTGAAGTGGAAGACGTGATCTATAACCACCCTGCAGTGTCAGAAGCAGCAGTGATTGGTTTGCCTGATGTGAAATGGGGCGAAAACGTATGTGCAGTGATCAAGTTGAAAGACGGGATGACTGCAACCGAAACAGACATCATCAACACTGTTCGTGACCGATTGGCTGGTTACAAAAAACCCAAGAAGGTGTTCTTTATTGACGAGATGCCAAAAACAGTGACTGGCAAAATCATGAAACGCGAGTTGCGTGACCGCTACACCAGCGGCCTTACCGAATAGGCCACTTATACAAGTGGCTTTACCCACGGGCCACTTATACAAGTGGCTTTACCCACGGGCCACTTATACAAGTGGCCATGGATAAAAGTGGCCGCTGCGGTTGATGGGGAAGCGTTCTTGTTCGCAGATCCATTCGGCGCGTTCTTGCATAGCCGTGATCTCTTCTTCAGACAGAAGCGCAGCAATATGGAGTGGAATTGCATTGGTCAATGCACGAGTTGCATTGTGAAGACGTTCTGGAATGTCTTCGCCACCAAATTCCCAAATCACGGTACGTAGTTTGAAGTCAGCGGAAAAACATACGCCGTGGTCGATGCCCCACACATTGTTGTCGGCATCTGCGAGAACAATGTGTCCCGACTTTCGGTCGGTGTTGTTTGCGACAAGATCAAAAACAGCGAAATCGCGAAAGCGGTCGTGAAGGTCGGGTCGACTTTCATATAGTGAGAAATAGTGCTCGGATGCGTCATTGTTAACGTAGAACTGCACAGAACCTTCACCGAGTGGTCCGTCGCGAAGAACCGTGGTGGGTACAAGATGTAATCCCATTGCTTCAGACAGTAAATAAGCGGCGACTTCGCGACGATGTAATCCCGGTTCAAAGTCCCAGAGGGGTCGCTCCAGTTTCATGGGCTTATAGATCGCCTGACATACATTGCCGCCAAGACTCACGGTGGTCATAAAAGTGCCGTTGCTGCTGTGTGGCATACGGTGTTCCACAGCCAGATCACCGTGAGTGAGCAAGTCAACGAGGAGTGGGTCGTTGGGAGTCATGTACGACTATTCAGTTGAAGCGGGGGCAAGCGTGACCGTCTGGATCGATTGGCCCACCACACCATCGACATTGCTCACGCCCGGCTTGCACGATGAGTTCAGCGCGCTCACAAAATGCAACCGCTTGTTCGGGGGTGAGAAAGACACGCATGCGACCAACTTCGTCATCGGCTGGGACTTCGAGAAAATCGTCGTCTTCATCAAGCAGTTGTAGTTCATCAAGTTGAATCACAACTTTTCCTGACGACCTATCAAGACCTAGGCCCACGGTGCCGAGCACAAAATCTTGTTCTACTGGTGAACGCAGACTCATGTCTTTTGTTATGGATGATGATTCAGGTGGTGGCAGGTCAGACAAAATGTTACGCAAATACTGGGCAAGTGCTGCAACCTGTTGTTTTTCACATTTTGCTGAAATGACTTGACCGTCTGCAAGTGCTTGAACGTAAAAAACTCGTTCTCCTGGTTGGCCAATTGCTCCAGTTGTGAAGACTTCAGTTGGATCGAACTCGTAAAAGAAACTCATGGCGTCTCCAGTGTGGCAGAAGTGTCAGGAGGGACGTAGGTCGGCAAGCGACCCGCCAGTTGAGTTCACAGTGAGAACGACAGGCCCGCCGGTGCTATAAGCGATGGCACTGACTGAACAGGTACTGACAACTATGCGCTGAAAGAGATCGAGGTGGGTTCCCATAGCGTGAGCTACCGCGGCCTTGATTGGATCGGCATGGGATACACACACAACGACACCGCCGGGATGAGCCACACGTATGCGGTCAAGCGCCGACACAATACGTGTTTGCATCTCAGTGAAACTTTCACCATTCGGGAAACGGAATATGCTCGGCGCTCGTTGCACGGTTGACCACTCGGGAAGTTTCATTAATGCGGTTAGTTCTTTGCCGGTCCAGTCACCGAAATCACACTCGAGCAAGCCTTTGTCGATGTGCACGCGTTGTTTCAACGCTTTACCAATCGGTGCCGCTGTTTCTCGTGTGCGCTCCAGTGGAGAGGCATAGATGGCATCAACACGTGGCAACTCGGCAAGACGAGTCGCCACCGTTGCGGCTTGTTCGTGGCCGGCATCGGCGAGGTGGAGCCCAGATGCACGTCCGGGCAACAACTTTCCGGTTGTGGGCGTTTGGCCGTGGCGTACCAGCAAAACGAGGGTGGAAGTCCCATGAGGTGAGGGAGATGTTGATTTTTTACGTCCTGCCATAGTGACTTCAACCTACTGTGGAAACCGTGACGAGGAACTTGCCGCGCCAATTACAGATTTTGCATGACGAGATTGCCAACTGCCGCACCTGTGATCGTCTTGTTGCATGGCGCGAGGCAGTCGCTGTTGAAAAACGTGCATCTTTTCGCGACGACGAATATTGGGGCCGCCCGGTACCAGGATTCGGTGACGCGTTTGCGCGTTTGTACGTGGTCGGACTTGCGCCAGCAGCACACGGAGCAAATCGCACGGGTCGCATGTTTACCGGTGATCGCAGTGGGGATTGGTTGTATCGCGCACTCCACAAAGCTGGTTTTGCAAACCAGCCAACGTCTACACATCAAGATGATGGACTGCAGCTTTACCGCGCGTGGGTGGGAGCTGCTGTGCGATGTGCGCCACCTGATAACAAGCCCACTCCCGATGAACGACGCGCATGCGAGCCATTTCTGACGCGGGAGATGTCACTTCTTTCCGACATACGTGTTGTGGTGTGCCTTGGGTCTATTGCCTATGAGGCAATGTGCCGTCAATTAGAGATTCGTCCACGACCAAAGTTTGCTCATGGATTGGAAATTGTTCATGGCGCACCCACGATTCTGTGCTCGTATCACCCGAGTCAGCAAAACACCTTTACGGGAAAACTCACTGAACCAATGTTTGACTCAATTTTTTCGCGCGCACGCGAACTGTGTATCTGATTTATTCGCTGGCTGGCGCTGGAGCAGCATCAGTTTTTTTCTTTGGCGGTGGCACGCCAACTACTGGAGCGGGATGTGCGCCAGAAGGCCAACGGCGACGACTTACAGTGCTCAAGAGTTTGAGAAGTTTCATCGCTGTCGCATCGCCTTCTGCAGGGCGAGTAGTCACTGCGCCGACTGCTTCCATGCGCTTCATTACTTCTTCACCAAGTGGTGTGCGAACAACACATAATGTCCAGTCGTTGTCTTCACCGATTCCGCCGGTGGAGATGTCGGCATGTTCAGCAGAGAAGTCGGGACATGTCTTACAGCCCTCGCGCGTCCATGCATGGCACTCTTTGAGATCGATCTCGTGGTACGAACCATCTTTCATCCAGATCTGAAAGACGCCCTTGATGTTCATCTTGACCATGTCTTCTTTTTTCAGTCCGTACTTGGCCCAGAACAATTCTTCGAAGATCGCGTCGTCGAATGTCTTTGAGCACAACAAGCCAATGTTGAACAAGAAACCCTTGCTGACTTTTCCGGCTTTGCGCGCCCACATCACTGGCGGTACCGACGACTGACAGCTCATACCGACAAGCGCGAGGCGATTGAGGCCTTGCTCTTGGGCTTGTTTAAACGCGAGTGTGTTTGCCGAATAGGTGTACCGACTTCCAGCGCCACGCAAGACGTCATCGCGGTTGCGTGCCAAACCAGGAACTGCCTTCCATGAAGAACCGTCACCTTCGAGATAACTGGTGAGAGCGGCGTCGATGTAGTTGTTTTCGATCAACCAAATGAGCATGGCCGAAACGAAACCACCATCTTGCCCAGATTTGTGAACAAGATCTTCACTTGCACGAACTAATAGCAGTTGGCGGTATTGACCAAACATTTGCTCTGGCTCTCGCAATTTGCCAAAAAGATGCATGTCGGCATCTGGCTCCCACGCACGAAAACGTGGACACGCGCGGGTGCAAGTGGTGCAACCTTTTTCGCCGTGGATGCAGTTATCGAGACCGAGTTCTTCCTCAAGGTGGAAAGGTTTGTATCCCTTTTCCTCATGCTTGTACCCGATGACTTCATGGGGGCAAGTGACGACGCATCCAGCACAACCGGTGCATAGCCCTGTATCAATGACTTCCTCGTAGAGCTCTTTCCATTGGGCAGTCCATCGCTCGGCTTTTGCTGGAGCTGGTTCGGTCATCGTCATAACACGAGATTAGGTGGTGGAGTAGCGCTTGTCACTAGCCAACATTGACGTGGGCCCTCAATCATTAGTGCGAATAGTTGACAGACGGAATGGTCTCTAGTGGGTATTCAGCAACAATTCAAATCGTGTGCGATCTTCACCAGTTATTTGCTTGTTCGCCGAATCACTTACTTCAAACCGGTCAGACATCAAGATCCCATCGCCTGATATCTGAGCGTGATGCACGCTGATGCCCGCTGCGGCAAAGGCACGCGCGATGTCTTGAAGTGCGCCCGCCTCATCGCGGCCAGTCACAGTGACAATGGTGTGCCATGGCAAGATGGTGTCGTCGTAATGCACCGTGAAATGTCGCGACTGCGATTTTGTCGTTTCTAGGCTGACATCAAAACTTGATTCGATGTCGGTCGCTAAAGCTCGCTCATCTGGTTTGGGCGCGCATTTCACAACGAATGAGTCGATAACTGTGCCGTCATCCCAGGTTGCAAGATCTGCGCTTAAGACATTCATATTGTTAGATGCCAAAGTGGCAGTGATTCGCGCTAAGAGACCGGGCATGTCGTGGGTAACGACGTCTACAAGCCATTCACCTGCCACCGCCGTTTCGTACACTCGAGATCGAACACTGACATGTGGCACCGATGGTTCTGCCAGCATCACGTGTCGGGCAATCACTGTTGGTTGGTGTGACAGCACATACGTGCTTGAGGCAGCGTCTATTCGCTGATGAGCGTTTGGATCAATTGTTAATTCCCGTGCCTCGCGTCGACGTAGTGAATCAAGTGATGAATCGTTTCCTTCAATTAGTTCTGGATGAGCGAGCACCGCTTGAACTCCGGTTGTGACGGTCAGTAGCGCAAGGTATTGGTCTTCGTCTAGTTCTCCGCGAGCAGTGGTGAGAATGCGACACCATTCCACCATGAGAGGAGTACCCAAGTATCCCGCGAGATGCACCAGTAAACGCGGTTGTTCGTCAGTGGTGTGAAGCGATAGAGCTGACCTCAACAGCGTGGAAGCGTGAACAAGAGATGTTGTCTCTTTAACAACAGATGCGGGAAAGTCGTATGAACTGAACATCGCATCTATATCAATACCGGCGTGTAGTTCGTCAATGGCGTGTGCTGCAAGCAGGGGCGAGCAATTGTCGACTGTGACGTCACGCAATTTCGTTCTCACCACCGAAGTGACATCACCCACGTTTTCTGCGGTCATGAGTTGTTCAACAAGAGATGATGCGAGCATCACTAGCGAGGCTAACTGGCATCAATGAATGTGCGAGCGGCCGTTTCAAATTCAGATTGCAACATCCAGCCACGACCTCGAACCGTAATGACGGCATCATTTCCCATGACGCGTCGTATTGCGACAATCGCAGAATCACAGCGACGCTGACTGAATTGCCGTAGGTCGGCGAGGCGTCGAAGGGTGTCACGACTAACAACGGCGCCGGCTCGGTCGGCGAGCACCTCAAGAACCGCGATATCGGTCACGGTGAGTGCGACTGTGTCATCGGTGCGGTGGCTAACCATGGTCTTACGATAAAAATTGGAGTTGACGGCTCTGTTTGCCCCATGTAACAAGGGTGTAAATAATTTGTCCATTGGCAATTCAGCTCTGGCGCGGCAGTGGGGTCATGTGACCGATGTAGCGGGTCTTACCGGGCGGTAGGAACATCGACATTTTGGGGCAGAATGTGCCCTATGGATTTGACCTACCCCCCCGATGCCGAAGAATTTCGCACTGAAATCCGCTCGTGGCTTGAGCAGAACCTTCCGAAAGGTTGGTTTGAGCCAGGCTTTGAAATGAGTGCTGAAGAGCGCAAGAAATTCAACGAAGAGTGGCCGCAGAAGTTGTACGGCGGCGGTTGGATTTGTGCGACGTGGCCAAAGGAATACGGCGGCAAAGGTCTCACAACAATGCAAGGTGTCGTGCTTGCTGAAGAGTTTGCGCGTGCAAAAGCTCCTATGCGCGCTGACTTCTTTGGTGACACGCTTGTTGGTCCAACAATTCTCGCTCACGGCACAGAAGAGCAAAAGAAAGAGTTCTTGCCAAAGATCTTGCGCGGTGAAGTGCGGTGGTGCCAAGGGTTTAGTGAGCCCAACAGTGGTAGCGACTTGGCGAGTTTGAAAGCAACCGCCGTGCTTGACGGTGATGAATGGGTGATTAATGGTCAGAAAGTGTGGACCACTCAGGGTCACAACGCCGACTACTGCTTCTTGTTAACTCGTACCGATCCTGCAGCCCCAAAGCACAAAGGCATTTCTTACATGCTGGTGCCGATGAATCAGCCAGGTGTTGAAGTGCGTGGTATCACACAGCCAGACGGAACCGCTGAGTTCAACGAGGTGTTCTTTACTAACGCTCGTTGTCCGAAGGACAACATTGTTGGCGGAGTAAATGGTGGATGGGCAATTGCGAACGCCACTCTCGGATTCGAGCGCGGTATGAGTGCAACCACGTCGTACCGTCGTTTTGAAGCGGAATACGAAGAGATGGTGGCAGCTGCCAAAGTAAACGGCGCTATTGGTGATCCGATCATTCGTCAGCGTCTCATGATGTACTACAGCAAGATTCAGCTGTTGCGAGTAAATGGATTGCGTTCGTTGACACAAACATTGAATGGCACCAAAGACATGGGTGTTATTGCACTCGGTCTTACCAACAAGATGTTTTGGTCGGAGATGCACCGCGATGCATTGGAATTAGCACTCGACATTTCTGGCACCAACGCGTTGATGGTCGATTATTCATACAACGGTGATGGCTCATGGCCCGGTACTGGTCGTGAGCGTCGTCGCCCTGGATATCCAGTAAGTGCGATGATGTCGGCGTTTTTCTTCTCGCGAAGCGAAACCATTTGGGGTGGCACTAGTCAGATCCAACGCAATATCGTGGGTGAACGCTTTCTCGGCCTTCCCCGCGAGCCCAAAGCAGCTGGCGAGTAAAGCGGTAGCGGAGCTCGCCGCGTTGGGTATAGCAGCTGGCGAGTAAAGCGGTAGCGGAGCTCGCCGCGTTGGGTATAGCAGCTGGCGAGTAAAGCGGTAGCGGAGCT
>Ga0164292_10000002_pt1 | contig 208386 bp, 195 predicted proteins | sample GEODES117metaG_FD_111486 | JGI IMG/M metagenome (GOLD analysis project Ga0164292, IMG submission 111486) | Eutrophic lake water microbial communities from Lake Mendota, Wisconsin, USA - GEODES117 metaG | ecosystem: Environmental > Aquatic > Freshwater > Lake | place: USA: Lake Mendota... | reverse complement strand
TGGAGCCCAAGAGGAGAATCGAACTCCTGACCTACGCATTACGAGTGCGTTGCTCTACCGACTGAGCTACCTGGGCGAAGACCCTAAATGCTACGGGTCTATTTTGTGAGTTTGACGTCTTTGCCCAGCGTGGTTTCCCAGTCGAGTAGCGATCCAACTGGATCTGCAACACGAATGCGAATGTTTCCATTTGCATACAACATGCCAGGCGCAGAGGTGCGGAGATCAAGTGTCTTGAGGTTCGTAGAACGGATGTCTAATTCGCTCGCAAAACCAACGACTGGACGAAGCTTTAGTTGGGTCAAAGGATTTCGTGCGATTTTTATTCTGAACAGGGAAGGGAAAGCGGAAAAATCAGCTTTCTTAATCTTGTTGTTCGAGAGATCAATCTGAGATAGTCCTTTTGCGCTCGAGATATCGATTGCTTTTATTCTGTTGGAGCGAACATTTAAATCTTGCAGTCCGTTGAGACCTTTGAGGTCTAGTCGTGACAACTGATTGTTTGCTGCTGATAGTGAAGAAAGGCGTGTGATTGTCGTGAGAGACAGTGTCTTGATTTTGTTTGATGAAACATTCAGGAAGGCCAGCGACTGATTCTTTGATAGATCGATGGCTTTAATTTGATTGTTCTCAACTGACAGTGTTGTTAGGGCAGTGTTTTTAGACACATCAATTAATCGAAGGCGATTATTAGAGAGATTGAGACTTCGAAGCAATGGGAAAACCGACACATCAATTGATGAAATCCGATTGTTTGAAAGATCGATTCGATTGATAGCGCTATTCGGTGGCAACGTAATCGAGGTGATTAAGTTATTGGACGCCTGTGCGGATTCGAGACTGACGTTTTGTTGAAGATTCAAGGAAGTGAGGTTGTTGCTTCCGACGTTGAGATCACGAAGATTCGTTAGGCCAGATACGTCAATTGTCGTCAGCGCGTTTCGGATGAGAGTGAGATTTTCAAGAACAGGTAAATTACTCAAAGTAACTGTGGTTAATGGGTTATCGGTAAGTGACAAGTACTTCAGGTTTGGCAAATTTGAGACATTTAATGTTGATAACTGTGACTCGTTAATCCAGACGCCCCGGAGAGCGGTCATGGAAGAAAGATCCAAACTCGTGATCTTTGAAGAACTAAGGTCAAATTCAACAATCTTTGGGTTGTTTCCTGTGATGAGTTGAAATAAACCTGGTCCAAAAGATGCAGTTTGGTAGTCCATAAAGTCAAGTGCGACATACCGGAACAAAGTGAGTTCGGTCATCCCTGAAATGTTTAGGACGCGTAACGATGTCGGCCACGAGGTCATTACAGTGGAAGTGATCTGAGTATTCCCTGAAATATTCAGCGACTGCAAGTTGACAAACTCTGCAAAACCTCGATCGCCCCCCAAAGTTGTGAACTGCACATTGCTGAGATCAAGCGACGTAATTTTTTGAATGTTCGCTAAAGGAAGTTGTCCGTCTATCGCGCCACTGTCATATCCGCGGTCAATCATTGCTTGCTCGAAGACAGCATCGAACCCTGTCGCGTAAGCGGTGGCCGATACTGATGGAGTACCGAGAGTCATGATCGCCGTGGCCATTACTGCCACAGCGGAAAATAGAAAACGGAAGCGACGTGCCATGAGCGGCTCCTTCGAGAAAACTGACAGAGAGTTAACTTAGTATGAAAATAGATTCAAGATGTTGTCAGGCAATTGAATGCGTTTTTAGCGTGACAATTACGGATTTGAAGGCAGGCGTGAGTGATTCTGGATCGAGGCGGCGATCCACTAAGACATTGGCCTCGGGGTAATACATGGCCACGTTGCCAGCGCGAATGTTGACCACCGACACCACAACGTCCATTGAACCGGTGTCGCTACACACGGCGACAGTCTGACCTTCGTGTAGACCAAGCCGTGTGACGTCATCAGCTGACATCATGACCACATCTCGTCGTGTGTTACCTCGATAGAGGTCTTCTTCTTCGTACACAACGGTATTGAACTGACCCTCTGAACGAATCGTCATCATCATGAAAGTGTCATCGTCTCGCGTGACATTTGGAAAGTTTACCGCGTGAAAGCGTGCACGTCCAGACGAAGTGGGGAACGTTCCGTCATGGAACACACGATTAGGAATTTGGAATTCCTGTTTTGTTGATGAAATGTCGTTCACCTGTTCGTATCCAGGCACAGTCGCCGCAATTGCTGTGCGCAAAGAATCGTGTGACGTGATGATCGACCAATCGAAATGGTCTTTGGGCAAAATGCGTTGTGCGAGATCGGACAGGATGACAACCTCCGAGCGCATTTCACCATCAACTGCTGGTTCGCCACCATCTGACAAACGCACAAAGTTGAACATCGACTCTTGCGTTGTTGCTTCTGGTTCTTCGTCGCGAGCAAGAACAGGCAGAATCACAGTGGTCTGTGCACGTCCGTTGAAGTGTCCTTGATTCAATTTTGTAGTGAGTGATACCGAGGTGCCAATGCGTGATAGCGCATCGGTTGACCAATGTGAATCGGGGTTACTGCCCCACAAGTTGCCACCCAGCATGAGAGCCACGTCAATTCTTCCTTCATGTGACGCTTGCATACATGCATAGGTGTCCATACCAGTAGAAGTTGATGTATTGATGCCATAACGTTCGCGAAGATTACGGGCAAACGATTCTTTCAACTGTGGTGATACGCCAACTGATCCCACACCTTGCACGTTTGAGTGACCCCGAATTGGCATGAGACCACTTCCCGGTGATCCGAGGAACCCGCGAGCCATAGCAAGATTGCCCAACGTGCGAATGTTGTCGACACCGTAGGTGTGGTGGGTGAGACCCATTGCCCACATAAATACCGCAGATTGTGCTTTCACTAGTTCTTGTACACAAGCATCAATGTCGGCGCGAGACACTCCACTGTGTGCCACCAGCTCATCCCAAGACGTGGCTATCGCTGCGTCGCGCACAGATTCCCAGTTCTCTGTGTGCTGGGCGATGTAGTCATTATTGACAGCACCAGATTCGATCACACCTTTGAGAAGCGCAGTGAGCAAGTGAATGTCGCCGCCAATGTGGGGCTGAATGTAGAGATCGCTCACGGTGGAACCGAGCATCAAACTGCGTGCTTGCGATGGAAGACGAAAACGTTTCAATCCAAGTTCTGACAACGGATTAATGATGATGACTTTGCCACCCCGACGACGCAGGTTAATGAGCTGCGTGATTAGTCGCGGGTGATTACTTGCCGGGTTTGCACCAATGACAATGGCAAGTTCGGTGGTAGCCAGATCATCCAGTGACACTGACGCAGTGCCACTTCCATAAATAGAAGTGAGCGCAACACCAGATGCTTGATGGCAGTAGTACGAACAGTTGTTGACGTTGTTTGTGCCGTATGCGCGCGCAACGATCTGCATGAGAAACGCTGCCTCGTTGCTGGATCGACCACTTGCGTACCAGAAGGTGCGATCGGGTTGGGTAGAAGAAAACGCGTCAGCAGACAGACGCATTGCGTCATCCCACGATGTGCGTTGAAAGTGAGTGTCGTTTGGGCCACACACAATGGGAAATGTGAGACGGCCAAGTGCTTCTGCCTCTGCGCTAGTCAGTGCAGCCAGTTCGCGAACGCTGAGCTGAGCAAGGTCATCTTCCGTGATGACTTTCCCCATGTCGGCAGCCTGTGCTTGCACCGATTTTTTACAGACCTCCGGAAAGTGGCCAGCCTCATTTGTCATGCCGCCGTGTTGGCCGCCCATGCCGAGCGCACATGTTTTACAGGCGTTCTTGCTGCGCAGGCGTTTGTAGAGCGCGATGGTGCCCACACTTCGTCCTTTTGCGAGGACGTATTTCATCGCGGCAAAACCGCCAGCAGATTTCACCCGTGGAGTGACCATTAAAAAAAGATTATCGGGAAGTGTGAAGTGCGTCGGAAGATAGTGCAGGAAGTTGCCACAGTAAATCGCGCAACATGATCGTTTCGTTCACATTTAATGACAAACGGCCCATAGCGGCATGGATTCGCTCGATTGCGTCGATGTATGAATCGGGCCGATGCAGATGTTCATTCTGTGTAAGTTCGTCGCGATACCGCGATGCAATGGCAGTTAGTCCAGCGCGTAATTCATCTGTTCGGTGGCGTCGAAGTTCACGTTTGTGCTTGTCTTCGAGAGCCTTCTTGCCACCGCGTTTTACACCCATGGTGGCGAGTGTTTCTTCCATCACGGCAACTTCCGCTTCGTGTTGACGCATGAGCGGTGCCGCTGCCTCATCGATGAGGCTGAGTATTTCGTCGGAGATTGCAACGACAGTCGCACCAGTGCCATCAATGCGCGCCGGAATATTTGTGAATGCACGCATACGTTCAACTAGTTGTGAGTCGGTTGCGAGCAAGCGGGCACGCAACAGACTGCCATGTGATGACTGTGCGGCAAATCGTGCAGTATCAGCTGTGACACCTTCAGCAATCAAAGTGTTGGTGATGAGTTCTGTATCGAGTGGTACAAAATGAATCACTAGACAACGAGATGAGATGGTGGCAAGAAGTGATGTGACTTCATCACAAATGAGAATGAAGAACACCCCTTCTGCTGGCTCCTCAATAGTTTTGAGAAGTCGCACAACGGCCTCTGGACGCATGAGATGTACTTCATGCATCACAATGATTTTTCGTGAAGCCTCCACCGGAGTAGTTGCCGCAAGTCGAATGACATCGTCTGCTTGGTCGGCCGAGATAGAGGCACCGACACGTCGAATGTCGTGAACATCGATGTGTGTTTCGCGCATCACAAGATCGTTAGTGCGATCGGTGGGATCTTCGTTACCTGATAACAACAGTGCGGCAAATGCCCGTGCTGATTCTTCTTTGCCACAACCATCTGGTCCAACAAAAAGAAAGGCATGGACTGGACTATGTGCAACGTGGCGCAATTGAGCAATGACGTTGTCTTGGCCAACAATGCCATCGAAAACAGATGTCACTATTGCTCTCCGATGCGTGTGGTGACTTCAATACGAATTGCTTCTTCAACATCGTCTTTTGGCATAGTGCCGTCAATGACAATCCAACGCTGTGGTTCCGCTGCCATGAGCGCGTGAAAACCATCATGGACGCGAGCAAAAAATTCGGCACCTTCGCGTTCAAAACGGTCAAGGTTTCGCTTTGCAAGACGCTCGTTCAAAATGTCGGTAGGGACTGACATGAAAATGACAATGTCCGGAAGCATTCCATCAAGTGCCCATGTACTAATGCGCCGTAGTTCGGCAATATCAAGACCACGTCCGTATCCCTGATAGGCGAGTGTTGAGTAGATGCTGCGGTCGCTCACCACATGTTGGCCAGCATTCAATGCGGGTCGCACTACTTGTTCCATGTGCTGTGCACGATCGGCAGCCATCAGAAGTGCTTCTGTGCGCGCGTGAAGATCGGTGTTGTTTGGATCAGCCAAGATTGCACGAAGAGTGGCACCAATTGCGGTGCCACCTGGTTCGCGAGTGGCAACAGCGTTGAGATGAGCACCAAGACGCGTGGCGTGCGTGCTTTTCCCGCAGCCTTCGAGACCCTCAAGGGCGATGTAGTGCGGTGACGCCATAGCCCACTGTTCTAGTCGGACTCTGCGTCAGATGCCTTCTTTTTCGGAGCAGCCTTCTTCTTTGGCGCAGCCTTTTTCTTTGGAGCGGCTGCTTTCTTGGCGCTGCCGGCCTTCTTTTTTACCGGAGCACTCTTTCGAGCTGACTTCTTCTTAGTGCCATGTTCTGCGATGTAGTCACGACGTAACTGCAATAACTCGTATGAGCGCTCGTTGGTCATCTCTTCAAGGCGATCCCCACGAGTAAGCCCGGCATTGGTGTCACCGTCTGTGACGTAATCGCCGAAGCGACCTTCTTTTGCCACCACTGGTTTTCCGCTCACTGGGTCATTTCCAAATTCGCGCAGTGGCGGTTTTGGTGCACTGCGGCCTCGTCCATACACACGCGGTTGAGCAAGAAGCGCAAGTGCTTCGTCAAGTGACACTTCAAGCAGTTGCTCTTCAGTTTGCAGCGAACGTTTTTCCTTACCTTTGCTGATGTACGGACCGTACGGACCGTTTTGCGCGGTGATTATTTCGCCGTCGGTGGGATCAGCACCAAGGGTGCGAGGCAATGACAGAAGATCCGTTGCATCTTTCATGGAGATGCGTTCAATGTTCATTGTCTTAAACAGTGACGCGGTTTTGGGTTTTTCGAGACCCGCAGGCGGTTCGTCCATGGTGCCCCACTGCACGTAGGGGCCGTAGCGACCTGACTTTGCAAACACTGGATGTCCGTCCATCTCGCCGATTGGTTCGTCACCTTTTGGCGCGTTTAACAATGCAATTGCAGCGTCAACTGTGAGTTCATCGGGTGCCATTGAATCAGGAACGCCCGCTGTGTTTTCAGCGCATCGCACAAACGGTCCGTACTGTCCGGGTTTCACGATGATCACATCACCTGTGTCGGGATGTTTGCCCAACACCACGGTGTTGATTTCTGCTGCATCAATTGTGTCGAGATTGTTGCTCACAATCTTTTTCAGACCGGGAATGTCTTCATCGCTTTCGTCACCAAAGTAAAAGTGTTGTAGCCATTCCACTTTGCGTTTTTCACCACGCGCAATGGCGTCGAGGTCTTCTTCCACCCCAGCCGTGAAATTGAAGTCGATGAGTTCGGTGAAGTGCTCTTTCATGAGACGCACGACGGAGAATGCCAACCATGTGGGGACCAGTGAGTTGCCTTTTTTCCACAAATAGAAACCACGATCAACCATGGAAGAGATAATTGATGCCCACGTCGATGGGCGACCAATACCAAGCTCTTCTAGTTTTTTCACGATTGATGCTTCGGTATATCGCGGTGGTGGAGTAGTGGCATGTGATTGCGCGATGTACTCGGATACAGCAATGCCCTGTCCAACAGTAAGTGGCGGCAACAGAAGAGCCTTCTCATCGTTGTCTGTTTCGGAATCATCATCAGTTGATTCCTCGTATGCCTGTCGATAGCCAGGGAACGTCACGGTTGTTCCACTCGCACTGAATTCAACATCAGACGACTGCGCGTCATTTGCAGTGGCACCAAGTCGCACACTGACTGTGACACCAGTGGCGTCTGCCATTTGCGACGCCAGCGTGCGTTGCCAAATAAGGCGATACAGCGCAAGTTCTTGCTGCTTCAATTCGCCGGCTACTTGCTCGGGACTACGTAAGGGAAGCGCCGGGCGGATTGCTTCGTGGGCTTCCTGGGCGTTCTTTACTTTCGAGTTGTACACGCGGGGTGAATCGGTGACGAACTTGTCGCCGTATTCAGACTTCACGCGCGAGCGCACTTCACCAATGGCTTCCTCACTCAGTGAGACGCTGTCGGTACGCATATATGTGATGTATCCGTTTTCGTACAGAGACTGAGCGGTGCTCATGACCATGCGTCCCGACAGACGCAACTTGCGCCCGCCTTCTTGTTGCAGAGTGCTGGTGGTGAACGGAGGCTTTGGCGATGAGCGGTACGGCTTATCTTCCACGCTGCGCACGGTGAGATCAATATTCTTCAGACCTGTAACAAGTTCGTTGGCACGTGCCTCGTTCAATATGAACGCATCATTTTTGGTGTTACCAGTTTCATCGAAGTCTTTGCCCGTGGCGAGACGATGTCCGTTGACCGACAGAAGACGAGCGGTAAATGACGGAGACGAATTCGTGATTGCATCAATGTCGAAATATGTGGCCGAGCGAAACTCAATTCGTTCCCATTCCCGATCAACAATGAGTCGTAGCGCAGGACTTTGTACACGTCCCGCTGATAGTCCACGTCGCACACGACGCCACAACACGGGTGACACTTCATAGCCATATAGGCGGTCAAGGATGCGACGAGTTTCTGCAGCGTCTACTAATCCGTAATCAATATCTCGTGGATTTGCTACCGCGTGTTCGATTGCCTTTTTGTTGATTTCATGAAAGACCATGCGATGTACGGGCACTTTTGGTTTGAGACGTTCCAACAAGTGCCATGAGATGGCTTCACCTTCGCGGTCTTCGTCCGTTGCCAGATACAAGGCACTGGCATCTTTCAACAGCTCTTTCAATTCTTTGACAACGGTGCGGCCACGTTCTGTGAGTTCGTAATCGGGAGCGAAGTTGTTATCGACGTCAACGGCCAACCCCTTGCTCGGGAGGTCAGCAATGTGACCCACTGAGGGGCGAACGTCGTAGTCAGGACCGAGATATTGGGAGATGGTTTTCGCCTTTGCGGGCGACTCCACGATGACGAGTGCTTTAGCCATACCTTTTTCAGGGCTAGGACATTTCCACTGCCTTTGTCAAGGCAATCGGCGGAAATGCTTATGGGTATTAGGAAATAACGTGGCCTTCGTGGCCGTGTCCTTCTACGTTGACACGCGGAAGAATGCGATCGAGCCACTTTGGAATCCACCAGTTGCGGTCTCCGAGAAGCTCCATCGTTGCTGGCACGAGAAGCATTCGAACAATGGTTGCATCTAAGAAAACAGCCACCGCCATTCCAAGCCCGAAGAGTTTTAATGCGCGATCATCACCAAGAACGAACGCTGCAAACACGCACACCATAATTGCTGCAGCTGCGGTGATCACACGCGCTGTTGCAGCAAGACCATCGGCTACGGCCGTTGCATTGTCACCGGTACGGTCGTATTCCTCTTTAATACGCGACAGCAGGAACACCTCGTAGTCCATTGATAGACCGAACACGATTGCAAATAAGAACATCGGCAACCACGGTTCAATTGGTCCCGCTTTGCCTAACCCAATGAGATCTGCTGCCCAGCCCCATTGAAACACCGCAACGATCACCCCGTATGCGGCACCGACTGATAACAAGTTCATGAGAACGGCTTTGAGGGGCACTAAGACGCTTCGAAAAACGGCCGTAAGCAAAAGGAAAGAAAGCACCAAAACGACACCAATCAAGACAAATAAGCGTTTTGAAAGATAATCAGAGAAGTCAACGCCAGCCGCAGTGAAACCACCGACCTTTGCATCAACACCAGTTGCAGGGATTATCTCTTCCCGCAATTGGTGCACAAGGTCTGATGTTGCTTCGTCTTGCGGTGCAGAATTGGGATACACAGTGATAAGGCCAACAGAATCCGATCCAAGCGGAACAACACCGGCGTAGCGAACGTTGTCAAGTTGTTGCAATGTTCCAACGAACTCAGACATTTTCGCCTGATCGGTCACTGCATCTCCTGACACCGCAATGATGAGCGGGCCGTTAAAGCCAGGACCAAAACCTTCAGCAATGAGATCGTATGCCTTGCGAACGGTTGAATCTTTTGGACTGTTGCCATAGTCACCAAAACCAAGTCGCATTGCAAACAGTGGCATTGCCAACGTACCGAGAATGACGACAGACACAATGAGTGAGCGCCACGGTGCACGCTGTACGACGCGACTCCAACGCCACCACACACTGTGTTGGTGATTGTTGTGTTGGCGATGAGGAATAGGAGCGCGCAATGGTTTGTACGCCAAGCTCACCAACTGCACAATTACACCAACAGCAAGACCAATAAAGAAGATGACTGCATTGTGAATTAGTAATCCAATAAGTGCGCTGCCAACAATAGAAATGAGTGATACCACAGCTGCTTTTGTTGTGGTGTCAATGCGATGTCCGACCATTGCGATGAGTGATGGTAATAACGTGATGGAAGCAATCAACATGATGGCAACCGCAATCGCCATACCTATTGCAAGCCCTGTTACGAAAGACAGTCCGATTGCTAACAGACCAAGAAGAGCAATGATGACTGTGGCACCAGCAAAGACAACTGCACGCCCCGACGTGTCGACCGCCTCGATAACAGAATCTTCAACAGATAGACCGTCATGGATGCCTTCACGAAAACGCGTGACGATGAACAATGCGTAGTCAATGCCAACGCCGATACCGATCATGGCAACCGTTGACGTAGTGGCGTCAGCCATAGTGATGACGTGACTCAAGATGGCAACGATGCCGGCTGCGATGAGAAGACCGATCAGCGCAAGACCGATAGGAAGTCCCATTGCTAAAACTGAACCAAACGATAAAACAAGAATGATGATCGCGGCGAGAAGACCCAGGGCTTCACTCTCAGGAATTGGGAATTCTGCAAACACGTCGCCGCCGTATTCCACCTGCACAGATTCAGATGCCAAAGGATCTGCAATCTCTTTGATCTCATCTGCGAGTATTTCCAAGTCGCCAAAAGAAGTCTGTGGCAGTTCAATTTCTGCAAACGCAATTGTTTTGTCCGGATTGATCTGATTTGGAAAGTCATACGGACTTTTCACGTCAACATTTGGTAACTCGTTAATTTCTTTGAGTGTTGTTTGTAGTAGGCCTGCGATTGCAGGATCATCGATAGTGGCTCCGGTTGTCTTGACAACGAGTTGCGACGTAATGCCTGCCTGGGTGGGGTTAATGGCGCTTAGTAATGCGTTGGCATCGCGCGACTCAGACGGTGGTGGAGATGGGGTAGTAGAGAACGCATTGCCCATGGTGGTGCTGACAATGGTGATGCTGATTGCGATAGGAATCCAGATGCCAAACACCATGAGACGGCGCCGACGCACAGCAAATCGTGCCAAACGAGCGAGCATGAGCCCTCTTTCTATAGAAACAAAACGTTGCCATGCTAGGGGGACATACCTAGGCGTGCACTTGCAGGGCTACCTTGTGAGGAAATGAACTCTGCCACACCACATGCCGAAACACACGACGTGGCACGTCGTGGTCGGATCGTTCGCCTTGATCGCGGGTGGAGCACGGTGGAACGTGTAAATGGATCCATTGTTCGCGTGCGCAACTTGGGTGTTGAAGTGGCAGTTGGTGACGAAATTGTTGTGTCACCAGACGACGAACGTGTTGAAGAAGTATTACCGCGCAGAAGTGCACTTGTGCGACGCGCATCTTTCGAAGGTGCGCGCGCTATGCGTGACATTGTGGCTTCAAATATCGACACGGTGTTTTTGTTACATGCTGCCACTAGTCCGCCAAATCAGCGACGACTTGAGCGTGAACTTGTGTTGGCATTCGACAGTGGTGCACAACCCGTGATTGTTCTCACCAAGATTGATGCCGTCACCCCAGACGAGACTGATCAGGTATTAGAAGTGTTGCACGAGGTTGCATTTGAGGTACCAATTCACTCCGTCAGTTCAGTGACTGGTGAGGGTGTTGAAGCGATACGTGCATATGCGAAACAAGGACAGACGGTTGCATTTCTGGGCGCCAGCGGTGTTGGAAAATCAACACTTGTGAACGCATTGGTGGGGCGCGAACGTCAACGAACTGCCGTTGTTCGTGAAGGCGACCAACGTGGACGCCACACCACAGTTGCGGCTGAACTTGTTCGTTTGACTGATGGTGGTTTTCTTATTGATACTCCTGGGCTACGCGCCTTGTCGCTGTGGACAAGTGGAAGTGGCATCGAACGTGCATTTAAAGATGTTTTTGATTTAGCGGATCACTGCAAGTTCAGAGATTGCAAACATCGTGAAGAACCCGAATGCGCCGTGCAGTCTGCCATTACCGGCGGATCACTAAAGCCAGAGCGACTAGAGGCGATGCGTCGACTTGTATACGAAGAAGAAGCACTAGAGATTGAACAACGTGCACATGAGAAGGCACAAGATCGTCGGCGCAATGTAGAAAAGCCGACGGAGTAACTAGAAACTCAGACCGATGATCGTGCCGCCACCAGGCGCATCTTCGATGTACACCGTTGCAAGATTGTCATCAGCGAATTGGCGAACAATCGCAAGGCCAAGTCCTGATCCTGGCATTGATCGTGTGGTAGTTGATCGATAGAACCGGTCAAACACATGGGGTTTGTCGAAGTCTGGAATTCCCGGTCCGTGGTCGCACACCTGGATGCGCTTGTCGAATACCTGAATCTCGATGTCAGAGCCATCGGGGCTGAACTTGATGGCATTATCGACCAAGTTGGTGACCGCGCGTTCAAGTTGTTGCTGCCGTGCAACCACAGTGACATCACCAGAAATACTCACAATTACGTTGCCGGCGGTGCGGCGACGCGCTCGGTCAGCAACGTCTTCTGCAAGCTCGGACAGATCAATAATGACTGGATTCTCAAGGGAGCGCTGGTCGGTGGCCAACTCGCTTAATTCCTGGCTGAGATCGGCAAGTTCATCAACCTCTTTGCGCATGTCATCAAGAATCGACGCACGATCTTCTTCCGACAAGCCAGGACGTTGTAGTAATTCGGCATTTGCGCGCAAGCTGGTGAGTGGAGTGCGCAGTTCGTGGCTTGCATCTTGAATTAGTTGACGCTGCTTTGTCACACTCTCAGATAGTGCGCCCAGCATTGTGTTGAAGCTCCCTGCCAATTGCAACACTTCTGCATCTCCATCAACAGAAATACGTTGATCAAGATTCTGTGTTTTCGCAACAGCATCCGCAGTGCTTGCCAGTGTCTCGATGGGTTTGGTGACTCGCCGTGCAAAAAGCCATCCGACAAAGGCTGCAAACACAAAACCGATCGCTCCGATAATGATGAACCAAAATCGCATTCCGTCTTTTGCAGACTCGATTTCTTGCATGTCCTTTGCTACTTGCAGTAGTCCACCTTCAGGGAACGACATGGTGTACACACGGTAAACGCGACCGTCGATTTTTACCGTCGATCGGTAATAATCCTGACCGCCTTGTGCCATTTTTAAATCACGCGCAGTGAGTGGGATATCCACTCGTCCGTAACTGACAAGAATTGTTCCGTTGACGTCGACTAATTGCGTCACCGCATCAAACTCAGTTTGAATAAACGACTCTTCGACAGGATTACGACGCCGTTCGCCCGGCACGCTTCGCTCCGCTTCAACAAGAGCGTCATTAATTTGTGTCATGCGCTGCGTAAGAGATCGGTCGATTTCGCTACGTAATTGCTGTGCAGAAACGTAGTACGCACCAATGCCGATTGCAGCAACGACAAGTAACACGACAAGGCTAGTGAGCATGGCAAAGCGTGTGCGAAGGCTCATGATTCTTTCACCACGTACCCCACACCACGAACTGTAAACACCACGCGCGATTCACCCGCTTCTTCTGTCTTTCGGCGTAAGTATCCGATGTAGACGTCGAGTGACTTGGAGTTGGTCTCAAAGTTGTAGCCCCAAATGCTCTCGTAGATGTCATCACGAGGCACGACAATGCCAGATTGATTCATTAACAACTCAAGTAAATCGAATTCAGTCTTGGTGAGTTGCAATTGACGAGAACCACGGAACACTTCTCGTCTAGCGGGACTGAGAACAAGATCACCAACTTTGAGGTCGTCACTTGTTGAGGTTGATGCACTGCGACGTAACAAGGCTCGAACACGTGCGAGCAGTTCGTCAATTGCAAATGGTTTTACAAGATAATCGTCAGCGCCTGCGTCAAGGCCTGCCACACGGTCACCAACTTCAGCTCGTGCAGTGAGAAGAAGAATGGGAATGGTGACGCCCCGGTTGCGAGCTTCGCGACAGACAGTCAGACCGTCAGCAAAGGGCATCATCACATCAAGTACAGCAAGATCAGGAGTGTTTGATGTGATCTCATCCAGCGCAGCAGCACCATCGTTGACGACCGTGACATCGTATTTTTCAAGTTCTAAGGTGCGTCGAACTGCCTTACGGACCGAGGGGTCGTCTTCGGCTACTAGTACACGCATTCCTTCCACGACAGACACGATATCTCTCAGTTCTACGGGCGGGCTTGAGTTTCTGAAAACCAGATCAGATTCTTTACCTTCTCTTACCTCACGTCACAGCGGACTGTCCGGCAGTGTTTCTACCGCTTACACATCTGTAATGGTGCTGCGGACGTGCACTGCCTGATCAAACCGAGTTTCAGCAAAACGTAATCGCAGTTTCTCAGAGGTACAGACGACGATCAATTCTCCGCCTGTTGATCGCGCACGTGCTGCTGCGCCAAGCAGAATACCCAACGCAGCGTCATCTAATAACTGGACGCCATCGAGGTCGACTGCGCAGCTATGGCCACGAGTATCTGTGACGAGACGAGATAGAGCGTCAGACAACTGGGGGACAGTTGCCATGTCAACTTCTCCTTCAACGACGACAACATTGATGTCGCCAATAACCGTGCGTCGAACAGACAAGTTCATCGTCCGTGACGATAGTTCTCCGAATGCCACACTGCATCACTCCAGACTTTCTTCAATAACAAAGCCTTCTCCAATGACATGAGGTGGCTCCTGCATCATCACAGCCGAGGCGTGAACGGTGAATTTTGGTAGCGCTCGTGCCACAAACAACAGGGGGAATGAACGGGTGCGTTCTAGACGTACTTGCACCAATCCATTCTCGGCATTGACGACCGTTTTCACACGAATGTCAGTATCGATAACTTTCACAAACTGTGTGGCAGCGGATGCTGGGTCATTACTGGTGACAGCGGTGCGTACCGCGGATCGAGATAAATCTGCCAATGCGAGATGGTCGTACACGACAAGTCCTGCAGTGAGAACAAATACCATGCACGCAACAGCCAACGGAAGAATGAGAGCAAATTCAACCGTTGACTGTCCCTGTTTGCGGCGTCGAATGACATTCACCGACACAATGATTAGAAGGTTGATTCGGCGCGTGATAACACGGTGTCGAGAATCGAATCAAACAGAGATCCAATCTTTCCGGCTCCACCACCTGCAGTGGCCCACGTGATCACGCCGATCGCAACAATGGCGGCAACTAAAAGAATCAATGCATATTCGGTGGTTGCTTGACCACGTTGTCTTTGACGGAGGAATCGTGGCAGTCGACGTAAGAGTGTGAAATCTTGTGAGGCTTCGATGAAAGATAAAAGACGAATAAAGAGGTTCATGGTTGCTCCGTGGAATAAGTGATGATGGCCGTATCTGAGAGTGGCAATTGGAGTGAGGTAAATGAAGAACTCACAATCGGGAACATCGTCAACACGATGAACGACGGCAGTATGCAAAACACGAGTGGAAATGTGAGTCGCGCTGGTACTTGCCGGATGCGAATGTCGGTGTCACGTTGACGCTGACGACGTGCTTCTTCCGATAGGCGATCGACAAGGTTGACAAGTGGAAGCCCGTCCCGGTCGGCAGACAGCACCATATCGATAAATACCGCTGACCGTGATCCAAATACTTCGCGAAGAGGAATGATGGCGTCGTGCAAACTCACACCGTGATGTAATGCACGCGCGAGGTCACCACATTGTGCGCGCACCGATGCTGGCGCTATTTCAGCCACTCGCTCAAATGACTGAGTAATCGTGAGGCCGGCACGTAAAGACACAGCAAATGCATCGATGACCGCAATGAGAGCAGCATGATCGAGGGGATCTGCATTCACTCGAGCAATGAGTCGGTGAATCCATTTCCACCCCAGCCAGCTCAGGCCGAGTCCAACGCACAGAACCACACAACCATTCGCTGTGCCAAACATTGTCTCGCGGGCAGCTTCGCTCACCAGCGCAGCAACGCCTGCAAGTGCGATGGGAATGAATGTGAGGATTCGTGCCGACAGGCGACTTTGCGCACTGGCGACCGCTAATTCATCGCGTGCGGTTGCGATCTCTCTCACGACAACGGCAGCTCGATCGAGAGCGTGCGGCACAAAAAATCCGTGGACCAATGCCGCTTGTAGTAACCACAGGGAGCTGCGGTCGTCATCGTGTGAGGCACGAGGGTTTGCAGTTGAGATTGCAGTTGTTACCGCATGTTGAATGCGTACCAACTGCACCACTTCCAGAAAGACCGGTGGAATATTGGTGGGCAACGCAAGCACAGCATCTGCCGCAGTGGCATTGTGACGAGACGATCGCGAGAGAGATTCAAAACAGTCAGCATGCGACCACGTGTCGGGCCTCTTTCGGTGTGCGGCGTGGATCTGGCCAGAACTCTTTGACTCGTCCTGAAGAAGTAATCGTGCAGTCACTGGTTCTGATCGTGTTTCCAAGCGACGCTTCGTGAGATATTTGTCGCAGCGTTTCGTGACAAAGGGAACTGCTGTAGCACTGATTCCAGCAGTAAGGATGAGAGAAAAGATGAGGTCACGCATCAGATTCAACGGTCTGCAGGCATGATGGTGCTTCGGTGATTGGTTGCACCGACAATTCACCTGTTGGCGATATCTCGACGTGACCAACAAATGTGATTCCGCGTTTGCCCTCGTGTGATCGCTCTACAAACACGACGTAGTCAATGGCACTTGCAATAGCGCGGTGCACAACGGTGTCGGTCCACTGCGGACTCCCGCGCATCACGAGTGCAGAAAGTCGATGCAATGCATCGAGAGGGCTTTGCGCATGGCACGTTGACCAACACCCGCGATGGCCCGAGGTAAGCGCCATTAACATGTCGAGCGCTTCGCTTCCCCGTACTTCACCCACCACAAGGCGGTCTGGGCGTAGTCGCAATGATGTGCGCACCAAATGTTGCAGGGTGATTTCGCCGACACCTTCGACGTTTGGAGGTCGTGACTCTAATCGCACGACATGTGGATGTTGCGTAGGAAGTTCGGCAGTGTCTTCGATGAGGACGATTCGCTCGTGGGGATCACACTGAGCGAGTGCAGCCGCAAGAAGTGAGGTTTTTCCTGATGACGTTGCGCCTGCCACCACAACATTGCTGCGGTCATGAACGAGTGACGACATGGTGCGTGTCGTAGCTTCGTTGCCAAAGTGGGTGAAGTCGAGAATGCTTTTCGAAAACTTCCGAATGCTGATGGCTGCTCCATCAACTGCGACAGGTGGGATCACCACACAGACTCGTGAACCATCAGTGAGTCGAACGTCGACAATGGGTGAGAGCACATCAATGCGCCGAGAAGATCGGCGTAGAACACGCTCAATGATGAGAGTGACTTCATCGTTGTCGATGTGTCCGACATGATGAATACCGCGGTGATCTTCAATAAAAACATTTGTGCCACCAACAACCATCACTTCCCTCACTCGTGGATTATCGAGATGGCGTTGTAGTGGACCCAAACCGTTGATGTCGGCCAATGTCGCGCGCACGATTGAATCGTGCTCACGTTGTGTCAAAAGAGGCGACAGTGTGCGTAATTGTCTGCTTGTTGAGGCGTAGTCGTTATCGGGCGACGAGAGGACAAACGATCGAAGTTGGTCAATAAGGTGTTGTGACATGGTGGGTGGTCACAACAACTCAGGAAGATGACTACCGCACACGTCTTTGTAACGCGTGGTGAATAAACCAGCATCAATTGCGCGGGCGACTGCCGTAGTGACTGGAATTGAGGCAATAACTGGTGAACCGATGACGTATTCGATATCGCGGGCATTTAACGCGCGACCTTCTTCTTCCACCACCACAACGCTCGTGGGTTTTGGACACAAGGTGGCACGTCGAAGCGATAGATAACACTGACGAGTAACGAGAACAACATGTTTTGCGATGTGGCGTAATTCATCTGGCACGTAACTCGTTCCAGCATCAATAAAGACGGGCATTGGCAGTGTTGAGAGGATGTTGGCAAGATCACACCAGCGCGGTTGCCCCTCTACAAATTTGTCGCCGCGATGCACCACGATGAGGCCACTGACTGTGGAGTTGCCAAGCAGGAGAAGCGCTTCACCGTCGGCTGTTTGGTTTTCCGCGAGCCACTCGTTGATGCCTGGAGTGTTTGGTTCGGCCATTCCAAGTGCAGCGGGGACATCACCACACAAATCGATCAGTACAGCAGAACCGTGCTGAGCCGCTGCGTGCAATGCGCTTGCACACACGGTGGTGGTGGTTCCACTGCCACCTTTTGCAGACATAAACACAGTGAGCACACCGGCCTCCTTGATCTGAGATGCCGTCGATCAGGGCCAATCGACAACGCAGGTCGGATGTGTGCACGTGTAGCGCGAGTGAGGCGGTACTGATTACCCGTCTAGGGAGACGATGGCAACGCGAAGTGTGTGCCTACGAGCGGGGCACTTCGTTGATGAGTGCATCTCCTTGCACAAACTTGCGGAGATTTTGCACGAATAGTTCTTCGCCACGCAAATAACTGCCGTGGGTTTGACCACTGGAATGTGGAGTGATCAACACATTGTGCATGTCCCACAATGGGCTGTCAGCAGATAGTGGTTCTTCAGCAAACACATCGAGCCCCGCACACGCAATGTGTCCTGTTTGTAGAGCCGCGATTAGAGCGGGTTCATCCACCAGTTCGCCACGTCCAATGTTGACGAACCCAGCGCCTTCCTTGATTGATGAGATCACCGATGCGTCAATGATTCCGCGAGTGTCGTCGGTAAGGGGAAGAGCAATGACGACCCAGTCCGCTGCACTCACCACTTGTCGGAGTTCTGTGAGTGGGTACGTAGTGCATGGTTCGTCACCTGATGGCGTCCGACGACACGCGACGACATTCATGTTCATGGCTTGAGTGATGCGCACTACTTCCAGTCCGATCGATCCAAGTCCGATCACAGCAACAGTTGCGCCATCAAGTTCGTGAAATGAATGAGGCTTCCACTCGTGATTGCGCTGGTGGCGCATATAGAGGGGAAGATCTCTACTGAGTGCCAGCATGTACATCAGCACTGTTTGTGCAATCGGCGAAGCAGCTGCACCGGAAGAAGTGGACAAACGAATACCCCGTTCACGAAATGTTGTGAATACCGCGTTGTCGATGCCAGCTGAGAAGGTATGAAGCCACGACAACCGCGGGGCTTTCAAAGCAGACAACATAAAGCCCCGCGTTCGCTCTGGCCAGATATCGCCACTAAAGAAAGCAACATCGATTGTGTCTAGGACATCCTGAGGCAACATCTCATTGCCGGTGTACACGATGGGGGTGAGGTGGGGCGCCACAGCAAAAAGTTGCTCTCTACGTCGTTCCCAGACATTGTCGCTTGCTAATACGACAAGTGGCACACTGCTATCAACCATGACTCCACAATAGAGAACCGCTACGGTCACTGAGGTGCGTGGATTGATTGCTGCTGTGATGTCTCTTATCAGCATGGTGAGTCCAACACATTTGGGCTCGGGCGACGACGTACAACCTCGCAATACGGAAGCTGTTGTAACGACCGTATCCCCGGCATTGCCCGAGGGCGTGAAGGTTGACATTGTGGGAGCCGACACGTTTGTGCGTGTGCGATCAGATGGGCACGTGGTAGCGATTCCTGGATACGAGCAAGAGTCTTACATTGAGATTTCCTCGACTAACGAAGTGCGGGTCAATGTCAACTCAATCACGTATTTGTTAAACCAAACGCGATACGGAAGTGATGTTCCCGAGGTCACCACCGATCAGGTGACATGGGAGACAGTGTCGACAAACGGTGAGTACATGTGGCATGACCATCGTGTTCATTGGATGAGTCAAAAGCCACCAGCCACCATTAATGATGATGGATTGATACAAACGTGGGTTATTCCGCTCACAGTTGACGCACAAGACGTGATCGTGTCAGGAGAGTTGTATTTGCGCGATGCAGCGTCACGATTGTGGTGGGGTGTTGGTGTCATCATGTTGATTGCAACCGTGGCGTTGTCGGTTCTGAATCGTCGTGCGCTTATCACGCTTCTGCTTGGCATCAGTACTGCAGGAACGATTATTGGTGCGCTGGAATTTCTTGGCCTACCTGGCGAGGCGCGGATTACTCCGTTGATGTTTATCTTTAGTGTTGTCGCACTGTCGCTGAGTGCAGTGGCGATCATCGCAGACACAAAAAATCGTTCCGTTGTGGTGGATCCGCTTATTGCCGGTATTGGACTCACATTTCTTGTATTGACATGGCAAGTGCGTGATCAAGTGAGAGCGTTTTATATCCCCGGACTTGAAGCAGAGTTTCTCGCACGCATCCTGGTCCCAAGCATTTTCGGAGCAGGAATTGTTGCGCTTGTTGATGGGGTGAAACGGGTGGTGTTCCCCGAACAAGACAGATCAGACAGAAAGTAAGTCGCGAGCACCAGTGTCACTTGAAGGGTGGCGTAATTTGCTCATTGCACGAGCTTCAATTTGGCGGATGCGCTCGCGAGTGAGATTAAAGTGCTCGCCAACTTCTTCGAGTGTGCGCTGTTCTCCAACTCCGTCGAGACCAAAACGCAGACGCAAGATTTCGCGCTCACGTTCATCAAGCGGTGCAAGCAGTCGCTGAATTTCCTCTGGCAACAGTGCGGTTGCAGCTGCTTCAAAAGGTGACTCGGCGGAACGATCGACAACAACGTCACCCAATTCGGCGTCGCCGTCTTCGCGAAGTGGTTCTGACAACGACAGTGGTTCAGCGGCGAAACGCAATGCTTCGGTGACCTTGTCTTCGGGCATCTCAACTTCTGCTGCTAATTCAGCCAGAGTTGCAGGACGACCATATTTTAATTCGAGGCGTGAGCGTGCCTTTTGGAGACGAGCCAAGGTGTCGCCAGCATGGACTGGGAGACGAATGGTACGACCGGTGTTTGCGATACCGCGGGTGATGGCCTGACGGATCCACCACGTGGCATATGTGGAAAATTTAAAACCTTTACGCCAGTCGAATTTTTCGACCGCGTGCATGAGACCGAGGTTTCCCTCTTGAATGAGATCAAGAAGTGGAAGTCCAGATGCTTGGTACTTCTTTGCAATGGAGACAACGAGACGCAAGTTGCTCTGCACAAATTGACGTTCGGCAATTTCGCCGGCGCGTGCGATCTTTCGCAATTCACGACGTTGCGTTGTTGACAAATCTTTGGCAGCTGCCATTTGCTCGGCAGCTTCTTTGCCTGACTCGATGGCTTTTGCAAGACGAACCTCGTCGTCTTTGGTCAGCAGTGCGTACTGTCCGATGTCGGTGAGATAAAGACGGACCAGGTCTTCTTCATCGCGGTCGACACGATCCTTCGCCACTGTGTTCCCTCCCATTCAACTCAACTCAAAGTCGAATATCGGTCAGGATACCGAAAGGGGTCTGCCATACAACTTGTGGACGGACATCATTTTTGAGTCACACGAACCTGTGATGCAGTAGAAATCTGCGTAGATGACAGCCTAAAAAACTCCACAGTTGTTAGCGTTTGGGACATGTCAAACCCTCTGTTAAACGAAAAATCGATGGGCGCAGCAGTAGCTCGCGACGAAGGCGGAGTCGGCTGGGCTGCTCCGTCAGCACAAACCGGCGAAGCAGGCACCTGGAATGCGCCAGTTACTGACGGTCCAGTGTCGCGCTGGGATAGCGGCGTTATGACGGTGTCTGGTACCGCATCTGCCACATTGATGCTCGCGTTGTTGCTAATTGCAAGTGCCACCGTCACATGGTTCACCATTGACGAACCAATTGAAGGACAATTGCAGTTCCCCACAGGTTGGGTTATTGGCGGTCTCATTGTCGGCCTCATTGCCGTTATTGCTGCATCATTCAAACCGCACTTGTCACGCATCTTGGCACCTATTTATGCAATTGCAGAAGGCATTGTTGTGGGTGCAATTAGTCGTGCGTATTCAGTGGCATACGACGGCATTGTCATCCAAGCAGTAGGCGCCACGCTCGGTGTATTTGTAGTGATGTTGCTGCTTTATCGTTCACGCATTATTCGCGTCACTGAGAAATACCGGCGCATCGTGATGGGCGCATTGTTCGGACTAATGGCGTTTTATTTGGTGTCGTTCATCTTTGGAATCTTTGGCGCAATGCCATCATTCATTTCAGATGCATCACCAATGGGCATTGGTTTCAGTGTTCTTGTTGCTGGTATCGCGGCCTTCACACTCGCGCTCGACTTCGACATGATCGAAATGGGGGCCAAGAACAAGATGCCCGCCTACATGGAGTGGTTCTGTGCGCTCGGATTGCTTGTCACACTCGTGTGGCTGTATCTCGAGATTCTTCGCCTGCTTGCAAAGTTACGCGAGAACTAAAAATCACACTTGTGACAAGAAATTCAGTAGCGCTGTATTAAACGCTGCTGGATCTTCTTGCTGAATCCAGTGGCCAACTTTGGGGATAATCCATACGCCCTGCAAGTTGGCCACTTTCTTTTCCATTGAAGCAATCGCAGTGGGATTGTTCGCTATGACCATGTCTCTTTCGCCACCAATGAAAAAACACGGCATGGTGAGGCGCTCGCCTGTCATGGTTTCCAGTAATTCGTAGTTTGCATCCAGATTTCGATAGAAGCTGACTGGTCCAAAAAATCCTGATTGTTCAAACTGCGTTACATAAGTGTTGAAATCTTCTTTGCTGAGCCACGACCATGGCAATGGCGGTGGCTCTTCAGTGTGGGTTAACCAGCCGGTGCCTTCCATGGGAGGAAGTGGATCTTGTGGAGGACGTACCCCGTCGCCTGATGCCATCCACAGAATGCGTCGCATTGTGTTGCGCACATCATGTTCGAGTTCACGTTCTGCGTCGTTGGGACGTTGGAAATACAACATGTAGAAAAAGCGATCGCCGAAACGCTGTGCGAAAAGTTCGGTGGGCCGCATTGGCCATTGTGTGTATGGCACACTCACGCCAACAATTGCCTTGGCGCGTTCTGGTCGTAGGCGGCCCAGTTCCCACACAATGAATGAGCCCCAGTCATGACCTACATACATCACTTGTTGTTGCCCATACTGCTCGGCAATTTCAATGAGGTCATTGGTGAGATGTTGAATGCCGTAGTACGTAACGTCGTCTTTGGGTGCTGAACTGTCGGCGTATCCGCGGTTGTTCGGAGCAATCACGTGGTATCCGGCTTCCGCTAATGGTTGCATTTGATGTCGCCACGAGTATGCACTTTCGGGGAACCCATGAACAAGCATCACGATTGGTGCGCCAACGTCGCCTGCTTCAAGAATTGACAATTGCGCACCAGTGACATCTTTGAATGAATGCCGAATGGAGGTCATGAACTGATTATGACGCAGCTGATAGGCGAGCGATGATGTCGTTTGCTTGTTCTATTTGGTCACGTGTGTTGTTAATACAGATCTGCAAGATGCGCACGGTGGCTGAGTCCACTTGTGGATCTACGGTGACGTGGTGAGCACTGTATGCCTGAAGCGCAGCAGGTAACACTGCGCGATACATCGTCTCAAGTTTTTGCGATGTTGTTGCCAGATCTGCATCGTTTTCGACCTGGGCTATGACCGCGAGTAATTGGTTGTTTTTATCAATGTTCCATGTGGAGGAGTCGTGGTCCCACAAAGAGGGGAGACGACTGTCCCATAACTGAGCGTGATCTACATGGATGTGGGCATGCGAACCGACCATCGCACATGCAGCAGATTCGGGAACAAGGTCAATCCATCGACTGAGTGCAGATGCGATGGTGAGTTCGATGTGTTTGTACGTGCTTGCTCGTTGACCCACATCGTGAATGGAGTTCTCAAAGCCAGGCATTAGAGAAAATTACGCCCGTCGGACAGCTGGTTTTTCGGCGAGAATGCCGTCATCAATTGGGGCACCGGTGATCTCGCATGTCCAATAGGTACCTTCATCGAGTCGTTGCAGTGCGATGTCGACGTCGGCAAGATCGGATTCGATGCCGTCGAGGTCTATTGGCTCTGGATTCACGGTATTCATCGTAGATCGGTGGTGAGCACCGAGATGGTCTGTAGCGTTTTTATCTATGCCTTTTCCTTTTCCCGCACTTGATGGCTCTGCGCCACGCACGCAAAAGTTCAATGATGTCCCCGAGTTCGGGATTGACCCGTCCAAGCGTTACACCGCCACCATGGATACATCCATGGGTCAAGTGGTGATTGCACTTGATCCAATCAAGGCACCAAAGACTGTGAACAACTTTGTGTTCCTCGCTGGTTACAAGTATTTCGACGGCATTATCTTCCACCGCATCATCAACGGTTTTATGTGTCAAGGTGGCGACCCCACGGGAACTGGTCGTGGTGGTCCGGGGTATCGATTTGAAGACGAGTTGCCGAAACCAGGTCAATATCAGATTGGCTCGGTTGCAATGGCTAATGCCGGACCAAATACCAACGGCTCACAATTCTTTTTAATTAGCGGTCCAAGTGGTGCATCGTTGCCACCGCAGTACGCCTTGTTTGGTCAGATCGTGAAAGGTTTGGACGTACTCGACGAGATGCAAAAAGTTCCGACCGATCGATCAGATAAGCCACTCACCGATGTTGTAATCAACACAGTGGCAATTTCTGTCGCCGAGTAATCAGCGGTAACGCACCACATCTGTTTCTGCACTAGTTGCCCAGCGCAGAATTTTGGTGGCGGCCGTACCAAGCGGACGGAACGCCAAACGCTCTGTAAGTGGAAGCCACGGAAGTCGAAGATCTTTACGAGCCCACACGGGCAATGTTGAGATGGCTGCAGCACACAGAGTCGCATACGCAACTTTTCCTTTGGCATCGAGTGGCGGCTCAATGAGCAAATACTTTGCAGCATCGCGTGACTCTGGAGTGCTGCGCAGTTCACGTTGATAAGAGTTCAGTTGATCGCGTAAACCTTTCACCGAGGTGGGAGGAGCAGGAATGCCCATCTTGCGCGCAACAACAGCCATGTCTTCCACGTAGCCATCTGCATCTTTGGCAGACAACGGTGTCTCGGCAAATGTTTGATACGTCGTGAGGAAACTATCGACTTCGGCAACATGTACCCATCGCAATAGGTGTGGATCATTTGCTTCATAAGCAATGCCATCGCGTGTAGTGCCCTTTACGGTTTCATGCACGGCGTGAATGCGTTCGATGATGTTGTCGGCCATATCTGCGGTGCCAAAAGTGGTAATCGCCAAGAAGTCTGCGGTGCGTTGCAGGCGTCCCCATGGGTCGCTACGAAAGTCGGAGTGTTGTGCAACACCTGCCATCGCGAGTGGGTGCAACGATTGCAGTAATAACGCACGGATGCCTCCAATGAACATTGAGGCATCGCTATGGACTCGCCTTATTGGACGGTCTTCATCGAACCAGCGCGGTCCCTCGGCCAGCATGATGGTGCGTGACTTTTCCTCGGCATTGTCACCAATGATTCGTTCACGAAGAGTGGCGGCTAAGGCCATACGTACGTTCTCAAGATTGGGAACAAGGGCATTAAGGGACGTAGCCATGGGAACATCGTGCCAAGAAATGAGGCCAACACCTACGCGCTGTCTCTGATTTCCGTGGCAGTAGCCTGACCTCTGTGACTGACACCACCCCGGCGTCTTCTGAGCCGTCAAATAACCAGAGAGACGATCGGCGCATGCCCCGCTGGGTGCCGCGGGCAATCATCTTTTTCTGGTTGATCTATTTGGCCACATTGTCGTTCCGTCATGTCTTCGACAGGCTCGGGTCGTTCCTCATTCTTTTGCTCATCTCGCTGTTCATCGCGTTAGCTGTTGAGCCAGGTGTTAATCGGTTAGTTCGTCGTGGATGGGGCCGACGCAAAGCAACGGCCGGAATTTTGTTTTCTGTCGTTGTCCTCACGCTGGTGTTTTTGGGAGCTGTCGGTACGTTGATTGCAGGTCAGATTGCGGACCTTGCTCAAAACAGTGAAAAGTATGTGAACGACACCGTTGAATTCATTAATGACACATTCAACACCAACATTGATCCGGCTGAAGTAAACGCTGAAATCAGTAATCCTGATGGCGCGGTACAGCGGTTCATTGATTCACAACAAGACAGAGTGTTTTCGTTATCCCTCACCGCTCTTAACGGACTGCTGCAAGCGCTGTCTGTCTTTTTGTTCTCGTACTATTTAGTTGCCGACGGGCCACGTATGCGTCGCGCTATCTGTAGTCGTTTGGCGCCCGACAAACAGTTACGTGTTCTTGACACATGGGACTTGGCAATTACCAAAACGGGTGGGTACTTGTATTCACGTGCATTGCTTGCAGGCTTGTCAGCATTTTTTCACTGGATCGCATTTCAAGCGATTGGGGCACCGGCACCGATCGCATCAGCTGTGTGGGTCGGCTTGGTGTCGCAGTTCTTGCCCGTCATCGGTACGTACCTGGCAGGTATCTTGCCGGTGTTGTTGACATTCATTGAATCGCCATTGAAAGCCTTGATTGTGGTTGGTTTCATTGTGGTGTATCAACAAGTAGAGAACTATTTGTTTGCTCCGCGTATTACCGCACGAACTCTCGAGCTTCACCCGGCTCTTGCGTTTGGCGCCGCACTCGCAGGGGCTGCGGTGATGGGACCTGTCGGGGCAATTCTTGCGTTACCAGCCGCTGCGATGGCACAGGCATTGGTGAGTAGCAGTGGAACACGACACATAGTTATCGAAAATCCGTTGACCGAGGGCGCAGAACCAAAGTTGCGCAAAGAACGTCGATCACGTTTTGGGCGTAATGGCTCACATGAAAATCATGGAAATGATGTCACGTGAGTGGTATTCCGTTTGTTGCGCGAATTGATGATGCTCCCTATGCCACAGTGCAGCAAGTGTCACCGCTTATTCAACGGGTGATTGCAAATAATCCTTCAAAGTTCACATACCACGGAACTGGTACGTACATCGTAGGAACAAAAGATGTTGTGGTCATTGACCCGGGTCCACAGATTGATTCGCATCGTGACGCATTGGAGAAGGCGTTGGATGGTCGACGGGTCGTGGGAATTGCAGTCACACATTGTCATGCAGATCATTCGCCATTATCGGCGTGGTTGGCAGAATTTTCAGGAGCCCCTCGTTTTGCAATTGGTCCGCATGCGCAACACCTCGAGTATGTCTATGAAGATGACTCACATCTCGATCCACCGTCTGCATCCGAATCAAGCGATAACGATGACGAGCATAAGGAAACAATTGACACAGACTTTGTTCCGGATATCACAGTGCTTGATAATGAAACTTTCATCGCCACTCAGGAGTTTTCGCTGACTGCTGTGACGACGCCAGGACACACGTCAAATCACATGTGCGTCGCGTTCGCCGAGGAAAGCGCATTGTTTACTGGTGATCACATCATGGGATGGAGCACTACTGTCGTGTCGCCTCCAGATGGCGACATGAGCGACTACATGGCGTCATTACAAAAAGTTATTCATCGAAATGACGAAATTTTGTGGCCAACTCATGGTGGGCCAGTAACTAATCCTCAACCGTTTCTTCTTGCATACGCTGAGCATCGCTACGAACGGGAACGTCAAATCATTCGACAATTAGAATTGGGACCATGCACCATCCATGACATTGTCGAAGTGTTGTATGTAGATGTGCCACAACCGTTGCACAAACCAGCTCGCCGAAGTGTGTGGTCGCATTTGCGAAAACTTCATGACGACGGGGTAGTTGTCACGTCCGATCACAGTGAGCCGCGCTTGCTTGCGACATATCAGTTAGTGCCAGGCGTTCATCACGCCTAATTACAAGTTATTTTTGCTTGTTCCTATTTGTGCGGTGACGTCGCCATGCAAAACCAGCGAGTCGCTCACCAATCAGAGTGATCACTGCCGTAAGAACAATGACCCACCACACCGACACATTGTCGGCTCGAAAGATGAGGAAATTAACCTCAGTCTTTTTTGAATTAGCGATGACAAATAAAATCAACACGACCACTGCAATAGCGGCACCAATGGTTGCAAGGTTTGGTCCGGTGTCTTTGGTTTCTTTGGTGAGATCGTCGGCCATGTTGGCTTACTGTACAACGCCTGGAGGAAGGGTTGCGGTATCAAAAAACGCAAAGAAGTCTTTTGATGACTTGCTCACATAGCGATTGGCATTTTTCATACGGCGATCAAGCACCTCACCGTTGCGGCTAGTGGTGCCAAATCCGCTGTATTTTGCGCCTTGTGGCCATGTGCCGTTGATGTCTAGTTGCATCGCGGTTTTACAGCCGAGCATTTTCATCACTTCAGCGAACATGTCGATATCCACATCACCTGCAACTGCAAACAACAATCGACCATCGAAGCGTAAGCAGGCTCCTGAACGAATGGTGTAAATCACTTTGCCAAAGTCGTCGCCCCAGTAGGTATTGCGGAACTGGTCAAGTGTGATTTGGCCGTCCATGATGATGGGCGGAAGATTTTGTCGCAATGTCTTCCACGTACCGTCATTGAAAATGTCGCGGCCGAATACTCCGACTGTGGCGCGACCATTTTTGTCAATAGCCAATGTTGCTTCGTTATCGCGTAATTCCCGCAGCATCTTGCCTTCGGTGTAGTACCCACCTTGGTAATGCTCAAAACGAAAGCCGCCATTAAATGCAAGCACCAGTGATGGCAGTGCCTCTTTCATCACACGGTCACCGTTGTTCCATTGCCCTCCCGGTAGTTCGTTGCCATTGAAAAGACCAGCAGTGAGACGTGATTGATCAATCACCATTGCTGTTGCAAGAACAGATGCAAAGTCGGCGAATGGGCGAAATGACGTGGCGTATGAAATGGGGGAACCACCGAGTTCAGAAAATTTCACCCACTTGCCTTCGCCATCTAATGCCGGAGTGACCACCGGTGCAATTGGCGCTGGTCGTCCGGTGTCGTTAATGACACCATTCGAAGGATCGGGCACAACAGTGGTGGAAGTGTTTGATGGTGTTGTGGTTGATGGGGCTGGCTCGTCGACATCGTCTTCTACAGCAAGTGCGAGTTCGTCAGCTGCTTCTGTTGAAGGAGGATCACCCTTCATTACTTCCTCTAAGCGATCAACGATTGCACCGAGATCGTTGTTGCGAGCCCATGCCGCGACATTTTGCTGAATGGAATCACCAGGATGGTCAACGATGTATTTCGCAACCGAGACCCCGACCATTAAGGAAAAGATCACCAAAAAAAGTGCGATGGTTTTGGTGACGGGGTGTTTGAGCCACATGCTTCGACAAGCGTAGAGGTTTAACTGGCACTGCCTTTGTCACGAAGGTGTCGCCCGATATACGCCACAACTACTTGGTGGGTCTCGGAATCGAAATACACATGGATACGCGCATGGTGCGAGCCAACCCCAATGCGAACATGGGCTTCGGCTAGCACAGGCTGACCGCGCCACTCGATCTGATAGTCAGAGCCATATTTATTGACGGCAGTGTCGGAGATGCCGGCGGCAAAATCAAGACCTTCTGCTTTGCAGGTTGCAGCGATGCTTGTATTGGCGATGTCGCCCACGAGCCACTTGTGTGCGACTCGGTCGAGAGCTGCGAGTGCCCTGACTACGGCCATTGGATCAGCCGTTTGAAGCGCATAGCCAGACTCAATTGCGCGGTCATGGAAGTAGAGAAATGATGAATGAAGACGCGCAAAATCAATTGCTTGCTTAACCGACTTTATGTTGGTATCTGCAGTGCTTTGTGACAGTTGAATCTCAAGCGCCGTCTTCTCAGCAATGAGATGGTCCTTTAGTTTGTTTTGTCTGTCAATGATGAGATCTGCACTCGTTAAGGAAGCCTCTAACTCCATCACGCGTGATTCGAGTTGTTCCACGCGTTGTTCTGAGTCATCAAGAGCATCGATCCACTCTTCTTCTGAGTAGCCGGTGGAAGAGGACGTGATGTGTTGGGGTGAATAGGTTTCAGCGGGGAGCTCATCTCGTGGCGGAGAAGGTAGGCGCGGGAGCGGCAATGACAGAGCAGATGAGGACACAACTGTCTCGATGATTGATTCAAAGACTGCAAGTCGAGACACTTGTGGCACTGGTATGTCGTATCGATGGGGCTCTGTGGCGCCAGCCCAGCAAATGTGAATGGAGCCAGGCGTAACAAGCGAGATGCCACTCAGGTCGGAAAAACCTTTGAGCGCGGCCGGATCATTGACGGACACAAGATGAACGAGGCCGACTAAAGGACCAAGAGTTGTACCGAATAGTGGCCGTGTCCCACGTTCGAAGTCGTGAACTTCAATAACTACAGGTAATCGGCGGCTGGGAGCATCACGAACAAACGCGCCAACTTCTTGGCCCTCAATTTCGGTGGTCAGTTGGCGTGCTATGTCACTTACTCGGACATTTGCATCTTCGACAATTATGCGCGAGAGAGTCTTGCGAACTGTGTCGATCACGGAACGTTGAGGAATCGCTGGTTTAGTTGGTGCAACTTTGCTAGTTGTTGGAAAAGTCACGTTGCGCACGTCAAAGAGCAAATTGCCATTGATTGTTGCAATCGTGGCCGTTAAAACATTGGTGACGTCAGTTTCTGCTTTGGTAACAGTGATACGAAAAACAGGGTCATCACTTCGTTCGCGAACACGCACACTCAGACCTGGTGGACGTGAATCAGTTCGATAATTCTCAGCAAGCCAATCAGACCAGACATCGACGGCAGTAATGCGGTCTGTTTCCGTGCAGTCAGGTGCAATGAGTGAGACAGCGTAGGTGGTCTGCACTACAGGTCACCTCGCACGCGTTGGACCACGATGTTTCGATGTGTTTGTGCACGATCAGCGATATGTTGCCAGCGCATCGTGGATGCTGGAGAGCGTGGAAGACACAATGCCAGCATCATGTAAAGACAGTGTAAGGAGTGAGTCAAACGCTGCCGACTCCACATCAATATCAGGGGACAACTGATAACGAATGTCGGGGCGCAGAACGGGTTCGGTGATGTCGATGCGCGCGAGGCTGTCGGTGTTGCCTTCGATCCAGTCCTGAGCCGCGCGGCCAACGGCGTTAGCAGACCATCCTGTTGCCATCGTGACTGACCACTTGTTACTGCGCTCGAGTGGACAATGTGTTTCAAGTTCATCGGGAACGCGACTTACTGATACTTGCATGCGTACTGACGATGCGGGCACATCACGATTGTGCATAGTGACAATGACGGTGTCGTGTTCAATGCATAAAACCATCGGGTCATCGTGCAAACGTTCTGAGCTTGTGTATTGAGCGGGAGTAACAACTTCCCATACCCAGGGGCGACCATGAGTGTTGATCTCTGGAACATGAACGCCCAGCCACGGCACAGGTAGTCCCGGCATGGTCACAGGTTTCCACTGCAAAGAATCGGAGATGTCAGCGAGTGATTGGATGACGCTTTCGCTGATGTCCGACACGGTTACACATCGTGTCAAGAATATGAATTGAAGTGGTGGATACTCGCGATGAGGTGTTCAACGTTCGTTCACCTTTGCGTTTAGTTCGGATTGGCTGAGCGCACCCAGATGCGACCAGATGATCTTGCCGTTTTCGTCGACCGCAAGGGTCGCTGGAACAGAAGGAATTTTGAGCGCTGTCAATAGATCACCAGTCTCGTCCCAGTACATCGGGAACGTGAGACCCGCGTCGTCGATGTAGGAGGCGGTTTTGTCGAAGTCGTCGCCGATGTTGATGCCCACCACATCCAACTTGCCTGCGTTGGTTGTTGATACCTCTTGTAGTCGCGGAAGTTCTTCACGACATGGCGCGCACCACAGCGCCCACAGATTGATAATGGTGACCTTGTCACCAGTAATTGACGACGTGTTTGAGGGAGTGTTTGTTGATACTTCAATGACATCGGTACTAGGCCACTCGTCGTAGTTGGATGACGAGCCAGATGAACACGAAGCGAGCACCGCAGCAAGCGCAATTGCTGGGTATAACAGGTAACGAAAAGGCATGTGTCGTTACGTGACCGTGATCGTCACAGAAGTGTGTGCACCAATGGTGCAGGCACCAACGTATGTTCCAGGTGTTTTAAAGGTGTATCGGCCTGTCTCGCCCGGGCGCACCGTGATGAAACTGTATGAGTGCACCGCCGAGTCGCGGTTGATCACTTCAAGCGTGTCTCCCACTTTCAGATCGAGATCAGTGGGAGGTTGATTAGACGGCACTTCACCTTGATCAAGCAATTCTTTCGTGCCGTCTTCAATGATGTACGAGTACAACTGAGAAGTGTCCGAGTCCGAACGGGTGATGGCAAAGCCGATAACACCCGCCACCACAACAATCATTGATGCAATCGCAGCAATGATTGTCTTTTCCCATCCAGACATCGGACGTTTCGTCATATCAGGGAGCGTCTTCTTGCACTGGTACTGCTACAACAACGTCCCCCGCTTTTTGGAACTTCAGTGTCAATTGAAGTGTGTCGCCAGTCTTCAATGGATTCACCAAACCAATGAACATGATGTGGTACCCACCTGGCTTTAATTCCACTGCTGTTCCTGCAGGAAGTGCAATTTCCATTACTTGTTGCATCTTCATTTCACCGTCCATATCACCGTTCATGTCATCGCCGGACATCGACGAGTGATCCATGTCATCGTTCCCCATCATCATGTCGTCAGATGCCATCACCATTTCGTGCAGTTCAACTGATTCCGCGATGGATGCATCAACAGAAGCACCCATGAGCACATCGTCTATAGGTGAAGTGATGGTTACGTAGGCAGCTCCGGTAGTGGTTGCTGCGGGACTTGTGCGTGCCCATTGACCTTCAATGACGAGTTCGGTGACTTCTTCCGACGATTCGGTTGTGTCTAATGACGAAGTATCGTCATCTCCGCACGCAGCCAAACCGAATGTTGCAAGAGTGAGTCCTGCAATTGCAAAACGCTGTACTTTTTTGTTTTTCATTGTTTCCTTTTTCATTGATGGTGAGTTATTTAAGAAGAAGTAGTAAATCATTGGCCATGTCGTCGGCAGTAAGGCCGTACGGCCATTCAACAATAACAACACCTTTGTCATTCACAACGTAGGTTGTCGTACTGTGACCTACTTCGATTGTTCCGTCAGAGTTTTTGATGACGCTGGATGATGCTTGGAACACATCTTTGATCGCTGCTAGCTCTTCCTCAGAGACAGGAATTAATGCGTGATATTGCTCGGAAAAAGAAGTTAGGTACGCGGGGAGAACGTCTTTATTGTCGCGCTCAGGATCGACGGTGACCATCGCTAACTTCACACGGTCGGCAAGAGGACCGAGGTCTTTCTTTGCACTTCGTACGGCAGCCAAAGTGGTAGGGCACAGGTCGGGACAATTGGTGTAGCCAAAGTACACAATCAGTACTTCGCCAGCTGGGGCAACAAACCGAAATGGCTGTGTTGAGTCGGAACTGACTTCGGTAGCCGATGCCGATGACACGACTTTTTCCGACGGTGGTACATAGCCGACTAGCGATGTGTCCTTCTCACCGCATGCCTGCAAAGTGACGGCACCGACGACAAGCCCAAGAAACGTGGCAATCTTCAACACAGGAGAGCGTCGCATCGTTTTTCGTTTCATACCTCTATATAGACACTGCCACAGACCGAGAAAGTTCCCACATGTGACACATACTTTGTGACATGCGACTCAGCGATGGGTCGCAGGAACAATACTTTTAGGCGATGCTACAGGAACGGGTTAAGCGACAAGACATCGAAGGGCTTCGCGCTATCGCAGTGGGTCTTGTTCTGCTGTACCACGGCGGATTTTCCTGGATGCAGGGTGGCTACATCGGCGTCGATGTGTTCTTTGTGATTTCGGGTTTTTTGATCACATCGCTGCTTGTGAGAGAACGCGAAGATAGAGGCCGAATTTCGTTATCAAATTTCTATTCACGCCGTGCGCGACGTATTTTGCCGATGTCGGCGGTAGTGGTTATCGCCACGTTGCTCGCATCGTTACGGTGGCTGGAACCGTTGCGTCGGGAGAGTCTTGGAGTCGATGCGATTGGCACGGCGACGTTTTCGTCCAATCTGATTTTCGCTGATCGAGATGCTGATTACCTGCAAGCGTCATTACCGCCTTCACCGTTGCAGCACTATTGGTCTCTCGCGGTGGAAGAGCAGTTCTATTTGGTGTGGCCTGCCCTCATCATCCTTGTGACGTTGGGAGTACGTCATACGCGATTGAAAGTGGGCGTGACCAGTGCGGTAGTCGCCATTGCATCTTTTATTTCGTGCATGGTGTTGATGGATTCAGCACCAGCATGGGCGTTCTTTTCACCACACACGCGTGCATTCGAATTAGCAATCGGCGCATTACTTGCTGTTCTGCCACTGACGCGTCATCACATCATGCGCACGGTTGAGGTTGGTGCTTCATGGATTGCGTTGACAACAATTATCACTATTGCTGTTGTCTTTGATGACTCCATTCGATTTCCTGGACCGTGGGCACTTTTGCCGGTTGTTGTTACTGCGATTGCAATTCGTGGCGGGGATGCCACGTACGGTCCTCGTTGGATATTGAGAGCCCCACCGTTTCAATGGTTGGGTTCGCGGTCATATTCGGCGTACTTATGGCATTGGCCTGTATTGATCTTGGCTGAAGCTGCAAAAGGTGAGAAATTGACGTTGGCTCAAGCAAGTGCATGCCTTGCTATTTCTCTTGCACTTTCGGAATTGTCATTTCGATTCATTGAAAATCCGATACATCTCAATAAAAAGATCGTTGGCGTGCGGGCATTGGCACTTGCGGCATCGCTACTCATTGTTGTCGCCGGCAGTGGAATGCTAATGCGCAATAATCCGCCTGCTCTGGCTAGCGATGACATTATTGATGTTCCCACGTTGGACACAACAACAACGACAAATCCCATCACTGTTGAATCAACAACCACTATTCCGATTATGCCAACCGCACCAACGCTGCCGCCAATTACTAGAGCGATTCCACCAGTTGTTGAATCGATCGCCATTGAACGTGTGCCACAAAACCTCACTCCATCTTTAGGCAAGGTGCAGACGGATGAACCAGAGATTTACAAGAACAACTGTCATGTGAACTTTGGAACTACTCAACCCAAAGACTGTGTGTATGGCAATCCTGATTCAACCAAAGTTGTTGGGCTCTACGGTGATTCGCACGCAGCGCAGTGGTTCCCTGCATTAAAACTGGCTGCCGAACAGAATGACTGGAAACTCATCATTTACACAAAACGTGGTTGTCCACCAGCCAACATTTTGACGTATTCCAGTGTTCTTGGCCAGACCTACACGCAATGTGGGGAATGGCGCAAGAACGTGCGGCGCAAAATGCGCACGGATGGAGTGAAGGTAGTGCTAATTGTTCACTTTGATCGCTTATTGAGTGCTTCAAACCAATTACCAATTTGGCAAAAGGATTGGCGCGAGGGTTTACAGGGGACGATCAATGAATTGCGTCGTATTGGTGCTGAACCAGTGCTTTTTGCAGATACTCCATACCCGGGACGCGATGTTCCTACATGTTTAAGTTCACACATCAACGAGGTGCAGACGTGCACACTCGCAGTGAGTGAGAGTTTTCGTGAAGATATTGTCGAGGTTCGCACTGATCTGTCGGTTGAAAACAATGTTGCACTCCTTCAGACCCGTGATTGGTTTTGTACTAGAACGGTGTGCCCCACAATTGTGGGCAATATTCTTGTGTATCGAGATGACAATCACATCACCACGACGTACGCAGAGTTTCTTGCACCATTATTAGCAAGTACGTTGAGCCCCACAATCGATTGGTTCTCTACTCTTCCAAGTTCATGAGAGACTGCTCATATGGAAAGACGTCGGACACAGCGCGAGATTCTTAAAGCGCTGATTACAGCCGGCAAGATCACCGAACAAGAAGCAACAGAAGTGCGCACAGCACCTGAATGGGTAGTGCCTGTCAAAGAGTTGGTGATGTATCTCGGTGGTCTGCTCATTGCGGCCGGTGTTATCCGTATTGGTATTTATGCATTTGAAGACGCGTCTGCTTTAATCATCGCGTTTGTTCTGTACGCAGTAGCCGTAGTGACCGGATTCTTTGCGTATCGCTTCCAGAAGAAAGCAGGTGCTTTGCATCGTTTTGGGGAAGTCTTAGAACTGGTAAGCATGCTGACAGCGGGGTTAGCAACTGGCATAGTGCTGACTGAAGCTGGTCTTCGTAGCGAGGTAAGCGCAATCATTGCAAGCTCGGCAATATTCTTGTGGTCATTGTGGCGGTTGCGCACCACCAAGATGGTGGGTGCTATAGGTGCAGGTCCGTCGATTTTTATTGTGTCGATCATGGTGACATCAGAAATTGATGCGCTGCAAGAACAACCGCCGTATCTCGTTGGAGTAGCAGGCCTTATCTTGGTTGCGCTTGGTGTATTGCAGGTACCGCTTGCAGCGTTACTGCGCGTGTTCGGTTTGATCCTGGTGGCGCAAACAGCAATTGGCATGGCCGGGTATCACCATGGTGGCTTTGCGGTTATTGTGCCGATTGGTTTAGGCGCACTGGCATATGCGTACGGCGGAATTAAGTTCCAAGTAGAGATGCTTATCGTCGGAGCAGTGATGATCATTGCAGGTGTCGTGATGTTTGCAGTGATGAACGTCGATAACGACATCGCCCAGGGTGCATTGATTAGCGCTACGGGACTTGTGCTTTTGGGCGTTACCTACTTCATTGCGATGCGACGAAAGGATCGCCAGCAAATAGCTGTGGCGTAGCGAGTTACCTGTTTTTGTATTCGCGAAATGCCGCGTACGCGCGTGGCCCGAATACTGTTCCGGGGCCACCATTCATGCTGATTGTTACTCCCACTATCTCGGCAACTTCTTCTTCAGTAGCACCCGCTAACGCTGCGCCGCGAGCGTGGGCGGAGATGCACCCATCACAGTGAGTAGTGATCGCGATTGCCAACGCGATGAGCTCTTTCATCTTTTTGCTGAGTTCACCCTCGGCAAACGCTGCTTTGTGCATTTCGCCATAGCCGGTGTACACACCCGGAATTTTCTCGCGTAAGTCGCGTCCGAGTGGGGCAAGTTCGTCCATGACCTCGCGGCCAAATCCATGATGATGATCGGTCATCTTCTCAGTCTCGCATGTTATTTATCACTTCTGTCGATATGTTGCTGCATGTGGAAGAAACAGCTCTTATCTCTAATGTCGCTGCAACTTTGTACATGGTAGGACTCATCTGGATGGTACAAATTGTTCACTATCCGTTACTTGCATTAGTGAGTACTGACCGTGCCAGTGATGTCGCTCGTGAACATCAACGCCGTACAGGCAATGTTGTGGGTCCTCCAATGTTGATCGAAGGAGTATCCACGCTTGCTCTTCTTGTGTGGCGGCCTGATGGAGTGTCGTGGTGGTTGCCGTGGTTAAGCGGAGTCTTTCTTGCTGCTGCGCTTGGATGCACCATTTTTGTATCTGTGCCACTGCACGAAAAAATGGCTCAAAATCCGGATATCACGGTTGGCCGTCGTTTGGTGGTGACCAACTGGCCCCGCACAATTGCATGGAGCGCAAGGGGAGTGGTGTGTGTGATCATGCTCGCACAAGCTTTGTAGTTAGCTACGCAGTAATTGTTGACAGCTAGCAAAGAGCGCTACACGCACTTGTTTATGATTGCGCCAACGTTTTCCAACCTGGAAACAATGACGTCACCTTTTTTGAGAAACTCTGGTGGTGTACGAGAGTTGCCGATGCCATTTGGGGTGCCCGTGTAAATAATGTCCCCGGGATACAACTCAACGATGTGCGATAGATAATGAACAATCTCTGGTGTAGAAAAGATGAGGTCGCTGGTGTTTGATGATTGCACTTCACGGTCGTTCACTGTGCAAGAAATATGTAACCCATCTTTTTTCGATACGGCTTGTGTATCGACGACCCAAGGCCCGAATACGGTGTGATTTTCAAAACTCTTCCCAAGGCAAAATTGCGGTGGATTAGTTGTGAATTGCTCGATTCGGTTGGATATGTCTTGTCCCACGCAGATTCCCGCAATGTGGTTCCACGCGTCGTCTTGAGAAATTGATCGACCGCCCGATCCAACAACGAGAACCAGTTCAACTTCCCAGTCGGTGTCGTCATTAGTGAGTGGAATGTTGGCGTTTGGGGCACCGATTGATGACGGAAACTTTGTAAAGACCAGTGGGCTTGGAGGAATGTCGAGACCAAACTCGATGGCGTGTTGGCGATAATTCAGCCCGACCGCAAATAGTTGACGTGGCTGAGGAACAGGTGAGTCAAGTGATGACAGTGCCACTTCTGTCCCTGTATCAGAGATGGTTGATGCGAAATCTCGTAGCGCACTCCAATGTGCGTAGGCCATCATTGGGTCTGATGAAAACGCGCCGTTACTCGCCTTTTCAATATCGACCACGCGAGCAATGTCGTCAGTGTCGGCTACAACTATTTGTGCTCGTCCGTTCAGTGAACCCAATCGAAGTGTCATAGCGCTCACACTTTATAAACAAGTGATGCCGTCGCGGCTACCTTTCCAGATGTGACACCGCACACTTCGGCGGCACAGAACACTATTGATTTTCCGCGTCGTTCCACCCAACCTTCACACACCGCATCTTCCTCAACAATTGCCCCTAGATAGTTGATGGTGAGAGAAATGGTCAACATGCGGGGCATCTCGTCGTAATACGAACCAATTGCGGGGACAACTGCAGTGTCGATGAGGCTGGCGATAGCACCGCCATGCATCACTCCGGCTGGTTGATTCAATTCTGGGCGATATGGCAAGCGCAACCGTGCGTAGTCGATCCGCGCATCTTCCATCACCAGTCCAAGGAGAGTGTTGAAATGGCGAGTTGCTGGATCCCATTGTGGAAACTGCGACCAGTACGCCGTTTTCTCGGCACTTAAAGGTGTGTAGTTCTCTGCACGCATTATGTATTCGCTCCTTTTAATTCTTCAATACAAATGTGACACCACCTATTTGCACACGACTATCACCACACGGCAGTGACAATGTGCGGGCACGACTTTGGATGTCGTCTGGTGTAGTCGTTGTGATTTCGACCGTGTCAAGACCTTCGCCACGATCACTAGCGGGAACAAAACGGATTGTTTCAGAACCTAGACGTAGTTTGTGGTGTCCACAGTTTGTGCCAATAGAAACAGGGACATCAAGTAAAGCACTCCAGCGGTGTGCAGTACGTTCCGGGTTAATACATGCAACATCGACACCGACTATTGACTGCACACAAGAAGTATTGATGGTGTCTCGCCACGACGCACCTGCTGGATGCCATTTCTCTGGATCATCTTCTTGGTCAATTTCAAAAAACACACCGCCAGTATCAGCAGGATGTAATTGCATGTTATGAAAACCATGTGTACTGAAATCCGCGACAATACGCACGCCGTGTTGTTGCACAAGTGCCTTGTGTTTTGCATGATCGTCCGTTTGAAAAATCAACATGTATCCGGTATCGCCACCTCGACGTTGTCGATATCGTTCTGCCGTGGTGTCGGCTTTTACGGGAGCCACTATCTCAATGAATTGATCATTCACGGCTAATAACGAATTGTGTAAACCCAGTGATGCTAAAGCTGGATCGTGGTACGCAACTTGAAGGTCGAACACCTCGCACAATTGGGAAGTAACAATGTCGCGATCTGACGCAACAATTGCTAGTTGTCTTAGACGCATCGACGACCTTGTTGTAGACATGCTTTTAGTGGTTACTTCTCGCCTAGTGGTGTGAATTTTGGTGAACGCTTCTCAAGAAATGATGAAACACCTTCGGTGGCATCTGGTCGAGAGAATGCGTGCCAGCCCACCTTGTCTGCTTCTACGAAAGACTCTTCCATTGCATGACCAAAGTGTCGGTACACCAACATCTTGGTATCTGCTATGGCACTTGGTGACACTGTTGCAGCCAACTCATTCACGTAGTCAATTGCCGCAGGAAGAAGTTCGTCTTTTGGCAGTAGACGTTGTACGAGACCCATGTGGTATGCCTCATTTGCATCTACTCGACGTGATGACCACAACATGTCAAGAGCAGACCCTGTGCCGACAAGACGTGGGATCAACCACGTCAATCCATGCTCGGCGATAAGTCCGCGACGAGTAAAGACGGTGACAAAAGATGCTTCATGTGACGCGAAACGAATGTCACATTTTGACGCAAGAACAAGTCCACCACCTGCCGTGACGCCGTTGATGGCAGCAATGATTGGCTTGGGTTGTAACAGCAAATAACTAAACAAACCGCGTAGCTCAGGTTCCCCCGAGACGTTGATTGCTGAGACGCCAGACTCAGCTGTTTGCGCCAGCGATGCGGCATCAAGCCCAGCGCAGAAACCGCGACCAGACCCCGTAATGATCACGCCGGTGACACCGGTGTCTGCCACTGCAGTGCGAATTTCTGATTCGAGGGCTTCCACCATTGCAGGGGTAAACGCATTTAGCGCATCTGGTCGGTTCAAGGTGATGACGGCCGCATGCCCGTACATCTCACGTGTGACGAAATTTTCCACGTCTTGACTTTATGTGATGGTGAAACTTTCACAGTCCTCGTAGCGTGACACCGTGAAGCGTGCAGTCATGAAACAGGGTTGGTATGACCTTGTGTATGTGCATTTCGAATATCCCGCAGATATTGTGCAACAGATGTTGCCCGAGGGGCTTCAAGTAGACACCTATGACGGCAAAGCGTGGGTCGGCCTTATTCCTTTTTCCATGAGAGGCATCGGTGTCCCTCGTTTGCCTTCTATTCCGTATCTCGGGTCGTTTCCAGAAGTGAACGTGCGAACCTACGTGGTAAGAAACGGAGTGCCAGGTGTGTGGTTTTTCTCACTTGACATCAATCGCATCTTGCCCACCGTGGTTGCACGCACCACATACAAATTGCCGTATTGCTTTGGTTCGGTATCGCATATGCGGGAAGAAAACGACGTGTACACCACGGTGCGTCGACGTTGGCCCCGCAACGGTGCCGAGGGATCTACGCCGCGAACTTCACTACACGTGCGGATCGGTGAACCTATTGCATCACCAACTGATTTTGATGTTTTTGTGAGTGCGCGTTGGGGTCTGTATTCGCATGCCGGGCGCAACTCATTGCGGTATGCACCAGTGGAACATCCCACGTGGCCGTTACAACACGCGTCAATCGTGTCACTAGATGATTCTTTAATCACTGCAGCAGGATTGCCAGCACCAACAAGCACACCGCACGTGATGTTTTCATCAGGGGTGCCAGTGCTTGTTGGCTTACCTTATAAAACATGATCGAATAAAGAAAGTTATGTATGCCCCTGAAGATTCCACACCTTGTTGATGCCCTGCTTGAGTGCTCCGTTGCTGGAAGTTTCTCCCGAGCAGGTTACGAGACGCGGTCACGCCTTGAACACTGGAAGCCGTTAAGCGATTACGATATGACATCACAGAATGTTGTAATCACTGGTCCAACATCTGGAATCGGCAGAGAAGTGGCACGCACTATACGTGCAGCAAATGCCAACGTGATACTCGTTGCGCGTAATCGTGAAAAACTCAATGCGTTGGTCGACGAAATTAATTCAATAGCAGGCACAGGAAATGTCAGTTCAGTAGTAGCAGATATAGGTGATCTTGCAGCGGTGCGATCCGCATGTGACGAGATCACTGGCTCACACACTTCAATTAACGTGCTCATACATAATGCTGGTGCATTATCGAAAGCGTATTTACAAACCGCAGAGGGCATTGAGTCCACGGTTGCATCACAAGTGGTTGGACCTTTCTTGATGACGTCGCTGTTGATGCCATTGCTGCGGTTATCGCGTGGGCGCGTGATCACCGTGTCGAGTGGCGGGATGTATGCAGTGTCGTTACCGCACGTGCGTCAAGGTGGCTCAATAGAGATGTCGTCGTCAAAGTACGACGGCACCCGTCAATATGCTCTTGCAAAACGCGCACAGGTGACGCTCAATGAAATGTGGGGGACAACGGAACCCGACGTTCAATTTCACGCGATGCATCCGGGTTGGGCTGACACACCAGGCGTGCAAGAGGCGCTGCCCGCATTCCGAAAGGCGACAAAAGCCGTGCTGCGAACGCCAGCGCAGGGTGCTGACACCATTGCGTGGTTGGCAATGGAACAACAATTACCTGGAACAAGCGGATCTTTTTGGTGTGACCGTTCCGTACGTTCATTGCACCGGCTACCAACAACAAAACGCTCAGACACTCAATCTGCTCGAGATGCTCTGTGGGAATGGTGTGTGGATGCGTCAGGAGTCTCTACGTCGTCGAGGTAAGCCGAGTGCTGCTCGCGTTTTGTCAATTTCACGAAGAGCAAGTTGTGACGCACGTTGATAGTGAACGATTGGTTGCGGGTATGACGTTGCAGCTCCCGTAAGTTGACCAGTATGGAGCCATGGTTCGTGGATGACGTGATCGTGTACCTGCGCAAGTTCTGGCACCCACGTGCGAATAAAGTCACCATTGGGATCATGGTCGTGGCTCTGTTTTATGGGGTTGTACACGCGTACAGTCACGTTTGATGTTGTTCCCGACTGCATTTGTATTTGTGGCCAGTGAATACCGGGTTCGTAGTCAACAAACCATTTCGCCATTTGTGAAGCAAATGATTGCCACGGTAACCAGAGATTTTGTGCAGCAAATGACACCAACATTGCACGCATCCGAAAGTTAATCCAACCAGTGGCTGCAAGCGATCGCAAACACGCATCTACAAACGGATACCCGGTGCGGCCAGTGATCCACGCTTCAAGCTTGGTGTGATCGATGCGAGATCTCATGTCATCAAAAGCAGAGAAGTAGCTCTGAGTTTCTATTGAGGGGTCACTCTCTAGTTTTTGTATGAAGTGGTCACGCCATGCAATGCGTTCTTCGAATGCTTCTAGTGAGAAACGCAGATCTGATGGCGCACCTCGTTTGCAATCGTTAATACGTTGTATGACTTCGCGTGAACTGATGCATCCGTATGCAAGGTAGGGCGACAGACGAGAGCAACCATCCCAGGCAATAGTGGGGCTTGACATTCGCTTTTCGTATCCCAGGACGCGATTAGCGAGAAAGTCGTCCAATAATTCACGCGCACGTGTTTCACCACCGCGTTGTCGATATGTTCCGATCGGGTCGTGCGCAATGGGTAACGGTTCACTAAAAACGTCTTGCACTCCGACCACGTGTCGTGGCGGATTAACAATCGGATGCGAAAGTCGTGATGGACGAATCTTGCCCCAGTCATCACGTGACGCGAGTCGCCGCACGATTCCGTTTTGCGGAACTTCCGTAAATGCCACACGTTCTGATTGGGCCCACGCAATCACTGCGCGGTCACGGGCAAAGGTCGCGAGGTTTCCTGTTTCTTCGTGCGCCCACACGTGGGTGACATTGTGCGCGACCCGGAGCTGCTCGAGCACTTCCACTGCATCTCCAACTCGCACCGTAAGAGGAATGCCAAGTTTTTGCAGCGAGTTCGCAACGTCGTCCAGACATTCCCGCACGAATGTCCAGTGACGTGGGTCATGGTCATGGCTACCCCAGACCACGTGTGGCTCACATATGTATAAGGCGATGACCGGGCCAGAGAGAGCCGCCCGCGCCAAGGGCTCGTGATCGTGAATGCGAAGATCCCGCTTCAACCACACCACCTGAGCACTGAGGGTCGCCATGGGCTCTGTTCTACCCACGTTTTTGCACAGAAGTGTCTGGTCGAAAAGTCTGAGACTTAGGAAACGAAGTGTTACTAGATTTGTTATCGTCAGGATACTTAGTATTCATAAGTTTTAACTGTCTTTTAGGAGGCCAACATGTCGCTCACATCGAAAGACTCCAATGTTGCACCGGCGAGAAATAGTCAGCCATCTCGACCAGCAGCCGAGCGCATTCTTGAGGCTGCAAAGTCTGAGATCGATGAACGTGGCGTACTGGGGTTTCGAGTACTTGAAGTGTCGGAAAAGGCAAAGGCTGCAGTCCCACTGATTTATAGACACTTCGGTGGTCGCAATGGATTGGTTGCGGCGGCGTTAGCGGATCAGTTTGAATCCATCATGACCGAGGAAATCTCACGTGTACATGAAGCCATTGCACAGTCACCCTCGTTATCGATTGACGAACTTCTTGAATTTTTACCACTACCAAGCCGCCGTCCGGAGGCAGTATCCATCCGTTGGAAGCGCCTATCTGTAATGGCCACTGCTCGTGAGTTACCAGAGCTGCAGGTGCGCTTGGCTGAGGCTCAGATGCGCATTAACGATGCATTTGAGCAAGTGATCACAGAAGCCCTGCAAAAACTTCGGACACCAGTTCCAGTTAATCCTCGAGCACTCTCGCTTCTCTTTCAATCAATGGTGATTGGTTTTACTATCAATGACCTAGATTCGGCTCGGCAAGTCTCAAACGATGATTTCGCCAATTTGTGGCGTGCATTGTTGTCATTTGCAACACCTGCTCGACAATAGGAGTGGTAATTCGCTCAGTAGGGACGGATCATTGTGTCGCAGTTGAAATGTAGAGAGACCCGAGCAGATCAGACCGAACAGATTTCCCGGCACATACGCTCAGTTGCACTCGAAAATATTGCGACTTTAGGAATTGATGGCCTGTCAATGGCTCGTGTTGCCAAAGAAGCCGCGATGTCGAAAAGCCCCCTATATCGACGCTATGACGATTCCATTGATCTTGCCGTCGACGTTTGGGACCATCGTTTACGCCAACACCTACAACAGATTCTTTACTTCACGCGATTATTCGCTGAGACTGGTGACAAGGGTGCACTTCAATGGCTCGTCACTCAAATGCATCGTCCGTCTATTGAGAGCGCCGCACTCATCGAGTGCTTAACAGTTGCACGGCGTTACGAATATCTCCTTGAAACAATTGAAATTGATCTCAATCGTGAACTCGAGGACTACCTGCAGTCGCTTCCACAGCTGCCCACCGACGTCGCTCTTTCTTACGTTGTGTATGTACTTGGGGGACTGTTCATTGGCTCGTTATTGCCAATCAATCAAGAGGAGACCATCAAAGCATTTTCTCTCTACGATCGATATTTGAGGGATCCATTGCATCGGGTGCAGTTGCCCATGTCTACAGAGATTCGTCCAATACCTCTGACTTTCCCAGAGATGGAAGATGCAACCCTTGGGAATCTCGTGTTTGCGGCAACCAAAGTGATTATGCGAACTGGCTTTGAAAAAGCAACAGCAAATCGAATTGCTCGATATGCAAATAAAGCATTTAGTTCTTCGTACGCATATTTTGACTCGAAAGAAGACTTGATGACGTACGCAACAGAGTTTGTTTTTCGCGACTCAATTGTACGTAACGACCTCATGTTTCTCAGAGGAAGTGAACAAGAATTAGCAGACATTACTGCCAGCCGTATTAGAGAATTAAGTACAGCATCAGCGAGTGAAGATGCTCGACTTTTTCGAGTTGAAGCCACATTGGCGGCACGTCATCATCACAAATTGCAACGCTCGGTCATGAAGTTATTTCAACATTCATTAGAACAAATGTTGACTCATGTTGATAATAGAAAAGACACACAGCAGGAAGTTCGATCGGTATGGATCGGAGTACGCATCTCTGGCTTTGGATACAACATTTTAGGTTTGGCTACTCAACGATATCGTGATGTCAATTGGATGTCGACTGCCCATGCTGCTGCAATGGTGGTTCGTGAACATGCGATGAAACATTATGTTGATGACGTCCCGAAAGAAATGGCGTCATAAAAATCACCGGTAGATACGCAATTCCTAATAATTGATAAGGAAAAACAATTGCCATGAATATGAGTACTCCTGCGTGAAACAGCCAAATACCGACTATCCAAATCTTCTGTAGGAAGGTACAAAATAGAGCCAGCGGTGCGCCTAGTTCGAAAATTACAGTGAGTGGTGCGAAAAATTTGAGTGGCGCATCGTTATTAATGATCCAACTGGCTACTGGTGAGTGAATGTCTCCCAGCATGATTTTACGGAGATTATCGAATGCAATTTGATTCCGAAGAACATCTCCTGATATCCAGTCCCACCCGCCATAGCGAATTTTGGCGACACCAGACACCACGTAGCCAACTACTGTTGCAACGGCGCATGTTTCTATAGCCCACTTGTATCTGCCGAGATCCAATGCGTCGCTAGAGGAATGCTGTGCGACACGTTTGCTCCATGCATGATCCGCAGACGAGAAAGCAATGACGACAACGTGAATGACTACGAGGTGCTCAGTGTGCAGAACAGAGCCCCAGGAAAAGCGAAAAGTGGTGATGACCAGAAACAACAATGCAAATAGCGGTCCTGATATTCGGTACCTCCACCCAAACACAAATCCAAGACCAGCGGGGATTGCAACGATGAGAAGAAAACGAGACAACCATGCAGTTGGCGCGGAATCCACTGGCGAGAGGATGCCAACTGGTTGCCAACGAGATGACGGGTAGGCAGCACTGTTCCACAAATGTGGGAATCTAACGATAAGAAAAGTCAATGCATATCCACCCACTGCGATTCGCAAGATCGCTAGACGCTGTGCATCAGTCGCGGCGTATTGTCGGGCCTTATCTGTGAGAGTGGCCAGCGTGTTCATGGAGACACGACGCATTCCGAGTGAACATCGATTTTTAACGGATCTTTGTCGCCTTGGAACCATGCGATGGCGTTATACGTCTCAGTCAGGACCCGAACATAGACAGCGTCGAACTTTTCAGATCGAATGCGTTTAGCGATCTCCGCACACAAGCGGTCAGTTGATCGTGAATTAATTGCATTGACAACGGCATCTTTTGCCATAACCACTTCGTCTGTATCTGCGATTACACGTGGACTCAGACGTTGAATGTCGCCAGAAGATGACACAGCAACAGCAGTATCAATTCGTGCGGTTTCAGTTCGCCGTACGGAAAACATTGGTAAGTGCGAATGTGGATAACTGTCACGCTCGGTGAGAATCGGGTACACCCCGAGAAATAACACCGCGACCGAACTGGTAATAATTGTTCGCATACCGGCATGCATCATTATTTACCCTAATCTGTGTGAATGCATTCCCGCTTGTGGCGAGTCGTAGTCGTGTGGTTAGCGGCATGTGTTGGAATATTTACTCTGTCACGAGCAGCGGTTGCGCTTCCTGAACATTGTGGTGATGTCACAGTTCAACAAATCGATGCCTCCATTGCAGAGGGCGTCGCTTGGCTTGATCGCAATCAGAGTAATTCAGGACTGTGGTTGTATCGATATGACGTTGAATCAGGAGAAGATCTTGGTGGGTATAACTGGGTACGACATGCAGGAGTGTTGTTGTCACTCGAGCAAACAGCTCGGTATGTGACAGGAGAAGTGGGAAAGACTGCTGCGTTAGTTGCCGATCGTGGATGGCCGGCAATAGAAGGTAATTATCAAGCCGTTCGTATTGGTGATACACCAACACTTGCAATGAAGAGTTCCTCGTCTGCCACCGGGGGTACTGCTCTCACGGGAATTGCGTTGGCTGAAAGGCGATTGCGCACTGGAGATGTTGAGTTAAACGACAACCTGTTGAAGATGGCGCGCTTTGTCGCCGCACAGGTAGAAGACAACGGCAGTGTGTTGAATGAAGTTGATCTCACAACTGGGGTGGGACAACCTGAGTCGTATTCTCCGTTTGCCACTGGGCAAACATTATTTCTTCTTGCTCAAGCACGACACATCATTGACACTGATGAATTTGATGTTCAGATTCGCGCAATTATCAGTTACCTGTCGACAGAACGCGCATTGCGTGAAGGATATGTCCCCGACGTTTCTGATCATTGGGGGGCGTATGCGATGGGTGTTCTCACTGAAACCGCACCGCAATTTTTGAACGATCGCAACGCTGTAGAATTCGTGCGTAAACAACTTGGAATAGCTGGGATTCAGGTGCGCTATGAATCTCAGCGAACAAATGACGGTCTCAATCGATGGACACGTGGTCGACAAACATTAGGTGCGGGATTAGGAACGCTTGGTGAGGCGATTGGAGCATGGCAGATAGTGGTTGGGCAGCAGCCAGCATTACGTGAACAGCAACCATGGCTTCATGAACGTTTGTATTGCGTTGCGGAATTACTTGTTGATCGTCAAATAAATGCTGATGATGCAGCATCGCTACCTAACTCCTCGTCGGCACAGGGTGCATGGGCGCAATTTGGCATAACGCAAATGGATGATCAACAGCACGCAATTTCTGCAATGTTGGCGGCACGAAATGTTGATCTTGATGCTCCGAATACTCCACGGCGTACGCCTGTTCCTGAAAGCGCGCTTCTCGTTATGTTGAGTGCCATCGCATTACTTAATCCTGCTCGATTAATGCAACGTGGTGCCTCGTGTTCGGGTATTCGAGTGAGTGCAATTGGCGTTGCAGTTCTCACTACATTGACTGTGTTAGGCGGACCGATTTTGCGCACGCTTGATATCAGCGCTGCGACATCGGTGGTGGCAGCAGGGGCAGCAATAGTTGTCACGACATTGTTTGCCTTCGGGATGCAACTTCGATCGCGATCAGATGCTCTTGCCTCGAATGCAGAGTTTTTGTTGTACGGCATTTTGCGGCCGGAAACGATGATGTTGGCGATTGCGGTGGGGGCTGGCGGACAAGGCTGGACATGGTCTGTGACCATCGCGTTGGTCTTGGCACTCACGATGTCCATACCGCCGTTAGTGACCGCAAAATACGCTCTTTCCATTACGTGGTTATCGAGGGTATTGATGGTGGCAGCCATCGTGTTTGGTATCGCGCTCATTGTTGATGGCGTGTATGCGGTATGAGTCACAGGTCATGGCGTAATCCGAGAGCCTGATCGGCGAACACGATGACGACTAGCCTAAAAATCAATGACTGAAGATGCGCGACGACAGGAATTGCTGGATCGTGCACCCGGCGCTCTGATTGCAAAAAATCTCAAAGTGTTGTACACCCCAGTACCAAAGTCCGCGTGCACCTCGCTCAAGTACATGCTTGCTGAAGCTGAGGGAACATATTCGCCCGAAACGGCTGACTATCTGGTTATTGCAGCTCTATCTCGCAAGCAGTTGATTCATGAGCCACTCATACATGGGTTGACACTTATTGATCAACTTGAGACCGATCTCATGCAAGAAGCGTTGACAAGTCCTGAATGGTTGCGTCTCGGAGCCGTTCGAGATCCCATCGCGCGCGCATATTCTGCGTGGGAGAATCGTATTTTTCTCCGTGCTCCATCATCACTTGCCCATGCACGGGAATTGTGTCCCGATGTGATGGAGGGCAACCTCATCAATGTCACTGCCTCGTTTGATTTGTGCACTCAAATGCTTCTCGAGCATCCCGATGCATTTATGTCGAACCACCACTTTTGGCCGCACACGTATCTACTGAAACCAGATCGTGTGCAGTATCACCACATCATCCATGTGAATCAGCCCGGTCAGATGGATTTCATTGCTGGTTTATTGAGCCAACGTTCAGGAAAAGACATCATTGCAAAACGTATGAATGAAGGGCTTCGCATACCTGTTCGTGAAGTGTGCTCACAGTCGGCCGCCGAACGCATCGTGCAGGTGTACCGGTCGGACTATGACACTTTCGATTTCGAAGTACCTAATTATGAGTCACATCTTTCTCCACGAATTATGACCTCGACTGAGACTGCAGCCGTACGAGTGATTCGTGAAGCAGTCGACAGCATTAATGCGGTATCAAAGGCTGCTCGCAAACGAGTTGGTTTCCGATATGGACTGCGACAGATCAAAAAGTCAATTCAACGTCGACTCAAAGGTGACAAGAGCTACGGCGACCTTAAAACCGCTTACTGGTGACATAGCCTTCCATACCGTTGTGACAAGTACATCTGAGACTCACCGAGGGGATATTGAAGGTCTCCGAGCTGTAGCGGTCTTGCTTGTTGTCGCATATCACGCAGGGATCACAGAAATCGCTGGAGGATTCATAGGCGTCGATGTTTTCTTTGTGATCTCAGGATTTCTGATCACGTCTCTTCTTCTTCGCGAAGTAGAAACAACTAACACTGTCAACTTGCCGCAGTTTTGGGCGCGGAGAATTCGACGGATCCTTCCTATGTCAGTGTTGGTGGTTGCTGTCACCGTGGTTGCTTCGATCTTCATGTTGGAAGAGCAACGCATGGAAGATCTCGCGGCTGTTGCACTTGGTGCACTCGCATTTTGTGCAAACTTTGTTTTGTACTTCACAACAGGGGAGTATCTCGCAGATGTCACTTTGCCGTCACCGTTACAGCACTACTGGTCGCTCGCCGTAGAAGAACAGTTTTATATTGTGTGGCCGGTAGTGGTGTATTTGTTGGCAAAGTACACGCGCGACATGTTTCGTAATCTCTTGTTGACAGTGATCGTGTTGGGCGGAGGTTTCTCACTTGTCGCATCCATCACAATTACTCCAGACGATCCGGGAGCTGGTTACTTTCTTCCGCATACACGCGCATGGGAATTATTGATTGGTGCCGGTCTAGCGGTACTCGTCACGCACGTACATGTCCTCAGTGAAAACATTCGAGGTGCATTGGGGTGGGCTGGTCTCGGGGCGATTGCATGGTCTGCATGGCAGTTTGACAGTGGCACCGTGTTTCCCGGCTATGCCGCACTCGTACCTGTTCTCGGCACTGCAGCAGTGATTGCTGCAGGAGGATGTGTCGTTGGTCCGGAACGTCTGTTGTCGCTTCGTCCACTGCAATATATTGGTGCGCGCAGCTATTCCTTTTATCTATGGCATTGGCCAATACTCGTGCTGTTTGAAGCACACTTTGGTTTGCTGTCAGGAATAGAAATCGCACTACTTATTGCGATGAGCTTTGCATTGTCGATGGTGACGTACGATCTTGTAGAACAACCAATTCGTCGGAGCGTGTCATTGTCACGAACACCGCGTCGAACATTGACCGCTGGTGCAGCAGTAGTTGCAATGTCGCTTGTGGGTGGCGCAGTGTTTGTATTGGCTGCACCCAAGATTGCAGATGGTCCCGTACTTGCTGCACCGGAGAAGTTCTCAGACGACATCGGGGACGCGGCTGCCATACCAGCATCAACAATTGCACCACCAACAAATACAGTTGTGCCCACACCGACAACCACGATTGATCCCGACGTGCCAGTTGAACGGAAACGACCGCAAGTTCTTCTAATGGGCGATTCCACACTTGCTGCGCTTCGATGGTATGACGATGGGCAAGCCTCGCTTGCCGGTTTCAAGTACATTCTCGACGCAGAACCATGTCGACGAATTGTGTATTGGGGCTGTATGGGGCGTGAAGAACGAATGCCTGAAAGCGCCGTTGACGCATTGGAGAAATACGTTGAGCAATTTGATGTAATTGTTCTCATGGCTGGTTATCACAGTCGCGACTTTGAACTACGTGAAGAACTCGCAGCATTTGCACGTGCAGCAAAGATTCGTAATAGCAAGCTAGTGATCTTGACATTCAAGGAATCCCTCTTCTTTCCATCTCGTGGATCACAAGGGGAGCGTTCGATGTATGCCGATTACAACGTCATGTTGAAGCAAACAATTGCAAAGAGCCCAGAGTTTGCCGATGTTGTTATCGCCGACTGGAACTACTTTGCAGGTACTCAAGAATCCTGGTTCCGTTCCGACGGTATTCACACCACGTTGGAAGGGACCCTTGGTCTTGGTTGGTACATTTCGCACGTGGTGGCAGCCGTGACAGGAAATCCGTGCCCGTATGCCGAAGGAAATCAGTGTGTTATTCCCGAGGTCGCACCTACCGACATCGGGTGGTTTAAACAATTTAAAGTGAAAGATACGAAACGCCGCTGTTTTGAGTTTGGCGATAATCGCGAACGGCGTTGCCAGGGTTAAAACCAGAGAGGTCTTGTGCAATTAGTACGGGAACCCGCTGTTGTGCCTGTGGCGTTCACAAGTAATGGATGCGGCCTCGTATGTGTTTATTATTAATCCGCGACTGTTACTCGGCGACTCGCCCTTTTCATTTTGGTTCTTGCCCTCGTGGCACCAGCCTCTTCTGTTTCACCTGTTGGCGCAACAAAGTTTGTTCAACAAGAGGAGAAAGTTCCCTACGGCACGCAACCTGAATCGAATGAATCCCTCACTCTAAATGCGACCTTGCCTCGTGGCGGTCATGTGACTCCTGGGAAGCCACGACCAATTGATGTTGTTGTCACCAACACCGGTTTTGATCCCGCAACAGATGTTGCAGTCGACGTTGTGTTGCCAGACGGACTATCGGTGTCCACCACAACTGCAGAGTGGAAATGTAGTGATGTCGATTCACGCGGCTTCGCACGTTGTCGATACGCGCAAGTACTACAAAGTGAATCACGTGCAGAGCTGCGTTTGATGGTGAATGCGATAGATACCGAAGTCGCGGTAACAGAGGCAATAACGCTTCTTGCACGTACAAGTGCAAACAAGACAACAAATTCTCAAGTTATTCCCATCAGCGTAAATGATGCTGCTCACCCTGTGATGGTGCCCCACATTCGCCATCGAATCGCTACCACCGGGAAATGGGAACGTTGGGAAACGGGTCTACATGAAGTGCATGTGAATGAACAAGTGACATACCGAATTGTTGTTGCAAATGAGGGCCATCAGACTCTGAAAGAGGGTTCCGAAATCTCTATTCGTCAGAAACTGCGACAGGTCAACGTCACAAATGTCGTTTCTGATATCAATGGCTCCGACTGCTCATTCTCCAAAACGGAAATTACGTGCGATGTTGTTGTTCGTGAGGCCGTAGAGCCAGGAAAACACATGGGGGCTGTAGATGTCACTTTCAATGTTATGAAGCCACAAGAAGTGATGGGCTTTCATGATGTGAAAGTCACCAATGTTAAGACCGGTGGAGTGCACAAGGTGGGAATGAGCGTGAAAGCTCTCCACAGATCAAATTCACTTAAAATTGATGTGCATCATTTAGTTGATCCAGATGCTGGTGGAATTGCAAAGGTTTCATTACGACTAGACAATTTGGCAAATGGTATTCCACATGATTCTTTTACAGTCCATGCACGATTGCCGAAAGCTTTTAAGTTCGCCGAATCATCAGGAAAGAATTGGAACTGTAAACAACAGAATTCGCACCTGACCTGTGAGTACCAAGCCCCACTACGACCTAAACAGAAGTCAAAAGTTGCGCAATTGACGTTCAATGTGGCAAAAAACGCACGTACTGATGGCACGGGTTATGAAATTGATTTCCGTTCGCTGCACGCAGTGTCAAAAGTGCATTTTCAAGTTCACGAGAGAATTACTGCTAAGGCAGAAGCATCACCAAAATCGCTCGTCACTGTGGCAAATACAAAAGGTAATTCAGTCCATTTGTCTGCTCACGACGGCGAACATAACGGGAAAGCACTTCGCCACACTTGGGTGCAGCGTTGCACGACCGCGCAAGACGTTAAACAACTCAATGCTTGTGGTGGAAGAATCACGCCCGCTGTTGAGATTCCACATCCTCGTCACGTGCGAACACAGGTTCAACTTCCAGATGTCGAGGCTGAGACTCGATTTACCTTTCAATATATTGCTCATACCGACTCTTCTGAGATTCGCAAGACAGTTCGCGTCACTGCTCGACCCGCAAGCGATGTGGTACGAGCCAGCGCCAGCGTTTCGAATTTCAGTGATATCCCAGTGTGGTTGTCTGATACGACAACAGCTGCCGGAGTGTCACTCAGCAATGTAGTAAATGCAAATGGCACAATTTCTGCTGATGCTACGTTGCCCAAAGACATGCGTACCCGCCTAAATGTTCCAGATGGCATCAGTACGCGACTCACTGCGTATCCAGACGATCCCTCTCGGTGTGCAGTTGTGTCTGTGGGGACACCAGATTCATCAAAGAACGCTGCTGAAGTGAAGGTGACTGGTCTTACGGCAAAGACATTTGAATATGTCCTCGCTTCTTCTTCATGTACGTATGGCGGTGCCACGTACAAGGAGAATTCGCTGATTATTCACGGAAATGTTTTCGATAATGCGTTGACATTCAACGGCCCGGTGGTCTTGTCTCCAGTGTTCAAATATGTCGGAACGGCAACAATTGTGAGTCTGAATCTGGGTGCACTAGAAGACTCCTTCCGCTTCGACAGCGTTGACCTTGTGTTGACGTTGGATGACACAGTGGGAACAACCAAATTGGCAATTGCTGCGAAGGTCGCATTGTTCGATGCGAATCTTTCGATTTCGGGATCTATTTCAGCACCCGTTAGCCCTGAAGGTTTATACCTCGAGGGGATGCAGGCACAGCTGACGCTGGCATCTCCACAGACCTACACCATGGGCGAGCTCAAGGTAAAGGATCTGTCCATCAGTATTGGTGTGCGCTGGACCCCTGCATTATCAGCGACAGCCAGCACCGCGATGGTAAAGAACTTCTATACAACGCTAACTGGGACAGGAACATTTGAATTCCTCGGAACATCGTTGCGTGTTGAACAGATCGAAGCAGACTTTTTGGGCAGTCGCTTAAACAGCATTCTGTTTAAGTTCAAGACTGATCTCAACATTCCAGGTATGGAAAAAGCATCCGGTGATCTTTCCATTTGGTGGTACGCAGCCACTCCTGCATTGCCCACCACGGGTGATGCTTCGGGTGCTGGCTCAACGCCTGGTGTGCCGTCAAAACCATATTGGGCCGTTGATGCATCCATGATTTTGGAAGCAGAAGGCGGTTGGGCCGTGGGTACGGAAAAACGCCCCGCTCGAATCTCTTACCGAAACGAATGTATGGCAGTGCAAGGCCAGATAATTGTGCCCGATATTTTGGATGCAACAGTCAACGGATATTTGGCAACAGGTTTTCCATGTACGCCTGCGATGATGACATTTGCGCGCCCGCCTTCAGATGAAAAAGAAGACAGCATTCTGAAACGTCTGCCGTTGCCGGCATTTCGCGGTGACTGGCGCTTTGATGCGACGGATGTTCGTATCACGCTGGGTGATTTCAAAATGACTGGCGATTTTTCGGTTGGTCGTATTGCGAGTATCCCATTCGGTGCCATTGATGGCAACATGCGTTTCACCCACTCGGACACAAAGAACGCGATTTATCTTAAAGGTGATCTGTCGCCACTAACAGGTGCGCACTTGGAAGGGCGAGGCAATCTCACGGTTGCAGGAGTGACCGCAAACTTTGATGTCGATGCGGCTCTTGATGCCAAGTCTCAGTTTATTAATGCCTCAGCCGACATGGATCTTGCCGGTTCGAAGTTTGAGCTTGAGGGCAGTTTCAAGATTTCTGAAGTGAACGGTATGCCCTATCCCACGTCGAGTTTTGCTGCGACATATCCGAGTTTTTCGGTCGCAGGTTTCAACTTAGGAAAAACGACCTTCAAGATGGAACAGGGACCGAAAAGTGCCAGTTACGTGGGTACTTCTGACGTCAAACTCGGATTCCTTAATTTCAGTGGAGTTCTCAGTATGTATGGCACCGATGCCGGAGAGCTCGGTATGTACATGCATGTTGACGGTTCTTTGAATGTCAGTGATAAATGGAAAGCAAATGTCTCTGTATCTGCAGGAAACTGCAAGAGCCATAAGTCGTTGAACCCATTCAAATATGAGGCCTGCGCAAAACTCAAACCTTTTGAAATCACAGCAAATGGTTCTGTGGTATTGCAGGGTCGCACATTCTCAATGGGTGACATCAAATTTGATACTGGCGGTCACTTCAACAAAACCATTTCGTACAGCTCGAAACAATGCGATACATCAGGAAACATTGGCGGTGTTCAATGGCAAGGATGTTTCTCGTACTCGATTGATGCAACAATTAGCGATAAATCTCCGTATGCAAGCTTTGATGCGGATTCATCGATTTCTATCGATAGCCGCCTGCGTAACTCAGTTGCCCACAAATGGGGTAAGTGGGATCACTGGGGAACATTGCGATCTGGCATTTCGATCAGTTTCGATCCATTCAAGTTGTACATCCGTGTGGGATCGATCAAGGTTGGTTTCACCGTTTCATAGTGGTGAATTGAATGATGCGCTCGGCTAATGCTGACTCGCGCATCGTTCGCGTGTTGATCGCCTTGGCGAGCGACACTTCATCAGCAATGATCACAAGTCTCGTGGTGGCGCGTGTTGCTGCCGTGTAAATAAGTTCCCGGGTTGCCAGCGGTGATTCCTCGGGTGGGCATACCACTACAGCAGTTTCATACTGGGAACCTTGGGCTTTGTGAACCGTTGTTGCGAATGCCACCTCAACATTGTCAAGAGACGTTGGTTCGAAATAGCGCAGTTGAGAATCTTTTGCCGTTTCTTGTTCGTCAGCACTGCCCACTTGCGCGGTCACTGAGAACACCGCATGAGGTTGCCCGTCGACAAGAACGATGATGCCGTTATCACCATTGACCAAACCAGTACGCAGATCGTTCTTGGTGTTGAGAAGGGGTAGACCAATTGATGATCGATCAAGCGAGATGTCGAACATCTGTGAAATAGCTCTGTTCCATTCGGATACTCCGTAGCGACCCTTGCGGTGTCCGCATAACACTCGCACCTGCGCCAGCGATACCAAGGCATCACTTGCCTTGCCCACGTGTGAGTGAACCCGTGCTTCTGCGAATTTCTTAAGATCATGTTGGATGAGGTCGAGCACATTTTCTTGATGCAGTGGCTCTGGCTGAACAGATGACAATTCAATCCACGTGACTAATTCCGAGTCTGTACGCAATAGATCGAGAATTCCACCGATGCCTTTTCCATCTTCACTTGAGTCTGGATGGCGCATCAGTTCGGCCAATTTTCCAATCTCATTGAGCTCACCGGTTTCCTCATTGAGTTGGCGCTGGTTTTTTGTCAAAGTGGTGATCGGGAAGGGCGCTGTCGAGTCGCGTAATTGTGCAATCTCGGGAAGGACTGCGCCGTTTTCAACGCTCTTTAGTTGTTCACCATCTCCCACCAAAATAAGACGAGTTGTTGGTGCGAGTGCTTCCAGAAGACGTGACATGAGTGAGAGTGACACCATCGACACTTCATCGACAATCACCACTTTGTACGGCAAATAGTGACGTCGGTTGTGCCGGAAGCGTCCACGGTTATCAAAGTTGGTGCCAAGCAGTCGGTGGATGGTGCCGGCTTCCTGGCCAATGCGAGAAAGATCCTCTACGAAATCCTTTGGAAATCCATCTAACGTCAGCGCGGTGTCGATGGAATTTCCAATCTGTCTCGAGGCTTTCGCGGTCGGGGCGACAAGAGCAACAGATAATGGTCCTTCGACATCTTTTTGCTGTGCGTGTTCACGGAACAACATGTGCAAAATGGCTGTGATCGTGTAGGTCTTGCCGGTTCCAGGTCCACCGAGCAATACCGTTGTGTTGTGTGTGAGGGCATTCAGGACAGCATTTGTTTGTTCGTCTGTGAGTTTCCCCTGTAGTTGTGTGTTGATGTCTTCCACAGAGACATGAATGTCTGACGCCACTGGTTGTGTAAATCGTGACCACAACATTGCAGCAACATCACATTCATCAATCCACTGGCGAGTGAGATACAGACGCGCGCCGTCTAACACCAACGGATGGGTGACGTCGTATTGCCGATTACTGGGATCGGGAAGGTTCGGTTTGCCAACAAGTGGGCTCGATGAGAGATGGTTTACCCACGAGTTGGTGTCGGGCCATTGAAGTGCCGCGCGCGTTGCGACTGAGCCGTCAACGTCGGGACGGTATTCGTTAGCCACTCGAGAGGCGATGGTAGAAAGATCAGCGCAGACGTGTCCGTTTGTGGGAGCCCATACAGCAATAGCGACTGATAGATAGTCGAGAAACTGTGGCGAGGATTGTGCCGCTGCAAATACTGTGTTGACGATTACTTCTGCTGCGTGAATCTCAGCGACCGTAAACACTCCAGCCTCTATGAAAGGAGCAAATTCAACGTGTGCGGCGGTGGGAGTGAGTGTTGCCATGTCAGATCAGTTCCTCGGTGAAGATGTCGTCGAGTTGTAGCACTGTTTGTTTGCTTGGCATCCAGCGGTAATACCCACGAAGCGCGCCTGTGTCATCGACGGATCCATCGAGACCGCGAAGGAACAGATAGGCAACACCACCAAAATGGGTGTCGAAGTCGTAGTTTGCTACGCGTTGTTTGAGATAACGATGCAACGCTAGTGAATAGATAAGTGCTTGGAAAAAGTATCCGTCTTCGAGCATTTTCGCTTCCATCGAAGCGTTGTTATAGCGAGCAACTGGATCTGTATCTGTGTCGTAATGAAGGCGGTTGCTCTTGTAGTCGCACACGATAAATCGATCGGCGCCATCTTGAATGCGAAATACAGCGTCAATAGAGCCATTCATGAACCCGGCAATTTGGGTCTGTGCACCCGCTGAACCATGCAATTTCTCAAAGTATGTGCGAGCGACATTTGAGATATTGGGATCATTGACGATGATGTCAACTAACTGAGAGAGTTTCACTCCATCATCAGCAGGAAGTGGGAAATCGAACTTCATTTCCGATAATCGATGACGTTGACCAAGGTCAGCGAGACTTTTTCCAGCGAAATCACGATCAAGTGTGACGTGGATGTTTGCAACCAGTGCATCCGTGAGTGCATCACGATCAAGATCTGGGCCCCACGATGCAAACGTTGATGTGACGTGCTCAAGCACATGTTCACGCAAGTTGGCAGCCGCAGGATCAATGTGATCAAACACGCTGTGTACTGCATCGCCAAACCCAGATCCGGCAGGGAGTCCGTTCCATGCAAACGGAGTGGGGGCAACCGTGGTTGTGGTCTCAACGTCTGATTCGTCGCCGACACCAGATGTGGCTTCTTGTTCCGCCTGGCGTTTTGTACTGAGAGAACCGGCTTTTAGGCGTCGGGTAATAGAGGAGTACGACCAACGACCAAATCCGAATGTCAAGACATCTGATGATGGACGAACAAATGTGGCGGCCGAAATAGTGCCATCACCTTCATTGTTTTCGTTAGCGTCATCATCAGAGTCATCCGTAACACGCAACTTCGGTAACTCTCGTGGTTCAGTCGTCAACTCGATACCTATGAGATTGTCGTCTGATCGTGCTGCCAACTCTTCGAATGCTGTTGCGAGCGCGAGAGACGTGGTTGGAGGTTTCGATAATTCAAGTGCACGAGCCATTGCGTTACTGAATGGATCAATAGGTGTCGTTTGACCGGGATACCAGTAACCAACAATCTTGTGTTGCGCACGAGTCATTGCAACATAAAACAACCTGCGGTTATCCGCATCGATGTCGTCTTGAGTTGCTTGCTTCCGCTTATCCCACGAGGCAATAGCATCTTCGGTCACACCGTCGGTATCAGAAGCTACGTACACCCAGTCGCGCGGATAGATCTTCTTATCTTTACTGTCGCTGACACCGAATGCTGATGGAAGATCAATCACTCGTTCATCGTGTGCGCTTGTGGAAAGTGATGCAGGAAACATCACCGGATGACTTTGCTCTCTCTTTGCCGGATAGAACAGTGTTGGTAAGAAAACAATGGGGAACTGCAATCCCTTACTCGCATGGATTGTCATGATGCGCACGGCTTTTTGATCGGTTTCAATGCGTCGCACCTGTTCGTCCGATTCTTCTTCGGCACCTTCAATGAGATCGGTGAGAACTTCGAGACACTCGAGAGGGCCAACAGAGGACGTAAATTGAGGATGGCTAGCGAGAACATCGACAATGTGGTCGAGGTCGGTGAGATGACGTAAGCCATCATCAAGCGAGAGAATACGAGAGAGGAATGAGCTGTTGTTGCGGTAGGCGAGATACAACGCGGTAAAGCCGTTGCGATGAAGATGATCGGCAAATTCAGCACATTCGCGTTGCAGGTCAATGAGATCATTGATGTCGGAGCTTTGTAGACCATCTTCGGTCATCCCACCAAACCACGACAGGGCGTACGCGCGCACGAACTGAGCACGACTTGGATGTGCGAGGGCGCGCAGAAGCATCTTCATTTGGCGTGATGCCTCGGTATCGAAAACAGAACCAGCTCGCAAGCGAACAGCAGAAATGCCAGCAGCAGTCAATTTGTGGTGTACCGCAGCACCATGTCGATGTCCGCGAACCAACACTGCAATGTCAGAAGTGGCAACTGGGCGGACGGTTTCTGTATCTCCAGATTTTTCGACGATGTTGTCGCATTCGAGCATCGTGATAATTCGATCTACAAGATCTGTGGTGACGAGGTCGTTTTTCTGATCGGCGCTGAGCTTGATCGGAATGTCATTGGGTAAGTAACGGATCTCGAGTGGAGCCTCATGTGCTGAATTGGGTGAACCTGTGTCGCGCTTGTTCACGCGCAAGGCAGAGAACTCGCGATTGGGATCGGGACGCACTTCCATGAAGGGAACCTGTCGGTTGTTATCGAAGTATTCCTTTTCCATGAGAACATGGAGAGCATCGAGGAGCGGTTTGTCGCTTCGATAATTGGTGGGAAGTTCGTATCTTTCGGTGGAGTGATCGACAGCTGAGAGATACACGTTGACGTCCGCGCCACGGAATCGGTAGATGGCCTGCTTGGGGTCGCCAACTGTCACCAGAGATGTTTCGCCGTTACTGACTTCAAAAATACGTTGAAAGATTGCCCATTGCATCACGTCGGTGTCTTGGAACTCGTCGATCATAATGACTGGATATTGGCGTGCTAATTGTGTGGCCAACGTTGTGCTGTCACTGGATGACGACGTGAGCGCGGTAGCGACCAAATTGATCATGTCGTTGTAGGTGACAATGCCAGAAGTGATACAGCGATCTTTGATTTCTTGCACAATTAAGCGAACAGTGTCTGCAATCTTTTGGGCGTATGTGTTCGCTGTCGTGTCGCCCGATTCGGGGGTGCCAATTTGCAACGGTGACCCGATTTTGGCAGGCAGGGTGATAGCACCCTCGTTATTTAACACAGTGGTCACGGCCTTGCGCACATGACTGAGAGCGGAAGTAATCCTCTTAATGCTGGTTGCGCCAGAGGCATCTTTTCCGGCAGGGCTCCATAAGTACAAGGGATCGTTAGCAAGTTGTTCGGCCAACACGTCTGTGATGGTTTGGTCGATGATGTCGTCGATGGAGGTAACTACTTCAAACTCGGTTGGCACGAGACCACTGAGTCCGGCTTGTCTCATCACCGTTTGACAGAAACCGTGAATGGTGCTGATGGTGACCTCATCGTAACGAGACAAGAATTGCCCAAGATGACGAATTGATGCTTCCTTGACTACATCTGATGATTGCATGTGCTCGGTCCAAGATGGAGCAGAAATAACTCCACGCAGTGCTTGAAGAGCCTCGATACAGCGTGTGCGTGTTGATTGCTTCAATTCCGCGGTGGCTTCGTTGGTGAACGTCATCAACAACAATTGATCGGCTCGTAAACCTTGCTCTGCAACCAAGCGAGCCACCACTGTGGTAAGCGAGTACGTTTTACCGGTTCCAGCACTGGCTTGAATTGATACGTGTTGATTCAACGAAAAAGGCTGATTAGCAGAGATGTCGAATTCCAAAATGTGTGGTTTGCTCATTTCTCATCGCCTTTTGGTGCTGACGTGCCTTTTGCTGCCTTGCCTACACCTGTGGGCATCTCGAGGGCACATGTGGCGTAAAACGCATTCCATACGTATGTGGCATACATGTCAATACGCGAAAGAGTGGTGGTGTCTGAAGAGCGCGATAGTTGCAGGACCTCAATCTCTTCGGAAGTAGGCCTCTTTTTCCGAAGATCAGAGATGCTTTGATCACCCACATACCACGCAAGCTCAGCGTCGTATTTCATGTCGCTTGCTAATGCCGCATCCAGTTTGTCGCCCGGTTTTGTAGCTGCGAGATGTGATGCCTTCGGAAAGAAATCCACTGGCATCTGCGTGGCGAGAGTGGCGAGTGCGTTCACTACTGATAGCGCGGTGGTGGCGTTGTGAAGGCGCTCACTGTCAGATTCCCCAATGATTTTTGCTTTGTAACACACTGGGTGTGATTCGGAGGACTTTGTATTGCGAGTGGTGAGATATGCAATGACAGGCTGCCCTTCTCGATGGAGTGTGAGCACCGCTAATTCGACCCACAATTCAAGCAAATGTGAGTCAGTGAATCTCTTAAAACGGGCCCGAGCGAATTGCGCTGTGTCATCAAACATGACTACATCGGAGATACGCAGGGTTGTTGACTCGTCTCCCATGGTGACTTGGCAATCAATGTCGTCACCTTGTAAGCCCTGTAGTTCCAGTGGTAGTGATGCAATCATCTTGCGAATCTCTTCACCAATCTCTTGGCTGACAAGATCTCCGATACGACCAGGTGGCAGTAAACCAGTGAGCGGTCGAACGTGGCGCCATTCATTAATGACGTCATCAAACCAACCCGTGTTGTGTTCGCCATCGAAATTTGTGATCAATTGCAAAAGACGCCGACCCTCAGACGAATACGCAAGATTCGACAGACTTAATGACAGAACGCCATCACCCATAAAGTTTTCTTCCTTGGTGAATTCTTCTTCTTTTTTTGGCCCTTCAGGAATGTCAACGTTGAGAACTTCTTTGTAATAGTAAGAAATCGGGTTTGACATAATTTTGAGAAGTTGTTGAATGTCACGAATGTGGGGTGCCTCAGTTGAAAGCGGAACACCGGCTGCGTCATCTGTAGATTGATTGACAGCTTCAGTTGTTGAGTTCAGGGCTTCCCACACAATGCGCGAGTTGTCATCAAATGTAAATGACACATCATCACGTACGTGTCTGGGTTGAAGGGTGCGTGTGTCGAAGTTATGACGGCCATGCTGTGTTAACACACGGTGGTGTCCGACTGTGCCATACGTAGAAATGACAGAGGCAACATGTTCGATGAGCTCTTGCACGGGAACCGCAAGTGGCGTCTCTTTGTTATTGCGCACGTCGGCACCAGTACAGGTGATAATGACCTTGTTACGCGCCGACATCAATAGGTTCATCAGACTTTCACGACCGCTCAATGAGTACTGGGGTTCTCCCACGCGTGGATCATTTGACAAGACGTCATCTCCATCTGCGCGGCTTCCTGCAAACGCAGCCTCGTCGGCACCAACAAATGCAATGACCTTGAACGGGATGTTGTTCATGCCACCAAAATCGGTGACTGTGATGGACTCGAACTGACTCCAGAAATCAGACACGCTGTTTGTGATGTAATCATTAGTTACTAGCGATAAATCGCGAAGTGAGAAACACGCATTGTCTACGTCGACCTCTGTTGATGCATCGGCGTACATCTGGCGAATCGATCGACGTAAACGAGTTAGTGAATCGGCTGCGCTCGGAACTACATCTAGGAAATTGGTAATTATCGACAACAAAACGTTGTTCCACGCAGTGAGTGACAGAGGGATCTCTTTGCCATTTTTGTAGAGGGCATCGTGGAGAGATTCGACTCGCGTGAGGAACTCGGCCAGCGTTCCGGCAATCAGCAGTTCGCTGGTACCAATGGCATCAAATGGGACCACATCTGCCGGGCCAATAATGTCGCGCTCTGCGGGCACTGCGATGCCCATCATTAAACGTTTGAGGGCAACTTGCCATGTTCCGTTGGTGATGCTGTGGGTGATGTTCCACTTTTCGCGATGTTCGGTGTTTAACCCAAATTGCACACCAAGGTGCTCTGTCCAGCGTTCGAGAAGTTCGAGTGCGTTGTCGTCGAGAGAGAAGGCACGGCGCACTGGATTAAGGGACGCGACATCAAGCAATTGACTTGCTGAACAACGTCCGGTTACAAGTTGCAATACCTCAAGAAACGCTTGCGTCACTTCATCGGGCCGGGTGACCGCTCCACGCATCACATTGATTGGAAGGCGCGGCACATTGTTGCCCACCGTTGTGTCGGGATCAAGAATGGAGTTCAGAACTGGTGCGGCCGCGGCCACGTCACTGCACACAACGAGAATGTCGCGTAAACGAAGAGAGGTGTCTTCATTTAAAGCATGCAGGAGCGCATCACGCAATGCCTCTACTTGACGATGCAATCCGTAACACGCATGAATCTGAATTGAGCCATCACCATTTCTTAAGATTTCGAAAAGTTGATCTTCATTGAATGATTGAGCAGTGTGTTCATCATGCATGATGCCCGTTTGGAATTGATGCAAAAGAGAATCGTTACGGGCTAATGCTGGAGCCACAACAAGATCATTGGCAGTGATGACGGAGTCAAACAACGCACGGGCTTCTAGGACTTGTGCAGACCAGCGTGAATACAGAGGATGTTCAATGGCGGTTTGAGCGTATTCATTGCGAGATGTTCCCACCGACACTGCGGTGGGCAACTTACTCCCTGGCGCATACATGTAATAGACGGCAACATCAATAATGCCATCGAGTACACGTACGACATCTAACGCCGCGCGACTTAGCGCTTGGACACCAAACACTGAGATTCGTTGTGGCAATAGTTCTCGATCAATAGATGAAGCGAAGGTGTCAATGTCTACGACACTTCGTTGCGACTGTGGTGTGTTGACTAAATGATTGTGCAACGCGTTGAATACGTGTACTTGCCAGTCTTGTGTTCCACTTGTTGCTACATCGTATTTATGGTTGTCGGCCCAGCCCTTCAACATTTCCGGACGATGCGAGGCGTAACGGTCGAAAAGCTCTGCAGCGCGTCTTGCACTAGAAAGAGGTGCCGATGCAAAAGATTTTGGAAGAGCAAAATCTGAATTGTCGCTTAGGAGCGACATGATGGCCCACGACAAACGTGTTGCATCCCAAGGAGATTTACTCACACCAGCTGGCATGTGAGGTGTTGCGTTAATTAATTCACGTGGGTACATGAAGTTGACGTTTGCAACAATGCCGTTGTTTTTTCCCCAGTCACCAAGACGACGGCCAAGTTCTCGTTTGAGATAACTAGCCATGTCGGCAACTGGAACAATGATGATTTCCTGCGCCATGGGGTCTGCAAGGGGAGTGCGTAGACGGTCGGCAAGTTGGTCAACTAGTGGTTCAAGATCGGCGCAGGTATGCAAACGCATTCGAGCATTCTCCCATAAGCCTGTTTCGAGGGCTTATGTGGCTATTGGCGAGCTTGGATGCTTCTTCCAGTTGCGTCGTTGGCCTCTTGCTCGCTCGTTTTATCTTGGGACACGATGCGAATATCAATTCGCTTGATAAGTCCGCAGAAGGGGAAAGGCCCCGTGTATCGATCACTCACTGGTGATCCATCGTCGAATCCAACGCTTGCACCCACACTCGACATCATCCTCATGAAGCGAGGTAAATGGCGATCACCGCTTGGTTCACCATTAATAAGGAGTGTGACTGTGGCATCGCGCTTGGCACGACGAAACTGCACACCTACTGTGCACAGTCCTTCTGGCACAGGGCGTGTCGATTCCGCAACCCAATGTTCGCCGAAGTAGTTGTAGTCAAATACGAGCAGATCATTCTGAATGAAGATGCTGAGCCCTGAGTTTTCCGTGCCTGTCGCATACAGCACTCCATCGCTTCCTGCTGGTCGAACAATGTGGGCAACAAAATCCCATGAGCGTCCTCCGATAGGCGCACTCGCGGCAGTGGGAATGCGAGTGATCGGAGGAAAGTAAGAGTAATTGCGATCCAGACGATGCGGACCATGATCACCGGGGCGAATACCAAACAACGTCACTCCACGATCATCAAGAGGCAGCACGTTGTATTGACGAGCTTCATCCCACCACAAGGCAATCATTTCGTTCAGTTTGTCGGGCTCCTTTAGGGCAAGGTCGTTGCATTCAGAGCGATCGTTGCGAAGGTTATATAACTCCCACACATCATCGTCATACGCCACTCCAGTGTCATGTCGCGTTACTGCTTTCCAGCCGTCTGCGTATATCGCGCGGTGTCCCATGTTCTCGAAATACTGGATCGTCTTACGACTTGCCACATCACTGTCGTTAAAGCTGTATGCCAACGACGTGCCGGTGATGGGCATTTGTTCGTAACCCTTCAGAGTCGCTGGGGGTTCGACTCCGACAATGTCATAAATAGTGGGAACGATGTCATTCACGACATGAAATTGATGTCGTAACGCGCCAGTATCTGTGATGCCTTTTGGCCAATGAACAATAAGTGGTACGTGCACACCACCTTCGTGCGTGTTTTGTTTGTACCACTTAAAGGGTGTGTTGCCTGCTTGTGCCCAACCCCACGGATAGTTGGCATGACTGTGTGGTCCACCAATGTCATCGATCCGTTTCACTGCTTCATCTGGCGATTCAATAATGAGGTTGAAGAACTTCATTTCGTGCATCACACCAAATGGTCCGCCTTCTTGACTGGCGCCATTGTCTGACTGCAAGAAAATGATTGTGTTATCAAGTTTGCCTAAACGCTCTAGTTCTGCGATGAAGCGACCAATCTGTGCATCTGTGTGTTCGAGAAATGCAGCAAAAGCTTCCTGCAAACGAATAGCAAGTCGACGTTGATTATCGGGCAGAGAGTCCCACGCGTCTACACCGGGGTTACGTGGCGCAAGTTGAGTGTCAGGGGGAATGATTCTCATCGCTTTTTGACGAGCAAACCATTCGTCGCGAGCAACGTCCCATCCCGTGTCGTATCGCCCACGGTGTTTATCGAGATATGACTGTGGTGCTTGATGCGGTGCATGTGTTGCGCCAAACGCAAGATATGTGAAGAAAGGTTTGTCGGGACGAATTGATGCAAGGTCACGAATGAACAGCAAGCCTTGATCGACGAGATCTTCGCTGAGGTGATATCCGTCTTCCACGGACTTTGGAAGTGGAATGTGATGATTGTCGTACACCAACTCCGGATGAAACTGATCTGTCTCGCCATCTAAAAAACCGTAGAAGCGATCAAATCCGCGACCAAGCGGCCATTGATCAAATGGGCCAGCTGCTGATGCGTTTTCCATTTGAGTGAGGTGCCACTTGCCAAGTGCAAACGTTGCATAACCCTCTTCACGTAAGACCTCGGCAACTGTTCCTGCATGGTGCGACACACATCCACGCATGTTGGGAAAACCAGTGTTGAAGTTAGAGACCGAACGCATACCTACTTCGTGTGCGTTTCGTCCGGTGAGTAATGCTGCACGTGTGGGGCTACACAAAGGGGTGACGTGGTAGTTGGTGTATCGCAAACCACTGTCAGCTAGTGCATCGATGTGGGGCGTGTTGAGTGTGGAGCCAAAACAATTGAAGTGCGAAAACCCGAGATCGTCGATGAGGATGATCACCACATTTGGAGCATCACGACGTGGGTGCCGAGGCTCAGGCCAGTGCGGAGTTGACTCGGAAACCGTGTCTCCAATGACGCCCTGAAAATCCTCGTAGTTGCCCATAACCCCTCATCCACGCAGTTTGACCTGCGTTCTAACTTTTGTCAGACTGTCTGACAATACATTACACAGGTGGTACCCGATGGCCGATAGCGACACGCCCAACGACGCACGTAGCAACAGTGATGCGCCCCGACTTCAACACACCTACGGAACTATTAATAAGGAATACGCGTTCTCACTCGCGACGCGTGCTCCAGAAGATGACGGCCCTATCTACATGGTCAATCTCATGAAATATCACGAGATTGCCCAGTACGACGATGGTGATGGCAACACCGCGGTTAGTGGGCGCGAGGCAGATGATCAATACAACCCATCATCAATCTTGAACAAGATCGGTGCCGCAATTGTGTTTGTTGGAGATGTTGTGTCAAACAATGTGGGCACTGATGACTGGGATCGCATCGCAGTTGTTCGTTATCCCACGCGCCGCTCGTTTATCGAGATGCAGTCACGAAAAGACTTCGGCGAAAAACATAAACATAAGGCTGCGGGCATGTTGCGCACCACGCTTATTGCGTGCCGACCAGTTGATGAGTCTTTAGACCAAGCCGAGCGACCAACTCCACGTCCTGCTCATTCAGTAGTGATGGTGGTACATCGAACAAATAATCGCGATGACGTACTACGCACATTGCCAACGGCACAATCGCTTCTTGCGGAAGGCGTGGTCATTGGAGATGGTCGCAGTTGGGACGTGGTGCAGTTTCTCTCAGTTGCCGGGGAGGCCGACATTCAACACATTGCTGAGCAGTATCTCGACGCCGACCACAGCGCTACGTACGTGCTCGGATTACGTGCAACCTTAAATTCTTTTATTGGTTAGTTGCTGAAGGAACAAAATGCCAACAACAACATCTTCTGAAACATCTTCTGAACAATCGACTGATGGTCGACATCGTCGCGCACAAGCAAATCGCGAAGCAATTGTCGAAGCCTTGGTGTCTTTGTATGCCGAGGGCCATGCAGATCCCAGCGGAGCAGATATCGCAGAGCGTGCGGGTGTGTCGGAGCGCTCATTGTTTCGCCACTTTGATGACATTGACGATCTCTGTCATACAGCTTTTGTGGTGCAATGGAAACGCCTTGCGGATCGCACACAATTACACACTCCTGCGTCGGCACCAATACACGAAAAAGTAGCCGCTGTCGTGGAGCAGCGAGTAGGTCTGTATCTCGACATGATGAATGTGATGCGTATCACGCGAATGCACGCCGTGCGAAACAACACTGTGTTACGGCATGTTCAGTCATCACGGAAAGAAATGCGATCTCAACTAGAAAAGCTGTTTGCCCCCGAGTGCGAACAGATGACAACAGATGGTGCAAAGACATTTCTTCTCACGGCTAACGCATTGTTGTCATTTGAACACGTGGAACAACTACGCCTTGATCAAGGTATGCCTACAACTCGTATCAACTCCTTACTGTCGGCATCGCTTTTAGCGTTGCTTACGAAATAAACACACCGTTCTCACCAATGAAAGGCTGAACATGAAAGCACTATGCACACCCGATGAACGATTTGCGGGTCTTCCTGATTTCCCGTATGCACCGCATTATGCAGACATTGATGACACCGACGGGGGAACACTGCGTATGCATTATGTGGATGAAGGTCCACGTGATGCTCATCCGGTGTTGCTGTTACATGGGGAACCATCGTGGGCATATCTGTATCGAAAGATGATTCCCATTCTTGTGGATGCCGGACATCGAGTGATTGCTCCCGATCTCGTTGGCTTTGGCCGCTCCGACAAGCCCACGGAGTTCTCTGACTACTCGTATGCACGTCATGTCTTGTGGACCAGTGAGTTGATCTTTGATGTTCTCGATCTGCAGCATGTCACGTTCTTTGGACAGGACTGGGGTGGTCTTGTTGGGCTTCGTTTAGTTGCTGCCCAACCTGATCGTTTTGATCGCGTTGTAGTGAGCAACACCGGATTACCGCGTGGCGACGGAAAAATCTCCGATGCTTTTCTTGCGTGGCAGAAGTTTTCCAAAGAGACACCTACATTTGATGTGGGCGCATTGGTAAACGGCGGCAGCTTGATGCAGTTATCTGCAGAAGAGGTTGCTGCATATGACGCACCGTTTCCCGATGACTCTTATAAAGCGGGTGCGCGTATTTTTCCTTCGTTTGTGCCCGTTGATGAGTCGTACCCCGAAGTAGCGGAAAACCGCGCGGCATGGGAAGTGCTGCGCCAGTACAACAAACCGTGGTTATGTGCATTTAGCGATAAGGATCCCATCACCAAGGGTGGCGACGGAGTGTTCTTGCGCGAAGTGCCAGGAACCCAAGGGCAATCACACGTGACCATTACCGGTGCAGGTCATTTCTTGCAGGAAAACAAAGGTGAAGAACTCGCACAGGTGATCGTTGATTTCATAGCATCAACCTTGTGACAACAGCTCCAGCACTTCGACTTGGCATTGCGTACGACTTTCGTTTACCTCCTGGCGCGGGTTTTTCACTCCCAGATCTGTATGCAGAGACGCTTGAACAAATACGTTTTGCCGATCAACTCGGATACGACATGGTGTGGCTCAGTGAGCATCACTTTGTTCCCGACGGTTACTTGCCGTCATTTCAGCCTGTAGCGGGGGCGATCGCAGCGTGTACGTCACGTATTCGCATTTCCACCGACGTTGCGCTCGCACCGTTTCATCATCCCATTCGTTTAGCAGAGGACTTGGCGGTCCTTGACCAGTTGAGTGGTGGTCGCATGGAACTTGGTCTCGGCATGGGATACGCAGTTCATGAATTCAACGCATTTGGGTTGAATAGAAAAAATCGAGTGTCGCTTACGGAAGAAAGCATTGAGATTCTTCGACAGGCATGGTCGGCAGATTCCGTTAATTTCTCGGGCAAGCGGTATCAACTGTCAGAAGTAAATGTCTTTCCTAAACCTGTGCAACAGGGAGGCATTCCATTGTGGATTGCAGCACAGAGTACGCCGGGCGCAGAACGTGCTGCTCGAATGGGTCTTCATTATTTACCGCAGGGATCACGCGGATTAGTTCTTGATCCGTGGCATAACGCTCTTGCACAAAACGGCAGAAAAGTTGAGGAATTCCGCGTCGGCATAATGCGTTCATGGCTGGTCACAGATGATCGTGACCGCGATTGGCCACCCATTAAAGCTGGTGAGGTGTACCGAGCGAAGATGTATCGCGATTGGAATCATGAAGCCGGCGACAATTTTGAGGCGTGGGAATCAGATGACCGTATTCCTCAAACATGGGTAATTGGCAACGAAGAACATCTCATCGCTGAATTATCAAAGTTCTTGTTGGAGTACGGGATTACAGACTTAGTGACCTACGTGGCGCCACCGGGGGTGCGGCCATCTGCACACAATGAAAGTCTTGAACGCTTCGCAAAAAATGTGATGCCAGTGTTACGCGTGGCAATCGATTCAGCTCGTGGTATTACTAGCTAACGTAGATGTCGAAGGACGACCTTCGCGTACAAGTTCACTGAAATAGCTGTTGAAGTACTGCTCGATCTATTTCAATCGCACAGCAGTAGACCACTTACCGCCAATTTTTTGGACTCCTCGAATGGTGCATTTCCATGAACCTTTGCTCAGTCCAGACACTTTGATAAGTGGTTTACGCGAGGTCGCAAACACCGACGTAGCGCCTTTTGAACACATTGCTTGATATTTTTTGGCACCTCGAACTGGTGTCGCACTTACTCGAGCGGAAGTGGCGTTCAATCGTGTCGCACGTGTATTTTTTGGAGCGTTAAGAAGAGTTGATTTAGGTTTAATTTTGATTTTTGGAGCCGTTGAGTAACGGGAAGCCATTGAACGTACCGATTGTGATGAAGTACTTGTACCAGCGAGACTTATCGATGGCATCGAGATCAGTAAGCCAGGCTGAGGTGATGTCACTCGCGTAATCGTGGCAGCCACTGTTGTGGTGACACTTGCATCTGTGCGTGTTGTTACCAAAGTGTTTGCCAAAACGTCTGCCGTTGTCCCATACGCAGATTGAATAAATGCATCAGGGATAAACGTGCTGTAGCGGAGAGTATTTACCGAGCCGTCTGCTTTTTTTGCTGGACCTGACAGGTCAACAGACCATGTCATTGTTAACCGGTCAAATTGAATCTCTCCGGTTACAGCAGCATTGGTTGACACCCACATTCCTCGCTTCGCATCGAGGAGCAAATTGGGTTTCTCATAAAACTGCACACCCTGAGCAAGAGACTGATAATCAATCTGATTTCTCGGATTTGAGCAATTTGCATCTGCTTCACAACCAAGAGCAAATGGCCACGACGAAGTTTTCAGTGTGCCTTTGGTGATCCAGTTACCGTTCTCATTGGCGACATCAAAGTCTTGGACTTCTGCTTTCGCAAACAGACTTGGCGACGGTTTGAATGCGCCAGTGTTTATGACAAATTGAAACGCGGTGCCAAGCGGAATGGTTGGTGCGAGTTCTTGCTGTCCATTTACGCGCAACTCATACGCCAAGCTTGGGGTCTTGTATTCAGCAATCGAAAACAGCCATGCTTTGAATGTGATTCCTGTAGAGCTGGCGGGGATCGTGAAAGTCCCGGAGTTAGTTAGGTCGATACCCCATGACGAGATGCAGAATGTGGTGACGGTGGTGTCGCACATCGGGAATTCTTGGTAGTCCTTATACGACGACGGGATGTCAGCTGTCGGATCAGATGCGGCGGTTGCCGTAGCAGGACCAGATAGCAACACGGTGGCAACGATGACCGAAGCGATAGTACGCCAGCGACGATTTTTTATAGGTTGAAACATGGTTTAATCATAATGAAATGGCGGTGGATGCCTAGTGAGTGCCACCCTGAAATCCAGTATTTTTCACGTGCTCTTTTTCGGGGGTACGGAACTAGCCTGTGGGTCCAGTCGGTTCGACACTTTGAGTGGATGTCACTCACAGCACCGCTCCGTCTGCGCCTTTAGCTCAGTTGGTAGAGCAACGGACTTTTAATCCGCAGGTCCTGGGTTCGAGCCCCAGAGGGCGCACCACAATCGCTACGTAGGAGGAATCTATGAGCGAGATTGATAACAGCGTTATCCGCGTCAGTCGCGATGGACGATTTACCACTATTACCTTGTGTAATCCGTCGAAGAGAAATGCGCTCTCGCTTCATGTTCTCGAGCAGTTGACGTTGGCATTTGCTCATGTTGGTGCAAGTGATGCTGAGGGCATCATCTTGAACGCCGAGGGCCCAGTCTTTTCTGCAGGCCACAACTTTGGTGAGATGAAAGGTGCCGCTGAAACAGATGCGCACCATCTATTTACGGTGTGTTCCACGCTGATGAAGACCGTGCATCGCATTCCTCAGCCTGTGGTGGCAAGTGTTCACGCATTGGCGACTGCGGCAGGGTGCCAATTAGTAGCCACGTGTGACCTTGCGGTTGCAGCACGTTCGGCGTCATTTGCTTTGCCTGGTGGCAAAGGTGGCTTGTTCTGTCACACTCCGCTTGTTGCGGTGGCTCGCAATTTGCCGCAGAAGCGAGCACTCGAGTTAGCACTTACTGGCGATCCAATTACAGCCGATACTGCAATGCAATGGGGCTTCATTAATGAAGTAGTCGACGATGATCAACTCCATGAAGCAACGCTCGCGTTGTTGTCACGCGCCACTCGTGGATCTCTTTATTCGAAAGCTCTTGGGAAACAAACGTTCTACGAGCAGATCGACATGGATGAAGAACATGCGTATCTGCATGCCACCAATGTGATGGCAAGTGCTGTGGTGATGCCAGATGCGCAAGAGGGTATTGCCGCATTTCTCGATAAGCGTCACCCAAAATTCACTCAGCAACCTCATTAGAGTTTGATTATGACCGACATCAGTGCTCCAGAACGAGAAGAAGTTGAACTCTCGCTGCACGGGATGACATGTGGTGCGTGTGCTGCGCGTATTGAAAAAGAGTTGAACGACCTTCAGGGTGTTCATGCAGCTGTGAACTACGCAACGGAATCTGCGATGGTTGTTTTTGATCCGTCACTTGCGTCGCCGGTATCTGTGATTAACGCTGTCAAGAGCATTGGCTATGACGCTGATGTGCGGACTGAAGACAGTGTTGACGAGGGCATTGACGCGAAATTGCATGCACTCGCGGTGCGACTGGCGGTATGCGCTGTGCTTTCTGTGCCCGTTGTTCTCATTTCCATGGTGATGGCGTGGCAATTTGATAATTGGCAATGGGTTGTTGGTGTCATGTCCCTTCCCGTTGTGACATGGGGAGCATGGCCTTTCCATCGTGCGGCGTATATGAATGCTCGTCATCGTGCAGTCACCATGGACACGCTCATCTCTGTGGGTGTCATCGCTGCAACAACGTGGTCAATCTGGGCTCTTCTGTGGGGTGGTGCTACTGATGATGTGATCCATTCTGGATCGGGTATGTCATCAATGACCCATGATGGCGCACACGTGTATTTCGAAGTTGGTGCAACTATTACAACGTTCATTCTCGCGGGTCGATATATGGAAACACGCGCAAAGTATCGCGCGGGTAACGCACTGCGGGCACTTCTTGCGCTCGGCGCAAAAGATGCAGTGGTGTTACGAGATGGTCGCGAGGTGCTCATTCCCGCATCAGTAGTGCGTGTTGATGATCTCGTGGTGGTGCGACCCGGTGAAAAAATTGCCACGGACGGAGTTGTTGAAGAAGGCTCTTCAAGCATTGATACATCAATGATCACTGGTGAAAGTGTGCCTGTAGATGTGGAGCCCGGATCTCATGTGACGGGAGCAACGATCAACCTCACAGGTCGTGTCATTGTCCGTGCAACACGAGTGGGTTCCGACACCACGTTTGCAACAATGGCCAAATTGGTTCGCGATGCACAAGCAACAAAAGCTCCTGTACAACGTATTGCAGATCGAGTGAGTTCGGTGTTTGTCCCACTGGTGTTTGCCATTTCTGCTGTCACTTTAGTGATGTGGTTGGTTTTTGGTGATTCAGTTGACGATGCATTTAGTGCAGCTGTGGCCGTGCTGATCATTGCGTGTCCGTGTGCATTGGGCCTTGCGACCCCCACCGCGCTGATGGTGGGAAGTGGTCGTGCGGCTCAACAAGGAATCATTATTAAAGGCGTTGACGTTTTGCAGAGTACAAGACGTATCGACACGGTAGTGCTTGACAAAACCGGCACTGTCACAACAGGTGAAATGACTCTGACTGATGTCATCTGTGTTGATGGTGTGTCACGTAGTGAAGCGCTGAAATTTGTGGGCGCAGTGGAAGCCGCAAGCGAACACCCCATTGCCCGTGCAATTGCTCGTGCAGCGGAAAACGAATTAGGCACTGTGTCGTCAGTTGACAACTTCGTCACTTCTCCCGGCGTTGGCGCAACTGGCGTTGTTGACGGCGTCGCGGTGATGGTGGGTCGTGAAGAAATGTTGCGATCGAAATTGATCATCGTGCCAGCGACATTGCGCGAAGCGTTGCAGCGTGTACGTATGCAGGGTCGCACAGCTGTTGTTGGTGCGTGGGGTGGGGAAGCGCGCGCTGTTTTAGTGGTTGCCGACCAACCGAAAGACACCAGCAAGGAAGCGATCGCCACGTTGCGGAGTATGGGACTTGCACCTGTGTTACTCACTGGCGACAACATCGACACTGCCCGCGCCATCGCAGAACAGGTCGGTATTGAAACCGACGAACACCATTTGTATGCCGGCGTTTTACCGCACGAAAAGGTGTCCGTAGTGAAAGATCTACAAGAGCGTGGATACGCCGTTGCGATGGTGGGTGATGGTGTCAATGACGCGCCAGCGCTAGCACAAGCAGATGTTGGTATCGCAATGGGCGGGGGATCTGACGTTGCGATGCAAGCAAGTGATCTCACTATTGTCTCTGGAGATCTACGCCTTGTTGCCACGGCGATCACACTGTCTCGCGCCACATTGCGCACCATCAAGACCAATGTGTTTTGGGCTTTTGCGTACAACGTGGCTGCTATTCCACTTGCTGCTGCTGGTGCGATGAACCCGATGTGGGCCGGACTTGCCATGGCCTCATCCAGTGTGTTCGTAGTGCTCAATAGTTTGCGCTTGCGATAAGTCACACGTTGAGTGTCTTGTTGTGCACTCGTTGAAATGCTTTGATCGCATACTGCTTGTGATTGCGCATAGTGCGAGGCGACATGTTGCGCACTTTGGCTGCGTCATCGGTTGACATTCCATGTCCTAAATCACGTAACAAACTTACATGTCGTCGCGATAGTCCCGCTTTTGCTGCATCTTGTAATACATCGTCTAGTTCTTCAATGGGATCAACATATTGAGGTGCATTTGGTACCAGTGGAATGTAGTAATTCGCGGTGTGGTCAATTTCGATACTGCGTAAACGCGACTCGCGTACGAAGGCGTGGTATTCAATGTCTCGTGCCAAGTTGGCAGCAATCTTTGCTGTACGTCGCTGATGTGGGAACGTGCGGATCACCATCCACGCAGTAGGAATGACCTCATCAATTGCAGCACCAGTACCGCCGCGCATAATGCGCCCACGCCGTTGCGCGATCGACATCACAGAGGGAAGCACGCGATGCAGCACAATCCGAGCAGCCAGTTCATCGTGTTCGGCACGACATATCAATTGCCACAACACATGGTCCGCTACTGAGTCATCTGTTGGTCGACCAAAACCAGCAAGAACCAAGAGTTCATCAAGGTGGGTGATGGGATCGGTAGTAATTCCCCAGCTGTTGACCTTGCGCAATGTGGGCCGAGAAATGGAGAGTCGTTCCCACTCATCAATAAGTTGTCGCGCGGGACCGCTGTGAGCGGTGGTGTGCACAAGAGCAGAGGTGGACGGTGAACGGGTTTCTGTTAAGTGGTGTGTAGCCATGACCGCACGGTCACACAACCACCTTGCCGACCGTGGGCGAGTGGGTGTGCTCGGAGGTCTCACCCAGCGACAAGACTGTGGACATGCGTATCACCTTGTCTTCAGGCACCGCCGCCGAAATCGTTCGCGTCGATGCACCATCGATGGGACTTGTCATCACCCCCGACATCTTTGGTCTTCGTCCATTGTTTGACGAACACGTGGCACGCTGTGCCCGCGACTGGAACATGTCGGTGATAGCTGTTGAACCTTTTCCTGGCCAAGAGATCGAGTTAGGCGCAGACGTCGAAAAGCGGTTTGCTGCAGTGCCCCACATTCATGATGACGTACATCTTCGTGATCTCGAGTTGGCAGCAGACGAACTTGGTACGTCCCGTGTGGGATTGATGGGGTTTTGCATGGGCGGGATGTATTGCTTCAAGGCAGCACGTAGCACTCGTTTTGATCGCATCGTAAGTTTCTACGGAATGATTGCATTGCCGGATGCATGGAAGTCACCACATCAAGGTGAACCGCTAGAGATCTTGTCGCAAGGTCACGCGGATCGTGTTCTTGCAGTCATCGGTGCGCGTGATACTTATACGCCACCTGTCGATGTTGAAAAGTTACAAAAGACCGATGCAACTGTGCAGGTGTACACAGAAGCAGAACATGGTTTTGCACACGATGTATCACGACCAGCGCACCGATCAGAGGATGCTGCAGATGCGTTTACGCGCGCTGAACGTTGGTTGCGCGGACAGTAATTGTCGCAAAGAAATTGTCAGCGAGAGCGTTGCTCGAGTTGCGGACGCTGCATGATCTTGTAGTGGCGCTCGTGTTGTTCGAGCCAACCGAGACGAATGAAACTAGCAATTGCTTTGTTCACACGCTCTCGTGATGCACCCACCATGCCCGCAAGTTCTTCTTGTGTGACAGGCAACGAGAATTCATCTTTTCCACCTGACAATTCAAGAAGCCGTTTTGCGGTTCGACCCGTGACGTCTAAGAACACGCTGTCAGCAAGTGCTTCGTCCATCACACGAATGCGACGTGCGAGAACGCGCACAACATTCCACATGAGGTCTGGATTCGACTGCAAGATTGTGCGAACTTTGTCGTTAGGAAGTTGCAACAACTTCGATGCTTCGAGTGCGCGCGCAGAGGCCGACCGCGGCAAGTCGTCGAGAAGGCTTAGGTCACCAAACAAGTCGCCGTCTTCCATGAGGGCAACGACGCTTTCACGATGATCGAACGGCTTGTTTCCAAGCGCAATTGCGATGCGACCTGAGACCACGAGATAGATGAAATCGGGCGAGTCTCCCACTTCAAATAACACGTCTCCACGCACGAGATCCCGTTCAATCGCAACTGCGGCAAGGTTTTCCAGGACATCATTTGGAGCATCGGCAAAAAACTCAGTGGCAGCGAGGGAGGTTGTGTAGTTCATACCAACTATGACGGTACTACCTTTAATGCTATGTCCCTACCAGCGAACGAAATCGTGTGGACGATCGTCGTCGCAGCAGGTTCGGGCTTGCGATTTGGTAGTGCAAAACAGTTTGAAACCCTCGGTGATCGTCGCGTCGTCGATTGGGCTGTTGACGAGGCGCGCCAGCACTCAATGGGTGTTGTCGTTGTTGTTCCTGAAGGACAAGTGCACGAGGTCCACGAGGTTGCCGGTGGGCAAACACGTAGCGAATCGGTGCGACGTGGACTTGCTGCCGTGCCAGACGAGGCGACGATTGTTTGTGTGCACGATGCGGCCCGACCCTTCGCCTCGGCAGTTGTGTATCAGCGAGTCATCGGCGCTGTCGTGGATGGAAATGATGGCGCGGTGCCAGGTGTACCAGTTACCGACACCATCAAACAGGTGAATTCTTCAGACGTTATTATCGCTACGCCCCAGCGGGCCACTTTGCGTGCGGTCCAAACTCCACAGGCTTTTCGTGCGTCCACCTTGCGTCGTGCTCACGAACATGATGCCGAAGGAACAGACGATGCAGCGCTGGTCGAAGCTGTTGGTGGCACAGTATTAGTTGTGCCCGGTGATGAGATGAATCGCAAGATCACAACGCGAGACGATCTCGACTGGGCGCGAGCGCACGCACATGGCCAACTGTTTGGAGAGGTGTGATGCAGATCCGCGTTGGTAATGGGTTTGACATTCATCGTTTCGAAGAACAGTCGTCAGATCGCGTTCTTGTTCTCGGCGGAGTCACCTTCCCCGGTGAACGTGCTCTTGTTGGACACAGTGACGCTGATGTCATCGCACATGCAATTGCTGATGCGCTTTTGGGCGCAGTAGCACTAGGCGACATTGGCATGCATTATCCAGATACTGATCCTGTATGGAAAGGTGCCAATTCACTTGCGTTGTTGTCTGACGTCGTACAGAAAGTTCATGCTGCCGGTTGGCAAGTGAGCAATGTTGATTGCAGTGTTGTGTGTGAATCACCAAAGATCTCTCCACATCGCGATGCGATGATGACAGCGCTATCGGATGTTGTGGGCGCACCCGTGAGTGTGAAGGGCCGTCGCAGTGAACAATTAGGTGCGATTGGCCGTGGCGAGGGCATTATGTGTTTTGCATCTGCTCTTGTCATTAAACAATAAGAATCAATAAAGAGAAGTAGCAACAAAAGGATTTCTATGGCAGCCAAACGCGGTGCACGACCATCACAACGAAAGCCTGCACGACCAAGCTCTCGGGGCACATCGGGTGGCGGAGCACGCAGTGGTGGACCCCGCTCCGGTGGATCACGTGGCGGATCACGCGGTGGTGTACGAAACGCCCCTCGTGATTCAGCGCCGACCGCGTCGCGCAATGTGTCACGCGATAAGGGGTTAGGTGGCGAGCAAGTAGAAGGTCGTCAAGCAGTTCGTGAATTATTAATTGCACGCTCCCGAAAAATTCGTGAGGTTTGGATCTCAAACGATATTGATCAGTCAGAAATTATTGATGACATCGTGGAACTTGCTCACGCTTCAAACGTGCAAGTTCTTGACGTGCCGCGTCGCAAACTAGAAGATCAAGCGCGCAGTGAAGCACCCCAAGGTGTACTCGCTTTTGCAGCACCTTTACGAGAAGCAGACTTTGATCAACTCATCTCACCCCGTGATGGAAATGTTCCATTTCTTGTTGCCGTTGATGGTGTTACTGACCCAGGCAACTTGGGAGCGTTATTGCGTTGCTGCGATGGAGCAGGTGTCAACGGAGTGATCTTGCCGAAGCACCGTGCGGTGCATGTAACGCCAACGGTGGCAAAAACATCGGCAGGTGCCGTGGAATATGTGCCCATGGCTGTGGTGTCGGGATTACCCAATGCGATCACTCAGATGCGATCAAAAGGTGTGTGGGTTGTCGGACTTGACGACGCCTCCGATAAAACATTGTTTGACCTTGGAAATCTTGCATCCGAACCAATTTGCATGGTGCTGGGTGCAGAAGGTGCAGGACTATCGCGTCTTGTTCGTGAGCGATGCGACATGGTGGTGAGCATCCCAATGGCCGGCCAGGTGTCGTCTTTAAATGTGTCGGCTGCTGCCGCGCTTGCGGTGTATGAAGTTGCGCGTGTGCGCGCCCATTTAGGCTCGTAGGCTCTATCTCTCACGCCGGGTTAGCTCAGTGGTAGAGCAACCGCCTTGTAAGCGGTAGGTCGTGGGTTCAAGTCCCACACTCGGCTCCATTTCAGCCTTTCGGTGAGGTGCGCCCTACGAGTACAGCGTGGGCACTACCGTTGGTGCTGTCTGCGATCTATCCGTGGAGGAACATCACATGAGCCAGCAACGACCACGCGGTCCGCGAACATCAATAGCAGCGCCAAACAATGCAACCCTCGGTGCTGTTGTGGCTGTTGTCGCATTGTTGCTCGGATTTCTTATTCTCCGCGATGTGAACGCCGACAGTTCGCCATCAGCTGGCGGTGGTGGCAATGTCACTGACTCCATCCCCTCCAACGATTCAGTTGATCCTGCAACACCGACAACGATCGCATTTTCAGTGAGTGGTTTCAAGATTCAGATTGCGAACGCGTCTGGTGTTGCACGAAGCGCAGCAAAGATGACCACCGACTTACAGGGTCTTGGCTATGTCGTGCAGCCGCCGTTAAATACGGCACCTGGTACGCCACGTCGCTCTACAACTGGAGTCTTTTACCTTGCAGGTTGTGAAGCAGGCGCAGAAAATGTGAAGCAAGTTCTTGGTGGCAATGTTGAAGTAGGCGCGATGCCGTCACCAGTGCCGCTTGAAACTGGCGATCTCGACGACGCGTGCGTACTTATCTTGGTAGGCACAGACTTAGCAGGTAAACCACTTCCAAGTATTGGTGCCGGTAGCGGTGACGCCTCAACGGGAACCACCACTACTGTCCCACAACAGTAATTTTTTGCAAGATAGTTGTTGCAACTTCTTCAATAAGTTGCAATGGTCGTGACATTGCTTCGTCTTCTCCAAACAATGTTGTAAGACTGTGTGCATTGGCGCGTTGATAATTGTGATCAGATAATTCGTCGTCGATGTCTCCACAGATAGTTGCCATCGGTATGTCTGCATCTTCGGCAAGATCACAAATACTGCCAACGACCTTGCCGTCGAAACTTTGTTCGTCGACAAATCCTTCGCCAGTGATGACATAGTCCACCGTTTTCACAAGGTCATAGAACCCCACCTCTTCGGCGACGAGATCGAAACCGTTCACCAAGGTTGCACCAAGAGCAGCAAGCCCACCTGCTAATCCACCAGCGGCGCCGGCACCGTTGAGCACACTCACGTCCACGCCATAGTCATGTTCGTACATCTGTTGAAGACGTTCTAATCGCTTGTGTAGCAATTCTATTTGTGCAGGTGTTGCACCTTTTTGGGGCGCAAATACTTCTGCCGCATCAACAAACAGAGTGTCGACGTCGTATGCAACAAGAAACTCGACAGCTTTTAGACGTGCTGGTGCGTGAATTGCACGTACCGCACCGAGGCCGCCGTCGGTTGTTGCAGATCCACCGAGACACACGATGATTTTTTTCGCACCAGCGTCGAGTGCTGTATCAATGAGTTCACCAGTTCCTTGTGTTGTTGCAGCCATGGCATCGTTTCCTGTTGCGCCGCCGACCAATGTGAGCCCCGATGCACGCGCCATCTCAATGACCGCTACGCCTTTATGCAAACGCCATTGGGCGTCAACTGGATCGCCAAGGGGCCCGGTCACGGTGGTCACGCGATTGGGGCCACCAAGAGCATCAAGAGTTCCTTCGCCACCATCTGCCATCGGTCGTTCGATGCAATCAAGGCCAAGTTCCCAACATGCATGGCCAATGGCAGCGCATACCTGTGCAGCAGTTGCTGTTCCTTTGAATTTGTCTGCTGCCGCAAGGACGATCACTGCATCACCTTAGAGGCGAAATAGTGTGCGGTCATGAGCGGCAATACGTATCGACACATGGATGCAACGGAACAAGCACAACACGTGGCAGCAGGCGAGGTGTCGCCAGCAGAGTTGGTGACAGAGGCGGTAGCGCATGCCGAGTCGGTGAACCCGATACTCAATGCAATTATTCACCCGCGTTTTGAACGCGCACTTGAAGACGCTCATGCGGGAGTGTCAGGACCATTTGCTGGCGTACCGATGGTGGTGAAAGATCTCAATTGCGCGATGGCGGGGGAGCCGCATCACATGGGTGCGCGGTTTTTGAAAGCGGAACAATTCATTGCTCAACGCGATAGTTACTTGGCAAAGAAATTTCGGGATGCAGGTTTCATACCAATTGGTCGTACAAACACGCCAGAGTTTGGTAGCACCATCACCACAGAGCCACTTGCTTATGGGCCAACGCGCAATCCGTGGAACACGCAGCATTCGACTGGTGGATCATCTGGCGGATCAGCTGCATGTGTTGCAGCACACGTTGTAGCTATTGGGCATGCAAATGATGGGGGAGGTTCTATTCGTATTCCCGCAAGTGAGTGTGGACTCGTCGGATTGAAACCTTCTCGTGGACGCGTGAGTAATGGACCCGATTCTGCAGAAGCGTGGATGGGTTTAAGTATTGAGGGGGTTGTTACTCGTAGCGTTCGAGATGCTGCAGCCGTACTTGACTGCATTGCGGGATATGAACCAGGCGATCCATATACCGCACCGCCATTTGCGCGTTCGTTACGAGAAGAAGTGGGGTCGCACGTTGGATCGCTACGCGTCGGGGTGTTGGATCACCCACTTTTTGATTACCAGTTTGATCATCCAGAAAACCGTGCAGCGATTGCAGCAGTAGCGCGTGATATGGAACGACTTGGTCATCGCATCGACGAGGCATGGCCATCGACATTGTCGGAGATCGCATACACCGAGAATTTTGTGAAGATGGTGGCGACGTATACGCATTCAGATATTTCAATGTTTGAACGCGAGTTGGGACGCACTATTGCTGATGAGGAACTTGAATTTGATAATGCTTTTCTACGTTCGATGGCAAAACAGATTTCTGCAGAAGAGTACGTGTCGTCACGGAAGCATTTGCAGAATTGGGCTCGACGTACGGTGCAGTGGTGGACACCAGATGGTGACGCAGAAGGTTTCGATGTGTTGCTGTGCCCAACACTTGGTGGTCCACCACCAAAAATTGGAGAGTTGTCAGGTCGCGGTGGCGGAAAGTTGTTGAGTGGTCTTCTCGCGTTTACCTCACAGTTCAACATCACTGGTCAACCTGCGATCAGCTTGCCGCTTCATTGGAGCGCAGACGGATTACCAATGGGCGTGCAGTTGGTTGCGGCACCGTTTCGTGAAGATGTGTTGGTGAGGGTTGCATCACAGCTTGAAGAGTCAATGCCGTGGCGTGACCGTGTGGCACCACTTGCCTGACGCCGCGTGAGTGCAGATTCCCTAGTGGCTCGATAGGGTTTTGCCTCTATGGCAGTCACCGTTCGCATCCCAACCACCATGCGCCCTTTGTCGGGCGGCGCTAGTACCGTCTCGGTTGAAGGCGCCACCTTGCGCGAAGTTCTCGCCAAACTCGAAGCCGCCCACCCTGGCTTCGGCGAGCGCTTGTTTGACGCCAATGGTGATTTGCACAAGTTCGTGAACATCTTCGTCGCAGACGATGACGTGCGTTATCTCCAAGGCCTCGACACTCCGGTGAATGACGGCGACACCGTCTCCATTATTCCGGCGGTCGCAGGCGGCTGTTAAGGCGTCAAGACTCGAGTTCGGCTGTGGTCGAACGGCAGATACATGGTCGGTGTGGCGGTTAGCAGTCTCGGCTGTAGAGTGCTAGCACTCAGTCGTCCCGAGTGCCATACGGCTGTCTCGGGAGAGACACGAAGTACCCCCTGACTTGGAGGAACAACCATGGCAAAACTGATTGCGTTTGATGAAGAAGCCCGTCGCGGACTTGAAGCGGGAATGAATAAGTTGGCCGACGCCGTGCGCGTCACGCTCGGACCAAAGGGCCGCAATGTTGTGTTGGAAAAGAAGTGGGGCGCTCCCACCATCACCAACGACGGCGTGTCCATCGCAAAAGACATTGAGCTCGAAGATCCATACGAGCGAATTGGTGCAGAGTTGGTGAAAGAAGTTGCCAAAAAGACAGATGATGTCGCTGGTGACGGAACCACAACGGCAACCGTTCTTGCATGGAGCATGGTGCGCGAAGGATTGCGCAACGTGGCTGCTGGTGCAAACCCAATGACCCTAAAAAAGGGTATTGAGGCCGCAGTTGCAGCTGCAGTCGAGAGTATTCGTTCGCTCGCAAAGGAAGTTGATTCGAAAGAACAGATTGCTCAGGTTGCGTCTATTTCTGCAGCCGATCAAGAAATTGGCAAGATGATTTCTGAAGCAATCGACAAGGTTGGCAAAGACGGTGTTATTACCGTTGAAGAGAGCCAGACCTTCGGCATGGAGATGGATCTTGTTGAAGGTATGCGCTTCGACAAGGGCTACATCTCACCGTACTTTGTTACTGACTCAGAGCGCATGGAAGCAGTTCTCGAAGACGCATACATCTTGTTTGTAGCGAACAAGATCACGGCTGTCCGTGACATGCTCCCCGTACTTGAAAAAGTGATGCAAAGCGGTAAGCCACTCGTGATCATCGCCGAAGACATCGAAGGCGAAGCACTCGCAACTTTGGTTGTGAACAAGATCCGTGGAACCTTCCGTAGCGCATCAGTAAAGGCTCCTGGTTTCGGCGATCGTCGCAAAGCAATGTTGCAAGACATGGCAATTCTCACTGGTGGACAGGTCATCAGCGAAGAAGTTGGTCTCAAGTTGGAAAACACCACACTTGATCTGCTTGGTCGTGCAAAGAAAGTCATCATCACCAAAGATGAAACAACAATCATTGAAGGTGCTGGCGCAGAGACCGACATTACGGGTCGCATCAACCAAATTAAGACCGAGATCGACAATACCGATTCTGATTACGACCGTGAGAAGCTGCAAGAGCGTCTTGCCAAGTTGTCTGGTGGAGTTGCAGTGCTCAAAGTTGGTGCCGCAACAGAAGTTGAACTGAAGGAAAAGAAGCACCGTATTGAAGATGCTGTGAGCACCACCAAAGCTGCTATCGAAGAAGGCGTTGTGCCTGGCGGTGGCGTTGCTTTGCTGCGCGCACAGGCCGCAGTATTGACCGCAGCTGAGAAGTTAGATGGTGACGAAGCAACCGGCGCTCGTATGGTTGCACGTTCACTTGAGGCACCGATTAAGCAAATTGCAGAGAATGCTGGTCTTGAAGGTGGCGTAGTTGTGCAGAAGGTCAAGAGCATGAAGGGCGCTGAAGGCCTCAATGCTGCAACCGGCGAATACGAGGATCTCGTGAAGTTGGGTGTTATTGACGCGGCAAAGGTGACTCGTTCTGCATTGCAGAATGCGGCATCAATTGCTGCGCTATTCCTTACCACCGAAGCGGTCATCGCCGACAAGCCACAGCCTGCTGCTGGCGGTCATGATCACGGTGACATGGGAATGGGCGACTTCTAAGTCGTTCAATCTCTATACATCGTGACCATCGCGCTCATCACAGCTAGTGAGGCGCGAGACCACGACAAAGACCTTCAACCGGCTTTCGACGCACTTGTTGCGCGAGGGGTAGACGTTGAAATTCATAAATGGGACGACGCCGCGGTGGACTGGAAACGGTTCGCTGCGGCGATTGTTCGTTCTCCATGGGATTACCACCGTCGTTTTGATGAGTTTTCAACATGGTTAAAGGAAGTCTCTCGAGTCACCACATTGCATAACTCGGCGGATGTCATCGCGTGGAGTCTTGACAAGAGGTATCTGTCTGAATGTGTCGCGGCGAACATTCCGACGATTCCCACGTTATTTGTGGGATCGCCAGAAGATCTCACAGATGATGTGGATGAATTGTTGCGACGTGATGTAGTGGTGAAGCCCACTGTTAGCGCAGGATCAAACAACACCGAACGTTTTCGTAGTGACTACAACTCAGCACTGTCGTTTGTTCATCAGATATTGAAGCTTGGCAAAGTAGCAATGGTGCAGCCGTATCAAAGAGCCATTGATAAAGAGCATGAAACTGCACTCAATTACTTCAACGGCACATTCAGTCACGCATTTCGCAAAGGTGCCATTTTGTCAACAGGAGTCAATGTAAAAAATGGCTTGTTTGTGGTGGAAGACATCGCCGCACGCGAGCCCACTGAAGCTCAACACGCGTTAGGCGACAAAGTGATGTCATTTCTTGTACGACGATGGGGAAAGGCTCCGTTGTATGCGCGCATCGACTTGGTGCCCGATAACGACGGTAATCCGATTGTCATTGAAATCGAGATGGCAGAACCGTCCTTCTTTTTTCATGTGGCGCCACATTCGGCCGATCGCTTTGCCGAGGCGGTCATTTCATGTCTCAACTGACACTTCTTTACTTTCGACGCCGAGCGGTAACCTGACTGTATGAGCGAACCAATGTCCCCCTCGGTCGGTCTTGCCGTCATTCACCTGTTTTGTGCACCCAGTGCAAACTTTGATGGTGAAGCGGTGATCGGTGCGGTGAAAAATGCTGAAGCGTCAGGCGTGACTGTCATCGGAGTATCGATGCTTGGACACAAGGCGGATTGTGCTTTTATGGCGATGTCATCTGACATGCGCGAGTTGAAGTCGCTACAAACTGGTTTGCAGCATGCAGGTTTGAATATCATCGATAGCTACGTGTCACTCACCGAAGTAAGTGAATATGCAGACGGTGTACCTGAGGAAATGAAGAATGCGCGTCTGTATCCGCAGCTTCCACCTGCTGGAAAAAACGCTTGGTGTTTCTATCCCATGTCAAAGCGCCGCGACAACGGTCAGAATTGGTTCACACTTCCGTTCGATGAACGCCGTGAATTGATGCACGAACATGGTGTGAGTGGTCGTAAGTTTGCGGGACGAGTGATTCAAGTTGTTACGGGCTCTGCGGGCCTCGACAAATACGAATGGGGTGTCACGTTGTTTGCGGTGCATCCTGATGATCTCAAAGAGGTGGTGTACACGATGCGCTTTGATGCGGCATCGGCGGTGTATGCAGACTTTGGCGATTTTTACGTTGGCATGGTGACACCTGTCGATGAACTCGTACATCAGATATAAGGCCCTTTTTCCGCCGGAGCACGTTATGTGCGCACGCTTTTCGACGGTTCTTATACGCCATGTCTCGACACTGTGACAAGAGTGTTAAATGACGATGTAGCCCCTAGAGGGATTCGAATTACGCCATTACCCTGACGAGTGTGACTTCGCCCAGTGATGACATGTCGCCATATGCACAGCGACTGCTAGATGCGGTAGTTGCAGCCGTTCCCCAATGGGTGGATGTGAATGTGCGCAAGTTGGTCCGACGTCATGTTGGCGTAGTGAACGATGATGTTGTTGCAGCCATAGTTATCGCTGGTAAAGAAGCGCAAGAGTTTGTTTCGATGCATTTGTTGACATTGTTGTCAACCGATGTTGACGAGCAGTCTTCTAATCCGTTACAGATATTGCGTAATTCTGCACGTTTCCCTACGAAAGTGTTGGTGGATACGGGCATTCCCACTCTCCAACGTGACCATTTTGATGAACAGATCAATCCTGACGACGTTTATGGACTAGGTCCCTACACATGGCGTGATCTTGGCGAAGAGGTACATGATGCAGGCATTGAGTGGGGAGCGTGGAAGGCAGCAACCGTGCTGTCGCGACGACGTGCGGAAGGAAAACTCCCGTGACCCCAGCACGTGAATTGGTCGCGATGGAAGCTTCTCTTCAAGGAACGCAACTGTGCCATGCGATTAGCGACCACACCGATGACTGGTTACGTGGCGTTTTTACTGAAGCAACTGCCAGTGTGACACCTCGTGACCGCTGTGTATTGCTGGCGGTTGGCGGATACGGCCGACGTGAATTAGCTCCGTTTAGCGATCTTGATGTGGTGTTAATCCACGACAAAGTGAAATGTATTGATGAGATTGCCTCAAAGTTGTGGTATCCGATCTGGGATACGGGTATGAAATTGGGTCATGCTGTGCGCACGCCTAAAGAAACTCTCAACATGTGTCAGTCAGATCTTGACACCGCGACAGCGCATGTCACCGCGCGATTTATAGCCGGTGATGAGTCATTAGCAAATGAAGTGTTATCAGCGGTTCGAGACAATTGGGCTCGTAAAGGAAAAGATTGGCTGCGTGTTCTCCATAAGCGCGTGTTGGAACGCCATGAAGCCGCAGGTGAGGTTGCGTTCTTATTAGAACCGAATCTCAAAGAAGGTGTTGGTGGTCTGCGTGACATTCACATGTTGTGGTGGGCTATAGAAGCTGGTCTAGTTCTTGGTGATGACGATGTTGTTGCACTTGCTCGGTGCAATGAAGTTCTTTTAAGCGCGCGAACAGCTCTTCACCAGCACGCAAAGAAAGCTGGTGATGTCTTACGTCTCGAACAACAACAAGCAGTGGCGTCGTTATTGGGATATGACAACGATGATGCGTTGATGAAGGCCATCTCCTCAGCTGCGTCGCGGGTTGCGTGGATTTCAGATGAAGCATGGTCGCGTCTTGCCCCTCCTCAAAATGCACGCTCCACTCCACAAGCACTTGCCTCGGGTATCGAATTGGTAAACGGCGAAGTCCGTCTGACTGATGACGTTGATCCAGCAGATGACCCAACCTTGGTATTACGTGTTGCAACAGCTGCTGCGCATCAACGAGCCCGTATCGAACGCGCAACGTTAGATCGTTTGGGAGAAAGGTGTGCTGAGTTTCCTGATCCATGGCCGACTGGCGCCAGTGATGGGCTCGTCGCATTGTTATTGGAAGGCAACGCAGCGATTCCAGTATTCGAAGCCTTAGACCAGCGCAATCTGATCTCACGCATTCTTCCTGAATGGGAATCTGTTCGCTGCAAACCGCAACGAAACCAGTTTCATAGGTACACGGTTGATCGTCACTTATGGCAGGCGGCCGCAAACGCTGCACAGCTGGCGGACTCAGTGTCACGACCAGACTTGTTAGTACTCGGTGCGTTGTTTCATGACATCGGCAAAGGATATCCGGGGGATCACACCGATGTTGGTGTGGAGATGCTTCAACGCATCGGCCCACGTATGGGTCTCAGCGCACATGACACAGAGATTGTGGTGTTAATGATTCAGCACCATCTCTTGCTTCCTGACATCGCAACTCGACGAGATATCAGTGATGATGCAACTATCACCATGGTTGCTAAGAATGTCCAAACACCGTTGAACCTTGGTTTGTTACATGCACTTACCCAAGCGGATTCCAAAGCGACCGGACCGTCTGCGTGGAGTGATTGGAAGGAAAGTCTTGTTAATGATCTCGTACGGAGAGTCCATCACGTATTGGGTGGAGGAGACATCAACGAGGTGACATGGCGATTGTTCCCGAACGCCGACGTGTTGGAACTGATGGCTCAACGCGAGGTCGCCGTTGTCACCGCCGACGATCGAATAACGGTAGTGAGCCCAGACCGACCCGGAACCTTTAGTCGAGTGGCAGCCGTCCTTGCGTTATCGAACTTAGATGTCTTAACAGGTGAAGCGCATTCAGATGAGCAAGGCATGGCTGCATCAGAGTTCCGAGTCGTAGCGTTATATGACTCTCACATTGAGTGGGATCCGATTGTTGCCAACATTCACAAAGCGTTGCGAGGTGAGTTGGCGCTTGAAGCACGGCTTGCGGAACGGGCTCGTGCTGGATCGTCAAAAAAATACCTGTCGGCAAAGAAACCAGAACCGCCGTCGGTGCGCTTTATTGATAATGCGTCATCGAATGCAACAGTGTTGGAATTACGTGCCCCCGACAGCATCGGATTGCTCCATCGTGTTGCAAAGACTCTTGCGGAACTGTCTCTTGATATCAGACATGCACGTGTCCACACACTTGGGAACGAAGTTGTCGACACGTTTTACGTCCGTACCCAGATGGGGGACAAGGTCTCTAATTCAGAGCATCGGCGAGAAATCGAACGCGCACTGCTGCATGCTGTTTCGTAAGTAGGCTTGTGAGAGTGACAAGTTCTCCAAATGATTTCACTCGCCACCTGGTCCGCTGGAGTGAGACTCTGTCGGCAATTGCTCGTACAGGTATGGGATTCACACAAAGTCTGTACGAGAAAGAACGTTACGAAGAAGTTCTTAAAGTCGCAGCAGATATCAAGGCGTCTGCACAAGAGTCAATTGAGGTTCGACGAGAACAAGATCATTTTGTTCAAGAATGGATGCAAGCAATCGGTGAGGGAGTACCGGGTTACATCACGCCAAAAATCGCCATCGGTTGCATCGTCGGTAACGATGATGGTGAATTGTTGTTGGTACAACGTCCAGAGCATCGCATCTGGTTGTATCCCACCGGATGGGCCGATGTCGGGTATTCGGCATCGGAAGTGGCAGTGAAAGAAGTAGAGGAAGAGACGGGCATTGTCGCTGAGCCTGTGCAGCTTCTCGGAGTTGTCGATGGAATGCGAATGGGCTTTTCTCGCTTCGGGATGTACATGCTCATCTTCCATATGCGCGCAGTAGGTGGTTCGCTACAGGGACACCCGTTAGAGACAGCAGATGTGGGTTGGTTCGCTGAAAACTCTCTACCCGAGGCAACCGCCGGATTTGAATGGTGGGGCCCCATGGCTTTTGCTGCTATTCGAGGTGAACAGCAACCTGCAACATTTGATGTGCCACGCCCTGAGATGTGGCGCACAACTGATCAGTAAACACCTGATTAATAGCTAGATGAACACCACTTAGTGGCCATCTTGTTCTCGCAAGAACTGTTCCACTTCATCAGCAAGAGAACTACCGTCGTCATCTTCGGTATCAAATAACGACAGTTGTTGTTCTTCGGTGTCGTCATCAAAAACGTTGTCACCCATCGAATCAAGTCGTTCAACGTATGCAGCAAGATCCTCGTCTTCTGACACAAGATCATCAACGCGCTCTTCATACGACACAATTGCATTGTGCAATGTCCCGATCGGTGCGGGAGTTCCGATGATCTCGCCCGCGCGTTGAATTAGTGCTGACGAAGCTTTGGGTGAAGGTATTTGTGACGCGTACGCCGGTACGGCAGCCCACAACGATGCAGATGGAATCTCAGATTCATTGCAAGCGTCGTGCAAGACACCAACAATCCCAGTTGGTCCTTCATATCGTGAACGCTGTAGATCGAAACGTTCGATCATGTTCGAGTCAGTAGCGGTACCAATGAGTTGTACTGGCCGATTATGTGGCACATCTGCCAGCAAAGCACCTAACGAAATCACCATGGCGGCATCAAAGTGCACGGCAACGCTGATGATTTGCTCGGTAAACAAACGCCATTTCAGACTTGGTTCAGGTCCGAGCAACAAAATGACGTCGGTTCCCGGAGTGGATGCGTGCCACAAGGAGACCTTCGGCCACACGATCTTTCGGATGGTGCCACGTTCAAGAGTGACTGATGGTCGCACTGTTGCGAAATCGGTGAACTCTTCGGGATCAATTTCCGCGAGCGGTTCGGCCCCCCATGCGTCCACGAGAGTGCGCACTGCGGTACTTGCCGCATCAGCAGCGTCGTTCCATCCACTAAACGCAGAGATGATGACGGGGCGACGAAGTTCGGGCTGTGAGAGCCATCGAACGTGATCAAACGACGCCATTGCTCATACGTTATCGCTACGATCGGGCAGATTCAGCCAGATCGTGCGGACCTGACATGGGATAACCCTTGGCATCGCGAATCGCGGCGCCCCATGGGCCAAGAATTGCAATCAACTCATGTACGTCATCTGACAGCGCATGGAGAACCGGCATCATCTGATCATCCGTGTGGATTTCGATTTCTTCGCGCACTTCACGCCCTGTGCTGGTGAGTTCTCCATCGGTGGTGATGAAAGATTGTTCAACAAGGGAATCGATGGCTTCTGCATAATCGGCATCGGACCAACCGCGCGTGCGACTGTATGACTTGAGTGGTAATCCCCAATACAGTTCCGACAACACACCGATTTCCGTCGCGGTGATTCCTTTACTCACCCACGCTGCAGTGTGGCTATCACCGCGATATTCGCGCAACATATCGCCGAGGCGCCACACATCACCCATCACTGAACCTGGTAATGGAAGTGATCGCAAACCGGCATATAACGGCCGACCTTCGGGCCGAAGTGGAGTAACGGCTCGCAGCAACAACTCGCGTGCTCGTTCAGCGCCGGTGGGTGATACACCCACTATGCGATGAAGGGCTGCGATTGCACCGTTGTCGCGTGCATGGCAGATGGTGGGTGCATCAGTTAGTGACCATCCCTTTGTCACGGCAGGAACAACTATCGCCGGGTTAAATACTGCAAACGCCGCAGCAACAACTTCGCCGGGCACTTGTCCCATCACTGAACCACGACTAGTGAAGTACGCGGTGAAATCTGGTCCGGGGACGCCGTTAATGTCGCGTGGGCTCGGACCAAAACCAAGCTTGACATAGTTGTCGTGACATTCACGTGCGAAATACACCTGACCCGTGACGGGTTCAAGGACCGACGCTAAGCGACGCGCAAGAACATGTGACGATGACGGGATTGTAACCATGACCACACCGTAGTGTGTATGGCTATGGCAACAACAGTGGCGAGTGCAGTTGAAATAACCGATGAACTACTTGATGCATGCAAGCGGCTCATCCCTCAATTGTCATCGTCCAACCCAGCGCCGACGCGAGAGGAACTTGCAGAGATCATTTCTTCACCCTCCACGGTGTTGCTCGTTGCTCGTGTTGACGGTCAGATTGCAGGTATTTTGACGTTGGCGACCTTTCGTATCCCAACAGGAATTCGTGCGTGGATTGAAGATGTCGTTGTTGACGAATCAGTGCGCGGTCATGGTGTTGGGCAGGCCCTGAATCTGACGGCTATTGAAGAAGCGCGGAAACGTGGAGCGATCACTGTTGACCTCACGTCTCGTCCATCTAGGGAAGCAGCCAATCGTTTGTATCAGCGTATTGGTTTTGAAGCACGCAGTACCAATGTGTATCGCTACACCATTAAATAACTGTGCTCCATACCCGTGCATAGATAGTTATGCATAGGTAAATGTGCAATTAGAACTAGTGGTCAACTTTTTTGTACTCCGGTAGTGCAAAAGATGCAAGCCATGTGACGATGACAAAAATTGTGGAACCCCATAAGGCAAGAGTTAGTCCGCCCCACACATAGAAAATGCCCGACAGAAGCGTCCCGATGAATCGACCTGCTGCATTAGATGAGTAATAGAAACCGACATCCATGACCACATTGTCTTCGTCAGAGTACGCGAGAATGAGATACGAATGGATTGAAGAATTTACTGCAAAGATAATTCCAAAAATCACAAGACCGATGATGATGCCTGCAGTGCGAACATCATCGAATGCGCTAATAATTGCAAGTGTTGCGGTGACCATGGCAAGAAGTAGTGCCCACAGACGACTTGCGACAACTTCGCTTACTGATCGAGGTTGATACATGCGAATCACTCGTGGGGCAAATGACTGCACGATTCCATATCCGATTACCCATGCGGCTAGGAACCCCCCAACTCCTTGGTGAGACCAGCCCAACTCAGTAGAGAGGAACACGGGGACAGCAACCACAAACCAAATATCACGAGATCCAAATAAGAAGAAACGCGCAAACGAGAGTCTGTTGACCGCGGTCGACTTCGAGAAAATTGAGCGAAGTGGTGCTTTCTTTTTTGCCTTCCCAATGTCCTCATCAAGCAAGATGACGAGCGCAACAACTACTGCCGCTAATACTGCTGCCATTACAAAAAGTGAAGTGTCGTAGCCAAGCCACGCTAGTAGTGCAGAGCCAAGGAAGAACCCGACTCCCTTCAGCGCATTCTTTGATCCCGTCAGAATCGCAACGAGTCTGAACAGCGCTCCCTCAGTTTCACCAGCGACAGTTTTTACCGCGCTCTTGGAACTCATTTTTGTGAGGTCTTTTGCAACTCCCGACAACGCTTGCGCAGCCATGACATACGTGACCGATAGCCATGTTTCCCAACTTGCATCTTGAAGTGTCAGAGCGAGCAGCGCAATGATTTGAAGACCCAAACCAGAAATAAGTGTTTTGTTGAGGCCACGACGCGACCCAATCCAGCCACCGACCAGGTTTGTAAGAATGCCCATGAACTCATAGGCGAGAAACAGAAATGCGATCGCGACAGCGGAATATCCAAGATCGTTGAAGTGAAGTAACACCAACATACGTAACGCACCGTCGGTCAGAGTGAAGGCCCAATACCCGGACGTGACGAGTATGTAGTTACGAAGTTTCACTTGCGAATTCTCATGACAGTTGTTGGGCCACTAATGCAGCAAGTTCAGCCATTCGGTGTACGTATCCATACTCATTGTCGTACCACACCAAAACTTTGACCATTTCATTATCAATCACCATTGTGGAGGGTGCATCGACAATTCCTGAACGCGTGTCGTTGACATAGTCGGCAGACACCAGTGGTCGTGTTTCAAATCCCAGAATTCCCTTTAGGTCGCCCGCGGCGGCCTCAGACAGCAAGTCATTGATTTCTTCAAGGGTGACAGAGCGATTCATAGTGAATACCGCATCGGTGAGGGAAGCATTCAACAGTGGTACTCGAACAGCAAGACCGTTGAGCTTGCCTCGTAGTTCGGGATAGATCATCGTGATCGCTGTTGCAGAGCCCGTTGATGTGGGAATGAGTGAGTTCAGTGCTGAACGTGCACGACGCAAGTCTTTGTGTGGAGCGTCCACAATTACTTGAGTATTCGTCACGTCATGAATTGTTGTGAGAACACCGCGTGCGATACCAATTTTTTGGTGTAGTACTTTCACTACAGGTGCGATGCTGTTAGTTGTACAGGATGCGGCGGTAACGATTCGATGAGTAGTGGGATCGTACAAATTGTCGTTACAACCCATCACCACATTTAAAGCCTCTGCATCTTTAACTGGGGCCGCCACAACAACCTTTCGTGCACCATTGACAAAGTGTGGTTCTAAGTCCGCGACCGTTCTAAAGGCCCCTGTGCACTCAAGGACAATGTCGACACCAAGGTCTTTCCAGTGAAGGTCTTGCGGAGACGAATGGGCTGAATAACCTACGCGTTGTGTATTAATAAAGAGGTCTTGTCCATCTGTTTCCGACACCCCGTCAAACCTGCCGTGCACGGTGTCGAATTGAAGGAGATGTGCTGCAGTGGCAACGTCACCCTTGTGTTCGTTGACGTGGACAAGACGAAGATCTGGATGGTGTGACAGGGCTCGCACGATGAGGCGACCTATTCGACCAAAACCGTTAATTGCTACTTGCGTTGTCATCAACATTCACGCTAAGACACAAGAGGACACTAAGCAAAGACGTGAAAGTGAACTTTTGATGAATGAGATTGTGACATACAAAGATAAGACACTTCCGTGGACGGTGGCAATTCGTGATGTTCAAAGATACGACAATCTGTTTGTGCACATCAGGTGCGCACTGCCGGATAATGCTTCTCTGTCTGCTGGTGACACGGTGGCCATCGATATTGCGCCCCCAGCGACTGTGTTGCGTCGATACACCGTGAGTCGAGTTAGCGCTGATTCATTTGAATTCATCGCGTGCCGCACCGAGCAGGGACCTGCTACTGCATATCTTGATCGCGTATCCCCAGGTGATGACATTTTTGGACAAGGCCCAGAACGTCCCGTGAAATTGCCCACAAGCGAAATGGCACACGTAGCGGTAATGGGTGATGAGACGGTGATCGGCACAGCGATGGCGGTTACTGGGGCCACATCATCCCCAGTGTCGATTGCTGTGAAGACATCGCGTGCAATGAGGGAAATCATTGATGCGATGGATGGTGCCACACTGTCGATGTGTCCCGATGATGATGCGATGAGAATGTGGTTAACCAGCTTCTTGGAAAGTCATGGCACGCAAGACTCCGGTGTCATCCTGGTAGGTGAGCAAAGTGCAAACCAAGCATTGCGTCAACACGCATTTTCATTGGGCCTCGATAAAGGACGGTTGGCAACACGTACGTATTGGCGCCCGGACAAATCGGGTCTTGAGTGATGTACGGTTAAAACTCGATCACAAACCGGCCGCGTGTGCCGCCTGCCTGGAGAAGTTCATGGGCTGTGCTTGCATTTTCTGGGGAAAATGTTTGTGCAACGCGCAGAGATAACTGGCCCTTTTCAGCTTGTTGACGCAGTATGTCGAGCTTGTCCCACGCTTGTGCATAATCACGCACCCATGTTTCGTGCAATGTAATGCCACGTTCAATATCTGATTTCCATCCACGTACTGTGGCAATTGCGCCACCGTCTTTTACTGCAGCAACAATCTCGTCGTTTTGCACCGAACCATCGGCAAGTCCGTCGACTCCTTGTGGGGCGTGTTCACGAATGCGCGCGGCTACGTCAGGACCACGACCCACGATGATGTCAGCTCCAAGTGAGCGCACAAGTTCTTCGTCTTTCTCCGACGCATCGGCAATCACTCTCAGTCCGTCGGCTTTGGCCAACTGCACCACATACCCACCGTATGCACCGGCAGCACCAGTGACAGCGAGTAGCTCGCCCGGGGAGAGGGATAACTGATCAAGAGATAGTCGAGCGGTAAGGCCATTCATGGGAAGCGTGCACGCTTTGGCAAAGCCAACACCGTGTGGAGTGTGGGTCACAGACCCAGCTGGCAACACGATGCTTTCTGAATAGCCGCCATGTGATCCAGATGGAACCACGATTGCCATGACCGAATCACCAACGCATACCGACGTCACTCCATCCCCGACTTCATCAACAACTCCAGCGACGTCCATGCCTGGCACGTACGGAGGAGGAAATGCTTTCAACATTTCTGCACGTGCACCATTACGCGTGTACGTATCAGTGGGATTGACCGCCGCAGCGCGAACCGATATACGGACTTCACCGGGGCCAGCGTGTTGTTCGGGTATGTCGTACACCTTGAGGACTTCTGGTCCACCAAATTCCATTACACCTACTACGCGCATGGCGACTCCTTTGTTTATTAAATGTGAGGCGCCAACTTGTTGTTAGTCGGCGAGTGATCCACCATAGATCTGCCAAGCCAACACGGATTTCGCACCCAGACTTAAAGCGAGATATGCCTTTTCTCCATAGAGATAATCACGCCATGGGCCTACGCCCCGGTATTGCAACCATTGGTTTAAACCGAAACTAAAGAAAAAGATCAACTCAGCAAAGAAGATGCCGTATACGAAACCCGGCACTGTGTCGGCTCCAAAGATGTTGACAGAGATGGCCACCCACGGCGCAAGGCCCGCGATAGTGCCAAACCAAAACGGCATCATTGTTGTCTTCGTGCGTCCTGGCGGGTTCATTCGTTCTTGTAGCCAACCAAACAAGATCATTGAGACATTTGCACCTGCGATTGCGACGATGCCAGTGATGTCGGTGATGCCGGCGTATGCAGCGATGAGTAGCACCATGATTGTGGCGCTTACTGAATATTCGACCCATCGAAAACGGTTGATCCCAATAGCGAGGTCAGATTCATAGGTAGAGCGTGTAAACGTTGCCGTAGCAAAGTGGTCTACGGCAGCAAGTGCCAGAAATATTGCGATGCACCAACCGATGTTGACGCCGAATAATCCCTCGGGATTTGTAATACGTGTTCCTGGAGGGCCATCAGGAAATGTCGATGTAACAGTGATGCTGAAGTCGCCAGCGATGAGCACGATGACGAGTGCTTGGGCAATGTGCAAAATGCTGAGCCCAAGGTTCCACGACCGTAGGTTTGCGAGTCGTTTAGGAGTGATGTTGATGCTCGTCATAATCGGCTGACCCCCAGTAAATCAATACGGTTGCCAGCAAGATAAATACCAGCAACGCAACTGCGAACGGTCGTACCGTACCGTCAAATTGTGCACTTGCGATGTTTCCTAAAACCGCACCGCCAGCAGTAGTGATGGTGGCGATAATGGCTGATGCAGTACCAGCGACGTGAGGAACGGGCATCATCGCTGCAGTATTACAAATAGGAACAAGACCTTGCGCCAAAGGAACTACGGCTGCAAGCGCGATGGCAAAGAGCCAAAAGTTTGGTTTTCCATCGTTTAATAACGATACGAAAACGAAAATTGTGGAAGTGCAAATCGCAATAATTGAAAGACGACGCACATAATTGGCAACGCCGAAGCGCTCGACCAAGCGAGCGTTGTTGAGTGAATTAATTGCGAGCAAGACCGCAATCGCACCAAAGAAGAATGGGAAGTATGTGCCGTAGTCATATACGTCTTCAACGATTACTTCTAATCCAGCGAGATACGTCATCATGACGCCAAAGAGAAAAGTAATTGCAATCGTGAAACTCATGGTTTGTCGATGTGACATCACTTCTCGTCCGGCAGTGGCGACTGCCGAAAATGTGAATGGTCGACGGTTGGCAGGATCCAGTGTTTCTGGTAGTCGGCGAGACCAAAAAATCAATAGCACACCAATAATGGAAGGGAACCAAAACACAGTTCGCCATGGGAATAGTGCGATGAGCCCAGCGCCAATGGTGGGCGCAATAATCGGTACCAATAAAAACACCGCCATGATCATCGACATAAGACGGGCCATTTCGCTGCCCTGATATCGATCACGAATCATCGCAGTGGCAAGAGATCGCGGAGAGGCAGCAGCAACTCCCCACAGAAATCGCGCGAACACCAACATGCCCCACGACGATGCGACGCTTGCAAGTACTCCGGCCGCTACGTACAAGAAGAGCCCTACGAACAGTGGTGTACGACGTCCATATCGATCAGAGATTGGTCCATACAGCCACGGTCCAATTGCCATGCCAAGGAAAAAAGATGTAAGCACCCACGCAACTTGTGTTGAGTCAGGTGACATACCGAATTCCTCGCGTATGTTTGGAAATGCCGGCAGCATTACGTCGATGGCGAGCGCGCCAGTTGCCATGAGTGCGGTGATTAATGCGACAAATTCGCGACCAGATGCAACGCCACGTTCCCGAGTGATTGTGTCGGTATGTGCGCCTGACGAATGTTGTTCAGGATCAGACGCGATAGCCACGTGCCTACCGTACGTGACGGCAGGGCTCAGCGAGGAGTTTGACCGTCATCAACTTTGACAACTGATCCTGTGACGAACTCTGACGACGGCGCACAGAGAAACAACAATGTGCTGTCTAGTTGAGCGGGGTCTCCCAGGCGTTTACGTGGGAAGCCCTTGCTGATGTCGCCGACGCGTTCGAGCATGCCTTCGAGCATTTCGGATCTGAAAGCACCTGGGGCGATGGAATTGACGTTGATATTGAAGCGCGCCCACTCAACGGCAAGGGTTTCGGTCATGCGGTCTATTGCCGCTTTGGTGATGGAATACAGAGCAGCACCATGCCCGTCGTAGTTATACGCAGCCACAGACGAGATGTTGACCATTCGCCCTGGCGCTTTGCGAGCGATGAGACGACGAGCAACTTCAATTGACAAAAGATATGGTCCACGAAGATTTGTGTCGATGACTTTGTCGACTAGTTCTACTGACATACGAGCCGCGTACTGAGCATCGGGGATACCAGCATTATTCACGAGAATAGAGACAGGTCCAAGTGCGGCTTCTGCTGCATCGATTGCGGCAGGAATTTGAGTTGCATCAGTGACATCAAGTTGTACGGCAAATGCTTTTCCACCAGCTGATGTGATTTCTTCAACAAGTGAGTCGAGGCGATCGCGACGACGTGCCGCAACGGCCACGGATGCGCCTGCAGATGCAAGTACTTTGGCAAAACGCCGTCCGAGCCCAGATGCCGCTCCTGTTACGAACGCAACCTGACCAGTGAGGTCCGTACTGGCGTAGGGAAGAGGAAATTGATCGGACATGTTGAACTCCTGATAAAGGGCTTCTGAATTCTTTTAAGTATGTCAGGTCATGTATCTGAAAATCGTATGAACATGCGACACTGACGAGGTGCAGGCTCGTGAGATAGCTGGTGTTTTTCTGAGATTAGGGATAACGGGCTTTGGTGGTCCTGCCGCGCACATTGCATTAATGCGCGATGAGTTCGTCCGTCGCCGTCAATGGATGAAAGACGATGAATTTCTTGAGATGGTTGGCATTGCCAATCTGATACCTGGTCCAAATTCGACTGAACTTGCAATGCATATCGGATCGCGTCAGGCAGGTAAACGAGGGTTGTTTGTTGCCGGTGCCTGCTTCATTATCCCAGCGGTTGTCATCGTTGCATGTATCGCATGGTTGTATTCCGAATATGGCACAAGTCCTGCAGTAATCGATGTGCGCTATGGCGTGTTGCCAGTAATCATTGCAATTATTGCGCACGCTCTCACCGGTTTAGCACGTAGCACGCTGGTGTCGATACAAAATGTTGTAGTTGCGAGCGCTGCATGTGTTGCGTATTTCTTTGGTGTCCATGAATTAGTCGTTCTTGTTATGGCAGGAATTGTCGTCGTTGTGTGGTCGCAGATTTTCAAATGGTGGTCAGAGCGAGGAACTACTGGAAATGCATCGAGGATGTTTGGTCTTGGTCTATTGCCGATTGTGATGACGGAAAAAGTCAGCGATGCGACATTGTGGAGACTGTTCTTGGTATTTCTTGAAATTGGCGCTGTCTTATATGGCAGCGGATACGTATTGCTCGCGTTTCTGGAAAATCAACTGGTGAATGAACTTGGTTGGTTAACCAGTCAGCAATTGCTTGATGCGGTAGCAGTTGGACAAGTGACACCAGGGCCCTTGTTTTCCACCGCAACTTTTATCGGTTGGCAAGTGGCAGGAGTATGGGGTTCGGTCGTTGCAACTGTGGGTATTTTTCTGCCGTCATTTGTATTTGTGTCGCTGCTTGTTGTGATAGTTCCGTGGGTCAGACGACACACCACTGTTCAAACTTTCATCAACGGCGTCACCATTGCATCACTTGGGTTAATGGCTGGCGTATTAGTTGACCTTGTAGACGATGCGTTGATGGATCCGTTCACAGTTGCAATTGCAGCGTTGTCGCTGATGGTTCTGCTTGTTTCCAAAGTAAACACCACATGGCTTGTAGGTGTAGGTGTTGTTATCGGAGTGGCTAATCACCTTGTGTGATGCGATAGCAGTTCTGTAGTGAACGGCTCGTGTCACACGCGCTGCAGTTACTGCACTCGACGTAACACGTGTGCAGGCACTTCGTTAATGCCGTGCAACATCGCAGCGATTGCTTCAACACCGTCTACTAAGCGCGGTCCCGGACGTACCATCACCGCATCGGCATCAATTGCCCACACTTGTGCGGTGTTTGGAAGCTTGTCGATCACTGCGCGTGCCTGATCAGCCGACGCGTTGAGTCCATAGCCGCAGGGAGAAACTATGACCACATCGGGAGATGCGGCTGCAATCTCAGTCCATGTTGTTTGCACCGACCGCTGTCCCGGACGAGCCACCACCGGAATTCCACCTGCACTACTGATGATGTCGGGTACCCAGTGTCCGGCACCAAAAGGCGGTTCGATCCATTCCAAAACGAAAACCTTTGGTCGTGTTGTTGGAGAAGTTAACGACACCGCACGTTCGACGTCACGTAGACGCGATCGAAGTTCCTCGCAGTACTTCGCGCCGCGGTCAGGAACACCAGCAGCGATTGCAATGGTGTTGATGGACTCAATTACCTCGTCCAAATTTTGTGGATCAATTTGCAGCACGTTTGCATTGCAGTTCAATCGCTGTACGGCAGCATCTACGTCACCGCTTGCTACTGCGCATACTCGACATAGATCTTGGCTAAGGATCAGTTCTGGGTTACAGCGAGCTAATGCGTCATCGTCTAATTCATACAAATCAAGACCGTCCGCCATGCGTTGTCGGACGATTGCATCGATTTCTGCTGGGGTCATCGATGGATCAGAAAATGTCCCGACAACAATTTCGCGACCGTCACGCACACCGGTGGGCCAATTGCATTCAACAGTGACACCAAGCAACTGGTCGGAAAGACCTAAATCGCAGACAATCTCGGTAGTGGATGGAAGAAGCGACACGATGCGCATGATCTCACTCTACGAAGGAATCGGTCATCTGCTCTACTGTTGCGACCATGGGAAACTTTAGTGATTGGTTGCATACAGGCGGTGATGGACACACTCGCTGTTGGTGGTGCGGCGATGACGAGATGTATGTGCAGTATCACGACAACGAGTGGGGACGAGTTGTGCGAGATGACCAACGACTTTTCGAGAAGATCTGTCTTGAAGGGTTTCAGTCGGGATTGAGTTGGATCACCATTCTCCGTAGGCGTGAGGGATTTCGTGACGCATTTTCTCAATTTGATTTTCAAAAGGTTGCAAAATTCACTTCACGGGATGTTGAACGATTGCTGAAAAATGAAGGAATTATTCGGCATCGGGGAAAAATTGAAGCCACAATCAACAACGCTCAACGATGTTGTGAACTGATCGAACAAGAAGGATCACTGAGTGACTTTATGTGGTCATTTGTGCCAACAGGTAAAGATCTCGCCGTGGGCAACACTCATGCATCTGGTATTCCTGCTGTTACACAGTCATCTACAGATCTATCGAAGGCGTTGAAAAAACGCGGTTGGAAGTTTGTGGGACCAACAACGATGTATGCGCTTATGCAAGCAGTAGGGATGGTGAATGACCATCTTCCTGGTTGTTATGTGCGTGAGGAGTGTTGAGAGCTGCGCATCTCAGTCACTGCACTGTTTAATCACTGTTCCGATTAATACCCGCGCGGATGAAGCATGTCTTCTGCATTTTGACGCACTTGCCAATCACGATCTGTTTTCGCTGTCTCGAGCGCAGCGTCTACCTCTGGGCCGTCAAACGGGGCCAGGGCCAGCACTGCTCTACGTCGCACAGCAGGTTTGTCTGTACACGCAAGAAGTATTGCTGGCAGTCCACGAGCGTCGCCTAGTGAGCCCAATGCAGCAGTTGCTGCTTCGCGTACCAGAACTTCTTTGTGGTGATACACCGCATCAATCAGTGCCAAGACATCGTTGTCGGACGGTTGTTCTCGTTCACCCATCGCCCATGCAACCATTTCCGCCACAAAAATGTCTGTATCGGCGAGCAGTGGCACCAAATCAACATGTGGATGCGTGGCTGATAATTCCGCACCGCATCGCCGAACGGCACTGTCGTTGTCGCGTGTAGCGATCATGAGGTCATCGTCTTGAATGTGGCCGAGACGTGCGAGCGCACGCAGTGCACTGACACGCACCAGCGGGTCACCGTGGTCAAGAGCCTGCCGGGCAGTTTTGTGGTCTCCATCAAAACCTGCACGGATAACGGCGTATCGCTCGCTATCGGGGTCAGAGGATGGGTGGGTCGTCAACGACCGAACTCGCTGAGAGCGTTAGTTGCAAAGAGGAGAACAAACGCAATAACGCAGGCAATAAGCGCGCCGACAATGAGCGATCCGGCACTGAGAAAGCCAGCGGACTGCAATTTGCGATTCTTTTCAGGTTCTTTATAGAGAGGTGTTGGCTTTTGATCGACCCGCACCACCACAGGGCGACGAGGCGTGGCAGGCTTCATACGACTGATCACAGTGAGCGCGACAATTGCACAGGCAACGACCCACGCCGCGCGAACCGTAACATCGGTTCCAGAAAGTGAAGCAAACACGTTCATGACAGACTCAAGCGTACCCCTCCCGCCACCCACACCGTTGTCGACAGGTGCATCACAAGATCGTGGAAGCACCCGTCGTTTGTATGTGGCGTTGCCACTTCTCACGTTGTCGTGGTTGATTCTCTTCGTGATTGTTATTGCGTCATTAACGCGTATTTCACGCTGGGAACTTGCTCCGGGAGAAGCGCTGGCGGTAGGACCGCGCATTGAGTTTGTTGCTGGAGAACAAGACCCGCCACAGCGTTTTACAGCCGAAAATGGTGTCAACTTTGTGACGGCATACGGCGGAAAACTATCCGCTCTTGATTCGTTTGTCGGCTGGCTTGATCCCGACGTACAAGTGGACACTTATGAAGAACGTTTCGGGAATCAAACACCGGCTAACCAGCGAGTGCTGAACCAGCAGGCAATGGTGAGTTCTAAACAAATTGCCGAATACGTAGCGCTCAAGCGTCTCGGATTCGATGTGGAACTCATTATGGGGCCAGCAATTGTGGCAGATGTGATCTGCGAAGAAGCACCACATCCGAAAAGTGCATGTGAAGTGTTGAATGTTGGTGACACCATTGTTGAACTCGGCGGTACACCAGTGAATGTGTTGTCAGACATTTATCCGGTATCAGAAAAATTATTGCCAGGAGATGAAATCGAGATAAAGGTCACGGCCAATGGGTCAGACGCCATCGTCACGAGAATCGTGCGGACCATTGTTAATCCGAGTGACGCAACGAAGGCAATTATTGGGTTCATTCCTGTTGATACCCGCACAGTGCAGTTGCCATTTGACGTTGGTATTTCCACATCAGACATCGGTGGCCCATCAGCGGGTCTTGCCTTTACTCTCGCGGTTCTTGATGAATTGACTGAGGGCAATTTGATGGGGCGAGGGAAAGTGGCTGCTACTGGGACCATTAATGACCGCGAGGCTGTCGGTGCTGTCGGTGCCGTACGCCAAAAAGCGGTGGCGGTACGTGATGCAGGAGCGACGCTGTTTCTCATTCCCGCCGATCAATCACAAAGTGTGATTGATGAAGTACGCAAGGCTGTCGGATCTAGGGTAAAAGTGGTTCCCGTCGCCACGTTGCAGGACGCTTTGAATGCACTGCGTGAGAACGGGGGAGATCCGTTGCCCGAGTGACGTGCTGGCGTCATCCACAGGATTGCCACCATTCTCGCTGTTTCTCGCTTTACTCTTGGAGTTGCCATGGCCATCTCTTTTTCGCGACCCGATCCCTCGTCTCCCGCGGCGGTAGGTGCTGCAAGTTTTCCTGCTGCCCGCCGTGGATTTGACCAAGGGGAAGTTCGCGATTTCCTGCGCATGGTGGCCGCCGAACTGGCCCGTCTGCAAGAGCGGGAACGTTTTTTGGAGACCGAGATGCGCGCCATGCAAACGCGTGGGATGTCGTCGCCTGGTCGTCTCGATGAAGAGACCGTCACGACGCTTTTGGGCGAAGAGGCCGCACGCGTGTTGTCAACTGCTCGTGACGCAAGTTCTCAGATTCGTGAACGTGCTGAAGAGAGCGCAACTCGTCTTGTAAAAGATGCCGCTGAAGACGCATCGCGTATTCGTGAATCAGCAACGTTAGAAGCACAACGGATTCGTGATGACGCTGCTGCAGATGCTGAAGCGGAAATCGAGATGGCAAAGCAGCAAGGCCGTGACATGGTGAATGAGGCGCGCGAGTATCGTGAAAAAGTCTTGTCCGAGTTGTCACGTCGTCGTGATGCTGCACGTGCACAAATAGAACAGTTGTTGCATGGTCGTGATCGTTTGCTCAGCGCATTTGAGCGTGCTCGTTTAGCCAGTGCAGATGTCATTAACGGATTAACAGACGCTCATGATGAGCCTGAATTTATTGTGAATTTGACGCCTGTTACCGGTCCTGTTCCTGTGATTAATCCCGATCATCCTTCGGTTGGAGTTTTTGATCGCGAGAACGAAGATGTTCCGTCTGCAAATGTTGAAACACACACGATCAATACATCAACCGATCTTGTGATCAAGGAATCGGTTATTTCAGATGAGATAGTTGAAGAGATCGTCACCGAAATATTTGATCACGCAGTTGAAGTTGAAGAAATCGCGGAACTTGCAGTAGACGAAGTTGTTGTTGAAATTGTTGAAGTCCAAAGTGAAAACACGATCGTTGGGGAACCAACCGATAGCGACAAACCAACCGATAGCGACAAACCAACCGATAGCGACGAACAAGGTATGTCTAATGTGGTGTCGTTATTTGGTCGTGAACGTACTGCTCCATCTTTGCCTGAAGTAGAAGAAGTTCAAGCCGAAGCAGACGACATTGAAGAAATCGCAGCAGTCGACGACATTGAACAGGTTGCAGAACCCGCTGAAGTAGCCAACAAAGTTGACACAGAAAAAGTCAACGACATCTTTGCGCGCCTCCGAGCAGACTCCACCTCGAAAGTCGCCGCGGCCGCCGCGGCAATTGTGGCACCGAAGCCCAGTAAGCGCGTTGCTAATCCTGCGCTGTTTGCCACGCGTGACGAGGCACTGGCGCCACTAGTTGTCCAGTTTTCACGCAAACTCAAGCGAGTTCTTGCTGATGAACAAAACAATGTTCTTGAGCATTTACGCAAGAAGCGTTCATCGCTAGAAATTGGTGCTGTGCTCGGGACAGTTGAGGAGCAAGCACAACGGTATTGCGATGCGATTGCAAATGAGATGATGAAAGCTGCCACTGAAGGTGCTAAATCGATGAAAGCTTTTGGTGGTTCATCGCGTCGGATCACCACCAAAGATCTGAACGCAGTGGTTATCAGGGCTATTGCTGACTCTCTGGTTGCTAAATTCCGCGAAGACACGCGGATTGCGATTGGCGAGGCAGAAGGCGACCGCGATATTTTGGCAAGTCTGATGCGTGACGTATATCGAGAGTGGAAAATGTCATCTCTCGACGAACACGTTGACGACGTCGCTTGTGCGGCATTTAGTTGTGGTGCGTATTTCTCTCTTGAATCTGGGGCCCAAATCACGTGGACAGTTAGCCCTACAGAGGGTTGCTGTGCCGATTGTGACGACAATGCTCTTGCAGATGATGTCGTAATTGGTGCAGATTTCCCAACAGGGCACCGACATCCTTTGGCTCATGCCGGATGCCGCTGTCTCGTTTGCCCAATCTCGCACTAGCGTTCTAATGCGTGCGTAACCCTTCGGATCTTCCACCTCGCGGAAACGGCGGTTTTGGTGGACCGCGCATTCCAAAAATGCGAATTCGTCGCCCTTCTAAAGGCCGGGTAGTTATCTCTGTCGTCTTAGCGACGATTCTCATTCTCTTCCTCAGTGCGCGCAGCTTGTCGTCTTTTTACGTCAATGTGTTGTGGTTCGACAGTGTCGATCGAACTGATGTGTATTGGCGCACCATTCGTGCGAAGTTCGAACTCGGAATCATCTTCACCTTGATCGCCGCGGTGTTTGTGTGGATCAACTTGATGCTCGCCGATCGACTGGCTCCAACGAGTCTGCCCAACACGCCGGAAGACCAGGCAGTCATGCGTGTGCGAGAGGCAACATCGCGCTATCGCGGACGCCTACGCCTTGCAGTTTCATTGCTCATCGGATTAATGCTCGGCATTCCGGCAGCCAGCCAGTGGGAGTCGTGGCTTCTCTTTTTGAACGGTAAAGCGTTCCCTGTTGCTGACCCGCAGTTCAACACCAATATCGGCTTTTACGTCTTTCGATTGCCGTTTGCTGAGTTTGTGGTGTCGTGGGCATTCGGCATGTTAGTACTCGCCATTTTGTTGACTATCGCCTTCCACTTCATTAATGGCAGCATTCGTCCGCAAGACAAAATGCAACGCGTATCACCGCAGGCGAAAGTTCATTTGTCAGTGTTATTGGCGGGTGCTGCATTGATTCGTGCAGCAAACTATTGGTTGTCACGATTTGATCTCACGCGTTCGACGCGAGGTGTCGTGCGTGGTGCGCTCTATACCGATGTCAACGCACAACTGCCCGCCATCAACTTGATGATTCTTGTCTCCATCGCAGTGGCGGTGTTGTTGTTGTGGAACATCCGCCAAAAGGGTTGGCGACTTCCAGCACTTGCCGTGGGCTTGTGGGTGGTTGTTGCCATCGTTGCAGGCACGATATATCCGGCGGTTATTCAACGTTTCGTGGTGCAACCAAACGTCAGTACCCGAGAATTGCCGTTTATTGGTCGCAATATTGAGGCCACTAAAACCGCAATGGGCATTAGTGAAGTAGAACGTGTTGAGACAACTTTCGAGGCCTTGTCATCAGACGATGTGAACGAAAATGAGGTCGCGTTACGCGACATCCGCCAACTTGACCCCATTCAAATGCGCGATCGTTTTATTTTGGATCAAGGTCAGACATCGTTCTATACCGTTCGCGACCTTGACGTTGACCGCTATTCAATCGACGGCCGTACTCAGCAAGTGTTAATTGCCTCTCGCGAATTAAACGCCGCTGGCATTCCAAACCGTACGTGGGTATCGCGTCACTTGTTGTACACCCATGGTTGTGGAATTATTGCAGCGCCAGCGAGTGTGGTAACAGATGACGGACGTCCGTCGTATGTCGATCTGAAAGTTAGTCGACCTGAGCTGTACTTTGGCGATGGACTCGGTGATTACGCGATTGTGGGCACATCACAGACAGAACAAGCATGTCCGGGATCCACAACGTCGGCCTACAGCGGTGGTTCGGGCGTCAAGATGAATAGTTTTCTACGTCGCGTTGCCTTTGCTGTGAACTTCGGCGAATACAACCTGTTTGGTTCACGACTTATCACTGAAAACTCAGAAATGTTATGGGTGCGCGATGTTCGTGATCGTGTGCGAAAAGTCGCTCCGTTTCTTCATTTTGACGCCGACCCGTATCCGGTTGTGACTAATGGTGAAGTGAGATGGATTGTTGATGCCTTCACCACAACAAATCGTTATCCGTACTCCGAAACCGCAGATACGACACAGATCAACGGTGCAAGTGGCCTCAATCATTCGTTTAATTACGTACGTAACAGTGTGAAAGTTGTGGTCGACGCATACACGGGAGACCTCAACTTTTACATTGTCGACTCAAATGATCCCATCGCCCGTGCATGGGCTGCAACTTTCCCAAGCATGTTCTCAAAAATTAGTGATCTTGATCCAGCTATTCGTGATCACTTTCGCTATCCCGAAGATCTGTTCCGAGTCCAAACCAACATGTACGGTCGCTACCAGTTTGACGATGCCACGTTGTTCTTCAATCGTGACGCGGCTTGGAGCATTTCCCAGGCACCACCACTAGAACCACAAGGAACAACTTCAGCTCCTATTCAATCGGTGACAACCACCGGACAAGAAGTTGACTCAATTAACGTAAATGATGCAAACGTTGTTCGCTTTAGTCCCTACTACACAATCTTCCATGCACCGGGTACTACCGGTAATGGCGTGTTTTCCATGCTGCGGCCATTTGTTCCGTTCTCACCAGATGGAAGCCGAAAAGAACTCCGATCGTTTATGGTGGTCAGTAGCGATCCCAGTTCATACGGGAAGATAACCGTCTACGACGTGCGGACTCCACTTCCAGCTGGTCCAGCAACGGTCGCTGCGGAGTTTGAAAGTGATCCTGTAATTGCAGAAATCATTACTCCACTTGACCTTCGTGGTTCGCGGGTCACATACGGCGATTTGCAAATTGTTCCCGTGGGTAGAGGCATTATGTATCTACGACCTATGTATGTACAGCCGGACGGCTCCGATTCAAAACAGGTATTCGTCCGCAAGTTCTTGGGTCACTATGACGGACGATCAGTTATTGGTGACAACATCACACAAACTGTGAAATTGTTATTCCCAGGTTTCAATGTTGATCTTGGTGATCGAGTAACGACGCCAGGTTCACGTCCGTCAACCACAACCACCGTTCCAGGATCATCTGGCGCGCCTAGCAGTACCTCCACAACTCTTGCACCGCCACCGAGTGGCTCTTCTACACAAGATCTATTGGCTCGTGCAGAGAGACTATTTGCAGAGGCTGATGCCGCTCTGGCTAAGACCCCACCAGACTTTGCGACCTACCAACAGAAACAAGCAGAGGCTCGCGAGTTACTGAGTCGTGCTGTTTCAGAACTTGAGTAGCTCAGTTTTTACGCCGCAACATTTCAGCAAGTGTTGCTAAGTCTTGACGAAAAGCAATTTCATAACGCGCTTGCTCAGTTGCCAGTCGTGCTTGAGAAGTTCGCAGCGCGGCGATTGCGTTGTTGGCTTCATTTGTGTGTGATGCGTTCGTGAGATGTTCGATTTCATCCGACAGCTCATGCATTTGTCGTGAGAGCTCGGCACCCATGCCAGACACACGTCCTTCTAGGAGCGTGAGACGGTCTGCAATGTTGTTGCGCAGTGTACGTTCAGCCACCAGTTGTTCGACATGGGTATTCAATTCAGCACGCAAAGCGGCAATGTCTGCTGTCAGTGCAGCGATTGCTTCATGAGTTTTCTTTGGGCGTGAGAACATAGTGGTAGAGAGGTTGTGACGGGCGTTGGCGATTGCTACCGTACTGTGCCTACTACGACGCGGGGTGGAGCAGCCCGGTAGCTCGTCGGGCTCATAACCCGAAGGTCGCAGGTTCAAATCCTGCCCCCGCCACCAAGTAGGCCACTGGGTGGCCTCAGATACCAACATGGGCTGACAGTTGAGACGTCTTCGGAACGTCCAGAAGCCACGGAACGAGGCGCAGGTCTGCCTGTTCGGCGTCGCCTATGACGCTTGCAGAAACTCCACGAGGTTTCCGTCAGGGTCTTCCACGATTGAGATCGTGACGCCTGGGCGGACCTCAACGGGAGCGATCACTACTTTGTGTCCAGCGTTAGAGCATGCGTTTGTCATTTCTGCAAGGTTGCTCACGCTGATGGTGAAATATCGATAGCCGTACGCATCCATGATGTTGCCGGGTGTGGCGGATTGAGTTTCTTTTGCCGGATGAACAATCTTGATGTGAGAAGTTCCACATACGAGTCGATACATGGTGCCACCACCTGGCATGGCCATTTCACCGAGAGGCTTGAAGCCGAGGAGATCCCGATAAAACGCGAGTGCCGTGTCGGCATCGCGCACCACAATGCCGAGATCAATTGAATCTTTGGTGAGTTGCACTTCTGTCATAGAGAGCACACTAATCACAATCTCTAACCGAAGAAGACGTCGCTGATTTCTCCGTAGCGATCAAGGTTGAGACATCGTGGCGTACCAGCGACATTTATTAGGGGCACATTCACCATGGAACCGTGCTGCAGACCGACCATTGTGCCGAAAAAACCAGCCGCAACTGACTCAACTGCAGCTAATCCAAATCGTGTTGCGAGGATGCGATCTGTTGCATTAGGTGAGCCACCACGTTGTACTTGGCCAAGAGTGGTGAGTCGTGTTTCGATCTGCGTTCGCTCTTCAAGTGCATGTGCGATTGCCGCACCAACTCCTCCAAGGCGTTCTCGACCATATGCGTCGCGGGCGTACGTGGGCATGTCCATGCAGCCGTCGACAGGTCGTGCACCCTCAGCCACAACAACGATGGAGGCGTAACGTCCACGTCGGTGACGACTGGCAACGTGTTCGGCGACTTCGTCGATATGAAACTTGCGCTCGGGAATGAGAATGCTGGTTGCACCACCTGCGATGCCGGCGTGGAATGCAATCCAACCTGCCTCGCGTCCCATCACTTCAACCACAGCAGCTCTGTTGTGACTTTCAGCGGTGGTGTACAGGCGATCAATGGAGTCAGTTGCGACTTGCACAGCGGTATTGAAACCAATGGTGACGTCAGTGTGCATCACATCGTTATCGATGGTCTTGGGGATGCCGACCACAGGCAAACCAATCTGTTCGTGCAATAGAGAAGCAACGGTGAGTGAGCCATCACCACCGATGACAATGAGGCCATCAAGTCCTAGATCGCGAATGGCGTTAGCCACTAACTCTGGTCCTTGTGCATGATCAAGTGGGCTGCCACGACGCGTGCCCAAAATAGTGCCACCCATCGGAAGAATGCCCCGCACTGCATCGAGTTCAAGATCAACGAAACGTCGTTCCATAACTCCGTCCCATGCGTCGAGAAATCCGATGACAATGGCGTTATGACGGGTCTTTGCCGTGCGCACGATGGAGCGAATAGTGGCATTGAGACCGGGACAGTCTCCACCACCAGTCAGGATTCCGATTCTCATTACTACAGGGTACAAACATGGCAAGTAGGGTCGACCTTTGTATGACGAATTGGCCCCAAAATGATGACGCCTTTGTGGGCTTGAACACCACACGATTGACCGAAAACCTCAACGAGTTTTTACGCGACACGTTTATGGTGGGTCACGAATTTGCCAACATTCATCACTTCAACAGCATGTTGGTGTTTCGTGAGCAGTCGGAATATGCAGTGCCGTTCGCCGTGTCAGATGTGACATGTTTTGTGGATGCCACTCTCAGCGTGCAGAGAGTCAATCCTTACATCATCGGTGGTCTCACTTTGGCGATTCGTACGATGCTGACCGAAATGGCCGAATTAGACGCATCGTTTGACTCGCTTAAATACTGGTGTAAATCTGCTGCCGACGAATCATTTACTGCGATGGCTGGCGATATTGAGACGTTTCTCAACAAACCATCGCACACCCTGAAATCTGCGCTGATGACCGATCACGCAGGTGCTCAATATGGTCTGCCCCCCGTCGCCACTGCGGCGTATCAACATGGAACAGTTGTCATGTATAACGCAATCGAGAAACTGGGTCTCTTTAATATCGACACAATTGAAAACACACAATTGAAATGTGACATTCTTGCGTTGCCCTACATCTGTTGGGAAAAAACAAAAGTACTTCCAGAGATTTCTCAATTTGGCGATGTGATTGAGGATGTCTTTGTGCACATCGCAGATCAAAGCGACATTGCAGCCTCAGTTCAGTTCATGCACGAGCGGTCAGACGATCCACCGATTGAAGAACTACTCGCTATGTTCAATGAGCTTCAATGAATTCCAGCGAGGTGCAGAGCCTCGTCACGAGCAGCATCTACATCGCTCGCAGTGACTGTGAGATGGCCCATCTTGCGTCCAAGACGTGCTTCTTTTTTGCCGTATAAATACAAATGAGCGTGACGATGCGGAGTCATAGCCACCCAATCCGGCTCCACGTTGGTCCACAGATTGCCAAGGATGTTCACCATCGCAACAGCAGGTTGTGTCATTGACGGATCCCCGAGTTCAAGTCCACATACTGCGCGTACCTGTTGCTCAAATTGGCTCGTGCGAGATGCATCCATGGTCCAGTGACCGCTGTTGTGCGGACGTGGCGCAATTTCATTCACAAGAATCATGTCGTTTACAACAAACATCTCAACTCCAAGTACCCCGACGTATTCAAGTGCATGCGCAATGTCTGTTGCGATTCGTGTTGCGCTGACGGCTCCGTCACCAACGTATGGAGCAGTGCTGGTATGCAGAATGCCATCGACATGAACATTGTTAGTGGCAGCGAAACATGCCACGTCACCGTGTATTCCCCGTGCGACAACAATTGATATCTCTTGCTGCAAAGGAAGAAGTTGCTCTAATACGCATGGAACTCCTCCAAGGTGAGACCACGCAGAGAGAAGATCGTCAACAGAATTGACACGTTCTTGCCCTTTGCCGTCGTAACCAAGACGAGCGGTTTTCAATATGGCGGGGAACTGGATGTCGGACTGCTCCGGCAATACACCCTCTGATACAACCGCGAATGGAGCAGTGGGAAAACCATTTCCATTTAAGAATCTCTTTTCGAGTCGTCGGTCTTGGGCGATTTCAATCGCACGAGGAGATGGCCGGACAATCGTTCGGTCGGAGAGAAAGGTCAATGCATGCGCAGGAGGATTTTCGAATTCAGTTGTGATGACATCGCAGTCGTGGGCAAATCGTTCGAGGGCTTCAACATCGTCATAATCAGCCACGATGTGGGCATCTGCGTAGTTGCTCGCCGGACAATCTGGATCTGGTTCCAAGACAATGGTGTGATAGCCCAGGTCTCTTGCGGCGATGACAAAATACATTCCAAGTTGTCCACCGCCGAGTACTCCAACAGTTGCTGGAGGAAGAATGGACTCTGTTGTGCCAGTGTGTGAGCTCACTGCGGTGGAAGTTGGCTTTGTGTGGCATCGCGATGGCGTGATGCACGGTAATTGGTGAGCGCATTGCGTATTTGCTCGTTGTGGAGGCCGATCATTGCAACAGCGAAAAGGGCGGCGTTCGTGGCACCTGCTGTTCCTATTGCAAACGTCGCGACCGGAACACCAGCTGGCATCTGCACGATGGAGTACAACGAATCGTGTCCTGCCAAATGAGTGGTTGGGACAGGAACGCCAAGAACTGGAGTTGTGGTCTTTGCGGCCAACATGCCGGGCAGGTGTGCAGCACCGCCAGCGCCGGCAATTATTGCCACCAGTCCTGCTGATTCGGAAAGTTCTGCAAATTGAAATAACTCGTCTGGCATGCGATGAGCCGAGAGCACTTGTGTGTGATGTGCGATGTTGAAGTGCTGCAGTATCTCGACTGCCGGTGACATGGTGTCCCAGTCAGAGGTGGATCCCATTACGACTGCAACCTGAGCGCCATGCGTGATTTGGACCTGTGTGCTCATGTCCCCACTTTATGACCCGCGCTGACGGTACCGTTTGGTGTGATGGCGTCCGACATCAAATTTCTCGAGGGTCCGCGCTCACGCAGCCGCGAGTTTGGCACTATTCATCGCGTTCTAGTGGAACTACTGCGTGGTTTTCGCTCTCTTCATTTTGTGGGGCCTTGCGTGACGATTTTTGGATCTGCTCGGGTCGGAGAAGATCGCGCGGAATATCAACTCACACGCACACTGGCCAACGATCTTGCCCAACGCGGCTTCACCATCATGACTGGTGGTGGCCCCGGAATCATGGAAGCTGCCAATCGTGGAGCGCGCGATGCTGGTGGCACAAGTGTTGGATGCAACATTGTGCTACCTCATGAACAAGAACCCAATTCTTACTTAGACGTGAGCATTAATTTCAGATACTTTTTTGTGCGCAAGTTGATGCTCATTAAATACTCCTACGCATTCGTGGCAATGCCAGGCGGGTTTGGCACGTTAGACGAATTGTTCGAAGCCTTGACGCTTATTCAAACGGGGAAAATCCACAACTTTCCTGTGGTGTTAATGGGGACGTCATATTGGCAACCACTCATCACTCAACTAGACGAAATGGTTGACAAGGAAATGATCGATTCGGAAGATCTTGACTTGCTTCTCGTGACTGATGACGTCACGACTGCCCTTGACCATATTGAAAAGCTGGCAGTGCATCGATTTCGGCTGCATCAGCGTCTTCAACCAATCCGCGTGCTGGGCGAGTCAGCTGCATAGCAGCGTTCTCATATCATGAAAAAGATTGGCGAGATTGAAGGCCTACGCGCCATCGCGGTGATAGCGGTGATTTTGTATCACGCGAAGTTTGGGTTCTCTGGTGGCTACGTCGGAGTCGATGTTTTCTTCGTGATTTCAGGCTTTCTTATTACATCACTGTTATTGAATGAACGACGTGATCGAGGTCGAGTACGACTGCTTCATTTTTATGCTCGACGTGCGAGACGACTCCTTCCCGCAGCCACTGTCACCATCGTTGTGACATTGCTTTTGTCGTGGTGGGTTTTTGATGCGCTACGAGCACGAGAGATCGCAAAGGACGGACTCTTTTCTGGTCTGTTCGTGTCAAACATTCGCTTTGTCACTAATGACTCTGACTATTTTGCCACCGACTTAATTGCATCACCATTTCAACATTTTTGGTCATTGTCAGTAGAAGAACAGTTTTATTTGGTGTGGCCGGTGCTGTTGTTGTCGGTGTGGCTTGGTGCACGAAACATACAACGTCGTTTTCTGATAACGGGTGGAGTCATCACCGTAGCCAGTTTCGTCTGGTCTGTTCTGCTTATTGATTCATCGCCGTCGTGGACTTTTTTTATGTTGCCCACGCGAGCGTGGGAACTTGTGGCCGGCGGGCTACTTGCTGTCGCTGTGCCGTATGTGCGCGGTCGTGTTAATACTTTGCGGGCTACTGGCGGATGGGTCGGCCTCGTCATCGTCGTAGGAACAATGTTGTTGTACAACGACACCACAACATTTCCTGGGGTAGCCGCTGTTCCAGTGGTTGCGGGTGCTGCACTTTTGATTATCGCAATCGAATCGTCGTCAGTCTTGCAAAACGTTTTGTCATGTCGGCCCATGCAGTGGGTGGGAGCAAGGTCATACTCGTTGTATCTATGGCATTGGCCATTCCTGATCTTGTGGGAGCGAGCCCATCCTGATCCGTCGTGGGGTGAGCGCCTCGGTGTGGTCGCTGCGAGCGTGGTTGTCGCGGCACTGACGTATGCGCTAATCGAAGATCCGATTAGACGGCGTGATTTCTTTGTTCGTCATGATGTTCGATCACTTGGGTTTGGTGCGGGTTTGGTTGGCTTCTCCACTGTTATTGCGTTGGTTATGAGCGCATCGTTGTCTCTTCCCACTACGGATTTTGTTGCCCCATCGGCATCGGTCACCACGACGACCGCCGTCACTGCCACCACTATTCCTCGCGATCCATTCGATGAGTACAACGAACGTGTGAATGAAGCACTTCGTCCGTTAATTGATGCATCTGGGAAGTCGACGTTATTGCCTGCAAATGTTCGGCCCAGTCTTGATGCTGCCCGTGATGACCGTGCGGAAGTATTTCGAAATGGTTGTACAGCCGGTCACGGTGATGTGGAAAATCCTCTGTGTGAATTTGGAGATCTCACGTCTGATGTATCGATTGTGTTGTTCGGCGACAGCCACATGGCTCATTGGTTCCCCGCATTCGAGGAAGCCGGTCGCCAAAATGGTTGGAAGATCACAGTTCTCACCAAACTTGGTTGTCCACCCGCGACGGTGTCGGTGCGTTTAGACGACAAAAGAGTTCATGAGAAATGCAATACGTGGCGTCAAAACTCAATTGAGCGAATAGTCGCAAGCGATGCCGACATAGTGGTGATGGCGAGTTATTCATACCGAGCGCCCGGTAAGAATTCCTCGTCTATTCCATTGTCAACAATGGCCGCAGGATTAGAGACAACTGCAGGTGCCTTTACCAATGCGGGTAAGAAGGTGGTGATGTTTACCGACACGCCAGTTCCGCGTGTAGACGTTGTCGACTGCATTGCAGGAAACTCAAAGTCCCTGAACCGATGTCACTATCCTCGCAATAACGTCACCAATAGTGGCCGATCGCAGATAGAGCAGAAAACAATTGAAGCACTCGGTGGTCGTTACTTTAATGTGGTTGATTTATTTTGTACGGATGTGTGTCCGTCGGTGATTGGCGATGCGATTGTCTATTTTGATGACGATCATGTCACCCAAACATATGCAAAGACATTGTCACCGTACGTGAGCTTGTTGATGAAATCCGTACTGTATTAGCGTCGCAAATTTTTTAATTCAAGATTTTGTGGCAACATCCGACGACGTCGCCACCAGCGCCTGATGGGTCGCAGGGCAACCGATGATGTAAGACCAAGAATTAACGATGTCACAAGGACACGCTGCCAAATAGCCATTTTGGCAAGGTGGGGGGCAAGAAGAACTGCCGATGCAAGCCCAATGGGGTAGACCCACAACAAGTCGGAGACGAATTTGCGCACTTTCCCTTTGTTTTTTTCTACGTCACTTTGCGCTTGAAAAAACTCCTCTGCTCCCGCCGTCACAGTGACGCGTTCAGAGGTGATCATGTGATTCGCTCGCGCAAGCATTTGGCGACGTTCGATTGATTTATCCCATCGACGTAGCGAGACTGCATCTTCAAATCGAAACACGATGTGGTATGCGTTTTCACCTTCACCGGGAAAGAATACGGTTGCACCGAGACAGCCTGGGTGCTGACGAACGAGAGCCACCATTTCTTCGCACCATGTGTCAAATTCCAGTCGAAATTCGGAGGCAATCGTTCGAGCGATCGTGACGGTGACTGCACCTGGAGCAATACGAGGCAATTTCCCTGTCGTAAATGGTCCGGTGAGATGAGGCATACGTCTACGGTATTACGTTTTCGTCGTTCCCTGGTGTCGGTTTTTGCACGCTTAATAGTCCAATAATTGTCACAAGTGACACAACACGTACCGCAACTGCGATGCTTATTGCATGACGTGGGTGTTCGATTCCTGATGTCAGCACAACGCCTGCGTACCACAACAACCCAAGGGCACATGTGGAAGCGAATAGTTGAGCAAAATATCGTTGACCAAAACGAAGGTGGAAGATGGTTGCGAACGCACCAGTGATCACCCACCATTGCCACGGGAGAAAGAACATTCGCGGAATAAGTGTGCGATTTTCTAGGGGTAACAAGTCACGGTCAAGAGGGTTAAGCGTAGGAGTCAACAGATCAACAATTCGCGACCATGTATCACTCGGATGTGTGACAACATGACGGATGTATGTGGACCAACCATCTTCTCGTACCCATTCCGCCATTGGTAGTCCACCTAAACGAATGAGTGATGGCGGAAGTTGAGCGACGGGCAATTTCACGTAATCAAGTAATTCCCCTGGTAGGTCAGATACCTGGTCATACAGCAATGGGCTCCGCATGTTGTCGGTGATGGGCATGCCTTCACTGGTGAACCATTCAAATCGCGCATCGTTCGGGATAACGCGGTCTTGGAGAACCGTGTAGAGATTGAGTTCTGACATCGAACGGTTATTGCGCAATTGCACACCTGCCCACATGGAAAGAACCACAAGTACCGAGGCAAATGTTATGCGACGTACCGAGCGACGTTGAATAAGAGATACCACCGCCACAAATGTGATGACAAACAACACCACAAGTTGACTGGCACGAACCATGGAAAATACTGCAAGGTTGCCGACCCACAACCATAGGGTCAGAGTGGAAGGTGTTTGAAGATATTGAATGGATGCTGCAATCAACATAATGAGCAGAGATATTCCAAGTGACTCAGAGAGAATGGCGAGATCAAACCTGATGATTTGGGGGGTGAGCCCAAACAGCAAAATGATTACTGAAACAGTGTGTGGAAAACGAGATCGCCGAGCGATGACGTGGGCGAGAAAAGCCCAAGCGACAGTACCGATGAGAATGTGGAGCGCCACGCGGATGGTGTCGTTTGTGACGATCGAGTACAGCATGGGCACTGGCCACAATCGTGATTCGCGTCCGAGGTAATCGACGCTAAAAAAGCCTGCAGTATCGGCAAATCGGGAACTCGATCGACCAAGAGAGGCCAAGGTGCGCAGAGAGAAGTAGGCACCAATGAGCATCCACCATTGACGCGACTTGTGTGGCAATTCCACGCATATCACGCTAGTCGGTGAAGTTCTACTTGTGAGGTCTGCACTACCGTCATGTTATGCGTTCACTAGTCATCGATGAACTCGGCCCATTGGAAAATCTGCATTTCGTAGAGCGAAATCTTGAAGTGAAACGTGGAAACATTCGGATTGATGTGCGTGCATGTGGTGTGAATTATGTCGATGCGATCATCATTGAAGGGAAATATCAGATCAAACCACCCGCACCGTATTTCCCTGGTGGCGAAGTAGTTGGTGTGGTGAGCGAAGTCGCGAACGACGTGTCATCGTTAACGGTGGGTGATCGTGTGTTCGCTGCAGTCGGAGTGGGTGGATTTTCAGATGAAGTCGTGGTTCCTGCCCAGCGCGCTATTCGATTAACAAATACATTGACCGACGGTCAAGCTGCAACATTCATGCAGAGTTATATGACCGGATGGTTCGCGCTCACGAGACGAGCACACGTCGAATCTGGCAAAACAATGCTTGTTCTTGGGGCGGGCGGTGGTGTGGGACTCGCAGCGGTTGATATCGGAACTGCAATGGGACTACGCGTCATTGCCGCAGCCTCGACGAAAGACAAGCGAGATCTTGCTGCATCGCGTGGCGCAGTAGCAACAATTGATTCTTCCACTGAGGATGTCAAAGAACGGGCGAAAGAATTGAGTGGTGGCGGTGTTGATTACTTGTATGACCCTGTGGGTGGCGAACTCGGTGAAACGTGCCTACGCGCCCTGGGGGAAGACGGTCAATACATCGTGATTGGTTTTGTGGGCGGTATCCCTCGGTTGCCTGCCAACCAGATCTTGTTGCGTAATCGTCGAGTGACTGGAGTTGATTGGGGTGCTTGGGTGTCGACACATCAAGAAGACAATCAATTGATGATGTCAGAAGTATTTAGCGCGATTGAAAGTGGAAGAATTCATCCGGTAGAGCCAATGACATTTCCGTTAGACAATGCCGTGGACGCTTTACGAGCACTTCAGTCTCGTTCCGTTGCCGGAAAAATTGCTCTAATTCCCTAATCCAGTTTCGCAGCGAGACATGTAACAATGTCTATGCGTGCTCTAATTCATACAGTGGCAGATTGTGAGAACGATGTAGCCATAGTCCGGCGCCGATCTGTTGAAAATGTGGTGTCAATTGCGTTTTATACCAGCGCGCTGAACGATGGTGCACTTCAAGGTCTGTCGCGTCGCGATCAACAATGTGTTCCAAATCATGTATTGTAGGGACTTCTAAGTACAGCAATGCGCGAGCTGCATGGGCAATGTTTGCGATGGCAGCTTGTGCGTCGCTGTTTGCTAGATAATGCAATACTCCGTGGCAGATCACTAAATCACTTTTTGATCGTGGTTTCCATACGGTGATGTCGCGGAGTTCGTGTCCGTATGTGGAGCATGCATAGTCGCTGACATCAACCGAGGTGACGTGAACTGAGGGGTGGTTCTCGTGATACCAGTCGCGCCAATATCCAGGTCCCGCGCCAACATCGAGAACTTTTTCAATTGCGATATCCCACCAGATAGCGAGAGAGTGCACTGCATGTGCAAGCGCACTCACGGTGTGGCGCGTGTGCACAGGATCGTCATTATAGAAACGACGGTAATAATCCTTGTCAAAAGCAGAGCGAACCACGACGTCACACTAAGAGCGGGATTTATGAAAGTCCAAACGGGCTATAGCCCGGAGCCACGTGCACCCATGGTTGAATACGTTCGACATGTTGGGCAAGTCCCAGTGCAAGGTCATCGCGGAAGCGTCCTGCAATAATTTGCATTCCGATAGGTACACCGTTGATGTCATGGCCGATTGGAACGCTGACTCCTGGGTGTCCAGTGACGTTCAGTTCAGGCGTGTTGAGCGCGATCGACGGGTCGTCGACAATATTCCCGGCTGCGGTTGGAAGTGGCCCTTCTGCCTTCCACGCTCGTGCGTTAGTGGTGGGAACGACAAGAACGGTATGTTCGTCGAGCAAGGCGTCAAATCGTGCCGTGAGTTCATGACGTGAGCGTTGTGCACCGATGTAATCGTCAATGGTTACGCGTTGGGCAAACCTCAATTGCATTTGTACGTAGTCGTTGAGTTCATCCCAGCGGTCCTCATACGGGCGCAAGCTTTGTAACAACTCTGCAGCCGAGATAGTGAGCCACAAATAACCTGTTGATTTGTCAGATGGCGCTGCAACCCTTTCGATGGAAACATCACTTGTTGAGAGATTATTAATTGTTCGCTCAAATGCTTCCTCAATGTCCGGGTCGACATCGTCACGAAATGAACGGCACACAAGCACTCTTGCGGGCATGCGTGGAGTTAATGACACTGCTGATGTAGGTGCCGACATGTAATCACCGGGTGCATCACCCATTACGATTGATGCTTCAAGCACCACGTCGTCAACAGTTGCTGCCGTGCAACCTTGCATGGAAAACCCAATCCAACGTGCGGGAAAATTGCGACCAATTAATCCCATGGTGGGTTTATATCCAATAAGTCCCACTGCTGCGGCAGGGCCACGCACACTGCCGCCACCATCTGATGTTGTCGCCAGTGGAGTTAAGCCAGCAGCTAGCGCAGCACTTGATCCACCAGAAGAACCACCAGGGCTGAATTCTTTGTTCCATGGATTACGTGTTGTTCCAAACACCTTGTTGTGTGTAAATGCGGTAGCGCCAAATTCTGGAGTATTTGTTCGCCCTACAAGAATCGCACCAGCGTTAATTAATCGAGTAACGATGATGTCGGTTTGGGTCTCTGGTTCTGCGTTCGCAAATAGCTTCGACCCCATTGTTGTGACGTGACCTTGCACGCGCACCATGTCTTTCACTAGCAACGGCAAGCCAGCGAGCGGGCCCTGTTGTGAATGGGAGAGCGCGGCTTCGCGAGCGGCATCTGCGTGAACCACCGTTACTGCATTGAGGTCGGAAGCGTCTTCGATGCGCCGAATCGCTTCTTCGACGAGGTCGATGGGGGCAATCTCGCCCGCGCGGACGGACTGGGCGAGAGATTTGCGCATCCGACAAAATGTATAGGAAAGATCCAAAGCGTGGAGAGTCAGAGAGACGGCCGTTGCGCCCTGATGAGGAATAGGCAATGTTCATCCGTTGTTCTATGCGACATGAGTGTGTATTCCATTGAATTGTCGTCATTAAGCGGAACGCCGCATGTGTTGTCTCAGGTGGCCGGAAAAGTGACATTGATGGTAAACGTGGCCAGTAAATGTGGTCTCACTCCGCAGTACGAGCAGTTACAACAACTGCAAGAGACCTACGCAGATCGAGGTTTTTCAGTCGTGGGTTTTCCGTGTAATCAGTTTCTCGGACAAGAGCCTGGAACTGCAGATGAGATCCAACAGTTCTGTAGTGCTAACTATGGGGTGTCATTTCCGTTATCAGAAAAGATTGAAGTGAACGGACCTGGACGACATCCCTTGTATGTCGCACTTGCTGAGATCGCAGACGCCGAGGGAACAAGCGGAGATATCCGTTGGAACTTTGAGAAATTTCTCGTGAATCGCCAAGGTGAAGTGGTGGCTCGTTTCGGACCACGTATGACCCCAGATGATCCCGAGGTCATCTCGGCGATTGAACATCAACTGTGATTTTCTTGTGACTTCTGCTGACGTGTAGTCCATAGAGTGGGGTCGTGAATCTCAGTGTCGCAGCAGTTCAAATGTCGATGTCAGACGACGTCACGCACAACATGGCTACAGCCGAGCGGTTAGTTCGAGATGCTGTCAAGCGCGGCGCACAGATTGTGCTGATCCCTGAATTGTTTGAAGGCGTGTATTTCTGTAAAGACCAAATCGCAGCAGACTTAATGCGGGCGACACCAATTTCAGACAACACCACCGTTGCACATTTTCAGAAAGTTGCTGCCGAATTAGATGTCGTATTGCCAATCAGTGTCTATGAACGTGCAGGTAACGCACTTTTCAATTCTGTTGTCGTGGTGGATGCCGACGGATCACAACTTGGTGTGTATCGGAAAAGCCACATTCCAGACGGCCCAGGATATTCCGAGAAGTTTTACTTCAGCCCCGGTGACACAGGATTTCATGTGTGGAAAACACGTCACGCAACAATTGGCGTGGGCATTTGTTGGGATCAATGGTTTCCTGAAGCAGCGCGTGTGATGGCGTTGCAGGGTGCCGAAGTGTTGTTGTACCCAACCGCAATTGGCTCAGAACCTCAAGACCCCACGTGGGACTCCAGCGGCCACTGGCAACGAGTGATGCAGGGTCATGCAGCGGCAAACTTGATACCGGTTGTTGCAGCAAACCGTTATGGCATCGAACACGGAGTACATACAGACGTCACGTTTTATGGGTCATCGTTTATTTGCGACAACACCGGTGCAATGGTGGCCACTGCATCTCGTGATGCAGATGATGTATTACTTGCACAATTTGATAGATCAGCACTTGCGGCCGCACGCTTGTCGTGGGGACTCTTCCGGGATCGTCGCCCAGACCTCTATGGCTCGTTGCTTACTCTTGACGGAGACACTGCGTGACCAACGTTTCCGGAGTGATGCCAGCCGAGTTTTCACCACACGAGGAAACACTGATGTGCTGGCCAGTAAACACTGATGTGTATGGTGACGAACTAGCTGATGCTGAATACGCCCATGCTGACGTTGCCAAGGTGATTGCCCAGTATGAGCCGGTGCGGATGATCGCAACAGCTGCAGTGGCAGAGCGCGCGCGATCATTGTGTGGTCACTTAGTACATGTTGATGTGATTGATATTGATGATTCATGGTGTCGAGACACGGGTCCCACGTACGTCTTTAATGCAAATGATGAACGCATTGGAGTCGACTGGGTCTTTAACGGTTGGGGTCAACGGTTTGCTCCATTTGATAAAGATGATGCACTTGCAGGCAACATTGCTCGCATACGTGGCGATCAATCAGTGCGTATGAACGTGGTGTTCGAGGGGGGATCGCTACATGTTGATGGACGCGGTCTCGGTATCACCACCATGCAATGCATGTTGAACCCAAACCGCAATCCACGGATGTCCCAATCAGAAATTGAAGACACGCTCTCGGACGTATTGGGAGTGTCTCATCTGGTGTGGTTGCCATTTGGATTGTCGTTAGATGCCGACACAGATGGCCACGTCGACAACGTTGCAGCGTGTACGGCAACAGGTCATGTTTTGTTGCAGGGTTGTTCGCCCGAAGACGAAGAAGATTTCATCCGTACGTCTGTGAATGAAAAAGTGGCTCGCAGTGAAGTGAATGCAAGTGGTCAATCACTGAAAGTGGAAGTGTTGCCGGTGCTGCCTTTTGTTGAAACATCACGGGGAAGAAAATGTGCGCCCTATGTCAATTATTACGTGGCTAATGGCTGCGTGATCGTTCCCACGACCGGCCATGATGCCGACCACGACGTGCTCCAAATGATTGAGTCGATGTATCCAGGTCGCGATGTCGTGGGTGTTCCCGTCGGAGCGATACTGGCGCGAGGTGGCGGTGGTATTCACTGCATTACACAGCAAGTACCCGCCACTATTCACACAGGTGCTTCGCACTGACGCCGTGGACTTGTTGGCTCTGGAAGATGTGCCCACATGTCGTCGCATAAGTCGTTTCGTATAGACGTATACGCCGGGTCGTCCCACAAATTGACGTGTTGCAGCGGATCGTCATTGACGTTGTATAGCTCACCTTCGGTTCCGTCGTGCAATGTTCCTGGAGCATATGCAGTACATGTCCAACCGTTTCGATGAATGGTGCGCGATGACACGATCTTTCCAAATAGGGAACTATCCCATTCGGTGAGCACTCGTTCATGGCCGCGTGTGTGTGCATCGTCGTTTGATGTGGGTAGCGCTGACGCTTCAACATATTCAGGTTCGGGAAGTCCTGCGATGGAAGCAAATGTGGCAGCCAACGAGACCAACCCAACAGGCGCGGTAACTGTCGCTGGGACAACATGGGCTGATGGGGCCGGACGCCAAATGAGTGGCAATCTCATGAGTGAGTCAACGTGACATGGACCTTTGAACAACAAGCCATAATCTCCTTGAAATTCACCGTGGTCAGTTGTGTAGATGATGTCGAGGTCATCTGCCCATCCACGTTGTGAAATTGATGCAAGAACTCGTCCGATTGCTTCATCAATCAATTCGTTCTCGATGTGCGCCATGGCGTTTACTTCGCGTACTTGGTCGGCTGTGAGAGTTGAGGGCACCCATCGCGCAGGTGCTTCATAGTTAGAGACGAATGTTCCGTCGTACCATCGCATCCAATGTTGCGGTTTTGTTGACAACACGCGTTCGCGTTCCTCGGCATCAGCGATGTATCCCTCTGGCACATCAAGATCGCGCCAATTCACGCGGTGTAGTTCACTGGCCGGTGGATCCCATGGATGATGTGGATCGGGAAATGACATCCAGCAAAACCAATCGTCGTTGGCTTCAAGTGAGTTCAGCCAGGAGATTGTTCTGTCTGCGACCCAGTCCGTGTGGTACAGGTCGCGTGGTGTTTCATTGTGTTTTACCTGTGGGGCACCCGTATCGCCTCCACCGGCGGCATTTACTTCCAACTCACCATCGAGCACGGCATAGAAGTTGCGCGCGAGTTCAGGGTGATTTTCGCGTACCCACCGTGCGTAGTGAAGTGGACCGACCACACCGTGAGTGGCAAATTCGAGATGGTCAAAGCCACGGTGCAGGCCTTCAGTACCGTCGATGTTCAAAGTGCGTGTGTTGGTCTTGCCATCAAACGACAGACGATTTTCTGCAAAACGCAGGAATGGGTCAAGAACGGGTTCGAAGTGTGCTTTGCCAATTAATGATGTCTTGTAGCCCGCGTCATGCAAGGTGGCGGCGATACTTGGCGCAGTGGTCGGCAATGGAACGCCATTCATCCACACTCCGTGAGTGGAGACGTACTGGCCTGTGATGATGGTGGAACGCGACGGCATGCACACGACATTTTGTGGATGAGCTCGCTGGTAGTTGATGCCACTTGCCGCCAGTTGGTCAATAACCGGAGTACGTGCCACGGTTCCACCGTTGCATCCCAACGCGTCAAAACGTTGTTGATCCGTGGTGATAAATAGAATACGACGACCCATAACTACACACCTTCCAAAATACGACGAGCATTCTCAAGTGCTTCACCTGCAGCACCGCCAATTACTAACGCGAATACGTCGGGCTTGACATCTGTGCTGTAGATGATGATGCAGTGTCCGTGTCCATCATTCACAACATCCAACGTGCTGAGGTGTTCGGTAATCAAAAAGTTGTTGACAATTTTGTATTGGAATCGGCGCAAGTCGTGATCGTGCAACACGATGTCCTCTTCAAGAACAAGAGAAGATGGCAATGTCACCCAACGTTTGTCACCTTCCACGCGGCAACTTTCCATAGGGAACCATTCGTGCAGGCGACTCGGGTTTCCCACCAGGGTCCACGCCGCTTCTGGCGTGCAGCTCACATGAATATCGCGACGTGCTGAACCCATGTGAAATAACTCTAGCCTTTTTTAGTCAATGACTGTTAGAAATGAATCCTTATTCAAGATTCCATGAGATGGCTGGATACCCGTGCTCTGTAAGGAAAGTATTGAGGGCGCTGAACGGCCGGGAGCCAAAGAACCCGCGGTGAGCCGATAGTGGAGAGGGGTGTGGAGCCTCAATGACAATGTGTTGAGGGCTAGCGATGAGGATCTTTTTCCGCCGAGCGTGGTTACCCCACAGCACGAACGCCACCGGCTCTGGTTTGGCGTCAAGGAGCGAGATGATCTGGTCGGTGAACCGCTCCCATCCTTTTCCGCGGTGACTGCCAGGCTCACTGCGACGAACCGTCAACGTGGTGTTCAACAACAACACTCCTTGTTGTGCCCATTGAGTGAGACAACCACGAGTTGGTCGCGACACACCAATGTCGTCTTCCAATTCAGTGAAGATGTTTGCAAGCGACGGCGGAATTGCAATGTTGCGTTGAACAGAAAAACACAAACCGTGTGCTTGCCCTGGTCCGTGATATGGATCTTGTCCCAACACGACGACTCGTGTGTCGTTGAACGTTGTGGCATTAAGTGCTGCGAAGACGTTTTCTGGTGTTGGGTACACCTCATGATCTAGCCGTTCGTTGTGCACGAAGGTTTGCAGGTGATTGAAGTAATCAGCAGTCAAATGATCTTGGAGACGCTCATACCAGTCATTTTCCATCTCAAAGTGCCTGAAATTGCTCAATTTGCTACCGATTTCATTTAAAAGGAATATAAGACATCAAATAAAACGTGGCCGTTGATAAATTTATTTATCACATGGAAGTTGCTATTGGAATAGACATCGGCGCCACAAAGTGTGCAGTTGGCATTGTCACTCGTAGCGGCGGTCTTTTAGACCGCGAGGTGATGCGAGTGAATCACCGTGCGTCATCTGAGGACTTATTCGACGAGCTCGCTCAGCTAGTGGCATCGCAATTGTCGAAGGCAGTCGACATGTATGAGTCAACACCCGTTGCTATCGGTGTCGGTTCGGCGGGTCCTATTGCTCCCAACGTCGAATGGATTTCACCACTCAACATTGCTTCATGGCGCGAGTTTCCATTACGGGAACGTCTGCAGGCACTTTCGGGTCTTCCCGTCTATGGCGATGGTGACGCTAAGGCTCTCGCGCTAGCCGAGGGATGGTTGGGAGCCGCTAAAGGCCATGACAGCTTCATGGCCATGGTGGTGTCCACTGGTGTTGGTGGTGGGATTGTGCTCAATGGTCGCTTGCTGGACGGAGAAACGGGCAACGCCGGCCATGTGGGGCACATGGTGGTCGAGCCCAACGGTCGTCGCTGTGCCTGTGGGGGTAGGGGATGTCTTGAGGCCGAAGCGTCTGGGCCATCAATTGAGGCGATTTCAGGCCGACCCGTTGAACAGGCAACATTCGAGACAATGCAACGCGCAGGTCGTCTCGTTGGTCGCGCAACTGCATCTGTCTGCAATTTGCTTGACCTAAAACTGGTGGTGGTAGGGGGAAGTGTTGCGTTGAATTTTGGTGCGAACTTTTTCAATGCTGCACAACGCACGATGGATGAATTATGTGGTCTTGAATTTGCTCGTAATTCTCGCATTGTTCCTGCGCGACTAGGTTTTGAAGGTCCCATTATTGGCGCTGCCGCCGTTGGATGGCGCGGAGTGAACCGCTCCGACATTCAAGAACCTGTCAGCCACCTATAACAACGTTCAATTGGTCCTTGACCAACCACGTGTGTCCACCACAACGCAATGATCACAGCAAGCACGAGGAACGTGCCTGATAAAACAAGTGCAGTGTCGAGACCTGTTGAGCGCACAAGATCAAGACGATGAACTACAAGATTAAAAAACAGCGCGTGTGCAACATAGATCGTGAAAGTGAATTGTCCGATTCTCTGTAGCGCGGACACGACAGGAGATTGTGTTTCACGACGGGTACACCATGCATGAAGACTCACGAGCACAACAAGTGCGATAGCCGCTGCCGACGAGGTGTAGAGAAGCCCACGATCAAAAGGATCAGTTGATGCAAGGGTCCGCCAAATAGCGTTATTGCGAGTTTGTTCGTCGGTGGCGCGATACACAAGTTCGCGCACACCATATGCGATGACAGCAGCTCCAATTGCTCCGGTGATGAGGGTCCGACGGTGCGTCTGTAATTGTGGAATCAGTCGACCAATAAAAAGTCCGATACAAAAGAACGCGAACCACGGAAACACGGGGTGGGTGTAGCCCACAAAAGTGCGGAGCAATAATTCACGCGGTGAATCGATAGAAGATGGATCGAGCCAGTCGGTGTATTTCCCGTCAAACTCCTGGCCAACGCGCCACGATTGAATGATTGTCGCGATCACCGCGCTGGTGATCGCACAGGTCGCAATTATCCACGTGCGTGCTCGAATAATGGCTGCGCCCAGCAAGAAATACGCGCCGTAGTAAAACAAGATGGTTCCAGGCCAGATCCATTCAAAAATCCCGCCGACGAACATCAAAAGAATGCCACGGCGCAACATGACCAGACGTTTTTGCGGGACGTCTTGCGCACTGCGGTTATTCGTCATGAAGGCCACTGACACGCCCGCTACTACAACAAATAGCGCAGCAAATCTTGTGGTGAAAAATCCGGTGCGCGGGTGAAAAATCTCTTCCCACACAGACGGATCGCTAGATGTGATTGGTGAAGTGCCGTTCAGATACGCGTGATAATTCATCACCACGATTCCCCACAGCGCAACAGCGCGAGCGACATCAACAAACGCGTGACGTGATGTGGCCCCTCGTGGTGTTGTGAGCGGGAAGGGCGAGTTCACCGTACCCACTGCAATAAGTCAACCTGAATGCGTGTAAGGGGTTGTTGAAGATCGATCCACTCACCGATCGCAGGAATAGGACGACCGCGTGCAACAAGCAACATTGTTGTGTGCATGTGTGGAGACTCAAGAAGATTGAGCCTCTGGCGTTGGAAGTGAAATGGACTGCGACCATTAGCGAGCAGTGCCACACCGTGTGCGGTGCCGGCACCAACCATGACAACCTCACCCGGACTTGTGATGGACACTTGTCGATAACCAGCGGTATCTCCTGATTCCACTGAGTGATGATCGACAATGTCGGCACTGAGATGCATCATTGACTTGTCCCCGTGCCATAACTCGGTACCCATGCGAATTTTTAGTGTGCGATTGGAATGCATCTTTCGCAGGGTGGCATACGCATCGGGATCAAGATGACTGAGATACACGGGCGTGTCTGCTGATAGATGAGTCATCCATGCGGTGATTTCTTTCATCCGGCTCTTCATATCTGATTGAAGCGGTGGATGAATTGCGTAGCCACACACATTGAGACGTAACGCACGACATGCATCAAGAACTTGCGGCAGTTCGGGAACGCTGACTCCGTAGCGATTCATTGATGAACGTAACTTCACCATCACATCACCTGTCCACTGAAGACGTTCAAGTGCGACTACGTGATGTATCGAACCAATTGTTAAAACGGTGTTGCTTGGCATGCTGCTTGGTGGGGCAGTGAGAGTTGGGGTGAGAACAATCGCCCGAGTGTGTGACGGCATGTCACGCGCTTCGTATACGGTGCCCACTGCAATCTCTTGTGCCAACTGTCCCGCTACGGGCATCAAGTTCCAGCGACGAAATCCGTAACCATTGCCTTTCACCACCGGCACAAGGTCGGGCATCTGGGAAGCGGTGTTCTGGACATGCGACTGCCACTGGTTCTCATGGACGGTCAATCGCACTGTCATGTCTGAAACCGTACTCAATACGGGGCCTCAGGGTATTCCTGAGTTGTTTAGTCAACTTTTAGGACCTACCCTTACGAACATGTCCTCGGCTCCTGAGTCATCGTCAATCCAGTCTGCTCCACGGGGAAAAATTTTCAGTTTCCCGAACCCTGTGAATGAGACATCTGCACGCGTTGTCGCCACCGGCGTTGTCATTATGGGACTGCTGTTCGCTGTGACACAAAGTGGATGGGTACTCATCCCGTTGACCTACGGTTTCATCGCGCGAGTGCTGACCGGACCATTTCTGAGTCCATTAGGTCGCATTGCCACACAAGTTGTGACTCCACGGATTCATCGCAACCATAAGTTTGTTGCAGGTCCACCAAAGCGCTTTGCACAAGCAATTGGCGTTGTTTTTTCAACCACCGCATCTGTGCTGTGGCTTGCAGGTGCACACACCGCTGCAACAGTGGTGATCCTCATGTTGGTGGCGGCTGCTGCACTTGAAGCGTTTGCTGGTTTTTGTTTGGGTTGTGTTGTCTTTGCTCAATTGATGCGCTGGAACATTATTCCTCAGTCTGTATGTGAGGAATGCAACAACATCAGTTTGAGGGCGAACGCCTCACGCTGATCTTTGGCAACAGCGGTCCAACCGTACGGTTGCGCCACATACCCTTCCATACGCCCACGGAATAAGCACCGTGATCAACAACGCGCATAGTGGCAACTAACGGCAAGATCTTCCACGGCACAATTTTTGTGTTACTCGTACGTAGTTCATAGAGAAGTGGAAACAAAACAGCAAACGCGAGAAGTCGACGCGCCCGACGCGAGAACAATGCAATGATCAAGATGATTGGCCACCACACACGAGTGATTGCTTGGGTTGTCATGTACGCCGTGTGCATCCAACGATCAGCCGCTATGCGAACAATATTTTTTGCCGGAATTCCTGCGCGATGTAACTCCCGCCATAACAAGGACGCGCTGATAGCACTGGTGCTGAGCGCACTCAGTGGCGTGCCAATAACAGTTGTCAGTACAGATGCTGCGGTAGTCGCATCGGCGCGTAATGGCGCCAGACGAGTCGGGTGAGCGATGTACAAAGTTGCAGCTGCCTCACCATATGACATTCGTTGATTGGTGAGTTCGTACCACGAATTGCGATTTCGGTGCAAACACACGATGTATGGGTCGTAGCGACACTGCCAACCGTTGTCTATTGCTCTCCACACGAAGTCAACATCTTCGCCATAGCGGTGAGCTGTGTCGAAACCACCCAGTTCTACGAACGTCTCTGTGCGTACCACGAGCACCGCACTTGGTACGTAGGACACGCGCGACATTGGCTGAACTTGTGCAGGCTGGTTGCCCATGTCGAGCGGAGAAGCAACTGATTCATATTGCGAAATCACACTGTCGTCTTCTATTGCGGCAACTCGTGGCGCAACGAGTCCCACTCGTGGTGACTCAAAGTGTGTAGCTACTGCGCGAACATCTTCAGATGACACAACACAGTCGGCATCAATAAACGCAATGTATTTGGCCTTTACGAGGGCAGCGCCAGTATTGCGAGCACCAGCGGGACCGCGGTTGGTGTCATGGCGAATAACTGTGGCTCCGGTGCAGGCCACCGGCAATGGGGAACCATCGTCAACAACGGTGATTCGCAGCGGCTGCAATACGTCGACGAGAAGTTGTATGTGTTGAGCCTGCGTTTCATCGGTGATGTATGCGGGGATCACCACTTCAATGTCACCGTCGTCAATGAGGCCATCACACACAGGGTGGATGGCTCCAGCAGCCTCAAGTCGCGATGTCAGTGGTTCATGACCGTCAGGTAACTGAGCACCACCTTCGAGAGCATCGATGATCTTTTCACCAGCGTTAGTGATACGAAATACCTTTAGTGGTGACCCAGCGATGACAACTCGCTCTTTCGGAAGATGACGCCAACTCGCGTCCACCACGTAGCGCTTCACCATGGTGACTAGTCAACCAGTGTCATGTCCACTTTGATGCAAGGTCATGAAACGTTTCGCGTAGGGACAAACAGTATTTCGCGAAGATTTCTTGTCCACGTTCGCGGGTCGCTTGTGTCGCATCACCCAAGACACCGTTTGGAGAAACAGCGCGGACTCCGCCGGTTCGCATTTCATCCATGACCTCACTGGCAACTTCGGTATTGCCTTTCACTAATTGATCAGTTCGCACAGCTGCGGGAGCGATGTGCATCATCACCGAAGTTTCAGTTGCACCGGCGTGCATGTCGTCGGCTGGGTCAAAGGGTGGAGACCAGATGGCATGTCGCACATTGTTGCGCGCGAGATCTTGTGTGATGATACGAAAGGCATCGTAATTTCCACCGTGGCCGTTGACGAATACAAGGCCTCGCGCCCAGGACGCACTTTTTGCGATCCCAATTGCACTTGCTGCAAATGCTTCGGTACCTGTGCTCAATGTTCCTGCAAAGCCAGCATGCTCATCACTAGCAGACATTGTTATTGGAGGGGCAACAACAACAAGATCAATGTTGTTAGTAGGCAAGCTCTTTTCAATCACTGCGCACGCAATTTGGGTATCAGTGTCGAAGGGAAGATGTGGTCCGTGTTGCTCCCATGAACCAACGGGGATCACCACGATTGGACGATGGCCCTGAAGGTCGGTAGTTGTGAGTGATGTCATGAGAACAAGATTTGAATCGGCAAGTTTTTATTGAGTTGCCGTGTCAGTGACAGGCGGTTCTTTGCCAGCAAGTAATCGTTTGATATTGGGCAAATGTTTGATCTCTATCAGCGCACCAATACCGATGATGGCAAGTATCTCCCACGCAGGTGTTCCAATGATCCACAAAATGATGGGAATAGTGGGAGTCAAAATGATTGATCCAATGGACGCTTTCTTTGTGACTTTTGCGATCAATAACCACGACACAAGCAAGTACAACAAGATGTACCAATGCATCACCAGCAACATTCCGGCGCCTGTCGCGATTCCTTTTCCACCACGGAATTTACGAGTGATGGGGAACATGTGACCCAAGATCGCAGCTGTCGCACAAATGTAGGCACCCGCATCGCCGTTTGCAGCGAGTCCTAAGACAGCAGGGATTGCGCCTTTTGCAGCGTCCAAGGCAAATACCAGTGCTCCATATTTGGTGCCCAGCGCCCGCGCGACATTGCTCGCTCCTGGGTTACCCGATCCAAACGACATGATGTCGACACCCTTGGAGCGCGCGACAATAATCGCACTTGGCATGGTGCCGAGAAAATATGACAGAACCGCGAAGAAGTAAATCACTGGAGAAGTGTTATGAACCCGCTACCGGGATTCGAATGCGCGACGGTTTTGAGTGGTCACTCATAGGGCGGGGCGCAAGGTGTACCGGTGTTGCTTGCAACAACTTTTCGCCATGTCCGGTCACACATTCGGGGTCTGGTCCATCAAGTGGTAACCCAGTGAAGAACTTGGCAGCCATGCATCCACCCTGGCAAGCGTCGTATGAACCACACGACGCACACGCACCAGCACTTTGTGGTTCGCGAAGTTCGGTGAATAACTCTGATTCTCGCCACACTTTGGCGAAGCCACCATCGTCAAGAACGTTGCCCGCTTTGAATTGATCGTGAATCACGAACGGGCACGCATACACATCGCCAACGGGGTCAATGAGGCATACAACACGACCGGCACCACACATGTTCAAGCCTGGCAATGATGGTCCAAGTGCATTGAGGTGGAAGAACGAGTCACCCGTCAGAACATTTTCACCGTGTTTCATCAACCAGTTGTACACCTCGCGCTGCTGGTCATTGGTTGGGTGCAATTCATTCCATGTGTCTGCGCCACGCCCTGACGGACGCAAACGCGTGATACGTAGTTGCGCTCCGTATGAGTCGGCCATTTCTTTGAAGGCGTCAAGTTGTGAGACATTGTGTCGAGTGACAACAACCGAGATTTTGAACTCGCCAAAACCTGCTGCCTTGAGGTTGTCCATTGCGCGGATTGCCATATCGAATGTTCCAGGACCACGCACGGGATCATTTGTTGCCGCATCAGCACCGTCGAGGCTGATTTGGATATCGAGGTAGTCCATCGCGGCAAGTCGTTCTGCATTTTTCTTATCGATGAAAGCGCCGTTGGTCGAAAACTTCACACCGATACCATTTGCCACTGAGTGCTCGATGATCTCAAAGAAATCTCGACGCACCATCGGTTCGCCACCACCAATGTTGATATAAAAAACTTGAAGTTCCTTTAATTCATCGAGAACTGCAAATGCTTGTTTGGTGGTGAGTTCGCGCGGATCGCGTTGGCCACTGCTACTTAAGCAGTGAACGCATTCGAGGTTGCATGCGTAAGTGATTTCCCAGGTAAGACAAATGGGGGCATCGAGCCCACCTTTCATCTGATCAACAAGTGTTTCAACGGACACGAACTATCTCCGATGAGATGAGTGAGTCGATTGCAGACACAAATGCGGGCCATCGGCTTTCGGCGATTTCGTGAGCGCGCAGTGCATCGGCAACTGAGTCGTGGTGGGCAAGAGAAGTGACAACTTTGACGACGTCTGGATGTCGTAAGAAAACGAGGCGCCGATTGTCGTAGTGATACGCGAGCGCACCAAAGGGTTCGGGTCGGACTGCAACGTGTGGATGCAGTTCACATGCAGAGTCAGCAGTGATGGTCACGACCGCAAAAGATATTGTTGGATCAGCGCGGATCAGTAGACGCCGCACATGCCGTCGATGGAGATCTCCTCGACGAGCAATTCAGCTTCTGCTAGGGCGACAGTCTCGGTGTCAGTATTCCGCGCTGAGTGCTGCTCGGCGGTTGCTGTGGTGTCTTTTTCCATACAGTGCATGGTAGTCCTTGGCTTACCCAAGTGGAATAGTCGATGTGGAAGCCCTGGTGCTTTTATGGCTAGTCTGTGAAAAACCGCGCGCCACGGACTGGCGCTAGTACATGGGGGTATCCGTGAAGACCAAAGCAGCCGTTCTCTGGGAAGTCCAGAAGCCGTGGTCAGTTGAAGAAATCGAACTTGATGCACCGAAAGAGGGCGAAGTTCTCGTCAAGATCGCAGCATCGGGTATGTGCCACAGTGACGAACACTTGTGGACAGGCGACCTGCCATTTGAACTTCCGTTGATCGGCGGACACGAAGGTGCCGGCGTCGTCGAGGAAGTTGGCCCTGGTGTCACATGGTTGCAACCAGGCGACCACGTTGTATTCGGATTCATCCCATCTTGTGGTCGTTGTCCAAGCTGTTCAACAGGCCATCAGAACTTGTGTGACTACGGTGACAAGTTGGCGTTGGGTCGTCAGATCAGTGACGGCACTGCACGTCACCATGCACAAGGTAAAGACCTTGGTCTTATGTGCTTGCTCGGAACATTCGCTCACCACACTGTGGTGCACGAAGCATCATGTATCAAGATCGAAAAAGACATTCCACTTGACCGTGCATGCTTGCTCGGCTGTGGTGTTGTCACTGGTTGGGGTTCAGCTGTGTATGCAGCAGACGTACAAGCCGGCGACACAGTGGTTGTTGTTGGTATCGGTGGTATCGGCGCAAATGCAGTGCAGGGTGCAAAGCTCGCTGGCGCGAAGCACGTTGTTGCTATTGATCCACTCGAGTTCAAGCGTGAAAAGGCTATGGAGTTCGGCGCGACTCATACCGCAAAGTCGATGACCGACGCAGTCGAGATGTTGCAGGACATCACATGGGGTCGTATGGCAAACAAAGTCATCATGACCATGGGTGTTGGAAACGCAATGGTGATGAACGAGGCACTTGCATTGGCCGCAAAGCGCGGACGTGTAGTGGTAACCAACATTCACCCTGCAGAAGAAATGAACGCACAGATGAACTTCTTTGACCTCACTCTCATGGAGAAGCAGGTTGTGGGTTCACTGTTTGGTTCAGGTAACCCACGTGCGGATATTCCAAAGCTTCTTAACCTCTACCGTGAAGGCCTCTTGGACCTCGACAACCTCGTGACCAAGACCTACAACCTTGAGGGCATCAACGACGGCTACGACGCAATGCGCGAAGGCACCAACATCCGTGGTGTCATGGTGTACGAGCACTAAAACTTCGATAACCCATTAGTTACCGTCTAGTACGAACCAAACGAACCGTCGCGAGAAATCGCGGCGGTTTGTTTGCATATAGGGTTGCCACATAACATGGCACATGCGTATGGGGGTACGCAGGTGAACTATTTAAGGGGGTACACCATGAAAGCAAAGTCAGCAATTCTTTGGGGAACAGATCAGCCTTGGGAAATCGTTGATCTCGAAGTGCAGTCGCCAAAGGCGCACGAGGTTCTCGTTAACTGGAAAGTGGCCGGTATGTGCCACAGCGACGAGCACTTGGTCACTGGTGACCTAGTTCCAGCAAAAGAGAATTGGGAAGCAATGGGTATTGACAACTTCTTCCCAATTCAGGGTGGCCATGAAGGTGCCGGAATTGTGATGGAAGTCGGAGCTGGAGTTACAACGGTGAAGCCAGGAGATCACGTGTCGGCAAGTTTCGTTCCATCGTGTGGACGTTGTCGGTACTGTTCCACTGGTCGTCAGAACCTGTGCGACAACGGCTCGGGAACACTGGGCGGTGGAATGATCACCGACGGAACGCACCGCCACTTTGTGGGAGACACTCCCGTGTCATTGCTTGCAAAGTTGGGAACATTCGCTACGCACACATGTGTGGCAGAAAACTCCATCATCAAAGTAGAAAAGGATCTTCCGCTCGAGGCTGTAGCGCTCGTGTCATGCGGTGTTGCTACGGGCTGGGGTTCAGCTGTTGAGCGCGCAGGTACACAAGCTGGCGACACTGTCATCGTTGTGGGAACTGGTGGCGTCGGAATGAATGCCGTACAAGGTGCGAAAATGGCTGGGGCGAAGCACGTCATTGCAATTGACTTGCAAGAGTTCAAGCGCGAAAAGGCCATGGAGTTTGGTGCGACACACACTTTCAAATCGATGGAAGAAGCGTTGCCCGCGATCACCGACCTCACGTACGGACAAATGGCCGAGCGTGTCGTTCTCACACCAGGGCGTATGTCGGGCGATCTCATTGCCCAGGCAATGGCTCTCACCGGCAAGGGTGGAACTTGTGTGGTCACCGGAATGGGCAGTATCCAAGATGATGACGTCAAGCTCAATCTGTTCGAGCTTTCCATGTGGAACAAGGAGATCAAGGGTTCCATTTTTGGCAGCCTCAACCCGCGCGCCGACATTCCTCGTCTCTTGAATTTGTATCGAGAGGGTCAGTTGAAGTTAGATGAACTGATTACCAAACGGTACAAATTGGAAGATATCAACGAGGGATATCGCGCTATGCGCGATGGCGAAAATATTCGCGGTGTCATCATTAATGACTGAGCAAACGAACTTACTCAAAACACTTGCAAACGATGTCGTCGGTAGACGGCGGGAAATTGAACTGGTGCTCGCTGCGCTCGCAGCGGATCGCCACGTTCTTTTAGAAGGCCCGCCCGGAACTGGCAAATCAACATTGTTACGCGCGGTTGCGCAGGGCCTTGGCATTGGCTTCGAATTCGTCGAAGGCAATGCCGAGCTCACGCCAGCTCGTCTTGTTGGTCACTTCGACCCAGCACGCGTCTTAAACGAAGGGTACGACCCCGACGTCTTCGTCGATGGTCCGCTTGTGAGCGCACTTCGTGATGGATCGCTGCTGTACGTGGAAGAGATCAACCGCATTCCGGAAGAGACGTTGAATGTGCTCATCACGGTGATGTCTGAGGGCGAGATCAACGTGCCACGTCTTGGTCGAGTTGTCGCATCGCCTGGCTTCCGTTTGGTCGCTGCGATGAACCCATTCGACGCCGTTGGGACTGCGCGCATCTCAGGTGCCGTGTACGACCGCGTGTGCCGCATATCGATGGGTTATCAAGACGCTGCGGAAGAGACAGACATCGTTATTGCCAACTTGAAGGATCTGAACCTTGATCCAAAGTGGATCGGGCAAGTTGTTGATGTAGTTCGTCGTACTCGCAGTCATCCAGATCTGCGAGTTGGTTCATCAGTTCGTGGTGCGATCGACTTTGCACGTGTTGCTGCGAAGTTGTCTCCAATTCGCGAAGCTCCTGTTCATTTCCCGAGCGTTTCACTTGATGCGGCACTTGTTGCGTTGAGCGGTCGTGTGCGAGTTCGCGAAGGGAGTGTGCGCTCACCGGAAGAAATCGTCACCGAGATTTGGCAAGACGTTTTTGGACGTGTGGAAAGTGAGCACTCTGGCGAGGGAAAAGCTGGCGCCCCGACCAGGGGCAGCAACTCCCACTAACTAAAGAGGGCGAAGCCGCCGAACAAGCAGTGTCGGAGGCGAGCAAAAAGAGCACGTCTCGTCGCGAGTTATCCCGTAACGAAAACTTCGAAAACATCTCTCCTGAAGTGGGGGAGTTAGACGAAGCAGCCGTTGACGAGATGATGAAAAACGATCCTGATGAGTTGCTCGGCATGCTCGCGGACTTAACAGGGGCAACTGACCCTAAGTTGCGCGAACTCGCTCGTCGGTTGGCGGGTCGATTGATGATTGACATTTCCAATCGCGGTTCACGTCGCTCACGCGGTATCGGGAAAATGAAAGAGATGCCGTATACCCCAGAAGGTGGCGACCTCGACATTGATGCAAGCCTTGATGCGTTAAACGAAATTCGCGCAAAGCGTTCTACCGATACATCTGGCTTGAAAGTTCGTGGATGGACAAAACCAGGAACTGCTTTATGTCTGCTCGTTGACCGAAGTGGTTCGATGGGCGGAAAGCCACTTGCAACGTCGGCTGTTGCTGCTGCGGCTGTCGCAAATCGCAATCCGAAGGATTACAGCGTTCTTGCATTCAGCAGTGAAGTGATTGTTGTGAAGTCTCAAGATGTGTTGAAGGCTCCCGAGAACGTCGTCAACGACGTATTGACACTGCGCGGACATGGCACAACAGACCTTGCCGGGTCATTGATGGTTGCTGAGCAACAGTTGCGTCGCTCAACCGCCGGTCGCAAAGTTGCGGTGTTGTTGTCTGACTGTCGTGCAACAGTTGACGGTGATGCAGTAGCCGCGGCGCGAGGCATTGATGAATTAGTGATCATCGCTCCGCGAGAAGATCACGACGAAGCGCAGATTTTTGCAGCCCAAACCGGTGCGCGATTGGTGCTTATTGAAGGACCAAGCGAAGTGCCTGATGCGATTCGTGCCGCACTAGACGACTAACAGGTAATTAATAACAACTGGGGTCAGATGGAGGCGTGATGCCTCGGCTGTAATTTTCGACGTTCACAACGATGGTTGTTGACGTTGTGGTCGTAGGTGGAGTCGTTGTGCGCGGAGTATTCGATGGAACCGTTGTCGTACTTTTTGGCGCGATTGTCGTCGCGACTGCCGCGAGGGTGGTGGCGGTTGCGATCACGTCTTGTTGCTGTTCAGGCGTTGACTCATCAGATGATGGAGCCGCTGCCATGGTGGCTTTGCCCTGGAAAATTGAGAGGACGTCTTGCATTTTCTTGCTCTCAGTTACGGGCATGATCACTGATTTCTGGTCTTCTGTGCCTTCATACAACACAACTCCTTGACCCTGCACGGTGTAGGAACCCATTGTGGAACTGTCGTAGTCACGCATTGCTTCTCCGAGTTGCAACAACATAAGCGGAGATAAACGGTCATCGGTGATGACATTTTTCAGCGCAGAGTTAAGAATGCCGGCAACCGCACGTGGGCTTGAGGCGGCCTTTTCGTTGGCTCGTTTCACCATACGCTTGATGAAATCCTGTTGGCGTGAAATGCGCGCCCAGTCTCCGATGCCCTCAGAAATCCATTTGTTCTCGACAGGATCGAAATAGCGATAGTGACGTGAACGAACATAAGCAAGCGCGTGGTCTCCGCTGAATTCAAAACAACCAGTGCGATTCACACGAAATCCAGAACTAAAGTCGCGCGCTCTGTACTCAAAGGGGACTCGAACCCCACCAAGTGCATCAACGATTTCAGTAAACGCACAGAAATCGATGTTGACGTAGTGATCGATGGGGATATCGAAGTTCTGTTTGATAGTGCGGATAAGTCGATTGGGATTTTTGCGATCAAATGCAACGTTGATGCGGTTCTTGCGTGTTGAGTCAGCCAACGTGACCCATAAGTCACGAGGGAAGGAAAGTATTGCTGCTTGTCCATCGAGTGGATTGACACGAATCACCATGATGGTGTCGCTTCGCTCACCACCAGCAGAACGATCGCCGATGGAACCGGCATACGGTGATTCTGGGTCGATGCATGATGCGTTGTCGGATCCCGTTACGAGGTAGTTCTTTGCTGTGAGATCTCCAACAGGAAGATTGAGATCATCAGAGCGCGCTTCAACTTCATCAATTGTGACCACTTGCCGATTTGATAGGCGGTAGTTCGCGTAAAACAATGCAGAGCCGGCAGCAACAGCGACAATCGACAACGCGATGTTGAAGGCAAACAGCGCCTTCCACCGAAACTTGCGTCGTGGTTTCACGCTTTTTGGCGGCGCTGGGATGTCGTCTGGAGCAGGCGGCATTGAATCGGTCATGGCCTCTTAACCGTAGTGGCGCGCGAGGCTCAAGATGATGCGGCCTCGAGCGTGACGTCGACGGCGACTGTTCCGTCGTCACCTTCCACAAATTTCACGTTTTGCACCGACCCAGCATCGACGATGTCTCCGAAGCCTCGACGAATGATCTCGATCTGTTCGGGTGTGGCGGTGACTGTTGCATGGGTGACGATGGCGCGCTGAGACACTTTTGCCTCGGTCTTTGCTCGCCTGATGAGCGCCAATGTGTCGCCAATGGCGGTGATCACGGTGTCATCAAGGGAGTTGATCCCATTGGTGAGTTCAACGCGTGTTGGCCACGATGCGGCATGAACCGACCCTTCGTTCCACCACCGCCAGACCTCTTCGGTGGCAAACGGGAGGATGGGAGCAAATAGTCGTTGCAATGTAGAGAGAGCCCGACGAAGTGCAACACGTGCTGATTGTGCAAGTTCATCGCCGTGAGTGCCATACGCGCGAGCTTTTACGAGTTCGACATAGTCGTCACAGAACCACCAGAAAAATGACTCAGTGCGTTCTAATGACCGGGCGTAGTCAAAATGTTCAAACGCATGGGTGGTTTCATCAACGACAGCCGCAAGACGTGCAAGCATTGCGCTGTCAAGGTCGACACTTGGCGTCACTGTCATATCAGCTTCACCAAGACCAAGCACAAATTTTGTGACGTTCAATAATTTCGTAGCAAGTTTTCGACCAACCTTCATCTGGTCTTCGCTAAATGCGGTGTCGATGCCAGGTCGTGCAGATGCTGCCCAATAACGCACTGCATCACTGCCGTATGTTTCAAATAAATCAATAGGGGTGACCACGTTGCCCTTTGACTTTGACATCTTTTTACGGTCGGGATCAAGAATCCAACCAGAGAGTGCGGCGTTTGTCCAAGGAGCAACGCCGTGTTCAAAATGTGAACGCACGACAGTAGAAAATAACCATGTGCGAATGATGTCGTGTCCTTGTGGCCGAACATCAAATGGATACACCTGATCAAAGAGTGAATTATCTTCAGCCCATCCGCCTGCAATTTGCGGTGTGAGAGATGACGTGGCCCATGTGTCCATGACATCGGGGTCTCCAACAAAACCACCAGATTGTCCCCGCTGATCGTTTGTGTAGCCCGGTGGAACATCGGTGCTCGGGTCAACGGGCAGTTGCGACTCATCAGGCATCAATGGTGAGTCGTAGTTCGTGTCGCCGTTGCTGTCGACTGCGTACCAGATTGGAACGGGAACACCGAACCAACGTTGACGGCTAATCAACCAGTCACCATTTAATCCTTCAACCCAGTTGTCATATCGGTGATGCATGTGATCGGGGTGCCACGTCAGTTGTTTGCCGCGCGCGAGAAGATCGTTGCGTAAGGGTTCGTCGCGACCACCATTGCGGATGTACCACTGTCTGCTAGTCACAATCTCTAGTGGTCGATCACCTTTTTCATAAAACTTGACTGGGTGGGTGATTGGTTTTGGTTCGCCATGCATTTCACCTGAGGCTTTGAGCATTTCCACGATTGCTGTTTGTGCTTGTTTTACAGATTTTCCTGCAAGTGATGCATAGTTCTGTAAACCTTTATTAGAAGAGAGGCCCTCAGGTGCATCTTGTGCAAGTCGTCCATCACGAGTGACTATTGCGCGAGTTGGTAATTGCAGCTCGCGCCACCAAATGACGTCTGTGAGATCACCAAAAGTACAGATCATCGCAATACCTGAACCTTTGTCAGGTTGGGCAAGTGGATGAGGATGAATCTGGACTTCGACTTCAAACAATGGTGTGGTCACAGTAGAGCCAAACAGTGGTTTGTAGCGTTCGTCATCTGGATGGGCAACGAGTGCAACACATGCCGGTAACAATTCAGGGCGTGTTGTTTCAATGAGAACATCGCCCTGATCGTCTGTTCGATGAAATGCGAGCGTGTGATATGCGCCCGGACGGTCGCGATCTTCTAATTCAGCTTGAGCAACTGCCGTGCGAAAATCAACATCCCATAATGTCGGTGCTTCTTGTGTGTACGCCTCTCCACGCGCAAGGTTTCGCAGGAATGCGCGTTGGCTGATGCGTCGAGATCGTTCTTCAATTGTTGTGTACAGCAGTGTCCAGTCCACTGACAGTCCGAGACGACGGAATAAATCCTCAAATATCTTCTCGTCTTGAGTTGTGAGTTCTTCACACAATTCAATGAAATTAGGACGTGAGATGGGGATCGCTTTGTGATCTTTTGGAGGGTCACCACGAAACGGTGGCGTGAAATTGGCTTGATAAGGCACTGATGGATCACATGACACGCCAAAGAAGTTCTGGACACGGCGTTCAGTTGGGAGTCCGTTGTCGTCCCAACCCATTGGATAGAACACGTTCTTGCCGCGCATGCGATGAAAACGAGCCACCGTGTCGGTGTGGGTATACGAAAACACGTGTCCCATGTGCAAAGAACCGCTGACCGTGGGAGGAGGCGTGTCGACTGCAAAGACATTCGCGCGGGAGGTGTCGCGACGGAAGGCATACGTCTTCTCATCGTCCCAGACTTGGATCCATTTGCTTTCAACATTGTCCAAAGTTGGCTTCTCGGGGACAGCAGACATAGGTGATAAATCGTAGGCTTCAGACCGTGCTGAACCTCTACGACACGGCCACACAGCGGATAAAACCGCTGGAGATGCGCCGCCCCGGGACTCTTGGCATCTACCTCTGTGGACCCACCGTGTACGGACCGCCACATTTGGGACATGGTCGGGCAACCCTCGTGTATGACATCTTGCGTCGATACCTCGAGTGGAGTGGCATAGCAGTGAACATGGTGTCAAACATCACTGACATCGACGACAAGATCATTGATCGCGCCAATCGCGAAGAACGTCCCTGGAACGACATCACAAACAAATGCGAGCGCGTGTGGTTTGACGCAATGGGGAAGTTGGGAGTCTTGCGTCCGAGCGAGGTCCCTCATGCCACTGAATACGTAGAGCAGATGGTGTTGATGATTGGCGAACTTGTTGACAAAGGGTCGGCATATGTCACCAATGACGGCGTGTATTTGTCGGTGGAATCTGTTCCCGATTACGGATTGCTTGCGCATCAAAGCTTGGACGACATGCGCTCGGGTGCTGGCGAACGCGAAGTACTCGGAGCGGAAAATAAAAAGCATGCTGCGGATTTTGCTTTGTGGAAATTCAGTAAACCCGGTGAGCCATCGTGGTCGTCGCCGTGGGGCGAGGGTCGCCCGGGGTGGCACAGCGAATGCGTTGTGATGAGCCTCGAGTTATTGGGAGAAGGATTCGATCTGCATTGCGGTGGTGCTGACTTGCGGTTTCCTCACCATGAGAATGAACGAGCGCAAGCGGTGGCTCTCGGGAAAAAGTTTGCACGTCACTGGATGCACAACGGATTTGTCGTAGATGCTGAAGGTGAGAAGATGTCGAAAAGTTTGGGCAATGTCACCAATCTTTTAGATCTACTTGATCAATACGATCCACGCGCATATCGCATGTTGTTGTTGCAGACCAACTATCGCTCTCCTGTGCGAGTGGGTCAAGACAACATCGATGCGTCGGTGAAAGCATTATCAAATCTTGACGGTTTTTATGCACGTACCGCAACATGCGGTGAGGCATCTGTTGATCAGGACATAGTGACGCGTTTCTGTGAAGCGATGAACAACGATCTTGATACGCCGTCAGCAATGGCAGTTATATTTGAGTGTGTACGCGCGGCAAACTCTGCATTTGACGCTGGAGACGCAGCTCGCTGTGCAATTCTTCGTAGCACTGCAATCGACATTGCGTCAGCACTTGGTTTATTTTTCGAAGATACATCTTCAGTGGATAGTGAAGTACAAGAACTTGCAGCACAACTAGACACTGCGCGTAGGGCCAAAGATTTCGCGACAGCAGATGCGATTCGCAAACAATTACAAGATGACGGATACGTCGTAGAAACAACAAAGGAAGGAACCCGCGTCCGTCGTGGCTGATTCACTTCCGAAGCGTGAACGCGTTCCACTACCAAAGGGTTTCTGGCCAATTTGGACAACCGTTGCCCTTGACCTCATTGGTTTTGGAATTGTTGCGCCCATTTTGGGCCGATACGCGGAGCGATTCGGGGCGAATGGTTTACAGGTAGGCCTGTTATTTGCATCGTATTCGCTTGCGCAATTTGTCTTTTCGCCTGTTTTAGGACGCTTGTCTGATCGCATCGGTCGTAAACCGGTGATCATCATTTCGCTGATTGGAACATCGATCGGCTCGTTTGTTACAGGCGCTGCAGGAGCACTGTGGCTCCTCTTTTTGGGTCGTTTAATTGACGGTGCGTCTGGTGCAAGTGTCGCGGTGGCACAAGGGGCAATTACCGACATCGCACCACCGGATCAACGAGCTCGATTACTCGGCTTGTTGGGTGCAGCGTTTGGTGTGGGATTTGTACTAGGTCCAGCTGTTGGTGGATTGGCCGCGCTTGGCGGGCCGCATGTTCCGTTTTATGTTGCCGGAGTTGTCGCGGCGATCAATGCCATTGCTGCTTTTATTCGTCTACCGGAAACAAAGACTGAAGTTCACATTCACACCCCAGTCTCAAGCAATGCGAAAGAAGCGCGTTCACCGTTATTAGTTCGTTATGCAATCGTGGGCTTTATTGCGGTGATGGCGTTCGCAGGATTTGAATCAACATTTTCGTTATTTGGTGAACGCCGATTTGATCTCACTGAAGGTTCTACAGCAGCTGTGTTCCTCATTGTTGGTTTAACCTTGGTTGCAGTGCAAGCCGGATTGATTGGACCAATCACTCGCAAATTTGGATCGCGCACAGTTCTTGTGATGGGAATGTTTATTGTGGGTGGCGGACTCATGTTGTTGTCGTTTGCCACGGTATGGGCGGTTCTCATTACGTCGCTGCTTCTGCTTTCCTTTGGACAAGGAATCACAAGTCCTTCGTTGACGACGCTGGTCGCACAAGCGGCGCCTGCTGATCGCAGAGGAGAGGCACTTGGCTATCAGCAAAGTGCTGGTGCGCTTGCGCGAATTATTGGACCTATCGTTGCAGGATTGTTATTTGATCACGTTGGCTATGGTGCGCCCTACATGGTGGGCGGCGTACTGACAGCAATTGCTGTTTTGTTAGTGATTGATACGCACAAGCGTCAACCACTAATTCATGTTGGCGAACATGATGCCCACGGCGGCAATGGTCATCGCTTGCAAACCGATTGAAGTTGTAATGAGCTGCCACAGTTGCTTCGAAAAGCGCTTGTCCATTTCATGAGTAATTTCAGATCGAAGTTGCGCAATTTCGTGGTGCATCTCCAAGCGCAATCCCGTCATCTCACTGCGTAGTTCGGCCATTTCTCCGCGGAGTTCGCTGCGTAGTTCGGCCATTTCTCCGCGGAGTTCGCTGCGTAGTTCGGCCATTTCTCCGCGGAGTTCGCTGCTGAGGTTTGCCATTTCTCCGCGGAGATCACCGCGGAGTCGCTCCATGTCACTTCCCATCGCAATTCGCATTGAGTCGATGTCTCGCTGACGAACCAGGTCGTTCCACGTGGTGGGTGGCAGGTGTTCCATCAGGGTGTTGGCCTCTGTGGCCCCAAGCACTGTTTCGAGGCGTTCGTGAAGGGCATAGCGTCGTTCCTCATTCATCGTCACGGTACATCACCTTTCTCCCACGGCGGACCAGAGGGGTCTCATGCCCCGAAATCAGGGGCCTTCATCTCGATGCATGTGGGTCCACCAAGCACGTTTTGGTAAGCCCTTACCCGCTAGTAACTTGTCGCCATGGCTGAATTTTCCCTCCACCTCAATGATGACCAACTGCAGTTACAGGAATGGGTCCACAATTTCTCTCGCGACATGATTCGCCCGAATGCCCAAGAGTGGGACGAGCGCGAAGAGTTCCCGTGGCCGATCGTGCAAGAGGCTGCAAAGATTGGTTTGTACGGCTGGGAGTTTCTCATGAACAACATGAACGACCCCACTGGTCTCACCATGCCCGTCACGATTGAAGAATTGTTTTGGGGCGATGCAGGTATCGGTATGGCGATCATGGGATCAGGCCTTGCAGCAGCAGGTATTGCAGGTAACGGAACGCCAGAGCAAATGATGGAATGGGTACCGCAGTGTTATGGAACAGCTGACGATGTAAAACTCGGCGCGTTCTGCGTCAGTGAACCCGATGCTGGTTCTGACGTGTCATCGCTTCGTACGCGTGCCGTGTATGACGAAGCAAAAGACGAATGGGTAATCAACGGCACAAAAGCGTGGATCACAAACGGCGGTATCGCAAATGTGCACGTTGTTGTTGCTGCTGTTGATCCCGAGTTGAAGGGTCGTGGTCAAGCGTCATTTGTTATCCCGCCAAATACAAAAGGTTTGAGCATGGGACAGAAGTACACAAAGCATGGCATTAAGGCATCACACACATCAGAAGTGGTACTTGATGATGTGCGTGTCCCAGGTAGTTGTTTGTTAGGTGGCAAAGAAAAACTCGACGCAAAACTGGCGCGTGCACGTGAAGTGGGTCGCACTGGTGAAGCGCAGCCAGCCATGAAAACGTTTGAAGCAACACGTCCGGCGGTAGGTGCTCAAGCACTGGGTATTGCACGCGCTGCCTATGAAATCGCACTTGATTACGCCAAAGAACGTGTTGCTTTCGGCAAGCCGATCATTATGAATCAAGCAATTGCGTTCAAGCTTGCAAACATGATTACGCAAATTGATGCAGCGCGTTTATTGATTTGGCGTGCATCATGGCTCGGTCGCAATGGTGGCTACAAAAACGCTGAAGGCTCAATGAGTAAGTACTACGCATCTGAGATGGCAGTAAAAGTCACTGAAGAAGCAATTCAGATTCTTGGTGGATACGGCTACACGCGTGAGTACCACGTAGAACGCATGCACCGCGATGCGAAGATTCACACCATCTTCGAGGGCACCTCAGAGATTCAGCAACTGGTAATTGCTCGTGCGATCTCCGGCTTGCGCATCGAATAAAGCTTCTCCAACTAAATTCTTCTTACTCTTCTTCGTTTGAAAAATCTTTGTAAAGATCTGATTTGTTTGCAACGGTGTCGCTCATAGGGTTGCCGAGTGCCAGGCAAATAATTCATCAACACCAGCAATGTCTTCGTTCATCAAAAAGTTTTTATAGTTCGTTACTAAGTCCGGACGATGTCATTGTTAATCAGTGCGTTCACTCGTGGGAGCGATAACAACGACGATGATGATGGCTCATGATTCAAAGACAACAGTGCTTCCTGTAACAAGCTCCTCGACGGTTTTAACGGTCAACGACTGAAGTGCTAATTTTTTTAATACCAATTTCGCTCTCGGTGTGCATTTTCTCCTCGGTTAAAGATCTATTCATTGACTCAGACAGCAATACAGTGAACCCGTGACTTACCTTCAGAATTCTGATACGCGCAAGTTGGGTGATAGCAAGCGCGAGCGAATTCTGCAGGCTGCACTCGAAGAGATCGTTGCTCACGGAGTAGTCGGTTTTCGAATAGTCGATGTTTCCGACAAAGCAGATTGTGCTGTGTCGTTGATTTACCGCCACTTTCTTGACCGAAACGGTTTAATCAAAGCAGTGCTAAGTCGCATTGTTCTCCACCACATTGACCAATGGGAAACATTACGAATCGAATTGAGTCAAACCACTACACGAGATATCGACGCGATTCTTGCTCGAATCCCATCTCCGGAGTCAGACTTTGCGAATATGGCTCGTTGGTTACGCGTGCAATCACTTGCTGCAAGCGTCGGCGATGATGAACTAAGAAATTTTCTTGCCGAAGAAACTCAGCGCTATCACAATGTTGTGAAGGCTCTGCTTATCGATGTACGACGACATCTTGGTCTGAGCACTGATGGCGACCTTGATGCTCTTGTATTGCTGTGGTGTTCGCTTGGTCTCGTTCTTACGAGCAACGATTTAGTTCAAGATGGAAAAATAAACGACAAACAATTTCGTGCGTTCTTGAAAAAAATCTTGATGATCGACTAAGACGCATTAGTCGTCGAGATCGAAAAATTCCACATCGTTATCGACAAGTTCTGGGATGCCCTGTTTAGTTCGCATTTTCTCAATCTCGCGAATCGGGACAGATAGTTTCTTAAATCGTGTTCCGCCGGTGCTGATGTCGTCGATCTTGTGATTGAGTTTGTCGAATGTGTCTTTAACATCATCGACTGCTTTGAGATACTTGTCCCATTCACCATGAAACTTGTTGATCTGTTGCATGATTGATGCAGCCGTCTGCTCAGTGTGAAAACTGTCGGTGGCTTGTCGGACGACTACAAGAAATGAATAGAGAGACAGTGGGGAACAGAGAACAACCTTGTTGTTCAGTGCATAGTCAATGAGTTTCGGGTCGGCTTCGTGCACAAAACCACTGATGCTCTCGTTGGGAAGAAACATCAGCACGTAATCGAGGGCTTCTTCTTTTGCATTGTTGATGTAGTCCCGTTTTGCCAGCGCATCAATGTGGCCTTTGACTGCCTTCACAAATTCAGTTTTAGACTGGTCACGAAGAGCATCGGTTTCTGCAGAGAAATGTGCTGCGTAACGGTCGAGCGGGAATTTCACGTCCATAAATAACACGCGATTGGGCGGCATCATAAATTTGTAGTCGGGTCGTCCGCCAACAATATTGGTGTCTTGCTTGCTGTAGTTGACATTTTCGATAAAGCCAGCCGCCCGCAACATATCTTCCACTACGCGCTCACCCCACTGGCCGCGCTTTTGTGAGCTGGACAGAATCTCGTTGAGGTTGTCGGTGCGCCGCGCAAGTGCTTCAACAGCTTTGCCAACACTGTCGTATTGAGTGTTGTTGATCTGGCGTAGTTGGTTGAGTTCGGCATTCAGGGCATCAAGTCGTTGCCCCATTTGTGCTGAAAGGTTTTGGAGAGTGGTGTCAATGACCTCGGCCCGTGTACCGAGTTGTTCACCACCAGATTTGGCGATGCTCTCGGCCGCGATCTTGATGGACTCTTCACGATCTGCCCGGGCGCGTTCACTCAACTGAGCCATTGCTTGGTTGACCGTGTGCGCCACGGTGGCGTTTACCGTATGGCTCAATTCCCGAGAGAGATCCTCGCGAAGTGCTGCAGTATCGATGCCAGGGGCTTGCGTGCCGACTCCTGATCCAAGTGCACCACCAGCAGATTGCTGCCGGTAGAGCAAGGCCGCGACGATAACAACCAACGCGACAACAACGGCAAGCAAGGCAATTTCCATGCTCGCAAAGTATCAGGAGGGTGTGGGATAGGGCGGTGAGGGGGTCCTGTGTTTCAGTTGCCGACGTGAGGTACTTGCTCCATTGCCTTCGCAATAGCTTCATCGCTCAAGTCGAGATCAACCATTTGCCCCGTCAAGTACTTCTCATACGAAGCAAGGTCAAGGTGGCCATGTCCGCACAGGGCGGTGAGAATCACCTTTTCTTCGCCAGTTTCTTTGCATGCAAGCGCTTCACGAATCGCAGCTGCGATTGCATGCGTGGGCTCTGGCGCAGGAACAATTCCTTCGGTACGAGCAAACTGCAGGGCCCCGGCAAAACATTCCAGTTGTGGAATGGAAATTGCTTCAACCAAACCAAGCTCGTAGATGTGTGACACGAGCGGTGACATGCCGTGATAGCGAAGACCACCGGCATGAATTTCATCAGGAATGAAACCATGTCCCAACGTGTGCATCTTCATAAGTGGCGTCATGCCAGCGGTATCGCCAAAGTCGTATCGGTATTCACCCTTGGTCAAACTTGGACACGCTGCTGGTTCAACACAACGAATAGTTGGGTTCATCTTGCCCGCCAACTTCTCGCGCAAGAATGGGAATGCAAGACCGCCAAAGTTGGACCCGCCACCGGTGCATCCCACCAACAGATCGGGTGTTTCGCCGATCTTTGCAAGTTGCAGTATCGCTTCTTCGCCGATGATTGTTTGGTGCATCAACACGTGGTTCAACACGCTGCCTAATGCATAACGAGTGTTGGGATCTGCAACTGCCATTGCAACAGCTTCAGAAATGGCAATTCCCAAACTTCCGGGATGATCAGGATTTTCCGCAAGTAGTTGGCGACCGTAATCGGTTATTGATGATGGGCTTGAGTGCACTTTTGCACCCCACACTTCCATCATCGTGCGACGGTAGGGCTTTTGACGATACGACGCGGCAACCTGCCACACTTCGCATTCCATTCCGTATTGCGCCGTCGCAAATGCGAGAGAGGAACCCCATTGACCTGCACCGGTTTCGGTGGTGAGTTTTGTGATTCCTTCTTGATGGTTGTAATACGCCTGTGGAACTGCGGTGTTTGGCTTGTGTGAACCCGCAGGGCTGACACCTTCATACTTGTAATAAATACGTGCAGGCGTGCCGAGTAGTTGTTCGAGGCGATGTGCACGGAACAACGGGCTTGGACGCCACAAGCGATAGATGTCGAGAACACCACCGGGGATGTCAACGTAACGTTGCGTGGTCACTTCTTGTTCGATAAGTGCCATTGGAAACAATGGAGCAAAATCTTCTGGTCCTGCTGGTTGCAATGTGCCGGGGTGAAGAGCTGGCGGAGGAGGAGCGGGGAGGTCGGCGACGATGTTGTACCACTGTGTGGGCATTTCGTCTTCAGTGAGCAGAATCTTGTGCGGAACCTTTGAAGCCATTCCGCAATTCTATATCGCGTCAGCGTGGTGCGAAAAACGAACGGATAAGTGGTTCGTAGTGCTCGAGCGGGTTGCTCTTGTAGTCAGCATCGAACGCAGGAGAGTCGTATTTTGCGCAGAACTCTTCTGTGTAATCAAAATATGGAGACTCACGGAATCGTTCGCGGGTGTTGCGGTCTAATCCGATGTGATGCCAGAAGTAGTAGCCCTGGAAAATGCCGTGGTGTTCCACCATCCAATGGTTTGCCTCTGACACAAACGGCTTCAAGATTCCGGCCGCGATAGACGGATGGTTAAACGGTGCAAGTGTGTCACCAATGTCGTGGAGCAGAGCACAGATGATGTACTCGTCATCTCGTCCATCTTTTTCCGCGCGCGTCGCAGTTTGCAGTGAATGTTCGAGACGGTTCACGGGGAAGCCACCAAAATCATTCCGCAAGTGTTCGAGATTTTCCAGAATGTGATCGGCGACAAGACCTTGAGTGTCTTTGATCGCCACCATGATGTTGTCCCAGTCTTCTTTGGTGGATTCCTGGAAACTCTTGAATTCTGCACGTGTCATGACAGCCCCTTTTGTCTGATGCTCAGAGATTAGCGACTGTGTCGACAGGTCAGCGCTGGTTGTCGCCGAAGCGGAATTCCCACGTGAGTTCATGCAGTTTGGCCATGAGATCATCATCGAGGACCACGTCGACTGCTGCGATCGCATCATCTAACTGAGATGGGATGCTGGCACCAACGATGGGCGAGGTGATCACAGGGTTACGCAAGATCCAGGCAACAGACATCTGCGCTAGAGAGAGGCCAGCCTGCTCAGCCAGTGGCTTCATGCGTTCGATTGCATCAAACATGCGGTCATGCCAGTAACGCTCTTGGTATACGCCCGACGCTGTGCCCAACGTGAATCGCGTGTTCTCTGGTGGTGGACCTGGAACATGCTTGCCCGTCAACAGACCACCAGCTGTTGCGTTGTAGGGAATGACTGCAATGCCCTCTTCTGCACACAACGGGAATAGCTCGCGTTCGTTTTCTCGGAATAACAAGTTGTATCGCGGCTGAATAGAGTCAAATCGCACGGTGCGCAATAACTCGGCGCGACCAACAGATCGCGCGAGTTGATACGACAAAAAGTTAGAACAACCGACATAACGCACTTTGCCACTGCGAACAAGGTCATCCATGGCCTGCAATGTTTCATCGATTGGTGTGTTTACATCCCAACTGTGCACTTGATACAGATCGATGTAATCGGTGTTGAGGCGTCGCAAACTTCCTTCCACCGCACGCATGATATTTTTGCGCGAGTTACCGCTATCCCACGGACGAGGACCAGTGGGGTAGTGACATTTCGTGCCCACGATGAACTCTTCACGACGTGATCCCATCCACTCACCAATGATTTCCTCGGTACGACCCATGTCCTCACGTGGCGCACCAACGGGATAGACGTCGGCAGTGTCGAAGAACGTGATGCCGGCCTCTGTGGCGTAATCGAGAATTGCAAAGGACTCTTCTTTATTGCATTGGAAACCAAAGGTCATGGTGCCAAGGCACAGGCGTGAGACTTTCAGGCCGGTGCGGCCAAACTGGACGTGTTGCATGCCCTTGAGACTACGTTGTTCGGATACCCCCAACGGAAGGTGACCTCATGGAAGTTCTGTCAGATTTTGCCAACAACATTCTCACGGTGACGTTGAACCGTCCCGAAGCAGGAAACTCATTAAACGCTGCTTTGTCATCTGGTTTGGCAGAAGCTTTGACACGGGCGAATGACGACCCTGAAGTACGCGTTGTAGTTGTAACTGGAGCCGGCGAGAAGATCTTCTGTGCCGGCATGGACCTGAAGGCATTTGCTGCGGGAGAAGATCTTGCAAAAATCGGCGCAGGAATGGTCGCACTTCAAAAATGCAAGAAGCCAGTTATTGCCGCAGTAAATGGACACGCACTTGCTGGCGGATATGAAGTGGTGATGGCATGTGATCTTGTGGTGAGTGCCGATCACGCAAAGTTTGGTATCCCAGAAGTGAAGCGAGGCTTGTTCGCCGCTGGTGGCGGCGTTCGTCTTGCATCACGAATTCCTCTTCCGGTTGCACTAGAGCTAGGACTCACTGGCGACCCCATTGACGCACAACGTGCACTCTCACTTGGACTCATTAATCGGGTGGTGCCTGCTGGTGAGTTGATCGGTGCGGCTACCGCACTTGCTGCACGTATCACAGCAAACGGCCCGCTTGGTGTGCAGGCAACGAAACAGTTGATGCGCGATGAGATCGGCGAAGGCAACGAAGAACTGTTAGCGAAGTTGCAAAAAGAAGTGTTCGCAAGCGAGGACGCTAGAGAAGGTTCAGTGGCATTTGCTGAAAAGCGCGCACCGGTGTGGAAGGGTCGTTGAGACTTTCGACGTGCTCTTAGAGCAGTACTTGTGCATATGTCTCGAGCATGCGCGCGGGTCCACCTACTAAGAATGTGGTGATACACGTATCGCGCCATTTAGCGGCCTCATCACGAATCTTGTCGAGTGGTCCCACAAGAGCGACATCTTCCACCATCGCAAGTGGGATAGCAGCAGCTGCTTCTTTCTTTTTTCCTTCGAGATACAGATCTTGCACTTTCAGTGCGACGTCTTCATATCCCATGCGTGCAAACACTTCAAAGTGAAAGTTCGCACCGCGCGCACCCATTCCACCTGCGTATAAAGCAAGGAATGGCCGCACAACATCGGCGCACTTTTCCACATCATCACCTGGAACAACAGTCATGACCGCTGCTACTTCAAACCGATCGGCTTTTGTTGGGTCTCCCGCTTTTGTGAAACCTTCATTGAGACATTCGCGGTAGTGCGCGTCGTCTTTTGGGCTGAAAAACATCGGCAACCATCCGTCGCAAATTTCGGCTGATAGTGCGACGTTCTTGGGGCCTTCCGCTCCAAGAAAAATCGGTATCTCTGTGCGACGCGGATGAATGGTGCTCTTTAGTGATTTGCCTAACCCTGCACCACCTTGGTACGGCATGTTGTAAAACTCGCCATGGAAATCAACGGGTTCGTCACGCGCGACGATGCGACGCACAATCTCTACGTACTCACGTGTGCGTGCCAGTGGTTTTGGATAGGGCTGTCCGTACCAACCCTCCACCACTTGTGGGCCCGATGCACCAAGACCAAGGATGAAACGGCCATCACACAAATGGTCCATTGTCATTGCCGCCATCGCAGTTGCCGCCGGTGTGCGCGCACTCATCTGAATGATGGATGTGCCTAGGCGGATGTGAGAGGTCTGAGAACCCCACCAGGCAAGCGGTGAGAGAGCATCGCTGCCGTAGGCCTCTGCGGTCCATGCGCTGGTATAGCCCAGGCGTTCTGCTTCGAGGATCGCTTCTTGAGCGTCGTGTGGTGGACCGCTACCCCAATACCCAGTGCTGTATCCGAGGCTCACATTCCGTGTAGTCATAGGTTCACCTTAGGTCGTTTCTACTGTGGTGGGAATGGTTCGTGAGATCTCGCTGTCTGCTGCGCGCCGCCTGGCAATTGCTGCACAAGGTCTTGGGCGAGCACGACCAAGTGGGATGGCAACACGACGCCAGCTTTCTTCGGTGATGAATCACATTGGACTTATTCAAATTGATTCGGTGAATGTGCTTGCACGCAGTCACGAACTGGTGCTGTTTTCTCGTCTTGGGATGCACGCAAAAGACCTCATTGCAAAAGCAACACAACACGGTGATCTATTTGAGTACTGGGGTCACGAAGCTGCCCACATTCCCACTGCACACCATCCACTTTTTCGATTTCGGATGCAGGAAAATTCCGATGGTCATTGGATTCAGCGGGTGTCTCACGAATTACAGAAAAAAGATCCGACATTTCTTGATGAAGTACTACAACGAGTCCGTCATGAAGGCCCCATTGTTGCAAGTGATATTTCAACACGACGTGGTCCGAAGGGTCCCTGGTGGGATTGGGACGCAGGCAAGCGCGCCTTAGAAGTGTTGTTCTGGAGAGGTGATGTCACTGCATATCGCCGCAGTTCAGATTTTGCGCGGGTCTATGACGTTGTTGAGCGCGTGTTACCCAAAGAGATATTAAATGTGCCGTCACCGTCTGAATATGAATCTCGCAAGCAGTTGTTACTACTTGCAGCGAAGTCGTGTGGCATTGGTACTGCCCGTGATCTGGCCGATTACCACCGGCAAAAACCCAAAGAATGCAGTCACATCGTGCAAGAGCTGGTCGACAGTGGCGAGCTGACACAAGTACGCGTACAAGGATGGCGTGAGGATGCGTTCATGACCCCGAATACTTCAATGCCGCGACAAGTGTCAGCACGCGCATTGTTGTCTCCATTTGATTCGCTCATTTGGTACCGACCACGAACTGAACGATTGTTTCACTTTCACTATCGGCTAGAGATTTATACGCCTGCTGCCAAACGCACGTATGGCTATTACGTGTTGCCGTTTTTGCTTGATGATCAATTGGTGGCGCGAATAGATCTCAAAGCTGATCGACACGCAGGCATACTCCGCGTACAAGCTGCATATCACGAAGACGGAGTCGATACGAAACGAACAGCGCGAGAGTTAACAAGCGAATTACAGGCAATGGCTCAGTGGCTCAACTTGTCCGACATCCATGTGCAGCGCAAAGGAAACTTGGCAAGTGAGCTGCGTCGCTCTATGAAGTAAACAGTCTGAAATAAGAAGTATGAAATGAAACGCTGAGTTATGCAGCGGTCGGGCGTGTTCCCGCCACGGTGGTGCGGTGCAGTTCTCGGCGGAACCCTGCATAGTCATTTAGCGCATAGTGCTGAGTTGAACGGTTGTCCCAAATGAGCAGATCGCCATTGCTCCAGCGATGTCGACAGGTGAAACGCACATCGGTGGTGTGTTGATGAAGCCATGCGAGAAGATCGAGCACTTCTTCGGCCGGGATGCCCTCGAGATCACGAACGTACGCGCGATTGTAAAACAGCACTTTGCGACCTGTTTCAGGGTGGGTCACCACTAATGGATGAATCTCGGTGTCGTTGGCACTGTCATCACACACAATGTTCATTGACGACAATCCGGAGTGAAGTGGTTGCATCTTTGGTGAGTAGGCGTCTCGAGCAGTGTGAATTGCGTTGATGTTGTTCAGTTTTTCTTTCATTGCTGGATCAAGCGCGTCATACGCCGCACACATTGATGACCACAGCGTGTCACCACCAAAAGGGGGTACATCAAGTGCGTATAACAAGGTGAACGAAGGCGGCTCGGGTTGAAAACTGAAGTCACTGTGCCATGCACCACCAAAGTTGAATGCGTTACCATCTTGTTTTTCTTTGAGCACTTTGATGACATCTGGATGGTCAGGGCTCGGTTCAATGAAAGGTGCAGGACCAGCAGGGCCAAAACGCCGTGACAGCTCAACTTGTTCGAGAACAGATAGGGACTGTGCTGGGATAGCCACGATTAAGTGTTCGCACACAGCTTTTTGGAGTTGCAGAAATTCCTCATCGCTCAAATCACGAATGTCATCGATAAACACAGTGGCGCCAAAGACACCTGTGATGGGCTCAATCCTCATGCCCGCACTTTATAGTGGACAAACGTGAGTCGTATTGACGTTGGCAAAACCGCCACTCGGGTCTGGATCAGCGCGGTTGTTGTCCTCGTTGTTGCTCTGTATGTGCGAATTACGGTGCTGGCAGCACGTCTTGCTACCCCCACTGTGTCAGATGAGATCTATTGGTTATTGAACGGCCAGGTGCTGCTTGGGCGTGAGGAAACGCCCCCCATACATGGTCGTTTCTTCTATCCCATTGGTTACGGGGTCATTACTGCCGCTGCTGATGTGATCGGTGGATCACTGAGCCGTGCATTCCATATCTCTCTTGTCATCAACATGCTGATGGCATTTTTGTTGGCAGGGTGCCTGTTTATTATCGGAAAACGTGTCTTCAATTTTTCAACAGAGACATCGACGATTGGTGCAAGCGTGGTTTTGCTCATGCCCGGTGTGGCGGCAACAACCACACTCGTGTGGTCTGAATCATTGGTACAGCTCAGCTTTGTATTAGTAGTGCTCGTTGTCTACCTATACCTCGCTGCGCCAAATATATGGCGGGCATTAGCAGTAGGAACGGTGACGGGACTACTTCCCGCGGTACACGGCCGCTTCACTCTGATCCTGCCGATTGTGGTGGCGGTCCTTGTTGTCAGCGTCATTCGACGTAGGGCATCCGTGCAGTCAGTTGTCGTCGCCCATGTTTCCTTAGTTGCATTTTTTGTTGTTTCTCGAATTGGCAACGCATGGTTACGAGATGTGCTGTATCCCAACGCCTCGAACAGAGAAAGCGGGGCGTTAAAGAAGATCATAAATCCATCGTGGTGGGATGAGATCTTTCATCTAGTGACCGGGCACGCATGGTATGTGATCGCATCAAGTTTCGGCGTGGCCGCAATTGGTGTGTACGTGATTGTTCGTTACTTACGTACATCCGACCGCTGGGAGCAGCGCACGACGGTTGTGTTTATCGCAGTTTCTTCAACAGCACTTCTTGCAACGTCAGCAATTGCACTGGCGTCGGCGTCACGTGGAGATATTCATATCTATGGACGGTATGTCGATGCTTTTGCACCACTCTTTGTTTTTCTTGGCATCGGTGGTTTGCTGACGTTTACACGTTCAAGCCGCATGATGTGGATAGTTGGTGCGCTCTCAATTATTGGCATTGCTCTTGTTCATGTGCTGCTGTTTACTGAAGATCGAAACCCTCCACCTGGTTATGGCCGTCACAACGTTCTTGGTCTTGAACTCATTCGTGACATCACAGATTCGCGAGCAATTTGGCCCTTTGCGGTACTTGCATTCGCTTTCACTGCCGGCGTGATAGTGATCTCCCTAGCATCAAAGAAACTTGCGGTGTTTCTTGTTGCGTTGCTACTGGCGTGGGGAACAAGTACGGCAATCGACACCGTACGCCCAGGCTTATTTGCGATGAGCGACGTTGAAATTCCCCATGTTCTCGATGACATCGGCAACGACGCTGTGATTGGATTCGATACTCGGCCAGACGAAGGTGCGTTATATCGCTTTTCTCATACCTTCGCGCGCTATCGCTTTATGGTGCATCCATTGCAACTACGTCATTTCAACTTCGTGAATGAGGGAATTCCAGATGACATCAATTGCATGATTGGTTTCATTGATCGTGAACCAGACCCAATCGATGGACAGCCGTGGATTTTTGCTGCTAGCGATGAGCTGTACTTCAGGGTGATGTGGCAGCGTCCGGGAACAACCGGTTGTTAGCTTTTGGCATTGTGATCTACGACAGTTTGTGATTCGCGACTCGCGGCTTTATAAATACCTTTTGCCATCAGCGACAATTCACTTTTACGTCGCAACTCATAAATGTGGGCACGACCTTCGTGAACCTCCGGATCATCAGGTGCTGCATCACCAGCAAAATCGGCAAGATGGCACGCCATACGTAATTCGCCATTTCGCGCATGTTCAAGTGCACGTGTAATGAGAACGTGAGCCCCACCAGCGATTGTGGCGAGTTCAATTGCAAGGTCCTCATCGCGTGCAGGCTTGAGGTGTGAGGCATAGCCATCCCACCAACCACCGAACTGACGCCAAATGTTGCGTATAAGAAACTCTGGTTCGTCATACATCGGCCTCAAGTACGGCTTGGCTAACTGATCGGCGGGAACGTGCACCGTATGAAGGATGGTGTTTAGACGCTCACCGTTATTCATCATTTCAATGACATCGCGAACAAGTTGTTCTAATACGTCGGCTACTTCAGTGAGTACTTTTTGAATTCGACCCGCACCTTCAATGGGTAGACCATGGGCGGGTAGAAGCACTTCGGGTTGACGTGCTGCAATCGCGCGCAATGCGGCCGCCCATTCGATGGGGTAGCGCTGCACTTTTTGTGGGTTTCCCGCATTCGGAAAGTTCCAGCACATGAAGTCTCCAGTGAATACCCACTTTTTCTCGGGGATCCACGCCCACAAATGATCGTCAGTTTCGCCTCGCGCGTGATGAAACTCCACCTTCGTGTCACCGAACGTCATTTCTGAATAGTCAGAAACGTGAATGTCTGGTTGTAGACAATCCTCAGGAAGAAAATGTTCGATGCCAGTTGCCAGTTTTTCACGGCTCACAATTCCCAGACCATGATCCGCACGAACACCACCAAATTGTCGTCGGTTAATGGCTACGTTCCAATCATTCGTGTATCGATATCTATCAAATCGTTGTGCAACGTTTGTATGTCCGATGACCTGAGGAACAGGCTGACCTTTGGATTTTGAGTGCGCTGCGAAGGTAGCGCTCCCTCCTACGTGGTCAATGTGACCATGTGTGTACACGAGAGAGTGAAGCGGGTCTATTGACCAACGCGAGATCTCTTTGATGATCATCGGTGCAGTATTCGCCGAACTGGTGTCGAAGCAGACGAGACCTTCATCACTTCGCCATACCACGACATGACTAAATGATTCGACGATTGCAAGATTGTCCACTAATTCTGACAATTGGTTTGACACTCGATTGGTAGGTTCGTCGGCAATTCCTGCGTCGATAAATCGGGAAGACAATGTGAACAGATCAGACATGGACGCCTTTCATACCGAACGCGATTTCGTTGATTGTTTCGGTGCTTTGTGCGCCAACTCTTCAAATCGATCGAGGATTGCATTAATTGCTAGGTCAAATCCTTCTTCGGTGACCTTGCGTACTTCATCGGCTGATCGCGATTGTTCGTCAAACTCCTCTATTTCGAAGTATCGATACCGAGTGCGCCGTACTTCCATGTTGTGTGGAGAGCCAGAGAAATCCTGAACACAACTGCCCATGATGAAACTCTCGATTGCTTGGTAGCAACGAACGAGGTCGCGCCCTTGCAATCCGAGCTCACGCAACGCGTCGATGCCTCGACGACTAAATAAAAATCCGTTCATGGATGCACCTTCTGAATGAACGATCGACAATCCGATATCTGGATATTTTTCAAACACTTGTCGTAATGCCTTAGCTTGATTAATCATTCGTTGTCGCGGCGGCAAGTCGGCACCGGTATCGCTCAGTGTGAGGGCCTGCCCGATGAACCAGTCGATCATCGCGTCGATGAGGCTTTCCTTGTTTGGGAAATGCCGATACAGGGCGGTGGCATCGACCCCCATCTCATCGCCTAATGCCCGCATCGTCATTGACGACAGACTCTGCTTTTCAATGAATTTCACGGCCGCCACAACGTAATCATTGGGGTAAGGGGATTTTTTGAGCGCGCCACATCGCCAGCATAGTTATGACGGTCAAAGTGGCTTAGAAAATCGGCAAAAATGTCTGTATGACGCAACGTGCACGAGATCTTGCCCTGAGTTTGTTAGACGCCGCTGGTATTTCCGTGAACGGGCCAGAACCCTGGAGTCTTCGCGTTCATGACGAACGACTGTGGGATCGCGCAATTGCAGAACAACAACTTGGCTTTGGTGAGGCCTACATGGATGGCTGGTGGGATTGCGACAGAGTCGACATGTTGCTCACGAAACTCCTCGACTTTGATGTTCAACGGCAACTAAAGGTGCGTCCCAAGTTGATGGTTACTGCGGCAAAGTCTTGGATGATCAATCGACAAACGAAGTCGAAAGCAACGAACAATGCACAACATCATTACGACATCGGTAATGATTTATACGAACGCATGCTCGACAAACGCATGGTGTATTCATGTGCGTACTGGGACGCAGCTCACAATCTGGATGACGCCCAAGAAGCAAAGTTGGATCTCATTTGCCGCAAATTGCAGTTACAACCGGGAATGCGATTGCTCGACATTGGTTGTGGTTGGGGAGGGCTCCTGCATTTTGCAGCAGAACGATATGGGATTGAGGGAGTGGGAATTTCTCCCGCAAGGAATCAGGTGGACATAGCGACGACACGATGTGAAGGAATGCCTATAGCGATCCATGAAATGGACTACAGAGATCTACAGGGACAATTTGATCGCATTGTCTCTGTTGGGATGATGGAACATGTTGGCCCGAAAAATCTGAAGACTTTTTTTGACACCTGTGATCGTCTCTTACATAAAGACGGAATGATGTTGCATCACACCATTGGCTCACTGATTAGCAAGCAACACACCGACCCATTTTTTGATAAATACATTTTCCCTGGAGGCGTCTTACCATCGCTTGCACAATTTTCGAGAGCGGCCGAGCCGTATTGGGTCATCGAAGATGTTCATAATTTCGGCCCAGATTATGACAAGACATTGCTTGCGTGGAATGAGAACATTTCATCACGTTGGTCCGAAATTCCCGCCTATGACGAACGCTTTCAGAGAATGTGGCACTACTACCTCATGGGATCAGCCGCAGGCTTTCGCGCAAGATCTCTTCAGCTGTGGCAAATTGTGATGCGTCGTCGGGGCGCTGGCGACAAATATCAGTCTGTTCGCTGAGAACTTTCCTCTGCGCGTAATCGTCGCCATTCATGGCCGCCCGCATTGAATTCAAGTGCGAGCACCATCAGCCATCCGACAAGGAGCAAATAGGTGAGTAGAACTAACACTCCTCCAAGAGCTCCGTATGTTTCCTCAGCGTTGTCGAGTCGTGGCACGAAATACAAACCAACGCTGAGTTGAAGACACTGATTCGTCACGCTGAAAAAAATCGCACCAGGTAACAATTGTCGATAGTGATCTGCTCTGTGCGGCAATGCAGCCATGACGCGCCATGCAACCAGTGTGACCATGATGAGCGACAGCAAGCCAGTAAGTGGCCACGGTATGCCGTTGTCACGTAGACGTTGTATAACGACAATGCTTCCGAGAAAGGCAAACATGCACGCCGCTGCAATGAGTCCACCAATCGGAATTAGTTTCTTTTTTGGGGGTGTGAGCTGCCACACCATTGCAGAGGAGGTGCGTAACGCATGTAGGAAAGTTCGTCCCGTCCATGCGCTCACAGATAACCCAATAATGAACGGGAGAACCCGGTTGGTGTTCTGCGAATCAGTCGCTTGTGCAATGGAAGAAGTGATTGTGTAAATAATGCCTTTACGACTCGGTTCAGCTTCACCAAGTCCAAGCCCTGCAACCGCAAAGTACCCGAGTGGAAATAACAAAATTAAGAGTCGCACGCCAATAAAGGCTGACAGAAGGGAGTCATTCACTATTCGTTGTGGCTGAATGATGTTGAAGAGAAAGTCAATCAATTGCGAACGGCGTCGGAGATCCTCAATTGTGAGTTCAATACGGTGTCGTAATGTTTCAACCCTGTTAGGCACGGGGCAACACTAGTGGTCGAGAGTGATTGTCATCTTGAATGAATTAGGACCATACGATTCGTCGGCGGTCCCGTACACCTCAAACCCGTATCGTGACCAAATATTTTCTCCGCCCTGCACCGTGACCATTCGAATGGTGTACAGCCCCAATGATCGGGCAGTGTCGATGCAACTGTTAACTAATTTATCGGCAATGCTATGTCCACGATATTGAGACAGAACCGCGACGTCATGCATGTAATAGCAATCAAATGTTTTGCTTGGAGGTAAGGCTGAAATGTGTAAGACGACATCTGTGTCTTGGAACCAAGGAAAAGAAATGGAATAACCCGCCAAGGCACCATCTACAAATGCACCCATACAACCATCGGGGTACATCTCGCGCTTTGAGCGAAACGCATGGATGTCCTCGTGGAGATATGAGACATAGGACTGTTGTTGAACGTGAACGGCTAGAGGCAGTTCATCGTCGGTGATTGGACGCAGTTCGATGTTCATACAAGAATGTGTCAGCTATCCGCGATACGGGCAATGCCGACAGTTGTTATTGCAGCAGTACCCTCGGTCGGAAAGGTATTTCGACGTCATCACGAGAAGGCCTGACCTGGGGTCGATGTAGAACTCCCGACCAGCTGCCACAGCGTCATCGTGTGCACGCTGCACTTCGGGAGCAAGACCATCAGCCACGACAACGAGGCTAGGGGTGTCAAACGGGGGTCATCGTGGCTCACCACGCATAGGGTCGTCGTGGCTTTCCACGCATAGAGTTGTAGAAATTTCAGGTGTTGTTTACTTACTATTCACCAGACCGTTAGTACCCCATGTGGATGACTGTCTAGTCTGTCGACAGGCCGTAATAGGCCCCGTTCCCGAGAAGAAAGCGACTAGATCACATTGAGTTCAGCGTCAACCATGACCGATGTCGTATTGAGAGCAAAGGATCTCAGTGTGTTCTATGGTGATTTTTGTGCCGTGCGGGATGTCACCATTGATATTCCACGCGGAGAAATCACTGCTTTCATCGGAACATCTGGCTGTGGAAAATCGACGGTCTTGCGGTGTTTCAATCGGATGAATGATCTCATTCCCAGCGCACGCGTGAAAGGAATGGTTACGTATCACGACATTGATCTCTATCAATCGAATGCTGACGCCAGCGAGGTGCGCCGTCGCATAGGAATGGTGTTTCAAAAACCTAATCCTTTCCCGAAGAGCATTTTCGACAACGTGGCATATGGACCCCGGGTCAGTGGCTTGCACAAAAAGGGCGATCTTGAAGCATTGGTAGAGAAATCGCTTCGTGGAGCTGCTTTGTGGGACGAAGTAAAAGATCGTCTCGACTCTTCAGCGATGGGATTATCTGGTGGACAGCAGCAACGTTTGTGCATCGCACGTTCAATCGCAATTGAACCAGATGTCTTGCTCATGGACGAGCCGTGTTCTGCGCTTGACCCAATCGCTACCGCACGCATTGAAGATCTGATGCAAGAGATCAAACAGGAGTACACAATTGTGATTGTGACTCACAACATGCAACAAGCCGGTCGTGTATCTGATCGCACGGCATTCTTTACCACCGAGGTGAATCCCGACAGCGACCGCCGCACGGGGGTTTTAGTTGAATACGATTCCACACAGAAGATCTTTTCTACTCCCTCTGACGAACGCACAGAGGCATACATCACAGGACGGTTTGGCTGATGGACGAACTACGTAAGGGTTTTCACCACGAGTTGGATCAAATTCGTGCAGAAGCTGGACAGCTTATTGAATTGGTGATTGATTCCATTCCGCGTGCAACGCGTGCATTGCTTGATGGCGATCTCGACAGTGCAGACAAGATGATTCGTGCCGATGACCTGCTGAATGCTCGTTGTCTCGAACTAGAAGAACGCTGCTATCGACTGCTTGCACTACAAGCACCTGTTGCGAGTGATTTACGTCAGGTGATTGCCATCGTAAAGATCGTCTCTGAGATCGAACGCTCGGGCGACCTTGCGGTCAACATTTGTAAAGCTGCTCGCAGAATCTACGGTCACAATCTCAATAATGACTTGCAAAAAGTCATTACAGAGATGGGTGAGCAGGCCACACAATTGTTTACTGCGGCGCTAGAGGCATTTCGTGAAAGTGATGCGGCGAAAGCGGCTGCAATCGATGACATGGACTCATATCTAGATGGCTTACAGCGTCAATTCATTCGCGTCATTCTTGAAAGCCATTCTGCAGGGAACATCAATGTGCAGGTTGCAATTCAGCTTGCCGTGGTCGCACGATTCCTCGAACGCATTGGTGATCACGCTGTCAACATCAGTGAGCGCGTGCGTTATTTCGTCACTGGTTGGTTGCCAGAAAATCAGACGAGTCCTCGTTCCTCCACAACAGATGACACTGACGGCATTCCCTTTATTAATGAGTGACCTCTTCAACAGCTAATTCTGCTGTGTCCTCTTGTGAGGGCGAATTGGTCGACCAGAGATGTTGACGAGACCACCACCACCAACCGATTCCTCCGACAACTAGCGGTGTTAGCCACACAACGCATCGGTACAGAAGTGTCGCTCCGAGAGCGGTTGCATCGTCTGCTCCAGCGTTCGTGAGCAGAGCAACGAGGCTGATCTCGGCGAGTCCGACTCCGCCTGGCAGTGGTGACAAAGCAACTACAACACGAACCAAGGCAAACGCAGACAATGCTTCAATCAGCGATACGTCTTGCACATCAAATGCACGCAAAGACATGAGAAAAGCGCAGAGACTTATTGTCATCACTGATGTTGCTCCCCCCAGCATGTGCGTAATTCGGGTGCGTACAAGTACACGCAGATCGCCACGAGTGCTATGGACAAACGTCTGGGTATCAAATGCATGAACTGCGCGTGTAGCTCGTGACCAACGCTTTGGTGTGAGACGACCAGCAAGGCGTTGCACCCATTGCGACAGTGAGGCGATGTAGTGAATGGGGCCATTCAGATATAAGACACCAGCCCAGAACACAATGTTGAAGACGATCGTTGCGACGCCAACACACACCGCAAGAGTCTCGATGCGCGATGCATCACCCCGCACAAGCATCGGTGCGTGTACCGCAACTGCTGGTCCCCACGTCGTGAAAGTGGGAATTACTGCAGTGGCAACAAGTGATGCGCCGATTGCTGGTTGGGTGACGTTCCAATGTCGAAACATCGTGATTTTCGCCGCGACACCTACTGGCCCGCCTCCCACTGCAATGCCGTATGCGGCACTCAGCGCCACTTGGTCGGCAAGTGCAGCACGGCTGATGGTTACACCAGGGACCGTGGCAGCAACTAATGCTCCACGCGCCATCACGAGAACAAATGCAATACCCACTAGCGCAACGAGGTACGCCGGAGATACATCGCGGGCGGCGGTCACGGTGTCGCTCAAAGTGTCCCGATTGAAAAAGCCAAGTGCAGCGGCAAGGCCCACCAAGAGCAGTGAGGAATACAACTGTCGCACGAGTGCAAACTATCGAGAGAAAGTAGGGACTTATTTGGCGATTGTCGTTGGTAGACAAGAATCACATGACTGCATTGTTAGACGCTCGTGTTCTCGTTATTGGTGCTAGTGGCGTCTTGGGTCGAGAATTTGCCCTCGAGTGCGCTCGTCGCGGCAGCCGTATTATTGGCACGACTCAAAGTGCAGCCACTGGTGACGAGTGTGATGTTGAAGTGCAAGCCGACATCACCACATCTGATGGGCGAAGTCGCATCATCACTGCAGTCAATCATCTTGGTGGTGTGGATGTGGTGATCATTGCTTCAGGAGTTGTGGGTTTTGGTTCCCATGACACAGTCGAATCACGTGACATTGCACGACTCATTGAAGTGGATCTCATCGCCCCATTGCAGTTATTGAAAGAACTCTCACCGCTGATTAGCGACGGAGGAAATGTCACCGCTCTAACAGGGGCAGTAGTTGACGTCTCCACGTTAGGCATGTCGGCATACTCGGCCGCGAAATCTGGACTATCCGCCGCAATTGCAATTATTCGACGTGAATTACGAGCCAGAAAAATTACTGTGCTTGATGCTCGTCCACCACACACGGAAACCGGGCTAGCAACGAGAGCTGTGTTTGGAAATGCTCCGGGCTTAAAACAAGGGTTAGATCCATCAGACGTTGTGCGTCGAATAGTCGATGCAATTGAGAACAACGAAAGTGAACTGGCGCCAGCAGCATTTACCGTGTGATGCAGGAAACCGTGGTCTATAAAACTCGTGACATGACGGTAACGAAGTAGTTCGATAGGCGAGCTTTTCGTAGCGGTAACCAGCCCATGTCTTCGTACCATTTCACTTGATCAGCTGTGTATAAATACAACTGGGCATGTCCCAATGATCGCGCATGATCAACGACAGTGTTCACGAGAGCGCCTCCGATGCCTTGATGGCGATGTTCGGGCAACACAAACAGCGCGGCGAGCCAAGGTCCAGGTTCGCTCGCATCTGGTAGATCATCATTGGCAACAAAGGTGATGGTGGCAATAGGGTCATTCGATGTGTTGCTGGCGATGAATACTCGCGGTATTCCGGTAGTTGATGTGACTGACATTTTGTAGAGGTTCACGTATGTATCGATGGTGTCTTCTAGAAAATCTGAGCCCCATTGGGAGATGCTCCACGTGGCCACCGTGTTCATAACAATATCGTCATCGGGAATTGGTGAGATGTGGAACTGCACCTTCACATTGTTATACGTGACACAGTGAAAAAGTTGGCGTTTGTGAACCACAACGTGTGTTTTGAACGCGAGGCAATGAGCGATTGTCCCCACGCATGAGTATCGGGGATCACTGTCGTTGCTTTGTCAGTCGTCATTTTCACGAGGACGCCTCGAGCAGTGAGCCATAAGGCATCGTCTGTGCCTGCGATGCCACGCAGTGTGTCGACATCGGTGTTTGCTGCTACGAAACTGAATGTCCCTTTCGAAGAGATTCGGCCTATGTTTTGGCCTGCGATGTTGTTGACAAACCACAATGCGTTGTCGGGACCAAGGGTTAGCGACCGCGGCATCACGGTGCTTCTTCGAAACGTCTCCACCGACTGATTGGCACCAATTTTGGAGATTGATCCACCATCTACATCTGCAAACCACAAGTGAGACTGTGCATCAAGTGTGATGAGGCCGGGATGATTGATGTTCTCAAGACGAACAAAATGAAATGTTTGAGTCGAAGAGAAAAACGCCACGTATGACACAGCATTTCTGCCACCCGTTACCACCAGGTGTCGTTCTCGTGGTGAAAATGCAATGGATGTTGTTGAAAGTAGTTGTGGATGCGCGAAATAATCGATCGATGTCGGAGTGATTCGTGCGAGTCGTTCGGGTTGTTGTAGCAACATCCAGTAGGTCCCTACATCGTCTTCTGTCATAGCGATTGGAATGCCGTCGATGATCCGTTGCGTCTGAGATCCGTCAGAGGCGATACGCGTGACGGAACGCTGCGATCCGACTCGTAACCAAACTGCATCGTCCTTATCTACATGCAAAAGATGTGGTGGCGCAGAAAACTCTGCCATCACCGTGGGTGTTATCAGGGCGTCGTTCGTGGGGCTCGTTGTCTGTGTCGTTCCGGAGGTTGTGCTGGATGTTGGAGCCTGTTGCGGTTGAGGACTTACGGCCGGATTTTCACCTTGTTCAGTGTTTATTGGCAGTGTGTTGTTAGCGATTCGGTCACGATTGTCCTCAGGTTGTTGGTTATCGATGTCCGTTGAGGGTGTTGTGGAAACTTCGACGGCGGGAATTACGACATCAGTGGATCGGTATCGCTCTTGTTCGTAGGCCACAATGTGACGTCGCAGCACACTGTTTATCTCTAGCTTTTTCATGTTGTATGAGCGCGAAAAGACCTTGACTTTATTTTCATCCATGATGGAGACGTCACTAGTTGTTCGTTTGTCAATAATCAAACTGTGCCCTGACTGAATTTCAACGTCAGCGATGTCAGAAGTAATTGCGATAGAGGCAGATGCTGCAACATCTGTACGGAAACGTAATCCTGATTGTCGGATAGACAGCACTGGACCTGCTGATTTTTTGGATGCGCCTGGGTGCTGTGGGCGTGCGAAGACTCCGCGCAAATGCACCGATGCAACCTCAGGCTGAGACACAGTGAGAAGCACGGGGGGCGGTAGCACGGTAAGAGAGGAGGCAATGACCCGAACGTCGAATGACTCGATGGAAGATGGAATGCGAACTCGGGTCAAGACGGGCGCGGTGCCATCTTTACTCACCATGACCTCAATACCGTTGTTCTCGTGGGGTCCATGATGAAGAGTGGTGACAACTCCATCTTCTGTTGTGATTTCAAGACCAACTTCGCCATAGCGCGACAATGTCACGAGCGAAACAGTCACTTTGTCATCGTTGCGTGATTCTCCAGATTGATCGTTGCACGTCGCACATTGAAAAGGGCCTGAACGTGCGCGCATGGGGGTCAGCTCTATTGATCCGGTAGAACCCGTCCAGTGCAGTTGTGTGTCTGTTGACCTCACAACGTTGTCATTTGATGATTGTCGTGGATGATACGACCAGCTTTCATCAAATGCATTGACATCGATGTAGTTCTCTATGTTCGGATAATTGTTGTCATATACGTGAATACGCCATCCATCATTCGTAGCTGACACTGCATATGGCGTCAGCGAGTGTCCCATTCCCTTGTCGTAGAGAGCAAGTGTGTACCCAGCAGACGAAGAAAGTCCTTGTATGAGTTCGTTCACGATGTCGGATGGAGACCGTGTACGAGATTCCCGCGCAACGCTTGTTATTTCATCGGTGAATTGTGTCGCCCACCAGTATGTAATTTCATTTTCAAGAATCTTGTTTCCTCTTGATAACTGCGACGCGGTATTCAGTGATGTATCAAAGTCGTGTGGTTGAGCGAGATCGATAAACATCCGTTCACTAAGTGTGGCCATTCCTTCGCATCGCCCACCAGTAAGGGCTGCATTCCATTCGTCAATTAAGTGCAGTGTGCGCGGTGTGGGCACACAGATGCGTTCTGATCCCGGTCGGCACACGACTGAATGCCCAAACATGGTTACTAGCATCTGTACATCAACAGTGCTGTGTGGTTGGGTGGTGTCATTCCAGTTAGCAAAGGAGAATCCGTCTTGTGACACGTCAAATCCATCATCGACACATAGTTCATAAGCACATGAAATGAACGTGTGCAGGGAAGCTTCTTTGTTGTGTGCAGCACGGTTTGGTACGCAACCAGCAGATAGCGCCAGAAGTAAAAGAATTCTCAGTCCATGTCGCAACACGCGCAACATGGTCTGAACGTAGTAAAACAAGGTGTGTGAGTAACCCGACAGGATGTTTGTGATGTCAGAGGCGCCTTCGCTGTCAATGGCGCGTCAGAAAATCTTGGTCATCACTGTTGTTGGCTTGGCTGCTGGTTTCTTGTCGGGAGTGTTTGGAGTGGGTGGTGGCATTCTCATCGCGCCGGGTCTTGTGTTTTTGGCAAAAATGGATCATCGTCGTGCCTACGGAACATCGTTAGCGGCAGTTCTTCCCATTGCGTTATCCAGCATGATTACGTATTGGGCCCAGGATCACATTGATTGGCCGGTGATGGTGTGCTTGACGACGGGAGCAATTGTCGGCGCGCTGATCGGCACTTATTTTTTGAACGTGGTTTCGCAGAGCGCGTTGGCCTTCGGTTTTTCAGCGATCCTCGTGTTATCTGCGGTGCGCCTATTTTTCGAAGGCGAGGGAGATAGTCGATCACCATTGACGTTCTGGGGGATCGTCTTGCTCGTTGTGATCGGTTTGATCTCAGGAATTTTGGCAGGGCTTCTTGGAGTGGGCGGTGGAATCATCATGGTGCCAGCGATGTTGGTGTTCTTTTCTATTCCCTCCATTGTTGCCAAAGGCACCTCTTTGGCAGTGATTGTGCCCACAGCTCTGATGGGAACCATTCGAAATCGTTCAAATAAGAACGTTGACATTCCAGCAGCGGTCATTATTGGGCTATCTGGCATCGCGGCAGCAGTTGCTGGGGCATGGTTTTCAACCCGATTGTCAGACACAACGTCAAATGTGTTGTTCGCCTGTTTGATGCTCGCGGTGGCCTCGAAGCTTCTGTGGCAAGAAAGGGGACGATTTTCCACTAGAACTAAGTAATGAGTGGAAATCGTTTAGCTGGGAAAGTCGCATTAATTAGCGGCGGTGCCCGTGGCATGGGGGCTGTTGAAGCCGAGTTGTTTGTGTCAGAGGGTGCATCTGTCGTCATCACCGACGTACGAGAAACAGAGGGAACCGAGACGGCAAAGCGCATTTCGCCCGATGGTTCAAGGTGTGTATTTATGCGTCACGACGTGACAAATGAATTGGATTGGGACATCGTTGTGTCAAAGACAGTTCAAACATTTGGTCGTTTAGACATTCTCATCAACAACGCCGGCATCTTTGAGTCGGGAACAATGCTCGATACAAAGCTTGACGACTTCAAGCGCACCACAGAGATCAATCAATACGGTGTGTTTCTTGGTATGAAGGCGGTAGCCGAAGTGATGATGACGCAAAAATCTGGTTCGATTATCAACTTGTCGTCTATCGCTGGGTTGCAAGGCACGCCCGGGTTTATTGCATATGGTGCAAGCAAGTGGGCGGTGCGTGGCATGAGCCGTTCAGCTGCAAAAGAGTTTGCGCCCTTTGGTATTCGGGTGAACTCCATTCATCCAGGCCTCATTAACACCCTGATGTTGAAGACCATTGACGACCTTGGCGGAGGAATTCGTGAAGGACTTCCAGAGACTATTCCGCTCGGACGAGAAGGTGATCCACTGGAAATAGCGCGCATGGCTCTTTTTTTGGCGAGCGACGAGAGTTCGTATGCAACTGGTGGCGAATTTGTTGTAGATGGTGGACGGACAGCCTGATGAGTATTTTAGGAACACGTGTTGCACGCATCGAAGACCCGCGTTTTCTGACGGGGCAGGGAACATACATCGACAATGTCGCATTGCCCGGTGCAGTGTGGCTGACATATGTGCGCTCCACAGTTGCTCACGGTGAGATTACAAACATCGACATCAGTGACGCAGCAGTGATGCCAGGTGTTGTCGCAGTGTGGACGGCAGAGGAACTTGGCATGCCTTTGGCTAACCCTTTCCATCCGATGATGAATCAAGAATTCAAGCGTCCGTATTTGGCGTCTGGTCGTGTTCGCTATGTTGGCGAGCCTGTCGCGGTCGTGATTTCAGAAACAAAAGCGCAAGGAACAGATGCTGCCGAGCGTGTGATTGTTGACTATGACACGTTGCCGGTGGTGCTTGATCTCGACGATGCTTTCACCGATCGGGTGCTGCTTCATCCAGAAGCAGGAACCAATACGATCATGACGTTTGATCACGGTGGAACTGACGACATTTTCGACGGATGTGACGTTGTCATTGAACTAACAATCGAAAACCAAAAAGTTGCGCCCGTTCCAATGGAAGTACGTGCGGCAGCAGCAACGTGGGATGGAACTCGACTGACCCAATACACCTGCAGTCAGGGAACGCATGGCGCACGCGATGGTTTAGCGATTGCACTGGGATTAGATCCCGAAAATGTTCGCTCTATTACCCCAGATGTCGGTGGCGGCTTCGGTGCAAAGAACGGCATCTATCCCGAAGAAGTGATGGTCGGCTGGATTGCGATGAAGTTGAATCGCCCTGTGCGTTGGACCGAGACCCGCAGCGAAAACATGCTGACAATGGGTCATGGTCGCGGACAACGCCAGCGTGTGAAGTTGGGTGGTACTCGAGATGGTCGTTTCACTGCCTATCGACTGCACGTGATGCAAGATTCCGGCGCGTATGGTCGTATCGGTGCATTCTTGCCAATCATGACTCGTCTCATGTTGGCTGGCGTGTACGACATTGAACGTCTGCAATTCCAGTCCTATTCAGTAGTCACAAATACTGCGCCATTAGAGGCGTTTCGTGGCGCGGGTCGTCCGGAAGCAACAGCTGCAATTGAACGCATCATTGATGAGTATGCGGTCGCATGTGGAATGGATCCTGGTGAGGTGCGCCGTAAGAACTACATCAAGCCGTCTGCGTTCCCACTTGAAACGGCAACTGGTGCGAAATACGACTCAGGTGAATATGAAAAATCACTTGATATGGCATTGAGTGCTGCCGGATACGAGCAATTGCGACAAGAACAACGCGAACGTCGTGAACGGGGAGACGTTGTTCAACTCGGCATTGGCATATCCACGTACGTGGAGACCACAAACCCGATGGGTTCTGGAGATTATGGAGCGGTGGAAATAACGGCCGACGGTGGTGCGATTATTCGCACAGGTTCCTCATCTCATGGTCAGGGTCATCACACGGTGTGGGCGATGATCGTGTCCGAAGCAACGGGAATTCCATACGACAAGATTGAGTTCCATTTTGGAGATTCCGATGACATTCCACGAGGTGGTGGAACAGGTGGATCGCGTTCGTTGCAGGTTGGCGGTACTGCAGTAAAGAACGCAGCAGAGATGGTGGTGTCACAAGCGCTACAACGTGCGGCGGATCTTCTTGAAGCTGCCGTTGAAGACATTCAACTTGATGTTGTACGAGGCGTATTTCATGTAGTGGGGTCACCTCAACCATCAAAAACATGGTCAGACGTTGTGGCCGCCGATGCTCAAGTGTTGCAAGCAGAAAATGACTTCACGCCTGAAGCGCCAACCTTTCCCTTTGGTTCTCACGTGAGCGTCGTTGAGGTTGACACCGAGACTGGTTCGGTGGCAATTCGTCGTCACATTGCGTGTGATGATGCGGGAACAATCATTAATCCGTTGATTGTTGATGGTCAGGTCCACGGTGGGTTGGCACAAGGTATTGCACAGGCGCTGTTAGAAGAAGTGTTGTTTGATGAAGAGGGCAACCCAATTACTTCGAACCTTGCTGATTACGCATGTATTTCTGCTGCCGAGTTGCCATCATTTGAACGTATCCCGATGGAAACACCCACACATCGAAATCCGCTTGGTGCAAAAGGAATTGGCGAAGCGGGAACTATCGGTGCAACACCAGCTGTTCACAACGCTGTGGTTGACGCAATTCGTCACCTTGGTATTTGCCACGTCGACATGCCATGCACACCGCATCGTGTGTGGAATGCAATACAAACCACTCGTTAACAAAAAGCACGACGGAATCGCTGCCGTCTAATCGATCAGGGTCTGTTCAACAGTTTTGCGTAACTCTGGCCACGCCGACTTCAAGCCTGGATGCAGGTCATATGAGTCGATGTCATCGATTGTCACCCAATGCAGCGCATCAGTTTCGGCATTTGCCGCAAATGCGCCAGCGTCGGAATAGGTATGTGCAATGACCGTGTCGTATTTCCAAGTTCCATGGTCGGCCGAAAAGATCGCCTTGAATTCCATTGCGTTTGGATCAATTCCGGCTTCTTCATTTGCTTCACGTGCAGCGGCAACAATTGAGTCCTCGTGAGAGTCGAGTGCTCCACCAGGAAGCGCCCATGTGCCACCACCGTGCACCCATGCAGCGCGAAGTTGCAAGAGCACCTCAGGCTGTTCGCGGTCCCGACGAATGAGCAACAGCCCAGCTGCCCCGTGCAGACCCCAATGCTGTTGTCCGCATTGACAAAATACCCACCCATCACCATCACGAAATGCCACGCAGTAATCATCGCACAGATGATTCATCGTTGACTTTGCTCAATCACCGCCCAAGTGTCACAACGCGCTGATACACAAGATGTACTTTGCTTGTTGCAGCGTCTACATTTGTGTGAATGAGCGAGCAGACGGATACCAAGAATCAGTGGTTGTCGCCTGAGGACATTGCAAATGTCCGAAATCAGGTGCCCATCATTTACGTTGACGCGGTTCCTGTCCGTACTGACCCCGATGGCATCGTCACCCATGTAGGCATGTTGTTGCGCCAAGCTGCCGATGGAAACATCAGCCGTATGGTGGTGTCGGGACGCGTGTTGCTGAACGAACGTATTCGCGATGCCTTGATTCGGCATTTGGAAAAGGATTTGGGACCTCTCGCGATGCCGCGAATCCCACCAGAACCTGCACCTTTTACGGTGATTGAGTATTTCCAAGATCCTTCAATCAGCGGGTTTTACGACCCGCGTCATCATGCAGTGAGCCTGGCATTTGTAGTGCCTGTCACCGGCGACTGCCAACCAACCCAACAAGCCCTTGATCTTGCGTGGTTTACTCCAGAACAAGCAGTGAGTGATCGCGTGCGTCGAGAGATGACAAGCGGACACGATCGTCTTATTCGTTTGGCTCTTGCCTCAGTTGGTCAATTGCCCTGAACTAACGTGAGGGCGTGCGGATGCGTCAAACAGTTGCCCACTCGGCGGCAACAATACGCGCGTCCCTTGTAGGCAAAACAATCACGAATTTTTCGTGCAACTGTGTTGACGGTCCGATGGTCTCAATTGGGTCGGCAGTGGAACAAGTTGATCCCGCGGGAAAGCATCTTGAGATTTTTTTTGATGATGGGTTAATCCTCCATACCATCCCTCAGCGTCATGGTCGATGGGAAGTGTTTCACGCGGACCGCGTGCCTCGACGCATTGGAACACCAGACATCTTGATCGCAACATCAGAGTGGACCGCAGTCGCATACAAGATGAAGTTCTCAGAAACATATCGACTTCCCGATCCGCTTCGACACCCCCGCGCCGGTCGACGAGGTCCAGATCTACGTCTGACTAGCGCTGACTTGCATGAAGCAGCGTCGCGACTATTTCATTACAGCCAACCCGATGTTGTTGTTGCAGACGCCATGATGGATCCACGGGTAATGGTAGGGATCGGCAACGTGTTGCGGTGTGAAGTGTTATGGGCGTGTGGTGTTCATCCGTGGGCATGCATTGGTGACTTGGCCGAATCTACGTGTCTCGATGTAGTGATGACTGCAGCCGGACTTGTACGAACGGTCAATGCCGACCCCACTTCTCCAGGTGTTTCATCGATGACCGGGGATCTGTCTGTGTATGGCAGAAACGGTCAGTTGTGCTCTCGGTGTGCAGGGATTATTCGCCTCACCAAACACGGTGAATCAGAGCGCTTGTTGTTTTGGTGTCCTAGTTGCCAAGTGGCATTTGAACCAACGCCCATCATTGATGACTCAGATCCCATCGCGCGGGCAACCGACCCACATCCTGCAGCCACGCAATACTTGCGTGAGATCTTCCAAAGACGCAGCGCGTAAGTACGTACTAGTTCGTAGTGATCGAACGCAATATGTTTACTTTTGTGGCGCGATAGGCGGGATACACCGCTGCGATGACGCCAACAATAAATGACATCACCAAGATCCAGAACAGGCTCATCAGCGGTATCTCAAACGATCGCAAACCTTGGTCGCGCAGAGCAAACACAATGATCCAGCCAAGACCGACACCCAGAATTGCCCCCAGTACGGCTCCTTGAAGTGATGTGATCACACTTTCCCAACGAACAGTGCTGCGCACTTGTGACCTCGTCATGCCGACTGCACGTAACAATCCAATCTCGCGCTGGCGTTCGTACACAGACAGTAGCAAGGTAATGATGATGCCGACAATTGCAATGATGATGGACAGAGCGAGCAAGCCGTAAATCAAACCTAGTAACTGGTTTATTTGTGCGGCTTGTTCGTCGATGAATTCATCAATTGATTGCAGTTTGCCCACACCGTATTCATCAACCGTTGTTTGCAGTGCTGCGCGGGCTTGCTCATCGGGGATGTCATCGCGAGTGAGGATGTATACGCCAAAGTCAAAGCGCGCCACGGTGGTTCCCTCAAAGAGATCACGGCTCACGATGTAACGCTCGGCAATCTCATCTTTTGTGTAAATACCTTGCACGGTCAGAGTACGTACTGAACTGTCGGCAAGTGTGACATCAATGGGCGAGCCAACCTGTACATCGAGTCTCTTGGCTCGACTTTCTGACACAAAGATGCCGTCAGCAGTGAGAGACGAGACGTTGCCTTCAATAAAGCCAAAGTCAAATATTTCTGAGATCGTCTGTGGAGTAATAACAGTGAGCAAGGTGCCACCACCATCAACAACAGCAGCAGCTGTGCCAATGCCAGTTGCCGTCTCTACCTCAGGCAGTTCGTTGATCTCATCTGCAAGGTCGGGGCTAAGGCCACCGAAACCAAACGAGTTCACACTGATGGCATAGTCGCCGTAAAACTGTTCGCCAACAACGTCACGAATTTGGCTCTGGATAGAAACAGCTAGTGCAGTCACTGCAGTCACTAACGCCACACCGATCATCACTGGCGCAGAGGTACGTGCTGTGCGCTTTGGATTTCGTGCTGCGTTATCGCGCGCCATTCGACCGGGTACACCACGAATCTTCTCAATGGGTATACCAATGAACAGAGCGAGTGGGCGTGAAATGATCGGCCCCAGAATCAATGTGCCTATGAAGACAAGAACAATTGCAAGACCAAGTAGCACTGCGTCCGCACCCGCAATAACAGCAATGGTTGCTCCAACTCCGGCGATGGTAAAAAGCAATCCACTGACAAGTCGACCCACCGACACAGCCGTTGTTTCAACAGCGGTTTCACGCATGGCTGCAAGCGGCGGTACGCGTCCCGCGCGTCGGGCGGGCAAGAACGACGACAACATTGTGACAAGAAGTCCGACAATGATGGTGCTGATGATCGTGCTTGTGGAGACAACAAGGCCGGTACTTGGCAAGTCGATGCCAAATGAACTCAACAGTGCACTGAGCCCACGAGATAACCCGATTCCCGACACTAAACCAATGACGGAACCAAAAATGCCAATGACGGCAGCCTCGATCAACATGGCACCTGTGACCTGTCGTTTGCTTGCACCAATAGCGCGCAATAAGGCGTTTTCCTTTTGCCGTTGAGCGGCACTGATAGAGAACACGTTGTAAATAACAAAACAGCCAACACCGAGTGCGATGTAGGAAAAGATGCTGAGGAATATTGAGATAAACGAGAGTGCATCGCCAATCTGGTTCTGTGCTTCTTCGGTGATCTCTGCACCTGTCAATGTCTCGAGGCGGGAGTCTTTCGGCAGTACGTCATCGATTCGAGACGCAAGCTCTTCATCCGACAGCGAACCATCGCCAGTCACCAAGACTTGATCGACCACACCAGGTTCGGCAAGAAACTCAGATGCAGTTTCTACATCAAACAACGCAAATGTCGCGCCACCAGAGGTACGCACATCGCCGTACGACGCCACACCCACAATGGTGAACTCGCGACTTCCAGATTGGGCAATGACACGTGTCGAGTCACCAACGGTGAAATTTCCAAGGTCAAAGGTGTATTCATCTAGTGCGACTTCCGTGGCTCCATTCGGGAGGCGACCACTACTAATTGACCACAACGATCCTTTGTAATCGGTGATCACGCTGCCAAATGTGGGTGGTCCCTGTCCGTCACTTCCAAGTGGTTTTCCATCGGATCCCACAACGCGTGCAAACGCTTGAATATCGCCTGCTGCGTCAAGCACTCCCGGAACTTCCTTGACGGTGTCAACCAGAGAAGATGAAATACGCGGACGTTCTTCGATACCGAAACCAACCTCAATGACATCTGACGAGCGAACGTACGCATTCACATTTTTGAATACGTCAGCAAAAAGGTTGTCAAATGATTGCGACAAGGTCGCTGAAAAAATGGATGTTCCCGCCAGGAATGCGGTTCCCAAGACAACCGCAATAGACGTTAAAGCCAGTCGCGTTTTACGCGCAAGAACACTACGAAGTGCAAAACGAAACATAAGGGGGGCTTAGTTGCCAAACTGCTTCATGCGATCGAGCACTCGTTCAGGAGTCGGTTCGCGCATTTCATCAACTACCTGACCATCAGCAAGAAAGATGATGCGGTCGGCGTAACTTGCTGCCACTGGATCATGGGTGACCATCACGATTGTTTGGCCAAGATCTTTTACCGCATGACGCATAAACGTAAGAATTTCAGTGCCCGACCGGCTGTCGAGATTGCCGGTTGGTTCGTCGGCAAAAATAATGTCGGGCTGTGATGCGAGTGCACGTGCAACTGCAACGCGCTGTTGTTGACCACCGCTTAATTCACTAGGGCGATGCTTCAGACGATCCTCGAGATGAACAATACGAATCACTTCAGCGATCCACGCCTCATCACCGTCGTTGCCACCCAGCATGAGAGGCAACTTGATGTTTTCTTCTGCAGTCAAAGTGGGAACGAGATTGAATGACTGAAAGACAAAACCAATTTTGTCGCGACGAAGGCGCGTGAGGTCGCGGTCATTGAGATCATTGACGACAACCCCACCGATAATTGCGGTGCCAGAGGTGAGGTCTTCAAGCCCGGCCAAACAATGCATCAGCGTTGATTTGCCAGAACCACTCGGGCCCATGATTGCGGTGAATTCACCTTCGGCAAATTGAACGCTCACGTCACGTAGTGCGTGCACTTCACTGTCGCCAGTTCCGTAGATCTTGGATGCATGGTCTACGAGGGCTGCCACTGTGCTGGCAGGGGCCGGGGGTGGGAAAGTCATGCGTTATGTCTACTAAGGTAATCTGCGACCCACACGCCATCTGTGGTCACGTCGTGATGACGAGCGCTATTTATTTGGCTGTGAAAGCACGCGGAGATAGGGCTTCACGGTCTTCCAGCCTTGTGGGAATAACGTTTTTGCCTCGTCGTCGCTCACAGCGGCACCGATGATGACATCATCTCCATCGGTCCAGTTCGCAGGAGTCGCAACTTTGTATTTGGCGGTGAGCTGCAAGGAATCGATGACCCGCAAGATCTCGTCGAAATTACGACCGGTGGACGCAGGGTAGGTAAGTGTGAGTTTTACCTTTTTGTCTGGGCCAATGATGAATACCGAACGAACCGTGAAAGTGTCGTTTGCGTTCGGATGAATCATGTCGTATAAGTCAGACACTTTGCGGTCTGCATCACCAATCATGGGGAAATTCACTGGTGTTCCCTGTGTTTCAGCGATGTCACCTTCCCATTTCACATGTGAATCGACAGGGTCAACTGACAAACCGATGACTTTCACATTTCGCTTGTCAAACTCAGGTTTGATGCGCGCGACATAACCAAGTTCGGTGGTGCATACGGGAGTGAAATCTTTGGGATGGCTAAACAGGACCCCCCAAGAGTCGCCGAGCCAATCATGGAAGTGGATCGTGCCTTGCGTGGTGTCGGCGGTGAAATCTGGTGCGGTGTCTCCAAGACGAACAGACATGGTGAACTCCTTGTTCTACGTGTGCAAACTCACGTTTCTCTAATTCCCGACCAATCTTATCGGGTTTTAAGGACTCTCCACCGAGTCACCCGAGATCTGCGCCAGCCCGTGATTTCGGGCGCTTGTAGCCTGAAGAGGTGGAACGCGGTGCACTTCAGACGGTCATTATGGATGGCAAGGTGTTACGCGACGAGACCCTCGACCGCCTGCGCCAGCGGATCGTTAGTGCAGGCAACCCCGACGTGTGCTTGGCAACCGTTTTGGTGGGCGACGATGCTCCCAGCCATACCTACGTAGCTAGCAAGCACAAGATGGCCAATTCAGTGGGAATTCGCTCGGTGGGAGTCGATCTGTCGACGGAGACAACGCAAGCCGAACTCGAACAAGCAGTCGAGCAGTTAGTTGATGACAAGTCGGTGCATGGGATTTTGATTCAGATGCCTTTGCCTGAGCATCTCGATACAGATTCGGTGTTGCGATTGGTGCCCGCGGAAAAAGATGTCGACGGATTGACAGAAGCATCACTTGGCCGATTGATGCGTGGTATTGACGGGCATGTTGGCTGCACACCACTTGGCGTGTTACGTCTGCTGCAGCGATACAACATTGAAACATCGGGGCGTCATGCAGTAGTGGTAGGACGATCAACGTTGGTGGGACTACCACTAGCAGTGCTGCTTGCGCGCAAAGGAATTGACTGCACGGTCACTCTCGCGCATTCACGCACTCCAGACCTTATTGAAGTGTGTCGGAATGCCGACATTTTGATCTCGGCCACTGGAATGGCGCGCAGTATTACTACTGAACATGTAAAGACTGGTGCGGCCGTTATTGATGTTGGAATTTCACGCACCGAAGCAGGCATTGTTGGCGACGTTGATTTTGATTCTGTACTCGGAATCGCGGGTGCGGTAACACCGATGCCTGGCGGTACTGGAGTGATGACAGTTGCGTCGCTACTAGAGAACACACTTGCGGCTGCGCGCATGCAAGGGGTGTCAGTGTGAAGTTGCGCGCTTTCGCTGCAACGATTGCAGTGATTGTCGGACTGGTGACGTTTTCTGCAACGACATCTAGCGCAAATAGTGATCGGAGTGTGCGCGCTTCATCGGAAGAAGTGCAGGCCTATGCGGCTGGTCGATATATCGTCACGACTCGACGAAATGTCACTCCAGCTGCGCTTTTGAATGGACATCCAGGTGTTCGCTCTAAAGCAAGAACTTTTCGCTCCGCAATACGTGGTTTTGTCGCTGATCTAACTGCGGAGGAAGCAAACTCTCTGGTTAATGATCCGCAGGTTTTATCTGTGGAGCCTGACCAAATAATCAGGGTAGAAGCATCGCAGAGTCGAGACACCCTGCTGGTACCTGGAAATGTATGGGGAGTTGACCGCACTGATCAGCGTTCGCTACCACTTGTTGAAAGTTTTACTGCTTCCACCAATGGTGCTGATGTGTACATCTATGTGGTGGACACTCCCATCCGTACTTCGCATACGCAGTTTTTTACGGGTGCATCATCTCGAGTCTTGTCAGGCTTCCCAGATGGTTATTCGTTAGCCACAGGATGTGATGGGCACGGAACGCACGTTGCAGGTACTGCACTTGGTTCGGATGTCGGAGTAGCACCTGTTGCCAAACTGGTACCAGTGCCTGTTCTGAATTGCTCGGGCACTGGATACTCGAGTGATGTAATCAGTGGACTTGAGTGGATTCTTGATGATGTTGTTGATAACAATCGGCGTCCAGCAGTTGTCAACTTGAGTTTGGGCGGTGGAGTTTTTGCAGGGTTAGACAACGCCGTGAACAACTTGATTGCAGCCAATATCACTGTGGTAGTTGCTGCTGGAAACGCAACTCAAGATGCGTGCAATGTCTCGCCCGCTCGGACACCACTCGCTATCACTGTTGCTGCGTCGACTGTTACGGATCGTGAAGCGACTTTTAGTAACTATGGGAATTGCGTAGATATATTCGCGCCAGGCGTTGACACGCTGTCTGCCTGGTCAACGGGAGACGATGCGGGTGCATTTCTTGATGGCACGTCGATGGCGGCACCACATGTGGCCGGAGTCATCGCTTTGTACCTTGAAGCAAACCCATCCGCCACCCCCGAACAGGTATGGAACTGGCTACGTGTTAACTCCACTGGGTGTGTTATCACTTATCCCACGGCCCGTGCGTTGCGATCACCAAACAGGTTGTTGTATTCCGGTAACGCGTTAGGACGTCCATGTCCACCTAGTTCGGTCGCGGCGAGTGTCGGAGATTCAACCTCGAATGTGTCCTGGTCAATTCCGGAAGGGTTTAGTGGCTCTGAGGTCCTTATTTACTCTGTGACTACAGTTCCCGCAAGTGCTGGCTGTGTCACTACGGGATTTTCGTGTTCAATCACTGGTCTAATTAATGGGCAGCGATACTCGGTTTCGGTCGTGGCTTCCAACTCGTCGTTCACGAGTGCAACTGCGGCAACGACGACTGTAACGCCGGAGGGTGTTCCGATTGCTCCGACGATTTCTGGTTTCACAATTGGGAATGCAAGTGCAACAGTGTCGTGGGGATCAGTCCCATCTACTTCCACTGTCACTTACACGGCCACCGCTCAACCTGGTGGACAATCGTGTAGTACAACGCAATTAACGTGCACAATTCCGGGCTTGACCAACGGCGCCACGTATACGTTTACTGTGGTCGCTGCAAACATCAGTGGTGCAGGTGCGGCAAGTGTGGCCGCAGTGGCTGCCACCTATACGACGCCGCCGGCGTCGGTGGCGAGTCGCATCCGGACAAAAAGCAAGCAGATCACTCTCACATGGAATGCACTTGAAGTTCCGTACGCACTCTCATACACCGTGCGCGTGGCGGGTACAAATAAATCGTGTGTTACTACAACAACTTCATGCACTGTCACAAAATTGACAAATGGCAAGCGCTATCGACTGACGGTGACGGCTACAAACATTGCTGGCGACGGTCTGCCATCTCAGCGAACCCCGTATGTAGTGCCGGGAATCAACGTTTTACGAAACACAATCTCTAAGAAGAAGAAAATCTTGTTGTCGAAATTTATGACCACGTTGTCGGCTGGCCGGAAGACCTACAAGGTGACGAAAGGTGCCTGTCGAATTTCATCGGGATATTTGGTGGCGCCATCGCGGGCAGGCTCGTGCACGTTGCAGCTGTCTGTGTCAGCATCTGGTGCGTACCCCAGTATGTACAACACTGCCAATATCAAGGTGACGTGAACTTGTCACTAGACTGAACGTATGTCGCAAGGAAAAATTATTATCGATGTTCGTGATGTTGCTGAATTTGAAGGCGGTCATGTGCAAGGCGCAATCAATATGAGCCTCAATGAAGGCGTATTTGAACAGCAAATGATGAGTCTTGATCCATCCGTTTCATACCAGTTGTATTGCAAAAGTGGTGGCCGATCAGCTTTTGCAACTGATTTGTTGCAACGCCTAGGTTTTGAAAATGTTGAAAACTTAGGCAGTGTTGAAGACGCAGCAGCAGATTTGAATCTTCCTATTGTGTAAATAGTTCCGCATCACTTCGTTAACTTATAGAGGATGTTTGTTTAGTTATCGACTTGTGCTGTCGAGATAAACCCCTAGCACCCAACAGAATCATTCATAAGGCTTGTCCTTTACACCATGGTGTAAAGGGGGCCGTCAATGAAGCGGATTGTCGTATGTGTTCTTGTTTCGATGTTCATGGTGTCTGTGCATCCAGTTCGAGCCAGCACCACCGTTACCGAAGGCATTGCGTCAACAGGTCGAGAATCGACGCGGCTTGTTGTGGGAGACAATCACTCGTGTCTGTTGCTACACGACGGATCTGTCAAATGTTGGGGCGACAATACGTACGGTCAATTAGGTGTTTCGGGAATTACTTCAAGCAAAACCCCAGTGACTGTTTCATCATTTGGTGTTAACCGTTATGCAGTGGAGATTGCAGCTGGGAAGCAACACTCTTGTGCATTACTCAATGATGCATCTGTCTCCTGCTGGGGAGACAATGGTTTTGGCAATTTAGGTGACGGCGACTCCGATTCATCCGGTCAACTCACAACATCAACTTTGACGACAGGAGAACGCGCTATTGCCGTAAATGTCGACTCTGACGCATCCTGTGCACTACTTGTCAATGGCGCAGTGAAATGTTGGGGAGATGGTGCAGTGGGAATCACTGCATTTGGCACAGCTCTTGATGTGAACACACCGACACTCGTACCTGAACTTATTTCTGTTACTCAGTTGTCGCTTTCCGAGTTGCACGGATGTGCACTGGCTGGGCAAGGAGATCTGTGGTGTTGGGGTTCAAATACTCGACAACAACGTGGCACTGATGGTGCGTCGATATCGGTGCCGACACAATTATCGTCGTTCGTACACGCGTCAGTATCCACCGACCTATCGGATTTAGAAGATGATGAGTCGTACTTCTATCGCATTGTTACGACGAGTCTTGGACAAACAACGTACGGGGCCATACAGACGTTTAACACCATCGAACGTCCAGCATCGACACCTATAGATGACGCACCAATCGTTGATCCTCCGATAAATGTTCCAGACATAGATGATCCTCCAATAGCGTCACCTCCGCCGCGAGACACACCGAGAAGCGACACACCAACTGGTCAAGAGACCGAGACCATTGATCAAAGAAATACCCAGGCCCCGAGCGCCAATTCCTCAGTGTCCAATGCCCTGACTGGCGATGTCAAGAAGGCGCGCCCCAGTGTGAAAGTGGGCTCATTAACGCGAGTACGGGTGGTGCTTCGAAAGCTTGATGTTGTCTTGCCAAAGGCAACTTCACAAACGAAGATGTGGCTAACCGTGCTGGATAAACGAGTTTGTCGCGTGTATGGCACGCAATTGTGGGCTATTCGCACTGGCACATGTCAGTTAATGGTGTTGAAGATGAGCCCGAGCCGTCGACTCACCATGAGCCGCACACAAATAAGGGTCGTTCGATGACGGGGCAAGGTCTTAGTATCGCTCCGTGGAAGTAGAGATGGTCGTCGAGATCCCCCAGGGCTCACGCAACAAATATGAAATGGATCATGAGACCGGAGAAATCTGGCTTGATCGCAACTTGTTCACCGCAATGCAGTATCCGCTTGATTACGGGTTCTTCCCTAATTCTCTTGGTGAAGATGGGGATCCACTCGATGCGCTGGTGATTTTGCCTCAGTCAACATTCCCTGGTTGTCATATGTGGGTGCGCCCTATTGCAGTCTTTTGGATGGAAGATGAAAAAGGCGGAGATGCAAAGGTGCTGTGTGTTCCTTCACGCGATGAGCGGTACAACACGTATCAGGATCTTGCAAATGTCCCGCAACATCTTTTGGCTGAGATCAGTAACTTCTTTGAGGTCTATAAGTTGCTCGAGCCTAATAAGGAGACCAATGTGAAAAATTGGGAAGGCCGCGACGCAGCAGAGAAAGAAATTTCTGCATCATTTGAGCGCTTCAAAGAAGCGCATCCTGATCACTAGCGAATACGCACTGACACAGGAGGTGTTGCACGTGCAGCACCCATTGTGTTGAACGCTCGTACGCGAACTGTATAGCGACCTGGCTCAAGGCCTGCCACTGTCACACCTTGCCAGTCGGAAACAAGAAGTCGGGCAGCCACGCTGTCTTCATTGCGAATCAACACGATGAAGTTGGTGTTGTGGTCGAGATCTTGTTTCGCGTAACGCCAAGAAGTGATAAGACGCGAGCCTGATGTAGTTACCTGCAATGCGTGCGGAACACCGGCTTTTTCATCAGGAGCAGAAACTTGGCGTACCTTTGGCGCTTTATTGCCAACAATGCGCACGGGTGTTGCTTCATTCGAAAGCGCCGAGAATGAGCTTCGACCTACATCGTTAATTGCTGCAACGCGGAATGTATACACAGTGCCAACTTTGAGGCCGCTTATGGTGATGTCTGTACGTGCGTTGACAGATAATTCACTTACCAAACTGCCATTTGCAAAAACACGTACGGAGTGACCGATAATGGCGCTACCGCCATCAGCATTATTCGTCCATTGCAGACGAACGCTACGGTCACCTGCGAGAGCAACAGGAGTATTGGGTGTTTCGGGTGCGGACGCTTGTGTGCCATCACCGGGAGTAGTTCCACCGCCGTCTGTTGCTGGTGTTGCCATTGATGTGCCTGAAATGGTGCCAGTGGCAGTGGTGCCTGTGTGCCACGCAGACTTAATTCCAGATCCCGGTGCGAATATGTCGACACATTCGCCAAAGTTAGAAAATGATGAGCGAGTATCGCTCGTAGTAGTTGAACCTACGGTGATTGCGTTGGGAGCAGCGGCTGGGGAGAATCCGCATGCATCAGCAGTGCTGTTTCCGGCTGCTACTACGACGCTGATTCCATCATCTACCGCACGTTGTACTGCAGCATCCAAGATTCCACTGAGTCCACCACCCAAACTCATGTTTAGGACGGCTGGTTTGGAGGTGTGATCTTGAATCACCCAGTCGATACCCGCGATAACGCCCGACAAAGTTCCTGAACCATTGCAGTCAAGAACGCGTACAGATACAACAGTCGCTGCAGGCGCAATACCGTACGTAGCGCCTGCTGCAGTGCCGGCAACGTGGGTGCCATGGCCATTGCAATCCTCAGTGCCGGTAAGTCCGGTCGCGGCAAAACCCGAACGAATACGGCCAGCGAATTCACTGTGAGATGACAAAACGCCAGTGTCAACCACGTACACATCGACACCACTGCCGGTAGTTGCATACGAATAACTGTTGTTCAACGGAAGCGCTCTTTGATCAGTGCGATCAAGGCCTCATGAACTCGCAGGAGATTGAGTTGCTGCGCTACTGACAACATCTCGAGGGTCCGTCTTGACTACTTGATCGTCTTCGCAACGTTGAATGAGATTTCCAAGTTGTGCCATTGCTTTACGTGCATCTGATTGGCCGCGTGATCCGAATTTGATGGTGCCGACCCCAGCATTTTAAAGACGCTTTCCATTTCCACCAATTGCACCCAATGCTGTGTCGATAGCAGTTTGCGTGACGCCTTGTTTGAATTCGACAACGAATGAAGCGCCACCGGTTGTTGGTGCGTTTCCGCGTTGAACGCAACTCAGTGTCGTACCAGCTGTGTTCCCAGAATTACCAGGGTTGGTAGAAGGCTTACCTTTGTCCGCATTGTGGCTTTTGGCATCAACAGGACCGGGAACAAGCGCCAAGGCAACAACTGATCCAAGGGCAACACGAAATACAACAGAGGAGGTACGCATGATCCGGATTCTATTTCGAAAATTTATTACTTATGTTCTGCGGGCACAACAACCACGGGAACTTCGCTGTGGCGTGCGTAATAATCGGCGACGGAACCGAGCAATGCACCCAAAAACGCGCCGTGTCCGCGCGCTCCGACAACGAGAAGATCAGGCTTCTGTGATTTGAGTGCGGTACGTGCATCGGCCTGCACGAGGACCTTTTCAAGTTTCACTTTCCGTTCGGCCGCACGTGGCGCAAACGCCGCAAAATCAGCCTCAAGAATCTTGCCCGCTTCCACATCATCAATGGTGTAGGCCATGGCAAGTTCAGATCCATAGACAAATGGTTGCCATGCATGAACGATCACAACGGTGTCGCCTTCGTGGGCATTGTCAATGGCCCACGAAATTGCACGATGTGCGTTTGGTGATCCGTCGGTGCCGACGACGATGCGTTGTGAATTGCGAGTGGTCATAGGTTCACTCTAGACCTATTAGACAAGACGCCGAACCCTAGGACGGTAACGAACAGTCAGTAGCCAGAAGTTACGCGTTTTGCGCTTGCAGGATGTCGGCAATTTTTGCGGTGATCTCTTCCACGGTGGAACCGGGGGTGAGAACCGCTGTAACACCGGCTTCTTGCAACTTTGGAATGTCACGGTCGGGGACAATGCCGCCGACAACGACAGGTATGTGGAGATCTTTCTCACGCAACTTCTGTACAACTTTTGGTGCAAGTGTCATGTGAGCGCCAGACAACATCGATAATCCCACCATGTCGACGTCTTCTTGTTCGGCAGCTGCAGCAACGGTGTCTGGTGTTTGAAAGAGACCTGTGTAGATCACTTCGTATCCAGCATCACGCAAGATACGCGCAATCACTTTCACACCGCGGTCATGGCCATCGAGACCAACTTTTGCTACAAGAATGCGCGCTGGAGTCGTGCTCATATTGTTGGTACCTCAATGTGACGACCAAACACTTTGCCCATTGCAGCCATCATCTCGCCAACAGTCGCGTATGCATGAGATGCTTCGATGAGAGTTGGCATGAGGTTGACATTCGGGTCGGCTGCTTCTTGCTCGAGGCGAGTTAATACTTCAGCAACCTTTGACGAATCACGATCAGCACGCACTATGTTGAGGCGCTTCAATTGGCGCTGTTCGTCTTCATTAGTGATTTCGAGAAGGTCAATTTGATCTTCGTCGTTGCCCTCGGAGAAACGGTTCACACCAACGACTATTTTCTCTCCAGAGTTCAACTTTTTCTCAAGCTGATACGCAGAATCTGCGATACGTCCTTGGAAGTAGTTCTCATCGATTCCGGCTATGCAGCCTTCGAGCATTGATCCGTGACCAAGTTCGGCGATTTGAGCAAAGATTTCCTCTGCTTGGCGTTCAACTTCATTGGTGAGCTCTTCAACAAAATATGAACCACCAAGTGGGTCAGCAACGTGTGCAACGTTTGTTTCATATGCGATCACCTGTTGTGTGCGCAATGCGATACGTGCAGCTTTTTCCGTGGGCAGTGCGAGAGCTTCGTCCATGGAGTTGGTGTGCAGGCTTTGCGTGCCACCAAGAACTCCAGCGAGTGCTTCGATAGCTGTGCGCACGATGTTGACTTCTGGTTGCTGCGCAGTAAGCGACACGCCAGCAGTCTGGGTGTGGAAACGCAGTTGCAGCGAGCGATCACTTGTTGCGCCGTAGCGGTCTTTCAGCCAACGGGCCCAAATCCGTCGTGCGGCGCGGTACTTCGCGATTTCCTCAAAGAAGTCGATGTGAGCATTAAAGAAAAATGACAAGCGCGGTGCGAATGCATCAACGGGCAATCCCGCTTGCATTGCTAGTTCGACATAGGCAAAGCCGTTTGCCAAAGTAAATGCGAGTTCCTCTACCGCTGTAGAGCCCGCTTCGCGAATGTGATATCCGGAAATCGAAACCGAGTGCCACTTTGGCATTTCGGCGGATGTAAACGCGATGGTGTCGCGGACAAGTCGCATACCTTGACGCGGTGGATACACAAATTCTTTTTGTGCTTGGTATTCCTTCAGGATGTCGTTTTGCAGTGTGCCACCAAGCAATTGACGTGAAATGCCACGTTTTTCTGCGCCGGCAATAAACATGGCAAAGATGACAGCTGCAGGGGAGTTGATCGTCATTGACGTGGTGATTGAAGAAAGATCAATACCGGCGTATAGATCTTCCATGTCGGCGAGAGTGTCAATTGCGGTACCGCAACGCCCTACTTCACCTTCAGACATTGGATCGTCAGAATCAAGCCCAAGAAGTGTTGGCATGTCAAACGCAGTCGAGAGTCCATCTCCTCCCGCTTTGAGAATTTCTTTAAACCGCCAGTTGGTGTCTTCAGCGGTACCGAAACCGGCAAACATACGCATGGTCCACAACTTGGAGCGATACATCGATGCGTATGGTCCGCGTGTGTATGGGTATTGACCAGGGTATTCGCCTTCCGTTGGTCCGTAGACGGGTTCCAGGGGAATGCCCGACATCGTTGCGTAGTCAGCCTCGCGAAGACGCGACGTGCCGAACTCGCTTTCCCAAATTTCACGGTTTGTTGCCATAACCCAACAGGGTACAGCGGGAGCCCTCAGTCGCCTAGAGCTGACTCCTGTAACCAGAAGGTGAGAGAGCTCGCGAATTGGCCGTTGAGAGCAACAGAGACGTCTACTTCGCCGGGGTGTGGAAATACGATTTCGCGCAGGGGCAATGCAAAAGGGACATACAGGCCTTCACCGGGAAAGCGTGCGGCATTGGCATTAAACGTGAAATCGATTTGTGCGATTTTCTCGGTGGTCTCGGGATACTTGACGGTAACCCTCGCTTCATGGGTGTTGTCGATGCGATCGGGATGAACGTACGCCATCATTGCGAGAAATACATCGGGATGAAACGGATACCCCCCACGAGGCGCGACTCGGGTGATCCCAGCACTCACCACATTTAGTAGTCCTTCGCGCACGTTGGCATAGTCAGCCAGAAGCAGTGAGACAAGGCTCACTCCTGGGTCATCAATTGGCATAGGCGAGAACGCTATAGACGTTCCGCGTGATTGCCGACGACAACGGCACCAAGTCAACGTTTTCTGGGCGATTGATGTAGGACTCGAGGATAGAGAGGCCAACCGGCTGCATTTGTCCCGTGCGGGCGATTGTGCGCACGAAATCTGGGTTGAATTGTGGATCTGGACCGAAGATTTTTTCGTATTCTTTGATCCGCTGTCGGAAACTCGTACGCAACAAAGAACGAATGTCAGCATCGGTTCGCGCCGACATCATTACTTCCATACGGAAACGTCGGAAGTTGCGCCTACTTGGCTCGAACGCAAGTGAATACACCTGCATTGTGGACGTGAAGGAGTCCTCGACAATTTTGGCTTCTTGGACAATAGAAGTGGTATCGCTACGCGCTGCTGACATCAGCACTTTCAGGGCGTCGGCAATGAGCTCATCCTTTGTGGTGTACAGCGTGTACACAGCACCGCTTGTCATTCGTGCACGACGGGAAATTCGCGCCAATGTTGCTCCATCTAGGCCAGAACGTGAAATGACATCTGCGGTTGCGTTAATCAAGGTGTCGCGCAGATCATCACCAGTTGATGCTGTGACGGGCATTGGTCCATATGACGCTTGTTTTAGATTGGGGGTAGGAACGAGATCCGCAATTGCACGACGATGAGTCTCAAAAATCGATTTCCAGTCATTGACGTTTTTGTCGATGAAGGAATTGAATGCACAGGCAAAAACAAGAGACAACACAGTTATCACTTTGATGCCCTCGATGTCGCTGCCAGAGAACTGCGGTGTAAGTCCAACGCTTGTGAGAAAGTCAATGACGTCTTCTGTGACCACTTCATCAAGTTCAGGAATCCGGTGTGCAATCACGACTGCTTCAATGGCAGCCCATTCCGGTTTTGAAAGTTTGTGCAAACGGTCAGCCAACTTGTGCACTGCCTGAGAATTGTTTGATTCAAATGCGGTTATTGCGTCGCTCATGAGTTGCACGAATGGTTCACGTAGTCGGTCAATCCATAACGTGGCGAGCAGATCATTGTGATCGACAAAGCGCGAATACATTGCGCCGGTTGTTAAACCAGTGTGTTCGACAACATGACCGAAACGTAGGTGCTGAAGTCCAATTTCGTGGGCGATGTCAATTGCTGCATCCCGAATCTTGTTGTCGTTTGCACGTGCTGAAGCACTTTTTGCGCGGGGTGACAATGGCACGTATCAAAGTTTATGTACTTCCTTGCGCAGATGCGTTTAGAAAAGGGTCACTTTGGTCATTGCCCTGTAGTCCATTTTTGTTCTCATTCATATCCGTACCCATGAAGAATTTGCAGAAGGTCACCTTCTGGGCGCACGTAATTCAAACGTTGAAGACGGCATTGTGAATAAGGTGCAGCGGCTACTGGTCTACCAATTATTTCCTGAACACTTATTTCCTCGCAATGCTTGAATAAAACTTTTTGAGGTCGCAGTTCTGTTACGTTAGGCGCATGATCAAGGGACTCTTCGCTCTCATTTCCGTATTCCTTATTGCCACATTCCCCGCAACGTGGCTACTGATGTTGTTCTTGGGCAACGTCGGACTCCAGTTGTCGTACTGGGGAACATTGCCACTTGGCATCTTGGTGTCGAGCCTCTTGGCGGGCGCAAGTCGTCCGTCCGTTGCTGTTGTCAAATAGCAACGCACTAATTCAAGACACAATTAGAAGGCCGTGATTCATCTCTGCGCTAGCTGAGAAGCCAGCGCAGAGATGAATTCTTTTTGAGAACCTGCTTCTGGTCCGGCCATTGGTCGGTGTGAGCGCACGTGCGATGCTGCAGCGTGTGCATCCATGCCAAGCATCATGAGTACTCCTACTGCTGTTGTACCTGCTCGCCCAATTCCTGCTGCGCAATGAACAATGAATCGTTCATTGTTTCGCAGCCCGTTGACAAGACGTTCCAACAGAATGAGTCCATCGTTTAGAGCTGGTGCATTGAGATCATGAATCGGGAACCAGACGGCGTCACTGTCACGATGTGATTCAAGCCAGTCGATGTATCCGTCGTAGCGGTGTTCTAACTCATGGCGATGGGCAAGACAGACCACCGTTGGTTCTCCGAGTTCATGACGTACTTCGTTAATACGCGGTGCAATGTAGTGCTTGCCACATAGCCACAATGCACCTGTATTAATTGGCAGCGGGATTTGATGGATTCCCCCATCTGTCGTCCATGGTGCAGTCATCGCTGCCTAGTCTGTCATCATGACCTTTAGCCGACGCACATTCGCTATTTGTCTTGCGGTGTGTGTTGTGAGTACCGCATCATGTGCAGACTCTGAAAGTGCTGATGTTTCAGTGTCTGGAAATTCTGTTGTAACTACCGAATCAATGCCCACCGAAGACACAGTGGTCACAGCAATTGACGAGAAGTCTGATTGTGCAACGGCGCTTGCGGCGTTTTCTGCGGTGTCAAATATCTTGATGTCGGGACTTGCCAAGCCACAATCATTTGAAACTGATCGATACGAAGCCAATCTTGGGCTCACACGTGTTGCAATAACTACCGAGATTGAAAAGGAGTATTCTGCTTTTCTCGCTGGCTACGGCGCTGCCGGTGAGGCTCTTACATCCGCAAGAACTATTGGTGCTGCGACCGCGAAGGGGATTGAGGCTGTTGACCAGGCGACTGCAATTTTGAATGATGCTGCGGTGATACAAGCAGCACAGCTGGTGGCCGCATTTCTTGTCAATGACTGCACAGTAACCACAGCGCAGTGAACGAATAGCGACGCCGTTCAAGCCCCCACGCCGTGAATAGTACGGTTCATTATGAAATGCACTCACCTGTCGGTGAGCGCGCCAGTTAAAAAGGGGGAGTCCAAGATGGATATTGAAGTGCGTAATGGACCGGCATTCGGTGTTGCTCGATTATCGCTCGGTGGTGGTGAAAAGGTTCGCGCTGAGTCTGGTTCGATGATGGCAACAAGTGATGGTGTTGTTGTTGAAGCAAAGGCCGAGGGCGGTGTGATGAAGTCACTAAAGCGAGCAGCGCTCGGTGGAGAATCGTTCTTCCTCACCACTTTCACTGCACCGACACAAGGTGGTTTCGTTGATGTTGCGGCACTGATGCCTGGTGATCTTGTGGTGGTTGATTTACCGAGTGATGGACTGATTGTGCAGCGTGGTTCGTGGTTGGCATCAGAAATGTCCGTCGAGCTAAACACCAAGTGGGGTGGCTTTAAGAATCTGTTTGGCAGTGAAGGCGGTTTTGTTGTTCATGCAGAAGGGTCGGGCAAGATCGTGTTGTCGTGCTACGGCGCACTGGAAACGTGGACGCTCGCCGCGGGCGAGAAAATCACTCTCGACACCGGCCACATGGTGGCATATGACTCGAGTCTCACAATGAGTTTGCGCAAGGCAACAGGCGGAATCGTTCAGATGGTGAAATCCGGTGAAGGGCTAGTTTTTGACTTCACTGGCCCTGGTCGTTTGCTTGTGCAAACGCGTAACCCCAACGAGTTCCTTGGCTTTATTGGGGCTGCACTCGGCGGCAATAACAATGCAGGAGGTCGACCAAACGTTGCAGGCTTGTTCACACGTGACTAATCCCTACACTTAAGCGGTCGGGGAGGTCATGAACAATGGCAAACACATGGTTTGAAACGGTTGCAGAGGCACAGCGTCGGGCAAAGAAACGACTGCCAAAATCTGTCTACAGTGCACTACTTGCTGGATCGGAAAAAGGATTGTCGTATAACGACAACCTGAATGCTTTTGACCTGCTTGGTTTTGCACCACACATTGCTGATCTTCCAACCGAACGTCGCATGGAAACTTCAGTGATGGGGCAGAACCTATCGATGCCGGTCATTATTTCTCCCACCGGCGTGCAGGCGGTTCATCCTGACGGTGAAGTTGCGATTGCGCGTGCAGCGGCAAATCGTGGCATTGCGATGGGTCTTAGTTCATTTGCAAGTAAACCAATTGAGGAAGTGGCAGCAGCGAACGATTCCACCTTCTTACAGGTCTACTGGTCTGGTGATCGTGACCTCATGTTGCATCGTCTTGAGCGCGCGAAGAATGCGGGCGCCAAAGGAATCATCATCACGCTCGACTGGTCATTTTCAAATGGTCGCGACTGGGGTAGCCCATGGATCCCCGAGAAGATTGATTTGAAAGCAATGATCAAGCTTGCACCCGAGGCAATTTCTCGACCCAAGTGGCTTTGGATGTTTGCAAAGTCGGGCAAGTTGCCTGATCTCTCCGCACCGAACATGACCCCGCCAGGTGGATCTGCTCCAACATTCTTCGGCGCCTATTACGAATGGATGCAAACCCCGTTACCAACGTGGAGTGATGTTGCATGGATCCGTTCGCAGTGGGATGGTCCGTTCATGGTGAAAGGCATTTGTCGTGTCGATGATGCAAAGCGCGTCGTTGATCTCGGTGCAACAACTTTGTCGGTGTCAAACCATGGTGGCAACAACCTCGACGGAACGCCAGCGCCGATTCGCAATCTCGCGGCGGTCGCTGAAGCAGTAGGAAGCCAGATTGAAGTCATTCTCGATGGTGGAGTGCGTCGCGGCAGTGATGTCGTGAAAGCACTTGCAATGGGTGCAAAGGCCGTAATGATTGGTCGTGCGTATCTGTGGGGTCTCGCAGCAAATGGTCAAGCTGGTGTCGAAAACGTGCTCGATGTTCTTCGCGGCGGTATGGACTCAGCAATGATGGGCATCGGCAAATCAGACATCAAGGATCTCACTCGTGATGACTTGGTGATTCCGCCAGATTTCCTGCGCACACTCGGCACAAAATAACGCTCATTGTTTCTGTGTTGAGCAGAAACTAGTGAGGGTGAATGGCTCGACGTACCGGACGGTCCCAACCCGGTTGACCCGTTGACTTCGGGCTTGGCCACAAACCTGGTCCCATTTCAAGTTGGCCGTGATGCGTGCCATATTCACCAAGCAAGTTCAAAAACGGAACAGCATCGAAATGTTCAGGCCCGTGCACACCGGTTGCCTTCCATGCGCCGTTTGACAACAACTCAAGTGCAACTACTGGGCACACCGCTGTTTGCCACAACACTGCTTGCGAACCCCATTCGCGCATGGTGATTTCGTTGTCGGCAACGTGATACAGGTATATCTCGCGCGGTGCACCGTCATACATTCCTCGCACCCACGTACCTGCACATGTTTTGCCATGCATAAGGTGACCAAGTTGTGACGGATTTGGTAGTACTGCAGCAAGAACATCACGTGGAGCAACTGCAACATTGCCAACATTGATTTTCTCTTTACTGTCAAGACCAAGATAGGCAAACGTCTTCAACCAGTCGATGAATTCTGCACCTAGGCCATACTTAAAAGTCACACGGTGACAATCAATTTCGCGAGGAATAAGAAGAACTTCTTCATGTTCAACGTTGACGCACTCAACCGGACCAATACCGGCAGGGAAGTGGAAAATCTCTGGCTCACTGAAGCAATCGGTGGTGAATAATCCGCGCTCTTTTTCCCACACAATCGGCGGGTTCAAACATTCCTCAATAGTTGTCCAGATCGAAAATGTGGGCGCAAAATCAAAACCATCAATGGACAAATTAGAACCATCACGCACGCCTATTTCATGCACTTCATCAAAAAGATGATCTTTTGCATATCGGGCGAAAATGTCGCTGAGACCTGGTTCAACACCCATGCCGACAAGACCAAGTATCCCGCGGTCGATCCATTGTTCGTGCGCCTCTAACTGCGCTTTACCAAGCGGTTCACCCACTTCTTCGTAAGGACGAGTGGGATGAGGCTTTGACAAGTTCATTGCCATATCGAGATAGTTACATCTCGCACGAAATGCTGCTTCAAAAATAACTTCATTGAGACGCGGATCACCTGCATTGACAATGATGTCTGCTTTTGTCCTCTCGATCAGCTCCACTACATTTTCCACCGAACCGGCGTCAACGTGCATGGCTTCAAATCGACGAGGGTCGTCTAGATCTGCGACCGCTTGTTTTGCGCGTCGTTCATCAATATCTGCAAGGACAAAAGAATCAAAAAATTCCCTCGTCTCAGCGATTGACGCCATTGATGCGCCTACTCCGCCTGCTCCTACAACGAGGATTTTCATAAAAGAATCACACTCCCCACACACCGGTGGCTTGTTGACGATTGCTACAGACTAGCAGGCGAATGACGTATTTATTTCAACACGATTCCCACATTTTCATCAGTAAATTCACCAATGATTGTCCATTCTGATGTTGCAGATAATTGCGATGCAGTACGTGGATCAACAGCAGCGAGTAATCCGCCGGATGTTTGTGGGTCCATAGTTAGTGCAACATATGTGTCATCACATGTAGATGAAAACGACGACGACACATATGTGCGATTACGCGGATCTCCACCTGTGCGAATTCCACTCCGTGCAAGGTCTAGTGCGCCATCGTATGTAGGAATGAGATCGTGTTGTATTGAAAGACGCACTCCAGAACGATCTGCAATTTCCCAACCGTGACCTGCGAGTCCATATCCAGTTACGTCAGTCACCGCATGCACTGCATCGCCCAATTCACGTAATTCTTCTGCTGCGCGTCGATTTGTTGTGCGCATACCGTTGATTACATGTTGTTGATGCGCGTCAGTTCCCGCCGCCATCACAAGACCAGTACCGATTGGTTTTGAGATCAATGCAACGTCGCCTGGCTTTGCACCAGATTTACGAAAGATGCGATCTGGATGCACAGTGCCTTGTACCGCGAGACCAAAGATTGGTTCTGGATTACGAATTGTGTGACCACCTGCGATGGTGCCTCCTGATTCAGCAACAACCTGTGCTGCGGCATCAAAAATTTGTGTGATCCATTCGCGAGGAAACTCTTCAGGAAATGCTGCAATGTTTACTGCAAGGACAACGCTTCCTCCCATTGCGAATACATCGCTGCACGCATTTGCAGCAGCGATTGCACCAAAGTCGGTCGGATTGTCTACAAGTGGAGGAAAGAAATCGGTGGTGCTGACAAGAGCAATGTCATCAGTTAGTCGATACACCGCTGCATCATCAAAGGGTGCGAGGCCTACCAGTAACGATCGGTCGGTTGACTCAGGAAGTTCTCGCACCAGATCGGCGAGAAGTGACGCGCCCCATTTGGCAGCACAGCCACCGCATGATGTCCATTCAGTGAGACGAGGGGATGGTGGCTGTGGGCTCATGGTGGCGAGCCTATTAGTTTCAATGGTGTGACAGCAGTGGAAGAGCAACAATCTGGGAGGCCACCATCAGTTGATGTGCTTGCCCGAGCGCTGTCGCGACACTCGGACCTACCGCATGCGTTATTGGTGCAGTGCGCTCGACGCGCAATCGAGGCATATCGCATTGGCGAGTCAGCTGATCTTGAAGCAAACGCAATACGTGTTGTGCGAAACATGGAAGAGATGTTGATGCGCGATGCGGTGAATGCGACCGGAGTGTTGCTGCACACAAATCTTGGGCGTGCGCCAATTTCAATGAGTGGATCTCATCGTTCAGTCACAGTTGAGTTTGATCTTCGCACCGGACAGAGAGGATCACGTCACACGGCTGTCAGTGAATTATTGGCAACCCTCATCGGGTCTGAAGCAGCAGTGGTAGTGAACAATAATGCTGCAGCGGTTTTGCTCGTGTTAGCAGCATTGGCTGATAATCGCGATGTTGTCGTGTCGCGCGGTGAAAGTGTGGAAATCGGTGGTGGATTTCGCATTCCAGATGTGATGGAACAATCTGGTGCACGTCTTGTAGATGTGGGCACCACAAACAAAACGCGTCTTCGCGACTATGAGAAGGCGTGCACAAATAAAAAGAATGATGTTGCATTAGTGATGAAGATTCATCCATCTAATTTTGCAATGCGCGGTTTTGTGGAAGATACTTCGGTTCGCGAACTAGCAACTTTGCCGGTCCCCGTTGTTGTTGACATTGGGTCAGGATTGTTGGATAACACAACGCCTTGGGTTCCATCATCGTCACGCGATCTCATCGGGTGGGTACATGGTGAGCCAGCCGCGAAGCAGTGTCTGACAGACGGTGCATCGCTCGTGTTATTTAGTGGCGACAAGCTGTTGGGTGGGCCACAGTGCGGCGTGATCGCGGGTTCACAAGAATTGGTCGCTGCGTGCGCGTCGCATCCGTTGATGAGGGCACTTCGACCTGGATCCCACACCTTGTTGGGTTTGCAAAATGTCTTGTTGAGTTATTTGTCGGGCGCTGTGTGTGATGACATTCCTTTTTGGTCGATGGCCACTGGGTCTATAGAAAGCTTGCGTGCTCGCGCCGAAAAAATTGTGCGTCAGCTGCCGTCTTCTCATTTTTCAATGATCCGCGTGATCGACACAGAATCTTTGCCTGGCGCGGGCTCAGCTCCCGGATCTGTTATCCCATCGGTCGCACTTACTTTCGCAGGTGATCACAGCGAGCAACTTCGCCGTCATTCCACCCCCGTGATTGCACGAGTAGATGGCAATGCCACCATCATCGACTTACGATCCTGCAGTGTCGACGATGATCACGTACTGGTGAACGCAATTTCTGAAATATCAATATGACAGTCATTGCTACTGCAGGTCATGTTGATCACGGTAAATCATCTTTGGTACGCGCACTAACAGGAACAGATCCTGATCGTTTGTCCGAGGAAAAACAGCGTGGGATGACGATTGATCTCGGTTTTGCACATACCACAACGTCCGACGGGGTCACGCTGAGTTTCATAGATGTTCCAGGTCATGTTGATTTCATCCGGAACATGATTGCCGGCGTATCACACGTAGGAGTAGTGCTTCTTGTTGTTGACGCCGCCGAAGGGTGGATGCCACAGACAACCGAGCATTGTGATGTGGTGTCGTTGCTTGGTTCGAGAAGGTTTGTTGTAGCGATTACAAAAAGTGACCGAGTCGATGCAGCACGAATTCATAAAGTTGAAAAAGATGTGCGTGCACGACTGACGCATCGCGGTATAGATCTTGTAGACGTTGTTGCGATATCTGTCAACTCGAGTCATGGCATCGAACAATTACGGAATCTTCTCGCAGTAACTGTTGCCGACGCCACGCTAAACGTAGAGAAACAACGCACTCGTCTCTTTATCGATCGTGTCTTTTCTATGACCGGTTCTGGCACTGTGATTACCGGAACGCTGCAAGGCCACATAGATGTCGATGATCGCATGTCGATTGTGGGCAACGGTGTGGAAGTACGTGTTCGCGGAATCCAAACACATGGTCAGGCCGTCAACAGCGTAGATGGCCCAGCGCGGGTAGCACTGAATGTGACTGGAGTTGGAAGTAATGAGATTTCTCGCGGTGACGCGTTGGTGAGGTCTGAGGAGTGGAATCCCACAACGTCATTTGACGCATCACTTGAGGTGTTGTCGTCTCTTGGTCACAACGTAAGCAAACGTGGTCAGTTCATCTTGCATGTGGGAACCTCTGATCAAGAAGTGCAGTTACGTGTACTCGGTGCTGACTCGATCACGCCTGGTAACAACGATCTAATACGACTGACGTTTCAACACGCCTTGCCACTGCTTCCCGGCGATCGATTCGTATTGCGCGAAACTGGACGCAGCGAGACCGTGGGTGGAGGAACAGTGCTTGATGTTCATCCTGTAGCGCCGGTGACAAAGGCTCGTCCTGATGGCACCGTTCAGACGTACTTGTCTGAACGAGGTTGGGTGTTGGTGAGCACAGTGTGGCGTGACACTGGCCAACACGTTGGCGCAGTGGTAGGTGAGTGGGTGGCAAGTGATGCGGTTGTTGCTGATACTCGTCATCATTTACAAGTGATGCTGGATGAATCACCCGAAGGCGTTGACGTATCGATCTTGCAGCCCTGGGAGAAATTGCTGATCCACAACATCGAAGGGGTCATTATTTCTCATGGCGTGGCGCGCCGAGGTCAGTTGTTGTCTCCAGACGAACAACGAATCGCCACACTCATTCGAAACGGCGGTCGCACTGGCGTTGATACCACTACGTTGGCCCGTGACGTCATGCGCCGCTTAGTACAAATGGGAACTGTGTACGAACACGATGGCATTGCATTTCACGTCGATGTCTTGGAAGACTTGCGCGACGTTCTGACCGAGTTGTGGCGTCAGTTTCCTGCTGGATTTACCATGGCCGCCTTACGCGACATCACTGGTCTCACGCGCAAACATGCTGTGCCGTTAGGGACCGTGCTCGACAAATACGGATTGACAAAACGCGTGGGCGATGTGCGCCTGCCGGCATCGCGTTACGAGCGTTGAAGTATCACGCACGTGCAGTTCTGTTGGCGGAGGTGGACGGGAATCGAACCCGCCAGACGAGGTTCACTCGTCTCAACCGTTTTGAAGACGGCGAAGCCCACCAGGCGCTCGGACACCTCCGTTGCCGAGGCTAACGCCATAAAAAGATCACGTTGTGCCGAGGCGGAAAAGCACCCATTCCATCATTGATTCAAATTCGCCGCCGTATGTCTGGTAGTCCGAATCAGAAGAAGATGTCAACACAACTGTTAAGCCATTGTTGGGGGCGACATAGAGATGTTGCCCATGTCGACCAACGGCGTGCAAGTGGTCAGCACGTGGCGGGATAAACCAAAAATTATGAAAGCCATAACCACCTATTGCGCCACCCCAATTGCTATCTGAGATGAGTTGTTGGGCGTCATGGTCCATTTCAATGCGTAAATCATGAATTGGTTTTGGACTGATAATGCGAACGCCTTTTAGAGCACCACCAAGACGCATCATTTCGCCGATGCGTGCAATGTCTCGCGTGGTTGCAGCAAGTCCGTTCGATGCAACTTCAACTCCGTCTGCATCAATTGACCACGACGCGTCTTCTTCAGCACCAATTTTCATCCATAAGACTTGTGACAGGAGCTCGGACAAATTGTGTTTGTATAACTTGGCGAGAATAAGACCAATAATTTCAACGTTGGTGTCTTCATATTGAAAAACAGATCCAGCACTTCCAGCGATCTTTGTTGTTTTCAATGCTTCTCGAATTGACAGAGGATGAGTATCGAGAGGAGAAGACGTGTCGGCTGTGTGTTCTACCGGAACGCGCATCGACATAATGTCACCAATACGAACCGATCCGTATGGCGTGTTCGAAAAGTCATCGAGGTATTCGTCGACTGTCTTGTTGAGATCTAATTTCCCACCGTTCACAGACATGGTGGCAAGTAATCCGATAAATGCAGATGACATCGAGGTGAGTGCATGAGGAGTGTGCCGTGCTCCTTTTTTGTAGCGCTCGTAAATAATTGACCCATCCAGCATCACCAAAATTGCATCGTTATTGAGCGACTGTAAAAACTCACGGACGGTTCGCTTGCCGGAGGGACCTTCGTATTCAAGATCTTCAACATTGATTTCTGTCTGATGAGGGCGCATGAACGAGTGTTCAAGATCGCCACGGCGTACAGCGCGCGTGGGTCGATACTCGCGAGGGTTGACCAGTGCGTTGCTATGTACCAGTGCGTTGCTATGTGTGGTCGAATCAAATGCCGACATGGCGACCTACCCCCTCTGGTCCAGTCCTCAACACTAGTGCAGGGTTCGGACGCCATTATTTGTAAAGTCGGCTGTATGCCAAGCACCAAACCGCGTCTTCCTGATGGACTCGTCATCGTGGTGAAGGAAGAGTGCGCAACGTGCAAGATGGTGGAGCCGCTTTTGCCGGTGATTGCCGAGCACACGTCACTTTCTGTCTACACCCAAGACAATCCTGCATTTCCATCAACATTCACAGCTCAACATGATGGTGATCTCGCGGTGTCGTGGCACTACGACATTGAAACCGTGCCAACAGTGATAGCGATCAAAGATGGAGTAGAAGTGTCGCGCACTGTTGGTTGGTCACAACAAGAGTGGCGTGACATCACGGGTATAACAACTTTGGGCAGTGATCTGCCAGTAATGCGTCCAGGGTGTGGATCAATGAGTGTTGACCCAGATCTTGAAGATACTTTGCGTGTTCGGTTCCAAGGAGATGTTTTAACAGCTCGTCATATTTCTCTTGCAAGCGCAGAAGATGAAATCGAAGCGTTATTTGCGCGCGGATGGACCGACGGTCTTCCCGTAGTGCCGCCAACACCAGAGCGTGTGATGCGGATGCTGTCAGGTACCACGCGAAATCCACATGATGTTGTTGCAATTGCGCCACCAGATTTGGTCGAGCTCACAGTAGAAAAAGTTGCAATCAATGCGGTAATGGCTGGTTGCAAACCGGAGTACTTGCCGTGGGTCATTGCAGCACTTGAAGCTGCATGCACAGATGAATTCAATATGCATGGTGTGCTTGCCACGACTATGCCCGTTGGTCCAGTGATCGTGTGTCACGGCTCAGGCACACGTCGCATCGGTATGAATAGCGGCATGAATGTGTTTGGTCAGGGCCATAGGGCTAACAGCACCATTGGCAGGGCAGTGCAATTAACCATTCGCAATGTCGGCGGGGGCCGTCCAGGTGAAGTTGATCGCGCAACACACGGCAATCCGGGGAAAGTTTCATTTTGCTTTGCAGAAGATGAAGAGAATTCGCCATTTGGCACACTTGGCGTCGAACGTGGTCTTGCGCCAGATGCAGATGGTGTCACAGTATTTGCAGGTGAAGGTCCTCGCGTGATGGTGGACCAACTTGCACGTACCCCCGAGCAACTGTTGAATTCGTTAGCTGCGTGCATGCGCGTTGCAATACACCCCAAGTTGGTAATTGCATTCGATGCGATTCTCACAATAAGCCCCGACCATGGACGAATTTTTTCTGAAGCTGGTTGGACACGCACGCAAATCCTCGATGAGTTACACGCTCGTTTGCAATTGTCGGGAGCTGACATTATTCGCGGAGCACACGGGATGGCAGAAGGTGTCTCGGAATCTCTCGCCGAAGCCACACTTCCTAAATTTCGACCTGGTGGGATCTTGTTGACGTACGCCGGTGGCGGTGCTGGGCTGTTTTCATCGGTCATTGCTGGCTGGGCAAACGGCAAGATGGGCAGTGATCCGGTGACTCAAGCAGTGAGTCTGTGACACAATAAAGACATGGCATCTGGCGAGGGTTCTTCACTTGTGATCTTGGATCCCACCAGCGAGCGTTCTCCTGCCACGCGTGAGCGTCTTGCTCGCCCAGCTTCTATCAAGGGTCTCACTGTTGGGTTACTTGACATCAGCAAGGCGCGCGGAAACATTTACCTCGACCGCATTGAGGAATTGTTGGTGGAGCGCGGAGCCACAGTGAAGCGATACGCCAAACCCACATTCACCAAACCAGCTCCTGCTGATTTGCGGTATGAAATCTCTCAGCAATGCAACGTGGTGATCGAATCACTTGCTGATTGAGGCAGCTGCACGACGTGCAGTGTGCACGACATCGCAGATTTAGAACTTCGAGGAATACCAGGGGTGTTTGTTGCATCCTCTGAATTTGTCAGTGCAGCCGAGGCGCAATCGAAGTCACTTGGTTTCCCTGATGTGGCTCGCGTCTTTGTGGCACATCCCATTCAGGATCGAACTGACGATGAGATGCGTGTATTGGCCGACGCCTCATTTAGTGAGATTCTGTCGAATATCACTGCGTAACTGAACCGCATCGCTTGTCCACAGTTTGTGGAAAGAAGGGTGAAATGTGGTTCAGAATTCACTTGACGTTCACCGTGTAGATGGTTGCGCGTTACCCACCATTGTGAGACTCCTCGTCAATGTCGTTGGCTACTGAACCCACCCAAGGGTCGCTACCGGAAAAGCGTGACGTTGTCGTTGTCTATAACAGGGCAGACCGCATCTTCCGTCGTATTGTTACAGGTGGCGCATTGACGTCACTTGTGTTGCTCGGAGCAATTGGCTTCTTCCTCATCTATAGAAGCGCACAGATTTTTGCTGACTTTGGATTGAAGTTTGTGTTTGGGTCGGACTGGAATGCCGGAGACATAGAGACTGGGGATGGCGCTTCGTTTGGTTTAGGACCGATGTTGGTCGGCTCCGTGGTAGTGGCAACTATCGCTCTCTTGTTCGCTGTGCCACTGTCGATCGGAGGAGCGTTATACATTGAGTTCTACTCACCGCTGCGCTTGCGGAAAGTCTTGGTAACGCTATTAGATCTTGCCGCTGCGATCCCCTCAGTCATTTTTGGTCTGTGGGGAATCCAAGTATTTTCAAGCATCGGAACCCGGTGGTCTACGTTTCTCAACGATTGGTTTGGCTGGTTCCCCTTATTTTCGGTTGAATTTGAGAATTTCAGTCGCTCGCCGTTTATTGCAGGATGTGTTCTCGCATCACTTATTGTTCCGATCACAACGTCTGTAGCCCGCGAAGTGTACTCACGCACCCCGCGAGATCTCATCGATACTTGTTATGCATTGGGAAGCACTAAGTGGGGAGCAATTAGGACAGTTGTACTGCCTTTTGGAAAAAGTGGAGTCATTGGTGGCGCAATGCTTGGACTCGGGCGCGCATTAGGCGAAACAGTTGCCGTGTTTCTCCTTCTCAACCTGGTGTTTGATTACAACTATCGAATTCTCGAATCACTTGGTGGGAACATCGCATCCCTCATCGCGGGTCAATTTGGAGAAGCTGGAGAATACGAGTTGAAAGCACTCATTGCAGCTGGTTTTGTCCTCTTCTGCCTAACTCTCTTGGTCAACATGTTTGCATCTTTCATTGTTCAGAAAAGTACGAGAAACGTATGAGCACCACAACTAATCCGCCCCCGCAGCAACAATTTGATGAAGTGATGCCTCAGACGCCTTGGATTGCGCCGAAGAGAAAACGCATCCAAGAGTGGCTGTACTTAACTGCTTTGGCAATCTTGTCTGCAGGAATTACTTTGCTTACTGGAGTTGCCGGTGTTGACGGGTGGGCTTTCGTCTTCTTTTTCGTCACAATTTTGTTTGCAGTTGTTCGGCATTGGCGTGCTGAAGTAAAAGAGCGTAAGGACGCTGTCATGAGTGTTCTGATTAAGGCACTTGCACTCGCTGCATTTGTACCGTGGCTGACCATTTTCTTTACCTTGATTCAAAAAGGTTACAGAGCGCTCTATGTCGGGTATTTCACAAATGATATGCGCATAACGGGGCCAGAGGATGAGTTAAACATGGGCGGAGTTGCGCACGCAATTTTTGGATCTCTCGTGATGATTCTTATTGCGACCGTAATAACGTTGCCACTTGGGATTTTGAGTGGCATGTACTTAACGGAAATTCGAGGTCGTTTTTCATTTTTTGTTCGATTCGTTATCCAATCTATGAGTGGTGTTCCGTCTATTGTTGCTGGACTGTTTGTCTATTCAACGATAGTTCTACAAATGGGAAAATTTTCTGGTATCGCAGGATCTGCAGCCTTAGCAGTCTTGATGTTGCCAACTGTTGCGCGAACGGCTGAAGAAGTCCTAAAACTTGTACCCGATGATCTCCGCACCGCTGGCTATGCACTTGGATCTCGACAGTGGCGTACAGCTTTAATGATCGTGTTACCGACGGTTCGAAGTGGGCTTGTCACTGCTGCGATTCTGGGTATCGCCCGCGTGGTTGGCGAAACTGCGCCGTTGATTCTGACATCACTTTATGCAAATGAGTTCCGATTGAATCCCGTTATCGGACCAATTGCGAGTTTGCCGATGTACATTTTTGGACTTTTGCGTGTCGGCACAGAGAATGCGATTCTTCGTGCGTGGTCCGGATCACTGGTGTTGATGACAATTGTTGTGATGTTGTTCGCCTTAGCGCGATACATCGGCAGCAGAGGGCCTCGTGCATAGAGATTGATATGAGTAACCGAAACGAATTCACAGCAACGGAGGAAGAGATGGCTTCAACAATGATTGAGGGAAACCAGAAGGTACAGACTGAAAGTGGTCGAGGTGGTGCATCGCCGGTTCCACCCACTCCGTCTGATGGTGGGCTTGAAACAAAGAATGTTCATGCATGGTTTGATAATCATCACGCATTGGCCGATGTTTCATTGACATTCCCGGCCCGCACAGTTACGGGATTGATCGGACCCTCTGGTTGTGGCAAGTCCACTTTTATTCGTCTACTCAACCGCATGCATGAACACATTCCAAGGGCGGCTATGGCAGGTCAAGTATTGCTCGACGGTAGTGACATATATTCTCCAGAAGTTGATCCAGCGGAAATTCGCCTGAAGGTTGGCATGGTGTTCCAAAAGCCCAACCCATTTCCGTCAATGACTATTCGCGAGAATGTTTTGGCTGGCATCAAACTGGCTCACTTAAAACGCCAGAATCACGATGACATAGTGGAGCAGTGTCTCACACGCGCCGGACTGTGGAAAGAGGTAAAAGATCGCCTTGGTGCATCAGGTGGCTCACTTTCCGGTGGACAGCAACAGCGTCTTTGTATTGCACGTTCGCTCGCAGTTGAACCGGAAGTGCTGTTGATGGATGAACCGTGTTCTGCCCTTGATCCAGCGAGCACGCTTCGCATCGAAGAAACAATTCGCGAACTTGCTGAGAAAATCACGGTGGTGATTGTGACCCATAACATGCAACAGGCAAGCAGAGTGAGCGACTACTGCGCATTTTTCCTCACCGATGGTGGTCCTGGTTATTTGGTGGAAGCAAACTCAACAATCAACATGTTCACCAATCCTTTTGACAGTCGTACCGCAGACTACGTACAGGGAAAGTTCGGGTGAATTCCGCTTTCCTATTGTTCACGTGAACGTAAGTTAGAGTTTGTTGTAAACAAATCTTCTGTTCACACAGCCTAGTTATGTTCTCTGTGTTGATATAAACAACACTAGGAGAAACTACAAACATGATCAGCTTAAAGAAGCGAGTCGCGATTATCGGTATGGCAGTTGCGTCATCACTTGTCGCGACTTCTGCAGTACAGGCAGAGACCGTAGCGGGCGGAGGGGCATCATTCCCTGAGATATTTATCAAGGCGGCGATGGCTGAATTCAACAAGCAATTCAACCATTCCTTTAGTTATGACTCGAAAGGATCGGGCACAGGTCAGTCCAGCTTCAAGTCTGGAACTTATGACTTTGGCGGCTCCGACTCTGCAGTCACATCGGCAAATACACCAAGTTTTGGATGGACTTATGTTCCGTATGTAGCTGGTGCTATCGCTATTACGTATCGTCTCGATGAGTTAAAGGGTGCGCAGTTGTCCTTAAGCCAACAGACCGCCGAGAAAATTTTCAACGGTTCAATTACGAAGTGGAACGATCCTGCAATTGCGAAGGACATGAAAGAGAACCCAACGTGGTCAAACTCAAAAAAGCGCAGCGATTACAAGGGCGTCAGTTCGCTATGGCAAAACGAACGTCGCGCTAACTCGGCTGTGGTCACGGTTGCCATTAACCCATCAGTGGTGAAGAAATTAAGGGGTAAGAAGGTTGAAGTTATCGATACCACGACCAAGAAGGCAATTGTCACTAGCACTGTTGCCAAAAAGACTGAAATTAAATTGTCCGTGAAGATCAACCAGAAGAACACGTATCAAGTAAAAGCAGATGGAAAGACCGTAGCTGAGTACAAACTAGTAGCGACACCGAAGCTTCCTGACAGAGACATCATTGTGGTTTATCGTGCTGATGGATCAGGGACAAGTGCAAACTTTGGTATTTTCATGAAGTCAGTGAACCCTGCTTGGGGCACCGGAAATAACCACAACACAAATGTTCCGGGTGGTGTAGCGCAGTTTGGTTCACGTTTTCAGGGTCAGCAACAATCGTCAAATCAATCGAACTACGTAGCAGATACAAACGGATCAATTGGTTATTCTGAAACGTCATTTGCATACGATCCCAGCCGTCAGCAAAAGGGATTGCGAGTTGTGGCGTTGAAGAACAATTTCGGTCAGTACATTCAGCCATCGTCATCCTCGTACAATGCCTTCCTTGCGGGCGCAACAGTGGCTGATAACGGCTTTGTTACGTTCAACTATGCACGCAAAACTCGTGGCGCATACCCAATTGGTGCCGTGACGTACATTTTGGCTCGTACCGCGAAAAGCGCAAAGGGCGATGTTATTCGTCAATTCATTGAGTTTATGATCAACGACTACGCACCTCAGTTTGGAGAAGGACTCGGATTCGTTCCTCTCAGCGGAGCCATGAAAGCTAAGGGCTTAGAGATGGCCAAGAAAGTAAGTGCTAGTTGATTTTCCTCTGAATAGAGCACAGAGAAGCGAAGGCTCGGGCGGAAGCCCGAGCCTTCGTGTTATGTATGGGTACCTCAAACTGACACACTGGACACCATGACAAACCTCGGTGATGCTGTTTCATTCGCACACGGCCCGCACATGAAGAATCGTTTCATGTTGGCTCCACTTACCAATCAACAAAGCCATGACGATGGCACGTTGTCCGATGATGAATACAACTGGCTCATGATGCGAGCACGCGGTGGTTTTGGTCTCACCATGACATGCGCAGCATCAGTGCAAAAGGTTGGTCGTGGATTCTCTGGTCAGTTGGGTTGTGACGATGAGAGCCACATTGAAGGCCTCACCGGTCTGGCGCGCGATATGAAAAGCGCAGGAACTGTGGCAATTGTGCAGTTGCATCACGCGGGAAACCGGTCGCCACGGGAACTCATCGGAACCGATCCGGTGTGTCCTTCTGATGACGCGGAAACTGGCGCTCGTGCATTATCGCAAGATGAAGTGGAACAACTCATCGCCGATTTTGTGGCAGCGGCAGTGCGTTGCGACAAGGCAGGATTTGATGGCGTCGAGTTACACGGCGCTCACGGATACATGATCTGTCAATTTCTGTCATCTGAATTAAATAAGCGCAAGGATCAATTCGGTGGTTCGTTAGAGAACCGCGCGCGTGTTCTCATGTCCATCGTTGAGGGAGTTCGTGCATCGTGTCGCAGTGATTTCAATGTTTCAGTCCGCCTATCACCTGAGCGATTCGGGATGAAGATCGACGAGATTTGTGAAGTATTTGGTTGGTTAGTAGACAGCAACAAAATTGACTTTATTGATATGTCATTGTGGGATGTCTTCAAAGAGCCGATCGAGGAAGACCATAAAGGCAAGCGACTCATTGATATCTTTGCTGCACTGCCTCGTGGAGATGTGCGACTGGGCGCAGCTGGCAAGTTGTATTCGGCAGCAGA